>Ga0136639_10000884_pt1 | contig 10397 bp, 5 predicted proteins | sample AntDrymUQ8592106_2_FD_113739 | JGI IMG/M metagenome (GOLD analysis project Ga0136639, IMG submission 113739) | Polar desert sand microbial communities from Dry Valleys, Antarctica - metaG UQ859 (21.06) | ecosystem: Environmental > Terrestrial > Soil > Desert | place: Antarctica: Dry Valley...
AAAGGGGCATGGAAACCGAGGATTGGGCGAGTGCGACGAATGAGTTTTATCAATATCCAAAGCTTGGAAATTTGCAAAACGCCTGGAACGACTGGGTAAGGGGCGGAGGCGGTCAAGTGGACAGCTACACAGCAGAGTCATTGGGCGTTTCGACTAGCGCGATTGCAGCCAGCACTCGAAACCCAGTGCAGCTTGCATCGGCGACATCACCAACGATCGCCGCCATCAACAACTCGCCAAACAACTCGCTGGCCACGAGTACGGGTAGCTATTACCTGGACCAATTCCGCCAACAGCAATGGATCAAACCACAAACGCAACTGAGTCAAAGCAATGATTCTTTTATTCCTGCTACTAAACAAGTTGGGAACATAGGGTCAGGAGCAGTTCCGCAGAGCGTGAGCCTGCCGGCGCCATTCCAAACGATTGGTGGCGGGATCATTCGGCGTTAATTCAGGCGGTTTGGCGAGCCTGCATAGTCGCCTCTAGATTACCCATCTTGTTTTTGCGGAAAATCTCCCTTAATGAGAAGAGATGGGATTGACCTAATGCCGAAAGACTACCTATTCCGGTAGACAGAAATGAAGATTCATCAATGTGAGGCCAACCGCAAAATGTTGCAAGGATGCAGCGTTTTATGGACCTGATCTCACACTGATAGTTGATAAAGATGTGCGATTTTTTTGGACTCTGAGCGATGAAGGAGTGTCGCGTTGAAACAATTCAACCCCCTACGAACATTACGTTATTTGGCAGCAATGTCAGCGGTATCTGCACCGGTATCCATGCCTTATGGCATGACGGCGTCGGCTGGTATCGTAGTATCGATCGCATGCTCTGCATTGAATGCGATCGCTCAAAGCCCAACAAATCCTGCTCTCCCTCCTTTGTTGCCACCGGCGCAGTCTTATGGAACTGCACCATCAAGTGGCCCCGCGGCGGCAGATGCAAACGCGAATGCGAGATCATTACTGATCAAAGCACGAGCAGCGTTGAGCGAAGGAAAAAATGAGACGGCAGCCCAAGCTTTTGCGCAAGCATCGATTGCGGCCCAGCAGTCTCCCGAGATGGTGTCTGAGCTTCAGCAAACTCGGCAGCAATTTGCTGACCGCGGGCTGAGCCAGCAAGCCCTCGATCAAGCCATGCGCGTCGCACAAACGGCTCCGGGGCTAAACAGCCGGGCGGCAAACGCATTGCGAAACAACAGTATTCCCTCGACCTTGCCGCCAGCGGCTGGGCAAGTGTTTAGTTTGCCACCTGCGTTGCCCCCTGCGACAGCTCAAAATTCTGGACCAGCCAATCCGCTTCGCGATCAAGCCGCTGGGCTGGCTGCCGAAGCAAAGTTGGCACTCGATCGAGGCGATACGGCGAGCGCACGGCAATTCATTCAGAAAGCGAGTTCGCTTCGCGTTCAAGACAGCGAGTTTGGCCCCGGCCAGCTCAAGCCCTGGGACGTCGCGTTGCTCGTCGACCGAGCCGAACGACTTCGCGGTGGTCCATCCACAGCGGTGACGACAGCTTCTGCAACGGCCCCGGTGGGGAACGTTCAGAATGCAATGGGTCAGGCGCCGGTATATGGCAATGCGAACAATGTTCAGACTGGGGTCTACCAACCTCAGACGGACCGCACACAAGTTGCGCCAGCAAGTGGAGTGCTCTCGCAGTACGACGTGGATGAAACGGCGGATGAACTATACCAAAAGGGTATCACGGATTTATCTGCCGGCAAGAAAGAGGCGGCTCTCGGCCACTTCAAAGCCGCATGGCAGAAAAAAGACCAGCTGGATCCAAGCCTAATGTCGCCGCTGAAGGACAAAATGTCTCAGCTGCAATTCAATGGCGCTCCAGAGAGCATTGACGCGACAAGTCCAGAACGTCGCGAAGATCAAATCAAACGACAGAGATGGTTTGCAGAGGTATCGGGTGAGATCGCCGACGCTGAGAAATTGGCGCAGACGAACAAGCCGATGGACGCTCTCGATAAGCTGAGGGGATTGCGACAACGCGTCTCTCAAGCGGACATTGATGGTGCCCAGCGAAAGAATCTGCTTGGAATGGTAGACCGCGTTGCAAATCACATGCAAGAGTGGGCAGACCAGAACAAGTCGATGATCGAACTGGACCAACGCAACAGCCAAATCGAAGCTCAGATTCAAGTCGAGCGAGATACGCTGAACAAAACCGATAAGCAAGTTCAAACGTTGATCGAGCAGTACAACGACTTGATCCGAGACCGACGTTTTAAAGAAGCGTTGGAAGTTGCGAAAAAGGTTGATGAACTCAAGCCAGGCAGTGAAATCGCAAATGTTCTGAATCAGAAGTCGCGAATTCAAGCTCTCGTTGAAGAACAGGATTTGATCAAAACTCGCAAGGAAGAGCTGTTCGTCGATCACTTTAACAGCATCGAAAAGGCCTCCACGCCCTACGATGGAGAAACACCGTTGCAGTGGCCCGATGCAGTGGACTGGACTCGGCTCAGCAAAAACAGATTGTCCCAGAAGGATGACCTTTTGATGCTGCCATCCGAGCGAAAGATTCGAGACACCCTCGAGCAACCGTTCTCGGCGAGCTTCGATCGACGTCCTCTAGCGGAAGCGTTGAACACGATCTCGGAAATGACCGGAATTGCAATCGTCATTGATGATCGGTCGATCTTAGAAGAGGGAGTCACCATAGACCAGCCGATCACGCTCGACTTGAAGGGAAGTTCCATTCGAGTCAAGAGTGCCCTGAACCTGATCTTGAACAACCTCAACTTGACCTACTCAATCAAGAACGAAGTACTCAAGATCGAAAGCTCGCGATTCAGTCAAAAGCAGATGTATCCGAAGACTTACAATGTGAAGGACTTGGTTATTCCAATTCCAAACTTTGTGACCGACTACAACAGTGGAATGGCGGGTGCACTTCAGGCGGCTTATCAATCACAAACGCACATGGCGTCAGCAACTGTTGCTGAACCCAATGCTGCGGGTGTCGCTCAAAATCGGATCGCAAGTATGGATCCGAACTCCGCCGTGCTTGCTCAAATGAGCTCGATGGGTGGTTTGACAGGCATGTCGCCTGGTGCGATGGCTGGTGGATTGCCAAGCAGTTACGCCTCGTCCAACATGGGACTTGGTGGTGCTTCCATGGCCAATTACCAAGAGTTGATCTCGCTGATTGAGAGTACGATTTCGCCGGATCAATGGCAAAATGCAGGTGGTACCGCCACGATGCGAGAGTTCCGCCAGAACTTGAGCCTCGTTGTGACCGCTCCACAGGAAACGCATGAAGCGATTGCGAATTTGTTGAGGTCGTTGCGTGCTCTGCAGAACTTGCAGGTGACCATTGAAGTTCGGTTCATCCAGCTTTCGGATACATTCTTCGAACGCATTGGCCTAGACTTCGACTTCAATATCCGCGACAAGCTGAGCCGACCCACGACTCCGCCGCGAACACAAGGGTCTCCAAGTGTTGCAGTCGGTCTATCCAGCGGTGTTGGATCAACAGCACCGGTGTTCACCTCGGATTTGGACTTCAACATTCGAAACAACTTCGGTGTTACGCCAGCCTTCGGTGCTCCGGATGCGGGTGACGCGGGTACTCAAGTTGGTTTGGCAATCCTAAGCGATTTGGAGTTGTTCTTCTTTCTCCAAGCCGTTCAAGGGAATGCACGAACGAACGTATTGAATGCTCCGAAGGTTACGATGTTCGATGGTCAAACGGCTAGCATCAACGATACTGCTCAGCGACCTTTCGTTATCTCCTTCGAACCGGTTGTTGGTGACTTCGCAGTCGCTCAGCGACCGATCATTGTGGTTCTGAACGAAGGAACACAAATGAATGTTCAATCGGTGGTCTCGCAAGACAAGCGGTTTGTACGAATGACGCTAGTACCCCAGTTCACTCGAATTGAGTCGGCTGACCGTCAGTTTACTTTCCAGGGACGCCGTTCCAGTCAAACCGGAACGAGCATCCTCAATCCAAACAGCAATCAGAACCTTCAAAATTCGAATGCCGATGTGATTGAGGGTACAACAGTTCAGCAGCCAACTCTGGGTACAACGAGCGTGCAAACCACGGTCAGCGTTCCAGACGGGGGTACCATTCTCTTAGGTGGCATTAAGCGTCTACGAGAAGGACGAACAGAACGCGGAACACCAATCCTTAGCAAGATTCCTTACCTGAGTCGATTGTTCAAGAACAATGCGATCGGTCGAGAAACCAATACGCTGATGATGACGGTCACACCGCGGATCATTATTCCCGAGGAAGAAGAAGAAGCACTGGGCGTACCGCGTCAACCGTGATAGATGTACCGGATAAGTGATAACAAAAAGCAAAAACCCTCAGAGACAACTCCGAGGGTTTTTTTATTGATGTTTAGGCGACGAGCAGACTGAAAGATAACAGGCTAGTGCCCGATTTTTGAAGTGGGATAGGCTTCCAGCCTGTCATTTTCAATGCGACAGGCTGGAAGCCTATCCCACGAACCTCAGGGCGTGCCACCCATTTTAATCTGCCGCTCGCCTTAAAGAACGCCCTTGGAACTCGGAACACCTGTTTGGCGTGGATCGATTTCGCATGCAACGCGGATCGCTCGGGCTGTTCCTTTGAAAATAGCTTCGGCGATGTGATGCGTATTTCGACCGTGGTGCATCAGGATATGCAAGTTGCACAATGCGTTCGAAGCAAACGCTTGCCAAAAGTCTTCGACCAGTTCGCTATCGAAATCGCCGATCTTTGGGGATGGCATCTCTGCTTGGAAAACCAGAAAGGGCCGGCCGCTAAAATCGATGGCGCTCGTGACCAGAGTCTCTTCCATTGGCAAAATCATATGGCCGTAACGTCGGATTCCGTGTTTGTCACCCAAGCATTGATTCATCGCTTGTCCAAGGCAAATGCCGATGTCCTCGGTGGTATGGTGTGCATCCACTTGCAAATCACCTACGGCATGGACATCCAGATCCACCAGAGCGTGTCGGGCGAGCAGAACCAGCATGTGGTCGAGAAAGCCGATGCCGGTATGGATGTTATTTTGACCGGAACCATCCAGCGACAGCTTTAGTTCAATTTTTGTTTCCGCAGTTTGTCTGGAAACGGTACTCGTGCGATTAGTCGTCATTGCTTTATTGGGCTTTATTGGAGACTTTCTTAAACGTCCAAGTTTCGCACATCGAGTGCGTGTTTTTCGATGAATTCACGTCGCGGTTCCACTTTGTCGCCCATCAGCACTCGAAACATTTCGTCGGCTGCCGCAGCGTCGGTGAGTTGAACTTTGACGACGGTGCGGTTGGATGGGTCGAGTGTTGTTTCGCGAAGTTCTTCGGCGTTCATTTCACCCAGTCCCTTGAAGCGTGTTACGGAAAGTCCTCGTCGACCCGACTCGCGAATTCCAGGCAGTAGTCCTCGGAGGTCTTCCAATCCGATCGCGTTTTCGTCGCGATAAAGGTAGAAACGGGAATCCGTTGCCCCCGTCCGATCCTTTGGAATGAGATCTTCGATGGAAAAACCAAAATCAGCCAAATCCTTTAGTCCCGAGTTAATGGTTCGCACCTCGAACAATTCCGAAATATGGTTGTTTGGTGCCGAGGATGGAGTAGCGTCTGAGGTTTCAGCGGGCGCGGGAGTTGCATCCACATGGACTTTGCGAGCCGCCAGGAATTCATCCAGTTTATCGCGAGTTACAAACCAATGATCTTCGGTTCCCATATCGAGATGGAACACAGGCAATCTGCCGGTTTCCACTTCCATTCGTTCGGTATGAACTCGTAGCGAGATACCGCGTCGCTCCAGGGTCAGCATGGCGTCTTCCATCGAAGCCAACGTAATGCACAGTTTCCGCATTTCCGCCCCTTCGATCTTCTTGCCGTCATCACCGACGAAGTGGCTATCGTTGAGACCACGTTCTAAAAGTTGGAATTTCATTTCCTCTTCGGTTTGGACGTAGTAACGTTCCTTTTTGCCGCGTACGACTCGAAACAAAGGCGGCTGTGCCAAGTAAACGTGTCCACCGGCGACCAATTGATACATTTGCCGGTAGAAGAAGCACAACAAAAGTGTGCGAATGTGGGAACCGTCGATGTCCGCGTCGGTCATGATAATGATGCGGTTGTAACGGCGTTTGCCAACGTCTTGGTCGAGGCCGATACCGCAGCCGATGGCTTGGATCATGCTCATGACTTCTTCGTTTGCGAGCACTTTGTCTTCACGACTTTTGTAGGCATTGATGATCTTACCTCGCAATGGCAAGATGGCCTGTGTGTCTCGGAATCGGCCCCCCTCGGCGCTACCACCTGCCGAATCACCTTCTACTAGGTAGAGTTCGCACTCTTCCATTTTGTTGCTGATGCAGTCGCGAAGCTTTCCGGGCAGACCGCCACCGCCGAGCACATTCTTTCGATTGCGGAGGATGTCTTTGGCTTTCTTGGCTGCTTCTCGGGCTTCGGCGGCAAGCAATCCCTTTTTGACTAGCAGACGCGCGTTCTTGGGATTCTCTTCAAGGTATTTGGAGAGACCATCGCCGACGGCAGAATTGACGATGCCCTCGACTTCGCTATTACCAAGTTTGGTCTTCGTTTGACCCTCGAATTGCGGCGTACTGACACGGACCGAGATAACGCAGGTGAGTCCCTCGCGGAAATCGTCACCGGTCGGAGTGAGATCTTTGAAAAGGTTTTCTTTTTTGCCGTAGGCATTGAGAGTTCGAGTCAAAGCCGCCCGGAAGCCGGAAACGTGCGTACCACCCTCGATCGTATTGATATTATTGACGTAGGAATGCAGGTTTTCGGTGTATTCCTCGGAGTATTGCAAGGCGATAGAAAAGCCGAGGTCGTCCTTTTGGCCTTCGATCAAGATCACATCTTTGTGGATCACTTCGCTGGCTCGATTCAAGTACTCCACAAACTCGACGATGCCCCGTTCGTAGCGGAAATCGTCCGCTTGGCCGGTCCGTTCGTCTTTTACCCTAATGCGAACGCCGCTGTTAAGGAAAGCCAGTTCCTGGAGGCGTTTGACGAGAATGTCGTAGGTGTATTTGGTATTCGGGAAGATTTGGCTATCGGGCTTGAAAGTCGTCTTGGTACCGCGTTTTGTGGTGATACCGGCTTCGCGAACGGGGCCAGTTGCCACCCCTCGTTCGTAGGATTGGGTCCAGACTTTTCCGTCTCGGCTTACTTCTACTTCGCACCATTGCGACAAGAAATTCACGACGGTAACACCGACGCCGTGGAGTCCACCGGAAGTCTTGTAGGCGTTTTTCTCAAACTTTCCGCCGAACTTGAGGACCGTCATAACCCCTTCGAGCGTGCTCATTTCGCGTTGCATAAGCTCTGTGAGCTGCGCGTGTTTTTCGACCGGGATACCTCGGCCGTCGTCCTCGACTGTTACCGAACCATCCGCGTTAATAGTGACCGACACGACCTTTGCGTGCTTTGCCATAGCCTCGTCGATCGAGTTATCGACAACTTCATAGGCTAAATGATGAAGTCCCTTGAGGGTGGTATCCCCGATGTACATGCCGGGGCGTTTCCGGACGTGCTCTAGGTCGCTGAGGTGCTTTAGGTCTTCGGAATTGTATTCGGAGCCGTGAATCGGTACGCCATCGCTATCGAGTTCCAGATGTGGGTCGTTTGGGAGATCGGTAGGTGCGTTCATAAGTTCTATTCTTGACAATTCCAACCAAGGCAATAAATGGAAATCGAAAGGGATTTCCAAAGTTGTAATGCGATGTGGAAGTATACCATTTTTCTTGCTTTTGCGATTGGGCTATTCCGCTTGGATTAGCAGGATTGGACGCTGGACGATTTCATGCCGTCAGGCTAACCTTTCCTGCGGAATGAACCGTTCGAGAACAACGATCTTTGATGACCGATCCGACAGGCTTGGCGAGCGAACAAATGAGCAATAACGGAATTTTTTCTGGCTGCATACCGGCACTGATGACCCCCTGCAATGAAAAAGGGGAACCGCTGTTTGACCATTTAATTGCCAAAGGAAAGGAGTTGGTTGAGATTGGGATGCGAGCCGTCGTTTACTGTGGTTCGATGGGTGACTGGCCGCTTTTAACGGACTCGCAACGTCAGGAAGGTGTGCGTCGATTGGCTGCAGCTGGTGTTCCTGTCATCGTTGGAACAGGGGCTCAAAATCCAGCGATCGCGGCTGCGCATGCGGCGCATGCTCGCAATGTTGGTGCAGCGGGGTTAATGGTGATTCCGAGGGTATTGTCTCGCGGTATCTCGGTGTCGGCACAGCGTGCTCACTTTGCCGGTATCCTGTCCGCAAGTGCAGGACTGCCTGCGGTCATCTACAACAGCCCGTATTACGGATTCGAGACCAAAGCGGATTTGTTCTTTGACTTGCACCGCGAGTTCCCAGGCTTGATTGGTTTCAAAGAGTTCGGCGGGGCCAAGTCACTAACCTATGCAGCAGAACACATTACAACCGGAAATCCAAAGCTGACGCTGATGGTCGGTGTCGATACCCAAGTGTTTCATGGTTTTATTCATTGCGGAGCGGGTGGCGCGATCACTGGGGTTGGGAATGCATTGCCGCGTGAGGTTTTGAGGATGGTGGAGTTATGCGAAAGGGCTGCTGCCGGCGATGCGAAAGCACGATGCCTGGCTGCAGAACTAAACGAAGCCTTGACTGTGCTCTCTACGTTTGACGAAGGCCCCGACTTGGTTCTGTATTACAAACACCTCATGGTGCTTGAGGGCAATCCCGAGTACGAAAATCACATCAACCCGACCGACCGACTTTCCGATAGTCAGCGCGAGTTTTTGCGGTCGCAGTGGCAATTGTTCCGCAACTGGTGGTCAAGCTGGCCTGGCAAGGCCGACTTTTGAACGAAACCAATGCGATTTCTCCCCCTCGCCCCTTTTTAGGGAGACTGCTGACTTAATTAGCCGTACCGCGTTAGCGTCCGGTTGGTTTCCCTTCAGCAGTCTCCCCTAAACAGGCGCGAGGGGAGCAAGCACAAAGATGTGGGTGCATGCCGTAAGATCGTTACCATCACCAGCACCACCCTGGAACTTTTTCGTTGCATCGGCATCTTACGACTGGGTCGTTTGGCCCAGATTACCTTGCACGAAACATCCCCCTAATCTTCATAATCGGAACCTTGGTAGGCAGGATTTCGTAATCCGACATTAGTTATCTGGATTGGAGCTTTTACAACAGCCTGGGAGTCAATATCCTTGAAAATAAGTTTTCGCTTTTGCTAACTCCGACTGATGGAATGCAAGCAAACTTTCGATTTTGGAATGGCCTCGGGTCATTTGAATTGTTTTGTTCCTCGTTTCGTATTGATCACACGCTATGGCTTCCGGACCATCGGATGAGAATGTAGAAAATACCAAACGTCACATTCGGACCTTGGTCAACGAGATTGAGGGGCTTTCCAAGTCCGACGCCAAGGCTGCTGAGTATTACCCAGCTGTATTGCAACGGATCATTTCTGCCCTCGCAGCTTCGGGCGGCGCGATTTGGTTGGTGGATGACGAGGGAAGCATGCGATTGGCTCATCAGATCCAAATGGATCCGGGCTTGATGCAGGCGAACAACCAAGAAGCCATGACGCATGGTCGTCTTTTGACTCGATTGTTTTCACAAGGACGTGCGGAATTGATACCGCCCATGTCAGGCTCCGGCGAAGAATCGGGTGAAGGCAACCCGACACGATTTCTTTTGGTAACGGCACCCCTCGTTTCCAACAAACAGCCAGTCGGATTGCTCGAGGTGATGCAGCGTCCAGACTCGCCAGCCGAAGCGCAACGCGGGTATCTCCGATTCCTTGAGCACATGACTAAGCTCATGGGGGAGTGGATTCAAGGCAACGTGCTCCAACAAGTTTCTAACCGACAAGAGATGTGGCAACAGTCGGACCAGTTCGCGCGGCTGGTTCATGATAATTTGGATCTCCGTGATACCGCCTACACGATCGTGAATGAAGGACGTCGGCTTATCGAGTGTGACCGCGTCAGCGTAGCGATGCTCAAGGGTGGCAAGCTGAAAGTCATGGCAATCTCGGGACAAGACTCGATCGAGAGTCGTTCGAACATTGTTCAGTCGTTAAACAACTTGGCCACGAAGGTAGTGCGTAGCGGTGAGCCATTGTGGTACGACGGATCGATGGAGGACTTGCCACCTCAAATCGAAGAGGCGATTGAGGACTACGTCGATTTGTCACACGGACGCACGATCACGGTACTGCCTATTCGTCAGCCTGAGCGAAAAACCGAAGGGGACGTATTGGCTGCGAGAAGCGAGACGAATGAGACTCGTACACGCCGCGATATCATCGGTGCGTTGATCGTCGAACAGATTGAAACACAGCTTTCTCGCCAGGTACTGGAGGGACGCGTCGACTTGGTGTACGAGCATACGTGCCGAGCCCTTTCGAACTCGCTGTCCCA
>Ga0136639_10000885_pt1 | contig 10391 bp, 8 predicted proteins | sample AntDrymUQ8592106_2_FD_113739 | JGI IMG/M metagenome (GOLD analysis project Ga0136639, IMG submission 113739) | Polar desert sand microbial communities from Dry Valleys, Antarctica - metaG UQ859 (21.06) | ecosystem: Environmental > Terrestrial > Soil > Desert | place: Antarctica: Dry Valley...
CGCGGTCGGCTACGAGCCGAAGCGGCGCTGCCGGGTGGAATAGGCGCGCAGGGCGCGCAGGAAGTCGACCTTGCGGAACTCCGGCCAGTAGGCCTCGCAGAAGTAGTACTCGCTGTGCGCGCTCTGCCACAGCATGAAGCCCGACAGCCGCTGCTCGCCCGAGGTCCGGATGACGAAGTCCGGGTCGGGCTGGCCGGACGTGTACAGGTGCTCGGCGATGTGCTCGACGTCGAGCTGGTCGGCGAGGTCGAACAGGCTCGTCCCGCGCTCCGCGTGCTGGGCCAGCAGCGAGCGGACCGCGTCGGCGATCTCCTGCCGACCGCCGTAGCCGATCGCGAGGTTGACCGTGATGCCGTCGATGGCCGCCGTCGCCTCGCCTACCTCCTTGAGCCGGTTCGCCACCGGCGCCGGCAGCAGGTCGAGGCGGCCGACGGGGTTGACGTGCCAGCGGCCGGTCTCGACCAGCCGCTCGACCAGGTCAGGGATGATCTCCAACAGCGCGTCGAGCTCGTCTGTGGCCCGGGACAGGTTGTCGGTGGACAGCAGCCAGACCGTGACCACCTCGACGCCGACCTCGTCGCACCAGCCGAGGAACTCCACGACCTTGTCGGCACCGGCGCGGTGCCCGTCGTGGGTGGTGGTGCCGTAGGCCTTGGCCCAGCGACGGTTGCCGTCGATGATCACCCCGACGTGGCGCGGCAGCGCCGACGGTGCGAGGCTCGAACGGAGGAGGCGCTGGTACGCGCGGTAGGCCAGCGTCCTCGCGCCCAACGCTCCTCCTCCGTCACGACCGGTCCTGTGACGACCGGTGAGATGTCAGACACGCTACTGCCCACCGACCGGCACCGCCCCGACCGCGCGCGCAGTCACCGCAACGACGTGTCTACTCGTGGGTAACTTACGGAACCGTAGGTTATGGTCCCTCCGTGAGACCCGACTCCTCGCCCGCCCACGGCGTCTCTGTGCCCACGGCCCGCGAGGTCGTGGCGGTGGTGAAACCACTCCTGCGCGGCTGGTTGCACCTGGGCATGTTCCCGCTGTGCCTGCTCGGCGGCCTGCTGCTCGTGCTGATCGCCGACACCACGACCGAGCGCGCCGTCACGGTCGTGTTCACCGTCTGCACCTCGGCCCTCTTCGGCGTGAGCGCGACGTACCACCGGGGCCGCTGGTCCGAACGGACCCGGGTCCTCATGAAGCGGCTGGACCACTCGAGCATCTTCCTGCTCATCGCCGGCTCGTACACGCCCTACGCGGTGCTGCTGCTGCCCACCGACCAGGCCCGCCTGCTCCTCGGGCTGGTCTGGGGCGGAGCCGTGCTCGGGATCCTGTTCCGGGTGTTCTGGGTCGGCGCCCCCCGCTGGCTCTACACCCCCATCTACCTCGTGCTCGGCTGGACCGCGGTGTGGTTCCTGCCCGGGCTGTACTCCTCCGGCGGTGCGCTGGTGGTCTCCCTGCTGGCTGCTGGCGGGCTGCTCTACTCCGGCGGCGCCGTGGTCTACGCCCTCAAGCGGCCGGACCCGTGGCCGAAGCACTTCGGCTTCCACGAGATCTTCCACGCCTGCACGGTGCTGGCGTTCACGGCGCACTACGCCGGTGTGGCGCTCGTGGTCACCGGGACGCTGCCTGGGCGCTGAGGCTGCCCCTCAGCACGGCTGGGTCGGTGGTCGGTGCGGCGCAGCGCGAGCTGGGTCGTTGCGCTCCCCGGTCACGGTCACCTGTCGGCTGGGTGACCCGGCCTGCGTGCCCGGACGCGGAGCGGGAGCCGCCGTGAGCCGACCGTAAGGAGACGTTAATGCTCGCCCTCCTCACGGGGCGCTCCGTGGGGCCGATTCCACACCGGAAGGCCGGAGTACACCCCTGTACCGGCCGATCCCGACCTAGTGAGCGAGGACGCTCCATGCCCCTGACCAAGTCAGCTACCGCCATCCCCCGGCAGACCGACGACAACGCAGCCCGCTCTGCCAAGGACTCCGCCGCCGTGAAGGAGAGAAGGGCCGGCGACGACGCCCGCCGCCGCGCCCGCACCGTCGCCAAGCAGCAGCAGGCAGCCGAACGGATCGCCACGGCGACCGGGCAGCTGTCCTCCAGCGTCACCCAGTCCGCGGAGGCGGGCAGGCAGCTGGAGAACGCGATGCAGGACATCGCCGCCGGCGCCGAGGAGACCTCCAGCGCCTGCCAGGAGAGCCTCGCCGTCATCGCTCAGGTGACCGAACGGATCGACCTGCAGAGCACCGCCGCAGGCAAGGTCGACAAGCTGACCGGCGTGCTGCAGACCCTGCTCGCAGAGACCACCTCCGGGTTGGACGCGCTCATCTCCGGCGTCGAGCTCGCCGCCGACCAGCAGGCCGCTGCCGTGCTCAACACCAAGGAGCTGGAGAAGCAGGCCGAGGAGATCGGGCAGATCGTCAAGACGGTCGCACACATCGCCGACCAGACGAACCTGCTGGCCCTCAACGCCGCCATCGAGGCCGCCCGTGCCCGTGAGCACGGCAAGGGATTCGCCGTCGTCGCCGACGAGGTGCGCACCCTCGCGGAGACCTCCGAGCGGGGTGCGAGCCAGATCCGGGAGCTCATCGACGAGGTCCGAAAGGCCGTCACGGAGATCGCCGCGGGCGTGGACGCCTCGGCCGGGACTGCTCGCTCGTCCGCCGAGAGCGGGAAGCAGATCAACGGCGAGCTCGAGGCGCTGAAGGCGAACCTGGAGGAGATCGCCAACGGAGCCGCCCAGATCGCCGCGGCCGCCGCGCAGTCCAAGGCCGGCGCGGCAGTCGTGGAGGCCACGGCCGGTGAGATCGCCGCAGCCGCCGAGCAGCAGTCCGCCGCGTGCGAGGAGTCCCTGCAGACCGTCGGCCAGCAGTCCACGGCGCTGAAGGAGAGCGGCAAGGCCGCCCAGGAGCTGGCCGACGTCGCCGACGACCTGCGCACCAGCTCCGACATCACCAAGAGCGCGGACGAGGTCGCCTCGACCGCCGAGGAGCTCTCGTCCGCGGTCGAAGAGATCAACCGCGCCGCCACCCAGATCATGACCGCGATCGAGGAGATCTCCGCCGGCGCCAAGACCGCCGCCACCAAGGCTCCGGTCGCCGCTGCGGCACTGTCCCAGCTCGAGTCCGGCGCTGAGCTGTCCGCCGAGCGGGCGTCCACAGCGGTGGAGAGGTGCGCGTCGCTCATCTCCATGCTCACCCAGAACAAGGTGTCGATCGAGACCATGATCCAGAGCGTCAGCGACGCCGCCGAGACGGGCCGTGACAGCGTGCGCAAGGTCGTCGAGCTGGAGCAGATCAGCCGCCGGATCGACAAGATCGTCGACGCCATCGCCAACGTATCGATTCAGACCAACATGCTCGCGGTGAACGGCTCCGTCGAGTCGGCACGTGCCGGTGAGTTCGGGAAGGGCTTCGCGGTCGTCTCCACCGACATCCGCAACCTCGCGCGCGACTCCGCCGAGAACGCCGACCGCATCAAGGACCTGGTCAAGGCCGTCCAGGACCGCATCGTCGAGGTCCGCAGAGCCCTCGAGGAGACCCTGCGCCAGTCCATCGGCGAGGTCGAGAAGGCCAAGGAGACCACCTCCAGGATCGACGTCATCGAGCGTGACGCGACCGAGGTGCTCAACGCGTCGGAGTCCATCCGTGCCTCGTCCGGCGACATCGCCACGTCGGTCAGCGAGGCCAAGAAGGGGCTCGACGCGATCGTGACCGCCGCCACGCAGGCGCAGGCCCTCGCCGGGCAGGCCGCCGGCGCCGCGCACCAGCAGAGCCAGGGCGCCGAGGAGCTCGCGGCTGCGGTCGAGGAGATCGCCGCCCTCGCCGACGAGCTCCTGCAGGGTGCCTGAGACCGATGGCCACCACGCGCACGCGCACCCGCAGCACCACGACGGAGGAGCTCGTCCCCTCCCCACGTCAGGCCCCGGGACTCGTCACCGGAACCGACCTGGACGCCGCGGTCCATCCAGGCACCGCCGCGTCCACATCGGAGGGAGACGACCTCGACTACGTCACGTTCTCGCTGGCCGGCGAGCTGTTCGCCGTACCGATGGCCCGCGTCAACGAGATCATCCGCATGCCGTCACTGGTCAAGGTCCCGCTCAGCCCGCCCAGCCTGCTCGGCCTGGCGAACCTGCGCGGGCAGATCCTCCCCGTGGTCGACCTGCGCCGCTGCTGCGCGATCGACCCCGTCGAGGCCACCGAGGCGACTCGGGTCATCGTGCTCAACAGCGCGGTCCCGCTCGGGGTTGTCGTCGACCGGGTGGCCGCCGTCCTGTCGGTCGAGGCGAGCGCGGTGCAGGACGTCGGGACCGTCCGGTCCACGATCGACTCCGACCTGCTGGCCGCGGTGCTGCGTCCGGCCGAGACCAGCCAGATGGTGGCCGTGCTCGACGTCCTGCGGCTCATCGACGAGCAGTTCCCCACGCTGGCGGCGACCGTGGTCACCGGTGCACCCGACCTCGCAGGGGACCAGCTCCTGACGGCCGAGGCCCGGGACGACTCCGGCGGCTCCGCCGACTCCGGCGACATCGAGCTCGTCAGCTTCGTGGTGGACGGGCAGGAGTACGCGCTGCCCATCCACCAGGTGCAGGAGATCGTCCAGTCACCGGAGGCCATCAGCCACGTGCCGAACTCGGACCCTCGCGTCATGGGGGTCATGGACCTCCGCGGCGCACTGCTGCCGGTGGTCAGCCTCCGACGCATCTTCAACCTGCCCCAGGCGGCCCTCGACTCCAGCAACCGCGTGGTCGTCGTACCGCTGCAGGAGGAAGGCACCGGGCGTCGAGCAGCCGTCGGGGTAGTGATGGACACCGTGCGGGAGGTCCTCCGTGTGCCCAGTGACCTGGTCGACGGCCTGCCCGCCTTCCTGGCCACCTCGGGCGAGCTCGCCGAGGTGGAGTCCATCTGCCGGCTCGAGGGCGGCGCCCGCGTGGTGTCGGTGCTCTCGGCACAACGTCTGTTCGCGGGGAACGGGCTGCGCGCGGCCATCGACAGCCAGCTGGACGAGAAAGTCGACGCCGGTGATCCGGAGGACGAGGAGACCCAGGTGCAGGCGACGACCGGTAGGTCCCTGCCGGGGACCCAGCAGCAGCTGGTGGTCTTCGGCGTCGACGACGAGGAGTACTGCGTCAACGTGGACGCGGTGCAAGAGATCATCAGGGTCCCCGAACAGCTGATCAAGGTGCCCAAGGCCCTCGCGTTCGTCGAGGGTCTGGTCAACCTGCGCGGCTCGGTGCTTCCGGTGGTGAACCTGCGGACCCGGCTGGGACTGCCCCGGCGGGAGCGGGACGAGCGCCAGCGCATCGTCGTCCTCATCGTCGCAGGGGTACGGACCGGCTTCGTGGTCGACTCGGTCATCGAGGTCATGAAGCTCGAGGACTCCGTCGTCGAGCCCGCACCGCAGCTGACCACCGAGCAGTCCGGGCTCATCACCCAGGTTGCGAACCTCACCGCCAGCGAGCGCATGCTGCTGATCTTGGAGCCCGAGGAGCTGCTCGGCCGCGAGCAGGTGAAGGCGCTCAAGGACTCCGCCCCGGAAGCGGCTGCGGCGTCATGACCAAGGTCCTCGTGGTCGACGACTCCGCGCTCATGCGCAAGTACCTGCGGGGGATCTTCGAGTCCGCCCACGGGTTCGAGGTCATCACCGCGAGGAACGGCGTCGACGCCCTGGCCCAGGTGCACGCCGAGCAGCCCGACGTGGTCACCCTCGACATCAACATGCCGGAGATGGACGGGCTCACCTGCCTGGGTCGCATCATGACCGAGAGCCCTCGTCCGGTGGTGATGGTCTCCTCCCTCACCGAGAAGGGGGCCGTCGCCACCTTCGAGGCGCTCGAGCTCGGAGCCGTGGACTACGTGGCCAAGCCGGGCGGAACGGTCTCGCTCAACCTCGACGAGGTCGCCGAGGAGATCGTGGCGACCACCCGGGCTGCTGCGAAGGCTCGGATCAGGCGGGCCGGTGGGCTGAGTGCGCGGCTTCGCTCGCAACGGGAGGAGGACACCCGCCGTGCTGCCACCCGCCCCACGCGGGGTTCCACGGCAAGCGGGACGGAGCTGGTGCTGGTCGGATCCTCCACGGGAGGCCCGGCCATCCTGCCCGTCATCATCGGATCGCTGATGTCAGGCTTCTCGGCGCCAGTCGTCATCGCGCAGCACATCCCCGGCAGCTTCAGTCGTCAGCTCGCCGCACGGATCGGCGACGGGGGGCATCTGCCCTCCGAAGAGGTCAGCGGCACCACCGAGCTCCTACCGGGCCACGTGTACCTGGGCCGGGGCGACGCCGATGTGATCATCACGCGACGCGCCGGCCGCCTGCACGCGCGGTCCGTCCCCACCGACGCGACCAGCCGGTGGCACCCGAGCGTCAACCGGATGGTGACATCGGCGATGGAGCACGTCGAGGCGGGCGCCCTGGTGGGCGTGCTGCTGACCGGAATGGGCGACGACGGGGCCGAGGCCATGCACCGCCTGAAGGCGGCCGGAGGCCGGACCGTGGCGGAGTCCGAGGAGAGCGCGGTCGTGTGGGGGATGCCCGGAGAGCTCGTGAAGCGGGGCGGCGCCACCAAGGTGCTGCCGGTCGACCGGATCGCCGAACAGCTCAACCGATGGGTCTGAGGAGACGACATGGCACTGATCAAGCAGCCGTCGCAGCACCTCGACGGCCAGGAGCGGCGCGAGCAGCCCCGCACCGTGGCGGACCTGGTGTCCGCGTTGCGTCACGCCGAGGCCGACGTGAGGCGCTGGGCGGCCCGCGACCTGGACGGTCTCGACGAGGCTGCCCCGGCACTGCTGGCGGCGCTGCCCCAGGAGACCGACCGCGGCACCCGTGACGCCCTGCTCGCCACGTTGGCAGGCACGTCGGACCCGGCTGTCGTCCGCCTGCTCGCCGAGCACCTGCGCTCGGAGGACGCCGGGCTGCGCAACGCCGTCGCGGAGGCGCTCGCGCGCATGCCGCTCGGCGGGGAGGTGGCGCGGGAATGGGCCGACGATCCCGACGCCGACGTGCGGATCCTTGTCGTGATGGTGCTGACCCGGACCGACGATCCGCTGGGCCGGGCCACGCTGGAGCACCTGGTACGCCACGACCCGGACGCCCGCGTGGTCGCGTCCTCGGTGGCCGCCCTGGAGCAGACCGGGCAGTGCCCTGCCGAGCTGGTCGTGGCCGCGCACGGGCGCTTCCCCGACGACCCGTTCCTGGAGTTCCTCGTGGAGCACGCCACGCACCGACGGGCACGGCCTTGATGGACGCGGCACCGGCACCGGCATCGCTCACGCTCGACGACGACGACTTCGACCGCTTCCGGGAGTTCTTCTACCAGGAGACCGGCATCCTGTTCGGCCCGACCAAGCGCTACTTCGTGGACAAGCGGATCGCTGCGTGCATCGACCTGTCAGGCCGGGGCGACTTCGGCCGCTGGTTCAGTGACATCCGCCGCGGCAAGGACCCCGACGGCATGCAGGTGCTGATCAGCCGGTTGACGGTCAACGAGACCTACTTCATGCGGGAGAGCTATCAGTTCGACGCGCTGGTCTCCACGGTGCTGCCCGCTGTCGAGCGCGCCCGGCCAGGCCGGTCGGTCCGCATCCTCTGCCTGCCGTGCTCCACCGGGGAGGAGCCGTACTCCGTCGCGCTCACCCTGCTGGAACGCTGGCCGTCGCTGGCCCACGTCGACGTCGAGATCGTCGGCGCGGACATCGACCACAACGCGGTCGCCGCCGCGAAGTCCGGCAGCTACGGCCCACGCTCCGTGCAGCGGATCCCCCCTGCCACCCGTCGGCGCTACTTCGAGGACACCGGCACCGGCTCGCTGCAGATCTCCGCCGACCTTCGTGCCGCCGTGGACTTTCGCATCGCCAACGTCTTCGACGCCGCGCAGATGCGGGCCTATCGGGACTTCGACGTCATCTTCTGCCGCAACATGCTCATCTACTTCGACACCGGTTCTGCCCGACAGGCGGTGGACAACCTGTTCGGCGCACTCCGGCCGGGCGGCTACCTGTTCCTCGGCCACTCCGAGTCCATGAGCCGAATCTCCTCTGTCTTCGACCCGGTGCGGCTGGCCGAGGGCATCGTCTACCAACGTCCGGAGGCACGATAGCCATGGCCAACAACACCGTCCTCGTCGTGGACGACGCCGCCACGGTGCGGCTCTACCACGGCTCGATCCTGCGGCAGGCCGGCTACGGCGTCCAGGAGGCAGTCAACGGCTACGAGGGGCTGGAGGCCGCGCTCGCCGACCGGTTCGCGCTGCTCGTGGTCGACGTCAACATGCCGGTGCTCGACGGCTACTCCCTCGTGGAGGCCGTCCGGCGACAGGGTCCGAACCAGGACACCCCGATCATGATGGTGAGCACCGAGAGCAGCTCGTCCGACGCAGCCCGCGGCTACGCCGTCGGCGCCAACCTCTACCTGACCAAGCCCGTGGCCGCGCAGCAGCTGGCCCTGATGGCCTCGATGCTCGTCGGCTCGGTCCAGGTGCAGGCGTGAACCCGCTGCTGGCCCAGTTCGTCGAGGAGGCCGCCGACCTGCTCGCCAACGTCGACTCCGGCCTGCTCGCCCTCGAGCGGGACCCCAGTGATCACGACGTGCTTGACGACATCTTCCGCGCCGCCCATACCTTGAAGGGGTCGTCCGGGTTGTTCGACATCGGGCCCCTGACCCGGCTCACCCACGCGGCCGAGGACGTCCTGGACGCCGTACGGAGCGGAGACCTGCCGGTCACCTCCGAGCTCGTCGACGCAGTCATGGTCGCCTTCGACCTGGTGGGCGTCTGGGTGGGTGCACTGGCCACCCACGAGGTGCTGCCCGAGGACGCCGCCCGGACCGCTGCCCCCGGCGTACGTGCCCTGCGGGCGCTCCTGGACGAGCGCGTCACCGGAGGAGGCATCACCTCGGCCGATGAGGACAGCAGCAGCGGACCGCCGCCCGTCGGGCCGGACATCCCCAGCTGGGCTGCGACGCTGCCGGGCGCCGCGGAGGGCGGCGTCGCACTGCGCTACACGCCGGCGCCGGACTGCTTCTTCAAGGGTGAGGACCCGCTTCACCTCATCCGTCAGCTGGCCGGGCTGTGCCACCTGGAGATAAGCCGCGAGGGTGCCTGGCCGGCCATGGACGACTTGGACGAGTACGACTGCCGACTGGTCCTCACGGCCCTGGCCCGCTGCTCGCTGGAAGACGCCGCGACGCTGTTCCGGTACGTCCCCGACCAGGTCGACCTGGTACACCTGCCGGAGCCGCAGCGCGTGACGTGGGCCGGCACGTCCGTACCCACCGAGGTGCTGCGTCAGGCACACACGGTGCTGCAGGCACAGGTGGCCGTGCTGACGGCCTTCGCCGCCCCGGCCTCCAAGCTGCCGCCCGGTGCGCTCGCGGCAGCGCGGACCGTGCTGCGCGGCACGCTGACCGCCGCCGGCTGCGACGCCTCGCTCGTCCGGGTCGGCGGGGCGGACCCGAGCGACGCGGTCGAACTGCTCACCCTGGCTCAGCGGCTCCTCACCGAGGCCGACGCGGCCCTGCTGGGTTCCGAGCCGGGCCCCGGCGACGATGCGGACGGCGCCGACGGGAGCCAGGCGGCATCCCCCGACGCCGCGGCCACCTCGACCGGCACCAGCAGGGGCACCGGTAGCAGCGCAGGGACCGGTGGCGGGGAGAGCGCCCCGGCACCTCGCGGGGTGGGGCGGGCCCTGAAGGTCGACCAGGAGAAGATCGACCGGATCATGGAACTTGTCGGCGAGCTCATCGTCGCCAAGAACGCCCTGCCGTTCCTGGCGCGGGAGGCCGAGGAGGAGTACGGCGTCCCGGCCTTGGCGCGGTCGATCAAGGGTCAGTACGGCGTCCTCGACCGGCTGGCCGAGGAGCTGCAGACGTCCGTCATGGACGTGCGCATGGTGCCCATGTCCATGGCCTTCGGGCGCTTCCCCCGCCTGGTGCGCGACGTCGCCCGTAAGCTCGGCAAGCAGGTGCACCTGCTCACCGAGGGTGAGGAGACCCGCGCGGACAAGGACGTCATCGACCTCATCGCCGACCCACTGGTCCACCTGGTGCGCAACTCCCTGGACCACGGTATCGAGCAGCCGGAGCAGCGCCGGAGCGCCGGCAAGCCGGAGCTGGCAGTGCTCACCATCGCCGCCTCGCGGGACGGCGACGCGGTCCTGGTGGAGGTCAGCGACGACGGCAGGGGCATCGACCCCGACCGGCTGCGCGCCAAGGCCGTGGAACGCGGGCTGCTCGACCCGGATCATGCGGCGGGCCTGAGCGAGGCCGAAGCCCTCGACCTGGCGTTCCTGCCCGGCCTGTCCACCGCCGGGGCGGTCTCCGACCTGTCCGGTCGTGGTGTCGGTATGGACGCCGTACGGACCGCGGTCCAGCGGCTCGGCGGGACGGTCACGTTGTCCAGCCGACTC
>Ga0136639_10000886_pt1 | contig 10390 bp, 7 predicted proteins | sample AntDrymUQ8592106_2_FD_113739 | JGI IMG/M metagenome (GOLD analysis project Ga0136639, IMG submission 113739) | Polar desert sand microbial communities from Dry Valleys, Antarctica - metaG UQ859 (21.06) | ecosystem: Environmental > Terrestrial > Soil > Desert | place: Antarctica: Dry Valley...
GTTAGTTCTTACTATACCCTCTCTGGGAGAAAAGTACCGTGTGCTGTCCAAGCCTTTTCCGGACTCGGTAACATCTTCAAAATAAGCCTGGAAAGAAAAATGTTTTCCTGCATGTACCCAAAACGAAAGCCCATTACTCACTCTCAGTACGGATTTTGCCTTGCTTTGCTCTGTCGACAATGAGATGACCGGCTCACCCCTGAGTAAAAACCCATCCTTCTTAACTGAGAGAAACCTCCATCGGCCAGCTGCATCACGTTTAAAAAACGTAGTTGAATCCGGAAGATCATTCCTGAATTCTGAAAATTCCCTAAGGTAGAATTCCAACTCTGCCCGCTCGGTCCTCGTTAAGTTAAGTACTGAATCTCGAAGGAACTCAAGATGCCCGCCAATTTCTTTCCTTGGAAGTGGCTGGATCAGATCATCGAATTGAATATGCCCTTTATTTGCCTGCCGGGATAAGAATTTATACACTTCAGAGCCCGGATCATGCCATACGACCTGGGCTTCAGCAGCTGAGCCAGAAAAAAGGCATATAAAAAACAGAGAAAAAATGTACGGTGCAATTCGAAAGATTACCCGTTTTGATCTAGTACGCATTATCGTCTCCTTTTATAATGTTGATGATGGTCTGTAAAATTATCTGGCAGTCCAGCCAGAAGGTCCATTTATGGATGTAGTATAGATCATAATTTACCCTACGCTGCATAGCGCCCGGCTGACTGGTCTCGCCCCGTGATCCGTTGACCTGTGCCCAGCCAGTAATCCCGGGTTTTACCAGGTGCCTGAGCAGGTAACGGTCCACAGATTCGACGGATGCCAGATTTAGCGGTGTAACATGCGGCCTTGGCCCCACCACCGACATATTTCCGAGCAGCACATTCCAGAACTGGGGAAATTCGTCTATATTCCATTCCCGCAGAAACCTTCCTAACGGGGTAATGCGCTCATCATTTTTAGTAGCCTGCCTGAATTCGCCGTTTGTGTCAGTTTCCGGACTATCATAATACATGGTCCTGAATTTATAGCAAATGATCTTTATATTGTTGAGCCCCCAGCGTTCCTGTTGAAAAAATACGGGCCCTTTACTCGTTAATTTGATCAATATCGCTACCAGGGCAATTGTAAACCAGCCGATGGTTACAAAAAAAACGATGCAAAACAGCACATCGAATACCCGCTTTAGTACCTTGTTTTCTACTTTATCAAGGGGCAGTGAGCGGAGGTTAATGACTGGAAGCAGGCCTATAGTATTGATCTGAATATTACTTGAGGTATAAAGATAGAGATCAGGGATAATACGGATCCGTTTTGCGTGAAAATCGCAGATCTCAATACTCGATTTGATCGTATTGTGCTGGGCATTTGGCAGGGCAAGGATGACCTCGTCAATGTGGTTTTCAGACAGCACTTCAGAAAGATTATCCACGGGGCCTAAATATTTGCATCCGTTGAGCTTCGTACTGTCATTATCCAGGAAGCCGATGCATTTATAGCCGTAGTAATAGTGGTGGTTAATGGTATCATAAAAATCTTTTGCTGCCGGTGTAGATCCTATTAGCAGTATATGATTCAGCAATTTCCCCTTGTAAACTATACTGTGCAGGTATTTCCGGATAATGTACTTGAATAAGGTGACCAGAAAAAAGATACATAGGAAGTAGGCGGCTAAAAAGTTGTTTGTATAACTTTGTTCTCTGCTCACAAAATATAACAGAGAAGTAAGAAGAATAGAAAATAAAAGGATGGTGAAAATGATGTATGTTATTTCCTGAGAGAACTTGTTGGTGCGCAGATCTGTATATAAGTGTGACACCTGGCCGCAACTATACCAGGCAACTACAGAAAACAACATAAAGGTAAAGTTTACCCGGTCGACCGATGAGATGGACTCGGGGAAATACAAGGCAACTATCCAGAATGAAAGAAATAATATGGGGATATCTATCAGGTATCGTACAGATCGGTAAATGAAATACGGTGGAGTCATAGACTATGTTAATCTTCGAAGTCTTAATTTTTTGAAGAAAAAATTGTGCCTAGACGCAACTGAATTTTCATCCGTTCTTAAATAATCTGTTCTTCAAGAGCAAAAGCGGAACTGGTGCTGAAGCTCTCCGAATTGCATGCAAACATAATAATTTAATATGGGTTAATATTCGTCTGATTAAAACGTTTTACATTGCGAACTAACCTGTCTATATTTCATTTACGAAATTTCCGATTTTGAACCCTGAATTCATAATTTTACAGACGGATACTAATAGGTCCATATAGTTAAAATTCAACTTGGAAGCGAACGCAAGTATTCTAACCAGTCTGGAGATCCTGCAACTGCCTGAAGTTTCGGTCGTATATGTAAATTACAATACCTTCGATTTACTTAGAGATTCTGTTGAATCGCTTGAAAAGCACAGCAGCATGCCATTTGAGATCATTGTTGTTGATAATAATTCCGGCGACATCGAAAGGAATATGCTGGAGGAATGGCTATCAATAAAGGCGGTAAAAAATGTAAGGCTGATCTTTTCTGACATGAATATGGGATTTGCAGCCGCAAACAATCTGGCTGCTGAACACGCTACATCTAAATATTTGTTTTTCTTAAACCCTGACACGCTGGTTATGAACGATGTGGTATCTCTGTTCTGTAACTTCATGGAGAGATCCGAGCCCTCTGTGGCAGCATGCGGAGCATATTTATTGAATGGCGACCATGCCCCGACCAGTTCATACGGAAACTTCCCAGGCCTCTTACTGGAACTATGCAACGTTGGCCTTGGCCTTAGTTGGTTGCTCAGCGGATACTATAAAAAGCATATTGCAATTGGATCTGCCATGTGGTCCAGGAGAATACTGCAAGTGCCCTATATTGTTGGCGCGGATATTTTTATAAGATCAGAAGCATTCAAAACCGTTGGAAAGTTCGATGAAAACTTTTTTATGTACTACGAAGAGACCGATCTTTTTTTCAGATTAAGGAAATCGCGTCTCCGTTCGTATATACTGCCGGAAGCAAGGATTGTCCACCTCGAAGGCGGTGCGGTAGGGCAGAGCAGTGCAGACGTATTTAATTATAATAAATATGAAATGATCTTGACGAGTAAGCTTTATTACTACAAAAAGTGGCATGCCAAAATCCTGCCAGCGATCAAGGGTCTCATCAGGATGCAAATTACGGTACAATACTTCAAGGGAAAGTGGGGAAATGATTTAAGAAGACTAAGTACTATTTACGCAAGAATCGTACATGAAAAGGGAGGGGCATCATAATCCTACGACACACGAACCTCAAACTAAATTATTCTGTAATGCATTGGAATACATATTATTACAATATTAAAGGTTTTTTATCACGTTAATTATCCCCATTGAGTATCTTTGCGCAATTAATGGTTCGGACGTCATTGATTCCAGATATATAATTCAACCCGCATACCTTCTTATGTTAACAAAGACAATTAATCTTGCCCTTCAAAGGATCCTCCCTTCCCGGGTGTATTTCAATCTGCTAAAGTGGAAACGTGGGTACCAGGAGCCGGAATTGAAGCTGGTTAAGTATTTGTGCGATAAAAATTCATTGTCTATTGATGTGGGAGCTGCCAATGGTCTGTATCTGTCGCATTTGTATGCCTTGTCCGCACAGTGCTATGCCTTTGAACCCCGGATTGCCGCTCTGCAAAACCTGAGGCGAATGTTCGCACATGTTACGGACACGATCACATTTGAAAACGTAGCACTTTCGAATTTCACCGGATCAGCGCAAATGAAAATCCTAAAGAGTAACAGTACTTTAAGTACGATCGAATCAGCGAATCCCATCGAACGTTTCGGGGAGGTTGAATTTGCGAAAGTACCCGTTAAGCGGCTCGATGATTACACATTTGGTGAAAAAGTTGGATTTATCAAAATAGATGTTGAGGGCCATGAGGAAGCTGTGCTTGAGGGTTCTGTTGCACTCCTGAATCGTGATAACCCCAGCCTTTTAATTGAAATAGAGGAACGCCATAAACCGGATTCCGTTTCAAGCATTAACAATTTCCTTTCAACACTGGGTTATGAGGGCTTTTTTTTCCTGGAGGACCGGCTGATCAGCATGAAGGTTTTTGATGTGAAAAAATATCAGGTATTCGGATCCAACGACACCTATATCTTTAATTTTATATTCGTACATCAAAGTAAGCTGTCCACGATCGACCAGCTCCTGAAAGATACAGAAGCCGACACCATGGTATTTTAGCAGTCTGTATGTGAAAAAACATCCTATGAAACTTGCTGTCGACACTCACCATCTTCTTTTAGAATATGCAGGTACTAAGAGGGTCACACTGAATATTTTAGAGCAGCTTCGGAACGAGCGCGAGATCGAGCTCATTGAGCTTAAGCCCTCTTACTCACTAAAGCCTGGTAAGGGAATTTTCTCCAAACTACGGGGACATTTCATTCGTTTCTTTTGGGTGCAAATCCATCTGCCCTGCCTCTGCTTTTTTGAGCGTGTGGATTTCTTATTATCCCCGGAGTATTATACACCGATTTTTACGAGTTGTAAGCGTGGAGTGATAGCTCACGACGCACATATAAGAGCGCAAAGGCAATTTATCAGTTCGTTATGGTTTTATTTTTATTATCTACCTTTTATAGAATATGCGATACGAAGGGCAGATGTGATATTTACTGTTTCAGAGTTTTCTAAAGTGGAGATGATCAGTTTGATGCGGTTGGATGATTCCAGGCTGCATGTTGCTTATAACGGAATTGATCCTGCCTTCACGAGACTTAATCCGGGCCGTTCAGCTGATGTGTTATCACGCGCTGGGTTGGTTGTCGGGGAGTATATATTGTTTGTAGGGACTTTTGAAGCGCGAAAAAACATTGAAGGACTCATCCGTGCTTTTGCATTATTGAAGTCCCGCACTGTTCCCAGCTTTACCGGAATAAAGCTCGCCATCATAGGTAAGGCATCTTTGGGGCGCCACTCCGATCGCAATACGCAGATCAGTGATTTAATAGATACCCTTCAATTACGGGGTGAGATAGTTTTGTGTGGTTTTGTGCCCGATTCTGAGTTACCTGTTTTTTACAGATCGGCAGCAATGGTGGCCTTCCCCTCTTTATATGAGGGATTCGGCCTTCCCATTATTGAAGGCTTCGCCAGCCAAGTGCCTGTTATGACATCTAATACCTGTTCTATGCCGGAAATCGCCGGCAACGCCGCACTTCTGTGTGATCCTTCCGATATTCGTGATATGGCTGCTAAAATGGAAAAACTTCTCGTTGATCAGCAGTTGCGGAACCAGTTGATTTCAGCTGGAATAGAACGGGTAAAATTTTTTACATGGCAACGCTGCACCGCGCGGCTTCTGTTGTACATAAGGAGATCAGTTTCACAAAAAAAAGAAAATGTTCATACATAACAAAAAAAAGAAATTTATCCTTTCTGTAATAAACATTCTCATTGAGGTAGTATCAATGCCGGGAAAGCTGTTGCGAAAAAAGATCGATCCGAAGCTTATTAACCCCTCCAAAATCCTGCTCCTGCGTCTGGATCACATCGGTGATGTAGTTATGACATCCCCGTCTTATACATTGATGAGAGAGCGATTCCCCCACGCGAAGATTCTTTTGCTGACAAACGAAGCGGGCAGACAGTTATACGAACCTGACCCCCGGATCGATGAAGTGTGGGTATTCAACTGGCCCTGGGCGCAGCAGAGGACTCGCGAGAAGTTCTCTTGGTCTAAAATCAAAGAACTTTGGGACATAATTTCAAAATTGCGGAGTGAGAAGATCGATGTGTTTGTGGATTTCAGGGGCGACCTGCGATTCACTATTTTGTTTGGTGTGTTAACTGGCGCTCTTTTCCGGGTGAGTAGCTCCCGCAGCGGAAAAAGCAGCCTGCTGCATCATATGTCAGATTATGATATATCAAAGCATGAAGTTGAAAGGTCCCTTGACATTGTCCGGTGTTTTGGAAATTTAGAAGGTCCGGTACGTCCTAGTCTTTATTTGAGCCAGCAAGATACCGATGAGATCAGACAGTTGATCAGCAAAGTCATTCGTCGGGCAATTCCTGAAAAACTGGCTATCATCGCGCCCTATTCCTCACGGGATATTAAATCATGGCCCGAATCCTACTTCACAGATACGATCAGCTTCCTGAAGCAGGGGGGGTTTACCATATTAATAGTCGGGACTGCCGGCGATCGGGAACACTCGAATAATATAGTCAGCCTATTTAGCGACAGCGTCTATTCATTCGCAGGAACGACCAGTGTAAGGCAGTTGGCTACACTTGTATCTTTATCTGATATTGTTGTTGGCGTTGATACTGGTGTTTTGCATCTTGCTGCGTGTTTTGACGTCCCTATTGTAGCTTTATTCGGGTCAACAAGAGCAGTTGAGTTCCGTCCATATTCGCCATTTGCGGTTGTGGTTGAATCTCACACATGCACCTGCAATCAGTTCCTGCACCTCACGTGCAGTAAGCCCGTTGACGGCTATGCCCGCTGCATGTCTGATCTTAAACCCATGGCGGTACTAAAAGCTATTGAAGTGATCATTTCCGGAGCTGATAGATCTGTAGTTAGTGCCCGTGAACTTTAGTGGGAATTTTGCCACCAGCTTGCAGCAGACATATAAAAAACCCGGTAAAGAACCATGTTGTATAGGAGATATAAGCTGAAGATTCCAGCTCAGAGGTCATCATAGGAATAATGAGCCCTATTTTCATCAGCAGAAGCGCCAGGCAAACCTGCCGTTCTCTGCCTTTCAATCTTGGGAACCATTTCCAACACATTGCGATGATCCCGATATAGATAGCAATGTATGTAAGCATGGCTACGACCCCGGCCTGCACGCCAATAATGATCAGCTGGTTTTCTCCACCGGTATTACCGTTAAATGACGCCCCTACCCGCCCCGAAGTGCCCAGTCCTAGGCCCAAGGGATTCTCGGCGATTGCATTAATGCCTTCTACCCATTCCAAAACATGGCCAACACTAGACGAGTTAGTAAAATTAAGTGTTGAGATCACGAAATCCCGCACATCCTCGTCGTTAAGAAGATAAGTGATATACACAATTAAGCATACTCCCGCAAAATGCACGAAATTGAGGATGTACCTTTTATTTGTTAAAATTGCGTAGATATATATAACAAAGAAATAATTAATGAAGGCGGCACGAGAAAGAGCCAGTATGATACAGATCAGCGTTGCGCCAAAAGCGAATATGCCCAGGTGTCCATTCTTGAATTTGTTTAAATCGGTAGTATAAAGAGCGGCAATTACTGACAGTGCAAGTATGCTTGAGGATGCGAATTCGAGTGGGTTGGCAAAAAAGCTTGCAAATCTTTTAAGCCCGGTTTCAGTTTCGAAAGTCCAGCTTAACCCGGCCTCGCCGGTAGGCTCAAAATTATAGATGTAATAGTAGAAGTCGGCATAACCTGTAAATGATTGGAAATGGGTGGAGATAGCGAACTCAAGTAATACCACTCCGGTGGCTGCGATCGTGAAATACACGATGTAATGAAAGTATTTATTGATGTATATCCCCCGAGGATCAAACAGGCGGCCGCAGAAATAAACAAAGGGGAAAAAGGACAAACTTTTAAATGCAAGGAGCCTGACAAGAAAACTTTGATCTCCAAGAGGGGTCAATGCATATAGCAGAAGATAACAAAAATAGAATGTGACTGCATAATCAACCAGATGGAAGCGGATACGGGTTTTAAGCGTATAAAGCTGCACTCCCAACAGGACCAGTATAAGAACTTCTTTAAAGCTTTGGAATAATCCGATCAGATTGCTAAAACCGTTATCGAAAGCAATGCAGAGACTGGTGATGTAAAGCGGAAGGCCGATTAATACAAATAGAAGCACTTCCTCCCGCCTACCCGTTAAAATGCCTTTTAAAGCAAAAAGAAAGGCAGAAAGATATACAAGTGGAAAAATGATCATAACGGCTTTATTTCCTCGTTATCAATGGAATTATAGAATGCTAAATATCTCAATTTCATGAATAGCCTGCTACTTAATTAACTATGTGCTGATTTTTCCTGATCACATATTCGTACATGAGTACAGCACTTATTTCAATCATCAAAGTGTAAATTCCAAACCAGTATAAATTTCCCCAGAGCGCTATGGGGACGGAAACGCATACAGATAGGAGAAGCAGAATCATAGCGATCCTGAAAATGAAAATATTTTTATCAAGGATCAGCAGCTCTAATACGTTAAACGAATTTATTGCAGCTGCCGCAGGCAGGAATGCCATTACACGCAATAGGGTCTCCGCAGATGTATTAGTTTCACCGTTCGCCAGGTAAATTATCTGCCCGGCAAATATCATAATTCCAAAAGAGAGTGTCAGGAAAGATAAGAATAAAATCTTTTTCATCTGGTTTTTGAAATTTATGAAAAGCATTCTATCTTCTTTAAATAGTTGTGCGGTTTTAGGGTAAAATGAATAGGAAATGTAACTGATCATCATTTTCACCGATCCGATGATTTTGTCGCAAATGGAATAAGTTCCCAGCCATAGGGGATCTCCCCAAAGATTAATGGTGAAAACCATCAACGATTGTTGAAGTTGAACGGATATGTTATTTCCAACAAGGTAGAAATTGCTGATGAACAGTTTCACAATCTCTGGCCTTTTAGAAATTGTAAATTTTAACCGATAATGGAATTTTGCATAAACAACCAGGAAAACAAAAGTTGTTGTGTTGACAGTGCCGAGTATGAAGTTGACCCAAATGGCGTCTTCAGTCGCGTTAATCAAATATATGATAGCCAGGATGGCAATGATTTTGCCGACGAAATTAGAAAGGTTATAAAGGGCGAGTTTCTCCTTGCCAAGATAAAGAAACATTGGGTTTAATACTTCGGAGAGTACCAGAGGTAAAGCAAAAAGGTAGGTCTTGTAACTTGGAATATCGGAGAACCCAAGAGGCAATGCCACGAGTAGGAAAGAAATGAAAATGATAGCCCTTAAGAAAAGTGTATTGTAGAATATGCGTGATAAAGCGCTCGGGTTGTCGCCATTCATTACCACTTCTTTTACCCCTGATTGACTGGTTCCGTAATTAATAAGCACGGCCATTAAGGCGGCAAAGTAATTAGCTACAATAAAAAGCCCGAAAGCTTCTAAACCCACCTTACGTAAAATGATAGGATAGATCAGGAATGAAAGGAGTGTGTTGTATAATTGTACGCTACTAAGATTTAAAAAATTTGTGAACGCGCTTGCGTTGATTAATTTTTTAAGGAAGGAGACATTGATATATTTCAAGGGAGATGAAGTATCTTAAACAGCATAAATGAAAAACCTACGTATACGAGAGTCATTCGCACTCCACCCATCAGACGTGCTTACAAAGATATGAATTTCGGGCTGATGTGCCGGGACTGCTCTGCCCGAATAATGATTTATGAAGTAAAAAATATAGTCGTGGATTTTGTTCGTTAATTTGCACAGTCAATAACTTCTATTACATGAAATTAGCAATAGTCGGTATCCGGGGTATTCCCAATAATTATGGAGGCTTTGAGACTCTTACCGAATATCTTGTAAAATATCTTTCGAAGGATTTTAATATAACGGTCTATTGTTCGTCCCGCGATATGGACAGCTCCCTGAAAACTTATAATGGAGCAGTCCTGAAATACATTCCAATTACATCTCATGGCGGCCCTGGAATATTGTATGACAGTTTAGCGCTTAGCCTGGCGGTCCGTGAAAACGACAAAGTGATATTGCTGGGGTTTGGAGGCGGATTTGTTATGCCTTTCCTGCGCAGATACCACTCTAAAATTATATTGAATATTGGGGGGCTGGATTGGAAAAGAAATAAATGGTCGCCCTTCGCCCGCAGGGTTATTAAAACAGCCGAGCGTCTTTTAGTTAAATATAGCGGCCAGATCATTTCTGATAATATTAGTATCAGGGACTATATTCTGAATGCTTACGGACGGGAAAGCACCCTGATTGCTTATGGAGGGGATCAGGCATCTGCGGTAATGGCAGATCAAAATGCACAGACCCTCTATCCATTTTTGAAAAGTGATTACGCCTTCAGCGTGACCAGAATTCAGCCGGATAATAATATTGATATGATCCTTGAAGCATTTGACAAACAGGATACTATACCGCTTGTGATGGTGGGCAATTGGAGCAATTCGGCCTACGGAATTACAACCAAAGCAAGATTTAAAAATTGTAAAATTTTAATTCTATTGGATGCCATCTATGACCGTGAGAAACTTGATATGTTAAGAAGTAACTGCACCATTTATATTCACGGGCACTCCGCAGGAGGGACAAATCCATCGCTTACGGAAGCGATGTATCTGGGTCTGCCGGTATTGGCCTATGCATCAGGTTATAAC
>Ga0136639_10000887_pt1 | contig 10371 bp, 7 predicted proteins | sample AntDrymUQ8592106_2_FD_113739 | JGI IMG/M metagenome (GOLD analysis project Ga0136639, IMG submission 113739) | Polar desert sand microbial communities from Dry Valleys, Antarctica - metaG UQ859 (21.06) | ecosystem: Environmental > Terrestrial > Soil > Desert | place: Antarctica: Dry Valley...
CATCTTATGAACTGGCAAAGGAGTAGTGGAATGACGCGACTAGCGAGCTTGGGACTATCAGGATCCGGATCCTCAGCACGGAAAGTACCGACAAATGTGCGCCTCGATCCGTCCCGCACCGGGCGGGAGGCGGAGGCGCTCGACGAGAATCTCCGCCGGTTGGTAATCGGTCAGGACGAAGCCGTCGATCAGATCGTCAATATGTATCAGATGCATCTGACGGGGTTGAACCCACCCGGGCGCCCGATCGGGAATTTCTTATTTTTAGGTCCGACCGGCACCGGTAAAACCCGTATTGTCGAGGCGATGGCCGAGAGCTTGGTCGGCAACCCGCGGGCCGTGATCAAAATTGATTGCGCCGAATTCCAGCATAGCCACGAGATTGCAAAACTAATCGGTTCGCCGCCTGGATACCTGGGGCACCGGGAAACCCACCCGCTCTTGAGCCAGGAGACGATCAACCAGCACCAAACAGAGCGAACCAAGATCAGCTTCATCCTCTTCGACGAGATCGAAAAGGCGTCGGACTCGCTTTGGAATCTCTTGCTCGGCGTCCTGGACAAAGCGACCCTGACTCTGGGAGACAACCGAAAGGTCGATTTCACCAAGGCGATGATCTTTATGACTTCGAATCTCGGTGCGAGCGAAATGTCGACGCTGCTGCAACCGCGGCTCGGCTTCGGGCTCAAACGGCTCGAAACGGTTAACCCCGATGATCTCGATGCCAAGACCACGGAAAAGATCTCGCGATCTGGGGTAGAAGCGGCCCGGAAAAAGTTCACGCCCGAGTTCATGAATCGCTTGGACAAGGTGGTGGTATTTCATCCTCTCGGCGAGAAGCAGATTCGGCAGATCCTGGAAATCGAGCTGAAACAAGTGCAGCACCGGGTGTTTCAATCTTCCCCGGAACGGGCCTTTGTGTTCCAGTGCTCGGAGGAAGCTAAGGAGTTTCTGCTGACCCAGGGCATCGACGCTAAGTACGGGGCGCGGCACCTGAAACGCGCCATCGAACGTTCCCTCGTACAACCGCTTTCGAATCTGATCGCAACGGACCAGATCCGGCTCGGGGATTCTATCCGGATTGGCTTTGACGCCGAGGTAGGCCAGCTGACGTTTTTGCGGGAGGCCGAAGGAATGAGCCCGGTGACCATGGCTCAGATCACGGAGCTCGCCTTTAGCCAACAGTTAGCCGCAGCCCACTCCGCCATTGACGCCGAGAGCGGGCGGGCGGCATCCGCCCGCTTTACAAGGCGCTAGTGCGAAACCATCGGGTCGAGCGTCTTCGCTTCCTCGATCCACGCCCTCACCTGCTTCTCGCTCGGCGTTGTACCTGAAATATTCTTCGCTTCGTTGATCTCAATCAACTTCGAAGTCAAATTAGCTGCGTTCCGATTGCGGAGTTCCTTTACCGTATCTACGCCAGCAGCCTCGAGCAGCTCCGCAAACTGCGGCCCGACGTCATTCAGCCGGATCAAGTCGGCATGATTCACCCAAGTCAGAATCAGCTTCTCGCTGATCCCGGTAGAGCTCGAAATTGCACCTCGACCCTTCGCTGCGCCACCCTGCTCAAGCAGCGCTTCAACCGTGGCAATTCCCGCCGCCTTCAATCGGACGGCATAGCCCGATCCTAGGCCTTCGATATCTTCAATATTCATCTGGAGATCTCTCCTCGCCAAACACTCTATCGCAACCAGAGCCTAGGAGGCACACTCCCCTCGACCCAACTGCAACGAGAAGGCAACTTCATCGCCCCAGTCCATGTACATCTCCGGCGTAAACTCGGTTGGCTTGGCGAGGTCGGCCGTCATCTCTTTAAAGAAGGCTACCTTGTGCCGCAACACGTACTCGCGAAACAATTCCCCAGCCTGCCGATCAGTTTGAAAATGGTCGATTACGCGTCTAACGGCCACCGTCGCTAACCGCGCCGGTAGACTCTGGATGGCCAAGCCGAAGCGCAACATCCCTTCCCGGTCGTGCCCGCCGCCCAGTAGCATCAGATAGTAAGGCACCTCGCGACCGTTAATCTTGCGCGAGTTTCCGTAGAAGCCAATGTCGGCGATCCAATGCTGGCCGCAAGAGTTTGGGCAACCGCTGATCTTCACACTCATCTTCCGAACCTGCGGGTCCCGGTAGTCGGACACGGCAGCCGAAATTGCCGCCGCCAAGTTCATCGACTTCGTCAACGCCAAATTGCACGAATACCCGCCCGGGCAAGACACCGTATCGGTAATCTCGTAAGCCCCTGCATCCGCTAAATCAACCGCCTGCAGCGCCGTGTGCACTCGACGCAAATTGTGAACCGGAATCCACGCAATCATCAGATTCTGGTCGATCCCCACCCGCACATAGCTGTCGCCGGCATCCCGCGCGATCTGGGCTACGGCGCGCATCTGCGCGCTAACCATGTTGCCCTGCGCACAGCGAACCGTCACAATCGCGTAGCCGGGGTGCTTCTGTTCCTGGACGTTCGTTTCCAGCCACCGATCAAACGTCGGGTCGGCCGGGGTGGAACCCAACACCGGCAATTGGCCCCCTTCGCCCAGGACAAACGGCTGCAACCGGAAACCGCCAAAGTTCTCGGGCACATACTCCGGCTCCGGCGTCCCACCGTTAGCCAGGATGTCGGCAAAATTGGCCTCGATCGTCTGCTTGACCCACTCGATGCCGCGCTCGCGCAGCACAAACTTCAAACGGGCCTTATTCTTATTCCCTCGATTGCCATGCTGGTTGAACAACCGCAGCACCGCCTCCGTCCGCGGAATCAGCTTGTCCTCCGGCAGAAACTCATCGAGCAAAACCGCTTCGTTCGGGAGTGGTCCAAGACCTCCCCCCACCACCGTACGGAAGCCCCGTTGCCCATCGCGAATGACCGCCGTCAGACCGAGGTCATGGATCGCCAGCGCCATATCATCGCGTTCGCCACCGCCGAAAAACGCAATTTTAAACTTCCGCGGCATCGCGTCGGTCAAAGGGTTATGCAAGAACGCCAAAGCCACTTTGCGGACGTAGGGCTGCACGTCGAACACTTCATTCGCCAACAGTCCCGCTAAAGGCGACGCTGTGATGTTCCGCACCGTGTTGTAACAGGCTTCCCGCGTCGTCAACCGCACAGACGCCAGCTTTTGCAACAAATCCGCCACTTCCGGCAGCGGAATGAAGTGGTACTGCATATTCTGCCGCGTCGTCAAATGACCCTTGCCCGCTGCAAACTGATCCGCCACGTCGGCCATGCAATCCATCTGCTGGGCCGTCATGATGCCCCCCGGAACCTTCGTCCGGATCATGTGGACACCTTCCTGACGCTGGGAATACACCCCGCGCCGCAGCCGCTCCGCCCGAAACTGATCTGCCGTTAGACTCCCCGCCGTAAAGTCGGCCGCCACGGATCGAAATCGCTCGATATCTTCGCGGACAGTCTCGTCATATGCCGCTTCCGCAGCTTCACGTGTGGGGTGTTTCAAATCAGTCAAAACGAATCTCCCTTATCCCGATCAAGTATAACAGATATGGACCGCCGACACGAACTGCCGTGCCGCCGTAGAATGGTTTCATGCGTATCGGAGCTGCGCTCCTGGCCGTCGTCCTATTCGCACAGACCGCCAAAGAGCAGGCATTCCAATTTTACCAGCAACAGCGCTTCAAAGAGGCGGCAACGCTGTACGAACAGCATTTGGCTTCAAATCCCGATGATCGCTCCGCCGCCCTCCTCCTTGGGCTTGCGTGGCAACAGTCCGGCCAACTCCCCCAAGCGGAAGCCCAGTTCACTCGCCTCAAAGCCCTTTACTTTCTGGCCCGCGTCCAATTCCTCCGCGGCCGGTTCACCGAAGCGCTCGCCAGCGCCGACGACGCCCTCACCGCCGGCGAGCCGTCCGATCGAGTCTGGCAGCTTCGCGGCCGCATCGAAGAAGAACGAGGGAATCTCGAACTCGCCGCCGCTCACTACCGTCGCGCCGCCTCGCCGGAGGGCCGCTCCGGCCTCGCCAGCGTCCTCTATAAACTTGGCCGCTACCCCGAAGCCCGCGCCGCGGCCCTCTCCGCTCAAAACGCCGAAGGGCAGCAAATTCTTAAAAAAATAGCCCGCGCACCCTCTCCAATCGCGCCCGAACCGGTCGTCCTCCCCCGCTTCAGCGTCCAAGACCTGCCCTTTACTCTCGCCCACTCTCCTACCGCCGCCAAGCACCTCGTCTCCACCATGGCCGGCGGTCTGGCTGCCGCTGATTTTGACGGCGACGGCCTCGTCGACCTCTTCTTCCCTAACGGAGCCGACCCGCGCACCCTCAAAAAAACCGGCCCTCAGCACGGCAACATCCTGCTTCTAAACCGCGGCCTAGCCGGCTGGAAGTCCCTCCCCGTCGCCGGTGACGGCTTCTCCATCGGTACGGCCATCGGCGATTTCGACAACGACGGCGACCCCGACCTGTTCATCGCAGGAGCCGGCCGCAACCTCCTTTACCGCAATGATCACGGCAAGCTGACCCTGGTCCCCTCCGCCATCGCCGACGAGCCCTTCTCTGTCGCCGCCGCCTGGTTCGACTATGATCGCGACGGCTGGCTCGATCTGTTCGTCGTCAACTACCTCGCCTGGTCCCCCGCCAATAATAAATTCTGCGGCGACCAAGCCAAGGGCCTCCGCGTCTACTGCAACCCCCGCGAATTTGCCCCCCAGGCCAACCGCCTCTATCGCAATCGTCATGACGGAACCTTTGAAGACGTCTCCGCCCGCAGCGGCATCAGCAAACACCTCGGCAAAGGGATGAGCGTCGCCGCCGCCGACTTCGACTCCGACGGCTGGCTCGACCTGTTTGTCACAAACGACGGCCTGCCTAACTTTCTGTTCCGCAACCGCGGCGACGGAACGTTTGCCGAAGTCGGCCTTGAGTCCGGCGTCGCCCTCAGCGAAAGCGGCCAACCGGTCTCCTCAATGGGTGCCGCCACCACGGACTTCGATCGCGATGGCCGCCCCGACCTCCTGTTCACCGCCCTCGTCCGCGAGACGTTCCCGCTTCTCCGCAACCTCGGCGCCGGCCGCTTTCAAGATATCTCCTTTCCTGCCAAGCTCGGACCCCTAACCCTAACCCGTTCCGGCTGGGGCGCCGTCTTCGGTGATTTCAACAACGACGGCTGGCCCGACCTGCTCACCGCCAACAGCCACGTCACCGACAACATCGCCGCCGTCTCGAACGAGGTTTACGAAGAGACCTCCACCGTCTTTGTCCAATCCCGCGGCGTCTTCCTCCATGCCCTCCCAGTCACGCCCAAGGGCGCCTGGCGCGGAGCCGTCGTCGCCGACTTCGACAACGACGGCCGACTCGATGCAGTGCTCACCCGTCTCGGCGCGCCCGCCGTACTCCTGCACAACATCACCGAACCAGCCGGACGCTCCCTGTCGAAGCCGCGCCCCAACCTCCTGCCCACCGCCTGCGGCTACGCCAGTTCCTGCGCCGGACCGCTTCATACTGGCCTAGGCCAGGATGTCCCGCAGTAGCTCTCCGTGCACGTCAGTTAGCCGGAAATGACGGCCGCTGTAGAAGTACGTCAACTTCGTATGATCCAGCCCCATGAGGTGCAGCAACGTTGCATTCAAGTCATGCGGATGCACCGGCTGATCCACGGCCTTGTACCCAAACTCATCGGTTGCCCCATGGACATGCCCGCCCTTCACCCCGCCGCCAGCCAGCAAAATTGAGTACCCTAAAGAGTTATGATCCCGCCCATTGTGCAGCTTGGTCGTCGATCCCGTCTCCACCGCCGGCGTCCGTCCGAACTCGGTCCCCACCACCACCAGCGTCTCGTGCAAGAGTCCCCGTTCTTCCAAATCCTGCACCAAAGCCGCAATCGCCGGATCGGCCTGCCTCGCCAACCGACCGTGCGATTGGATGTCCTCATGCGAATCCCACGGCTGCGAATTCCCGAAATAAATCTGCACCATCCGGACGCCTTTTTCCACCATCCGACGAGCCATCAAGCAGCCCCGGCCAAACGCCGAATCTCCATACCGAGCCCGTACCGCGGGTGACTCCCTGGCCAAGTCAAAGACCTCCGGCCCCTCCGTCTGCATTCGATAAGCGACCTCCATCGATTCGATCGTCGCCTCCAATTGCCCGTCGCCTGGCCGCGCCGCTAGGTGCTCTTCGTTCAACGCCTTCAACAAATCTAACTGCTTCCGTTGCGTCGCCGGCGTCGTGCTCCCCCGATCAACGTACTTGATTAGCTTCTTCGGGTCCGTCTCGTTGATCCCAATGAACGTCCCTTGATACACCGCCGGCAAAAATGCGCTCTCCCACAGCGGCGGCCCCACCACCGGCGTCCCCGGACACAGCACCACAAAGCCCGGCAGGTTCCGATTCTCCGTTCCCAGGCCGTAGGTCAGCCAACTGCCCAACGACGGCCGACCTGGCTGAATTGCCCCGCAATTGGTCATAAACAGCGACGGCTCATGGTTCGGCACATCGTTGTACATCGACCGCACCACCGTAAACTTATCGATCATCGAACCGATCTTCGGGAAGATCTCGCTGACCTCGATCCCGCTCTGCCCGTACTTCTTGAACGCGAATGGAGACCGCATCAGGCTGCCGGTTACGCGCTCCGTTTTTGGATTCCCGCCCGGCATCGGCTGCCCGTGATACTTAGCCAGCGAGGGCTTCGGGTCAAACGTATCCACCTGCGACATGCCCCCGTTCAGCACCAAGTAAATCACGTGTTTCGCCTTGGCCGGAAAGTGCGGCGGCTTTGGCGCGAACGCGTCCGCCGCCATCAACTCCGACAGCGCCACACCCCCGAATCCACATCCCGCCCGGGCCAATAGCTCTCGTCTAGTCCACATAAAGAAACTCGTTCGCACTCAACAAAACCTGCGCATACTCGGCCTTGGACGACTCGCGCAAAAACTGCTTACCGCGCTCTTTCTCGCGCGCCGACGGAGCCCTTTGGAACAACAACTCGTAGGCCCGTTCGACACTCGTAATTCGCCCGCCGAACGCCTTGGCTCGTCGCTTAATGAAATCGCTATTCAAAAAGTAAAGCCGCTGCAGCGGCACATTCGTCGCCGCCCGATGCTCGGCGCTGGCGCTCGAACTCGGGAAGTCAAACAGCGCCAGCGTCTCGTTCTGCTGGTAACGCCCCACCCGCGCATACACCGTCCGCCGCAAGTTGCGATCATCCAATTCCGCCGACTCGCCCCCCACCGTGCAATCGAGTTCCCCGCTCACCGCCAGAATCGCATCGCGGATCGACTCGGCATCCATCCTCCGCCGCTCCGCCCGCCAGAACAAACGATTCGACGGGTCCGCCTGCTCGCCCGCCCCTGTATTTGCGCTCGAAGCCTGATAAGTTTCACTCAGCACGATCTCGCGAATCAGCGCCTTCGGCGACCATCGCAACGCCACAAACCGCGCGGCCAGATATTCGAGCAACTCCGGGTTCGCCGGCCGCTCCCCCATCAAGCCGTAGTTTGATGGCGTACGCACCGCTCCATGGCCCAGCAGGTGTTCCCAAATCCGGTTCGCCATCACCCGCGCGGCCAATGGATGCGCCACCACGGCCTCGGCCAACTGCAGCCTCCCGCTTCCCTGCCCCAGCGCCTCGCCGCCCAAAGCGGTCAAAAACTGCCGCGGAACCTTCGGCCCCAACCGCTCCGGATTGCCGCGCAGGTTCAATGCAAGATCGATCGGCTCTTCGTGCTCGGCGACCCCATGCAGGAACGGGTACGGTGCCGGGCTCGTCTTTTTCAGGATCGCCAACTCCGCTCGCAATCCCTCCAAATGCCGCTTCCATTCCCCGCTCAAATGGTCATCAATCCTGCTTACGCGCAGCAGGGCTTTGTCCCCGCTGAACAGCTTCCGCCACAGCGTATAGCGGTCCCGCTCAAGCGACTCGGTCGGAATATCGGCCCCGGGGTTGAAGTCGGCCTCGGAGTCGTAATTGCCGGGCAGAATCTCCTTCCGACGTTTCGCTGGCGGAGGTGCCGCCTTGGCCACCAGTTTTGCGTTCTCGGCGTCCAGCGCCCGCTTCTCCTCGGCCACCTGCCGCACTAACGCACCAAACGCTTCGGCCGCCGCCCGGTCCCGGGTCTTGTCCCACCCTGCCCGAAACGGCTGGTCCTCGTCCGGCGTCTCCAGATACTTGCGCCACCGCTGGGCCAAATCCGCGTCCACTGCCGTACCGGTCCCCATCATCAGGTCGGCAATCCGAAACGACAGGATCTCCGCCAACTGCTCCCGCTGCTTTTCGACGAACGCGGCGACGGCTTTCTCCTGCGCCGCAATTTTCTTTTGGTGCGCGTTGTAGCGGGCGACGTCAGTCGCCGAGGCTAAGGGATATTCTTTGTAGGCCGTACTCGCAAACACCCCCGCCAACGCGTAATAGTCGCGCTGCGAAATCGGGTCGTACTTGTGGTCGTGGCACCGGGCGCAGGCCGCCGTAATCCCCAGAAACCCTCGCGTCACCATGTCCACCCGGTCATGCCGTTCGTCGGCCCGCGCCTGGGGAGGTTGCGAAATCCCGTAGTACCAGGGCCCCAAGCCAAACAATCCCAGTCCGCCCAAATACTTCTCCCGGTTCGGCAGCAGATCCCCGGCAATCTGCGCCTTCACAAAAACGTCGTACGGCATATCGTCGTTAAACGCGCCGACGACCCAGTCCCGATAGCGCCAAGCGTTCGCATACGGGTGCGGTGCCGTGCCATGAAAATCGTCCTCGCCGTAACGGGCTACATCGAGCCAATGCCGAGCCCAGCGCTCGCCAAACTGACGCGAGGCCAGCAGCCGGTCCACCAGTTTTTCCACGTTCGGATCGGCCAAAAACTTCTGCGCCTCGGCTTCGGTCGGCGGTAACCCGGTCAGGTCAAAATGCAGTCGCCGCAACAGAGTCCGGTCATCGGCCCGCGGATTCTGCGCCAACTGTTTCTTTTCTAAACCCTTCCGCACATGCTCGTCGATCGACCCTGTCACCGGACGCAGCGGCGAAAAGCTCCACCAGAGCTTAGCCGTTGGCTGCGCGAAAGTGCCAGCCGCAAGGAGGAAGAAAAACCAACGCACGACCCATTCTACTTGCGCGCAATCCAAACCAGGAAGAGACCATCCGGGTCCACGTCTTCCCAATACGAAATCGGCCGGCTCGTCACCTCGCGGCAGTGCCGACGCAGCATTCTTTCGAGCTCCTGTTGGCCGAACCAACGCTCCCACTCGGGCGTCTTAAACCGGCCCCAATGGTCTTTGTTTTTATCGATCACCACAATCGCCCCACCCGGCTTCACGACCCGGCATAACTCCGCCACGGCCGCTTCAATGTCCACGGCATGTTCCAGTGACTCGGTCGCGTAAGCGGCATCAAAGGCCGCCGTCTGAAACGGCAATTGCGTCAAGCTCCCCGCGGTCGGCCACAGCGGCTCTTGCACGTGCCGCAGCATCGCCACGGCCAAATCCATGCCGCATAACTTCGCCGCCGGATACTCCGTCAGCAACGCCCGCGCAAAGCGACCTTTCCCGCAGCCAGCGTCCAACACCCGCTTCCCGTTCAAATCGCCAAACGTCTCCACCAAAACCCGCACGTGTAAAATCCGCGGATCGATCGTCGAAGGAAAATGCTCCTCGTCCGCCGCCGCCTCTTCAAACGAACGGCGGATCCGCTCTCGCAGATCCGCCGTCAGCTCCGGTTTCTTTTTCGAAAACAGATCGAACAGACCCATCTCCCTACGCCTTGGTCAAGAAGATCGGAATCCCCTGTTTATTGCTGTAGTTCGGCCGGTAGCGGTCCAGGTTGTACATTGTATCGACGTCCACCTTGCGCGGTCCCAACTTCGGATCCGGAATCTCCACCATCGCGTAGCAGCCATGGTTGATTGCCGCCATCAGGCCGCTCTTCCCTTCAAGAATCGCGTCGAACGCCATGTTGCCGAACGTCGTCGCCACCATTTTGTCCACGAAATCCGGGCTGCCACCGCGCAGGTCATAGGTAAGATCGCTCACGATTGCTTCCAGGCCAGCCCGCTTCCTGGCTTGCTCGGCGAACAACTCGCCCACATTCATCTTCCGGCGGTGGCCGTAGTCGTCCGGTTCGCCGTATTCCTGAACCACATAGCCGTCCCAAGCCGCGCCCTCGGAGAGCACCACGAGAGCATAGTTGGACGGGTTGTTCTTTTTGTCCCGGGAGACGAGTTCGAGCATTTTGTCCAAGTCAAAAGCATGTTCCGGAATGCCGCACCGGATCGAAGTCACGTACGCCGTATAGAGCGCGGTGTAACCGGCGTCCCGTCCAAAAATCCGAAAAACGCCCACCCGCTCGTGCGAGCCAACGGTCGTCCGCTGCCGCTGGATCGCGTCATGCGCCCGCGAAATGGCCGTCGAAAAACCGATGCAATACTCGGTGTTC
>Ga0136639_10000888_pt1 | contig 10367 bp, 6 predicted proteins | sample AntDrymUQ8592106_2_FD_113739 | JGI IMG/M metagenome (GOLD analysis project Ga0136639, IMG submission 113739) | Polar desert sand microbial communities from Dry Valleys, Antarctica - metaG UQ859 (21.06) | ecosystem: Environmental > Terrestrial > Soil > Desert | place: Antarctica: Dry Valley...
TCATTACGCTGGGCCGAAGCTAATCTGATGCGCCGCGATGCTCAGGGCAAAACTATCGATAGTCTCTGGGCCTGGAAGTGGGGTAAAAGTCCCGGTGGACAATGGCTACAGCTTGACCCAAACTTCGCCAGTGATGCGGATATTGATGCCTGTTTTGCGTTGATTTTAGCCAGCAAAAAATGGAATCGCAGTGACTATTTGGTCTTGGCTAAAACTAAATTGAGAGATCTGTGGGAGCGTTCCACTGTTCAGGTGGGAGCCAAGCGCTATCTCATTCCTGGACCCACTATTGCCTTTCGCAAGGGTGATATCTTGACGCTCAACCCGTCCTATCTCGCGCCCTATGCCTTTCGATTGTTTGCCCAAGTCGATCGCGATCGAGATTGGATGAGCTTGGTTGATAGTAGCTACGAAATTTTGGAGGAGTCAGTGTCGATTTCGCAGGTTGGACTACCAAGTGATTGGGTTGATTTTGACGTTAAATCGGGGAAATATAAACCATTGGAGTCAGGAGGACCGCTTTCTAGTGATTATGGGTTCGATGCCAGTCGGGTGTGGTGGCGGGTGGCCTTAGATGCGGCGATATTTAATGATCCACGATCGTTGACTTACCTGCGAACTCACCTTAAAGATCTCGAAATGCGTTGGCAAAAAGACAAAAGAATCCCGGCCCAAATTGGTCTGGGTGGGCAATCTAAGGTTAATTATGAGGCGACCTCGAACTACGGAATGCTCTATTTTGCTTTTAACCAACTGGGCAGTGCAACCAGTCAGGAAATCTACGAGAAAAAGTTGATGGCCACCTATCGCAATGGCATCTGGGACAACGATCGGGCCTACTACACTCAAAACTTAGCCTGGTTTGCCCTGTTCCCCCCAGCGGAAATTTCGCGATCGATGCGTGAGTTTTTCCCGGCTTCGTCTGGCGATCCGCCGAAATAGTGTTCCTCCGACCTAAACAAAAGCCCTAGTCAACGAATTTCTTACACTATTTCTTATCCTTACCCTATTTCTTATTCTTATGAAAAAGCGCAACTCACGATTGATCTCCATCATTCGCCAACTCCGGGCCAAACCTCCTTTATCAGGACCGATCGTTCGAGCCATCCTTTTGGGCGCACTCAGTCTCGCGTCAGGCTTAGTGATTGTGTTCTCCCAAGGCACTCCCCAAATTGCCGTCAGTCAAGGACTTCAGCAACAAGAAGACCAAGTGATTCGTAAGTTTGACTTGCCAACCGCACCTGCTGTCCCGCAACCTGCGGCTCCCGAACCTGAACCCATGCCTGTTGCAGCTCCCGAACCCGTCGCTCCCCCACCTGCACCTGTTAATAGTGGTGGGACTGAACCTCAGAGCAATTCCACTGCGCAACCGACTCCTACTCCGCAACCGACTCCTAATGCCAAAACTCCGGCTCAGCCCTCGAGAGATCCGCTGAAACAAGATATGGAGGTTGCAACGGGTCCGCAGAGTCAATATTTACTAGAATTTAACCGTAGCCCTGCGATCGGCAACCGTTTTCGTCTAGAAGGGATTAATGCTGAATCCCGACTGGGGTTTACCCGTCCGCGAACTTGGGCTGTCAATGGGGCCAAGGCTATCATTCGCTTTCAACATTCGCCAAACCTGATCGCCAGTAAATCTAATCTGATTGTCCGGGTCAACGACACCAGCGTCGGCAGCATTCCCCTTAATCTCAAGGACGCTCAAATTGGCGAGGCGATCGTCACCATTCCAGCCAATTTGATCCAAGATTTCAACGAAATCACCCTAGTAGCTCAGCAGTCCAACTCCGCCACCTGCACGAATCCCGATGATAAAGCGCTCTGGACCGAAGTTTTACCCGACTCAAAACTCCTCATAGATTACCGTGGCAAATCACTTCCCCTTGATTTTGGACGTTTCCCCTATCCGTTCTACGACAACCTTGCCCTAGATACCAGCCGAATTAACTACCTCACGCCGACCCAAACTACTACCGAATGGCTCACCGCTGCGAGTCGATTTCAGACCTATCTCGGACGACTCCATGACTTTCGCGCCATGGAAACTAAGTTTGTTAAGGACTTGAAAAGTGATAGATGGAACGATCGGTTGGTTGTCATGGGGACTCCTGACGAACAACCGGCTCTCAAAGGTCTCAAGCTGCCACTCGCTTTAAATAATGGCAAATTTTTAGACGGTAGCAAAAGCGCCCTTCCTGGAGATGTCGGCATTCTCATGATGACCACCGCTACAGCAGGCGGGCCGCCCATTCTAATTATTTCTGGTAATTCTCCCGAGGGTGTTGCCAAAGCTACTCAGTTCCTAATTCAGACCGAAAGCGCCAAAATTGGTACGGGTCAGTTTGTTCTTGTTACTAATGAGAAAAATATTGAAATAGCCTCACCCGGTAAACGCGATTGGAAGCGCTTTATTTCTACTGAACCAAAGTTTGAGCTGTCTAAACTTCTAGGTAGCGATAACAAGCCGTTCCAAGATGTGACTGTCCGAGGTTCCAGTGCCCCCCGTGTCGAATTCCCATTCCGCGCATTGCCTGATGATCAATTCATTCGGGGCAACAATATGACTCTGAAATACAGTCATAGCGCCCAAATTGACACTCGAAAATCAACTGTTTCGGTGTCTATTGATAATGTTGGGGTCGGTAGTAAAAAGCTAACTAACGAGAATGGTGCAAATGATGAAAGCTTCTCTATCGACTTGCCTGCCAATCTTCTGAAGCCCAATTCCCGCATTGGAGTTGATTTCAAACTAGTTCCTCGTAACCCTGAGCAGTGCGGCCCCACCACGGATCAACAGCTTTGGGCAACGGTTAAAAAAGACACTAATTTCGCTCTTAATCGTGAAATTGTAGTTCAGCTTCCTGATTTGAAATTGGCGACGATCGGATATCCCTTCGCTGGACCCCAAGATCTATCCCGGACGGCTATTGTTTTACCCGATAATCCAACGCCTTCGGATGTCATGACTTTGATGAAATTCAGCGAACGCATGGGCCGTTTAACTCAAGCTGATACGGTCAAACACAATGTTTATGTTTCTGGAGCGTTGCCTAAAGATGTGAAAGAAACCAAACACTTGGTGGCGATCGGCACTCGCGATCGTTTCCCGCTGCCTGAAGTCTTTAAATCAAAAAGTGGGTTCCAACTTCTAGAGTCCTTTAGCCGTAGTTTCAACCAAGCACAAATTCAAAGCCTGCCTGACAATGGCGGCGTTATTAAGAGCATTCTGTCTCCCTGGTGGATTGCTAAATCTGGCGACAATGATCAACGGGTTATTTTGGCGCTGACGGCTCAGACTGAAGATGGAATGCAGCAGGTTCAAGATGTATTGAGCAATGATTCCTGGTTCTCTCAATTACAAAATGACACGGTCTTGATTTCTGCCAATAAGAATGCCTCGGCCTACGATAGCAATGCCTATCAATTCCAATTTTTAGAACAATCCGAACGACAGAGTTCAGAAAATCTCAGCATTCTGAGTAAGATACGACGATTTTTCCAGAATAATTGGTGGCTACTACCGACGGGCATCATTGGTCTATCGGTTCTCTTATATGGCATCGCCCAACTGTACCTTAAGCGCGTTTCGGGAGAATCAAATTAAATGAGTAATTCAATGCCCCCCAATTCACCCGATCGCTTATCGACGCATGTTTATGCCCCTACTAAAAGTTCTCGATTCGTATCGGGAATGGTGGACTTTATCCCCAATCTCTTCGATCGAGTTTTTAGGCGAATTGGGCAACGTCAGTTAGTTCTGCTGATGGGATTACTGTTCTTGCTATCTATACCGCTGGTCATAACGCCATTAGCCGTGCCTCAGCAAGCTGGAATTGCGCTATCTCTCATCATCGTTGCCTGGGGTGTGACGGAAGTTGAAAAGCGTCAGGGCAATGCAAACACTAGCGAATATCTGCATTTGTTTTTGGTGTGGCTCAGTCTGATTACGACGTTGCGTTATTTGTATTATCGGACTAATTACACCCTCAATTTGACGGGCGGTTGGATTGATGTATTATTTAGCGTCATTCTATATATTGCTGAGCTGTACGCTATTTTGACTATGGCTTTGTCGTTTTTTCAGACGTTGAGGCTGAAGGATCGCACGCCTATTGATTTGAGTGCTGTACCGCCCGACCAGCTTCCCCTTGTAGACATCTACATTCCGACCTACAACGAAGATGTCGAAATTGTTCGTAAAACTACTCTCGGGGCAATAGCGATCGATTATGCCCGAAAGAATGTCTACATACTTGATGATGGTCGGGCGGAGAAGTACCGTGCGCGCCGGGAAGAGCTGCGTCAAATGTGTTCTGAGCTTGGTGTTCAAATGCTGGTCCGGGACAACAATGATCATGCTAAAGCTGGCAACATCAATACGGCTCTTCCCAATACTTCTGGCGAATTTGTCTTGATTTTGGACTGCGACCATATTCCAACTCGGACCATTCTCAAGGAAACGATCGGCTTCTTCCGTAATCCAAAAGTTTCGTTAGTTCAAACACCCCACTGGTTCTACAATCCCGATCCATTTGAGCGTAATTTGCAAACAGGTGGCACGATTCCGGTCGGGAATGAACTGTTCTATAAAGTACTTCAGAAGGGCAATGATTTCTGGAATGCGGCATTCTTCTGTGGGTCGGCTGCTATTGTGCGTAAAAGCCATTTGCTTGAAATCGGCGGAATTGCGGTCGAGACTGTGACTGAAGATTGTCATACGGCGCTGCGTCTGCACTCGAAGGGCTACGAATCGGTTTACTACGACAAAATTATGGTGGCTGGACTCGCTCCGGAAATGTTCTCGGCCTATGTCGGTCAACAGGTCCGCTGGGCACGAGGCATGGCGCAAATTTTACGTCTAGAGAATCCGTTATTCAATCGCAAACTAAAGCTGACCATTCCACAACGGATTTGTTACTTTAGTGCCACATCTCACTTTTTCTTTGGTTTCCCGCGTTTGATGTATGCTATCGCGCCTGCATTGTTCTTAGTGTTTGGGATTAATCCGATTCGGGGTCTGGGGCTTGAAACCCTGGCCTATGCCTTGCCGCACATTGTAATCGCGACCTACGCCAACTTCATTACTTATAAGCATGTTCGATTCTCGTTCTGGAATGAGATTTACGAATTTGCCATGTCCTTCCATGCTGGAGTGGTGACATTTCTCGCTTTGGTTAATCCTAAGCTCGGCTCGTTTAATGTCACCGATAAGGGCATGAGCATTACGAAACGCGTTTTCGACTGGGAGTCGTCGAAAGGACTTGTGTTCGCAGGCGCGTTGGTGATGGCTTCTATTCTTTCGGTGCCGTTTTGGTTGATCTTTCAGCCAGAAGCTTCCGAAGCGGTTTTGGTGAATTTGGCTTGGAGTTTCTTTAACTTTGTTTTGATTGTGGCTTCGATTTTGGTGGCCTTTGAGCAGCCTCAGTTGCGACGTTCTCACCGCCTCGATCGCAAATTAGGTGCGGTTATTTACAGTCAAGACAATACCTTGAAGGGCACGACGTTGAATGTGAGTGAAACTGGGTGTCAAGTGATTTTAGAATCCTGGGCGGATTTGCTAGATGAAGTCGAAATCGAGTTAGTCGGAGACTTTGGGGCACGGGCGTTTCTAAAAAGCAAAGTGGTTCGTGCTGTTCCGCTCAATGATACGCAACTCTCTGTAACCCTTGATTTCATTGCCCCGACCCGATCGCAGATTGATGCGTTGACGGTGGTGATTTATTCGGATGTTAAAGAATGGTATTCTCAGCATCGTCAAAATTCTGATGATCCGTTGAGTTCACTGCGATTCATCACGACTAGTTTGAGTCGTGCGTTTCAATCTCGCAATCCTGAGTTCACGACAATGCGTTTACGTAAATCCATTAATGCTCATGCTCAGTTGTATTGGAAAGGTTCCTATTATCGGGCAGAGGCGGTGGAAATTGGGAATCGTAGTCTTCGACTTCAGTTAGAACTCGGTGAATTGCCAGAAGTGGAAGAGCTTAAGACTAGTCAGCCGTTAGTGGGGTTGTTATTAAGTCAAACGATGGACGAAGCTGCGCCCAAACGATTGCTCGCTCAGGTTCATCATATCGAGTCACCGGGTAATCTATTGGCGATCGAGCTGGAGTTCCCTGAACAAATCATGGAGCGTCAGGAAGTTAAAATCCGTCAATTGCTTAAGTCTCTTAATTAGCGCTTTGAAATAAGTGTGTTGATGATATTAAAAGCCCTCGATCGCAAATGACGATCGAGGGCTTTTAATTTAAATGATTAATGATTATTTAGCGTCATGCCTTGGAAATGATGGCAAATCGATCGCGGCCATGGCCTCTCGTTTTTGAGACTTGGTTTTGGAAATTACAGGGGCAATAGGAGTCGTTAGGAGGTCTTCGTTTTCTGGGTGTGTCGTCTCGACAATAGTGACTTCTTCGCCCATGATCGCATTGACCTGAGCTATCACTTGTGCCCAATCGTCTAGTCGTTGAGCATCATCCAGCCTTGGATTGCGTTCAATTTGGCTTAGATCTAGTTGATCATCATCGTCTGAGACTATCTCAATTGAAGGATTTACTACGATCGGGATTTCAATCGGGGTTTCGATCGGGGTTTCGATCGTAACGGCAACGGTTTCATCAATGACAGACACCTCCTCAATACTGTCTGCTTCACTCTCCGTCACGATCGCATTAGCCCAAGGCTGAAGCATCGGTGGCTCATTGACTTCGACTATTGCACTAGTGACACTCCAAGGCTGGACGGGTTGAGATCGGGGGATTTTGACTTTAGGGGGCGAGATGACGACAGGATTCAGGGCTTCGTCTAAAAAGTCGGCCACAAATCCTTGTGCAGTCGCGGGCGGCACATCTAAGCATTTTTCAAGGGCTGCTTTGAATTGCAAGGTGTAGCGTTGTTGGCGATGAAGGCGCGATCGTAAATCTCGGGCGGTTTGTTCCGATTGAGTAAATTGCTGGAGATTATCACTCGATCGTTGTTGTACGGCGGCACATTCGCGCTCAAGTTGGGCGATTTGTTCGTGGCTGCTTTGAAGCTGATCGGTTAATGTTTCGACTAATATCTGTTGCCTTTGCGCCATGCGGTGAGAATTTTCTAGTTCTACAAATAGCTGGCCGAGTCGAACTTGTGATCCGGATAGGGCTTGATTTTGTTGGGCCAATAGGCTTTCGGAACTTTCTGATGAATCAGACTGCGCCAGAGTGACGGCTTCCCAGCGTTCTATCTCAGCCCGCAGCGAAGTTTGCGATCGGAGTAATGCGGCTTCGAGTTCTGTGACTTGCGATCGGAGTTCTTGGTTTTGGTTTTGGACCTTCAAATAAAAATCGCCACTGACCAAACTCGGTGGCACTGGAAGTTCTTCAACTTGCTGTAGTAGGTCGTCCACAGGCATCGAATCCGGAAACGTTACAATTTCCCATTCATCTGAAGGTCTAGTTTCATGAGAATGGGGCGGATTGGGCCGATTTTGGGGAGATTCATTCATAATTTTGATGTCCTGCCTGACGTTCTGCCTGTGAAAACCTTAAAGCTAGGATAACTTAAGTCTGAAGTAAGTAAATTAAGTCTTTTGACTCATATTGAACTCCTGGAAGTTTTGTCAAGCACTTGACGTAAACGATCGCGATGCTGCGTTGCGCTTTGAATTAAGGTTTGTCGAGCACCTTCAAGGTCCGCTCGTCCATCGTTCGGATTGCCATACGCGAACCCCGTTTCCATTGTTTGCCTCAATTCCGGGAGCCATTCAGCGATACGTTCATCTAGGGTTGGGTCCATTTCACTGAGTTCTACAATCGTAGTCAAATGTGCGGCCTCCATGACTTTTGTCACCTTTGGATCGTAGCTCAGGGCAAAGCAATTGCAGCCTTCAGAGATGGACATAATGACCGCATGAAGCCGCATTGCGATTGTAAATATAATGTTTGGATGCCCAAATAGCCCTTTCATCACTTCAGGGTTATCTATGCTCAAAACTAGACTTCTTGGAATTCTTGCGTGTAAATCTCGGGCTAATTTTCCATCTAAACTTTCCTGAAATGGGACCAAGAGAATGGTGAAGCCAGAGTTGTTTTTCTGAAACTCAATTAATGACTGCGTTAGAATTTCTAGCCGATCGGGCGTTAAGCTCCAATGCTCCCGAAGATTCACGGCAATGCAATATTTGCTGTTGTGATCACGAAAATGTGAGTCATCAGAGAAATCAAAGCTGTAATCTGCTTTCATCGCCCAGACGGGATCGGGAGCGATCGTCGCCGGAATTCCCCAACGTTGCAACATTTCGCGAGAAACCGTATCGCGTACCGTCACCAGCCGACAGCGTTTCAAGACATGCCGGGTTAGCCAACGGTTCGATCGGTGATTCAACGGTCCAATTCCCTGTGCCCACGCGATCGTCTCCAAGCCCATCATCTGCGCCAATTTCATCAAACCGCCGTAATATATCGGACTCACTCGGCTGCTGTTGTCCTGCATCAAGCTTCCGCCACCCCAAATAAAAAAGTTGGCCCGACGCATTTCTTTAACCACAGCGATTAAATCCCAGCGATCGCAAGTCTTGACTTTGTACCGATCGCGGGTCTCGACTGGATTTTTAGAGAGCACAATTGGTTCGATGTGTTCGGGAAGGGATTGAAGTAGGCAAATTAGGAGTGCTTCGTCCCCGGCATTGCCCATGCCATAGTAGCCGCAGAGAATTGCCCGTTGTTTCGACATGTCGGAGAGATTGGGAAATTAGCTTGAGACCTATAATAGAGCAGACATTGAGAGATAGTTATTTTATGAATGCGCTTTCGATTCCCACTTGGATTATTCATATTTCCAGCGTCATTGAATGGATTGTGGCAATTTTTCTTATTTGGCGTTTTGCTGAGGTGAAAAATCTCCCCGCTTGGCGATCGCTCTCCTTCGGAATGTTGCCAGCCCTGGTGAGTGCGATGTGCGCTTGTACTTGGCACTTTTTTGACAATAGTCCCGCGCTGGAATGGTTGGTGACAACTCAGGCGGCGACAACGTTACTCGGCAATTGCACGATGATGGCGGCGGCTTGGTGGATTTGGAAAAACCGATCGCCCAGTACGTCTGATGGTACGTCTGATGTCTAAAGAATCGTTGTTTGCATTGTCATTGTTTCCTTACTTAGGCTTTCTTTGGTTTCTGGGGAAATCGGGTCAAGCACCTAAATTGGTGATGACTGGCTTTTATTTGTTACTAGTATTTGTGGTGGTTACGATTCCTGCCGGACTCTATGCCCGCAATGTCTATGGTCAGGAGTTGGCCAATGTGGACTGGCTCCATGGTGCTGCGGAGTCGTTTTTAACGCTATCTAATATTGTGGTAGTTCTGGGATTCGCCCAGGTGTTGCAAAATACTCAGTCTAAATAAAATTACTGGAACCTACCTCATTCATTTCTCGTCACTGAACCTGAGCTAGAGTGCAATCCGATTACTAAATTTTAGTCAGTCCGAAATTGAATGTGTCACAATCGTCATCGATCGTCCTGTACAGATTTTGATAAGTTGCGATCGTTGCAGGTTTGTTGACGTGTTTGTGCTGGTGTGTTTGTTCCTCATCTAGATGATTTTTGCTAGATTCAGTTGTCCATTTTTATCGATGCCCCGTAGGGTGTGTCAGGAGCCATTATGAAATCTTTAATCCGTTGGAGTACAAACCTAGGTCTTGCAAGTGGGGCGCTCTTGGGTGCCATGTTGCTGAATACCCTATCGGTGTTGGCCCTCACCCCTGAGCAAATCGCCCAAAAACTTGGCCCAATTCCGGTCTTTACCCTGACGGACGACAAAGGCGCGCCCTTGGTCTCGAATCCACCCAAGGACCAAAAAGCAAATCCGATCGCTCGGGTATTTCTCAGCCAAAAAGATGCTCAAGAGTTTTTGGCTCGTCTAAAGGCTGAAAAGCCCGACCTTGCGAAAAGCTTGCAAGTTCGCCCTCTGTCTATGGCGGAAGTCTATGATTTGAAGCTCAAAAACAAGGACAAGCAGCCCCAATTAGATTTCGTCTACATTCCCACTCGTAAGCAGTCTGAATCGGCCCTTGCTATTGCGAATACTGCTGGTGCAAAGCTGACAGTATTCCCCGGAACGCCTTTGTTTGTAGCTCGTGCAGGCACTGGCGATAAAGATAAAGGATTGTTAACGATTCAGCAGGGTAACGAAACAGCAATTCCGATGTTTTTTGAAAAAGAGCAACTTCAGACGTTCCTCGATCGATTCAAAACGTCCCAACCGGATCTCGCGAAGACGGCAGACATCCAAGTATTGCTGCTAGAAAATATCTTGGATGCAATGCAGAATCCTAAAAAGGACACCAGTCTTGAGCAGTTGATGCTGATTCCAAATACGGAAGCGATTCA
>Ga0136639_10000889_pt1 | contig 10362 bp, 9 predicted proteins | sample AntDrymUQ8592106_2_FD_113739 | JGI IMG/M metagenome (GOLD analysis project Ga0136639, IMG submission 113739) | Polar desert sand microbial communities from Dry Valleys, Antarctica - metaG UQ859 (21.06) | ecosystem: Environmental > Terrestrial > Soil > Desert | place: Antarctica: Dry Valley...
ATTTAAAATTGTTAATGCCGAAGAAGATGAAATCACCACTAGTAATGCACGGCTGACTATTGAAAATAACTTAGACATACCGATTTCGCCCTTGTTTGGCGATCGGTTAGTCTTCAATAAAGTTGGTAAAAGTTCCAATCCATTTAATATTGGCTTTGATGGACAGGAGCGCGGCGGTGTCTATGTCGAAAACAATTTTTATCCAATTTTCGATCCAAGATTTAAGCTCACCGTTACTCCTCAATATTATATTCAACGTGCAGTTACCAAGTTAAATCCGTTGGATAGTTCGGTATTTGGTGTCAAAACAAATATCGAAGGAAGTTTTGGCCCCGATACCACAGTCCGAGCTTCAGCGGCATTATCAGGATTTAACTTTGATAAAATTAGTGATAATTTCCGGGGACAGGTTAGTGTCAGACAAAACCTGAGTTTAGTCGGCTATCCGCATTCACTAACTGGCGAAGCTGTCTATAGACAACAGATTTTCAATAGTTCCCTCGGCTACCAAGATGTTCAATCTAGTTTGGGTGCTGTTTTGGCTTCGCCAGTGATTCCGATCGGGAATACTGGTGTCAATTTGGATTACCAAGTTGGCGCACAGATGATTAATGCCAATACCGATCGTCAAAGCCTCCTCAGTGCCAATCGATCGAACAATCTCGTCACTCTCAATCGCTATCAACTATCCGCAAATCTCAATAAAAGTTTTCGACTCTGGGAGGGAAAAGGTTTACCACCTGAGCAGAAGGAAACATATAATTATAGTCCGGTGCCAGTGATACCGTATTTACAGCTAAATACTGGTATTCGGGCAACCAATAACAATTATAGTAATGGCGAAAATCAATCATCGATCGGTTACAACGTGGGAATTCAAGGACAGTTTGGTAATTTTTCCAAACAAAGTTTCGACTATACCGGATTTAATTTAAACTACTTTCAACAGTTTCGATCCCAAGAGTCACCATTTTTATTCGATCGACTCGTAGACAATCGAATCTTATCAGCAGGTATTAACCAACAAATTAGCGGTCCTTTTCGATTGGGCATCCAATCTTCACTCAATCTTGATTCTGGGCAACAAATTAATACAGATTATTATTTAGAATATAGCCGCCGTACCTATAATGTGATCGTCCGCTATAATCCTGTCCTCCAACTAGGCTCGATCGGGTTTAGACTCAATGATTTTAATTGGGATGGCATCACACCCAGATTCTAAGATCGTATCTAGCAGCTTTAAGTAATTAGGTACAATCATTTACTAGGCAAATTGTGTCTGAAACCACTTTGGTGGATACTGCCCACCACACTAAAGAATATTTAATTAATAATTATCAATTATCAATTATCAGTTATCAATTATTTATGGATTCTCGTCAGCTAGTATTATTTGCCCTCAAGGATATCGAGACTGGCAGCTTTACAGATATAGTCGTCGAGCGATTATTAAGTAAGTTTGAATTGTCTACAGTCGATCGCCATCTATTTACAGAATTAGTCAATGGGATCGTCCGCCGTAAACGTACCCTCGATGCGATAATCGATCGATTAGCCAAACAACCCGCTCATCGGCAACCACCCAACCTCAGACAACTATTACGATTGGGACTATATCAGCTTAGATATCTCGATCGAATTCCCGATTCTGCTGCTGTTAATACCACAGTCGATCTCGCCAAAACTAACGATCTAGCTGGGTTAGCTGGCGTAGTAAATGGGATTTTGCGCCAGTATCTGCGGCTGCAAAATGAGCAAGCAGAAGTCCTAGATTTACCTGGAGACCCGATCGCGCGGTTGGGTACTTTGTATAGCTTTCCTGACTGGCTGATCGCCCAGTGGATTGATGAATTGGGATCGATCGAGACCGAGCAATTATGCACAGCTTTCAATCAAGTCCCAACGATCGATCTCCGTACCAATAGTCTCAAAATCGATGTCGAGTGCGTCCAAAATACTTCTCAAATCGAGAGACTGGAACAGCAACGTCACCAATTAATCGAAAATTTTGCGACTGCTGGGATCGCGGCAATTCCGATTCCCCTTGTCCCGCAAGGATTGCGATTTGTCGAGAATGTTGGGGCGATTAGTCAGTTACCTGGCTATCAAGCCGGATGGTGGACGATTCAAGATAGTAGTGCTCAACTTGTCACCCATTTATTAGATCCTCAGCCGGATGAAGTAGTCATCGATGCTTGTGCAGCACCTGGGGGCAAGACTACTCACATCGCGGAATTGATGGGCAATACCGGACAGGTATTGGCACTAGATAAGACAGCTTCACGGCTAAAAAAGTTGCAACAAAGTCTCGACAGGTTGCAATTAACTACTGTTAAAATTTTGACTGGTGATAGTTGTGGTTTTAGTGAATTGATTGATACTGCCGATCGAGTATTATTAGATGCACCATGTTCGGGATTGGGTACGCTCCACCGTCGTGCGGATGCCAGATGGCAAAAGACACCGGCGCAAATTCGGGAGCTAGCTCAACTACAAGCTAAGTTACTGGCAAATACTGCTACCTGGGTCAAACCGGGTGGCGTGCTGGTATATGCTACTTGTACTGTCTGCTCGATCGAAAATGAAGACGTAGTTTTACCGTTTTTAAAAACTCATCCCGATTGGCAGATCGAGTTACCACCAGTTGAGTCGCCCCTGGCTAGTCTCGTGAGCGATGCTGGCTGGATTAAAGTTTGGCCGCATCGTCAACAGATGGATGGCTTTTTTATGGTCAAATTGCGCCGCTTGGGAGTAAGCTAGGGATCTGCCGCCAAATAATCGATCGAATCGTGGGGTGTGTTACTCCGTAGGATAACGCACCAGCCTAGCGAGCAAAAATTTGGAACACCTGGGTAGAATTTAAATTAATCAGAATAGTTATTATTAAGTGAAAGATTTTTTCGATCTCCGATTGCTAAGAGAAGTCGGGAATCTCGTCCACCAGATCGTCTCACCAAAAAAATCGGATGATGAAACTGTGTTCATCGATCCGATTAACCGATCCTTAATTTTAGAGAGGAGAACACCAAATCAATGACTAGCAGCTTTAACCAAAGAGATTAAGTTTCGACTACACTCAGCGAAGATCGTCTGCTATTGGCTAGCGTAGACGAGTTGTTGCTGGCGGATTAATTTAGGTGATGTAAACAACTATAGATGTATTGATAATAGATGTCAATACTTATTGAGATAGATTAGCAACAATTTGTGTAAACTCCAGCAGTCTCAGCTTCTAAACAGCCGACTGTAGAGGATTTCATGCTGCATACTCGCTAGTGAAGATCCCCAGCTACAGGCATAGAGATCCTCGTCAGCCAGATGGGGGATCGTCTCACAGAGGAGATCGAGCGCGGGCTGCAACTGCCATAAAATCTGCTGTCCCGCCGTTTGTCCGAGTGGAATCAATTTAACACCCACACCAATTTGATTTGTCACCCAACTGTGGAGATAAGCCATAATTGCGGAATGTCTGTCGATTTGCCAATATTGAGCAGTTGTACCAAATGCCACTGCATAATGACAAGGGCGAGAAATCGTTGTAATTAGTTCTTGGATTCCTGGTGTTAATTCAACGACAAGTTTAGTTAAAGAACCACCCATTTGCCAACTTTGGTGGCGTAATTCTTCAGTTTCGCGGACAGCACTCAGCCAGTGATTCCAGTACTTCAATCGATCGAAATCAAGGTCGAGTCCAGCCAGATATGTCCGATCCATTACGGCTGTCTCGATCCGAATTGATCCAGCCTGTAACTCGCTCACTATCCACTCTTGGAGCGTCACTCGATCGCAGATTATCCCCCGGACAATCAGACTTTCTAAGCCTTCAGAATAACTATATCCACCCACTGGTAGCAGTGGACTTGCTAACTGCAATAGTCGTAATAAGCGATCGTTATTATCAGAAAAATTCACAGGCTCGATCGACTTTTAGTTAAAATTAAGATATCAATGATGAGATTTAATGTTGGTGACTGTAGGCACCTCCTTGTGGATAAAACGGTGCGATTTCACTAACTATCTGCAATCCCAATTGTACCAACATCCCTTCTAGGACAGGATCGGGACTAAAGCGGAGATAGGTAGGTGAGATTTCCAGACTGACATGCCGATTACCCAAGTGATAAGCCGCCCGCAGCAATGTCAGTGAATTCTCACTAGTCACTGTGATCGTTGGCTCTGGTTTGGCACTGACGCGGACGATATCGCCACTCTCGGATGTAAGTAGATCTCCATCCTGAAGCGTCGTACCACGCGGGAGCTGGAGCGCGACAGCAATTCCATCATCAGTGCTAAAAATGTGTCGGCTACGGGTACGTTCTGATGCTGTGAGCGAAAGGATCGAATGTGGCTGAGAATGATGGTGGTGGTGATGCAACCTTTGATTTAAAACGATCGCTGTTGCGGATGATGAGTCATTTGACACGATATACTTGACCTACCTAGCTAATAATTGCTATTTTAGGGCTTATCTGGTTCAAATCGATCGCTGGTTATTGACTAATTTAAAAAGCCCCGTACCCGATTTTGCAGTTGGGAATTCGATCTTACTGCCAGAGTGATTTGATTGAATCTATCGATACTCAGTCCCCGACTAGCTGCAATAGCTTCGCATTGATTACAGTATTGAATAAATAGAGATTTTGCTTCACTAGTTAGCGAATCCATCGTGTTGGGTTTGCTACAGTCGAGATTTGGCAAATTACCACCATTAGCACGGCTGACTTGAGCTAGTGCCGATAGACGAACTGGTTCGATTTGCATTAGTGCCGCTGCATAGTTACGCAGTTCGGTATCGTTAAATTCTTGGGCATAGACTGCACTACTAAATAATCGGCTCGGATGCTGTGCTGTGAGATCGGGCAAAATTCCGCCTAAAATACCCACGCAGCTAGTCAAGACTCCCAGAAATAGTGGACGAAATAAACGATAAAAGTTACGGCGAAGATGTGAAGTTGTCATATGACTAGTGTGAGACCAATCGAGCAAAATTTGGTTTTAGTTACATTTTAATTGAAGTGTTTGGAGGTTGATAAGTTCCTGAGTACCATCCCTAAAACAATAGCCTGCTCATGCAGGCTATCATCTCTAGATGTTAGATGGAGTGGGTGAAAGCTTAGGCTTCCTCAGCAGCAGCAGCAGCAGCAGCCGCAGCTTTAGCAGCTTTCTTGGGGGGATCGAGTTTGAGACTCAAGTAGCGGATGACATCTTCACTTAGGCGCATTGCCCGCTCTAGCGGTGCGATCTCTTTGCCAGAACCAGTATAGTTGACCTGAACGTAGATCCCGTCGCGGTTTTTGCCAATCAGATACGCTAGGCGACGTTTGCCCCGCCGTTGGATTTCGATATCGGTCGCACCGTTGGTTTCGATGATATCCCGGTATTTTTTGATGGATTCATCAGCCTGTTCGTCCGATAAGTCGGGACGCAGGATGTACATGATTTCGTATTTATCGCTCACAGATTCTCCTTATGGACAGATTGGCTTCAGTGCTACTCACGGATCGTGATGACTGAAGCAAGGATTTATTATTCTATCAGCAATCGATCGATCGAGGACATACTACTTTATGCAGCTTGTCCGCGACAAAATGAAGCTGACTTAGCTAAACCACTTGGGTAAATGCGGATCTTGGTGTTCGAGATGGGAGAGTAACCACCAACCAAAGGTCGTAAAGCTCAATAAGAAACAAGTGGATAGCAGGTAGGCACTAGAGATAACACGGACTATTGTGGGTGCAGAGACAGAATCGAACATAATTCATGCAGCTCAAGGCTGTTGAAGTTGTTTGTGAATTACCTGATATGTAATTCTGCTATTTACTACTGAGAATCAACAGTGTTTTCCAGCACTTTCGATCGAATTTTTTTGTGCTAGCACTGCCGAACTTTACTAATCTATAACTATTGTACCCTGTTTGTTAAGAAATATGTACAAAACTGTAATTATTCTCCAAACTAGAGATGGATTTCGAGCAGCGATCGAGCCACTCGCACTCGTGGCGACTTAGACCTCCCTCATGGTATGTCAATCGACTGTTCAAACGTCGCAAATCTCTCGATCGCGATATACTTATTGACAATTCGGACACAATCGCTTAAAAATGACTCGTCTTAAAGAGCGAAATTAACTGAATCGATCGGGTCAATGACAGCCTTAATTGGGTTGAGTCATTAGATCGACCGCCGCTCGGCGTAACCAATAATTAGCATGATGCTAGAAATTGCTAGATTGTTTCTCCTGGGAAAAAGTTAATTAATCGATCGAGATCGATATAATTGCCACCACGGAATGTGGGGAGACTCATGATGTTCTTGGTGATAGCCGAAGTGATAACAGCTAATCAATGACCACCAGCCAGATCGCGCGATCGTCTGAGCGCGATGTGGGTTGAGATAGCCCGCTAATGGCTCTCGGTGTGGTAAAAATGTCCCAAAGTAGAAGAGTTGGATCGAACTCAATAATGATGGGATTACCCAAAATAATAGGAGATTGGGGATGCGCCAAAGTATTGGTGTCACCAGGTTATGTTGAGAGATCGTCGTATGTATACCCAACATCAACAATAAATTTAGCGTCTGTCCCCAACTGACATGTTCGCAGACAAAATGTGCGTACCAGCCCCAGAAATTCGGTGTTTTCCCATCATGAAAATCGGGATCGCGATCGCTAGCTGGATATTGATGGTGTAAGTGATGCTTGCTAGCAAGTAGGGAGTAGTCAAATCCAGCATACAACCACAAGCACAGTTGCCCGATCGCCCGATTGAGCCAGGGCGATGGATCGATACTCCCATGCATCGCATCATGAGCAGTGATGAATAACCCTGTATAGATCCAAGTTTGCCAGCCCACCAAACACAACAATCCGATCGGGTGCACAGTTTCAATCTGAATCTGAAAACAGCTCCATAGACTAATTGCCCAAACTCCAACGATCGTCATGGCTACCTGTAGCGGTAAACTATTTGTTAGTCCTCGAAATCTGGGGATCATCGATCGAGCTTCCTTAGCAAAGAATCTAACTTGTCTAGTATCAAGGGTGTTGGAAATTTTTAGTACCCAAGCAATTATCGCTCAGATCGGTTGCATTTAGGCAGGTTAGATTCTGGTAGCATGGCAAAAAGTAAAGTTTTGTAAATAAAAACTGACAAATATCCACTTATTCTTTTGAGAATTTAGTAATTATGTCTATTACACTCAAATCTGCTCAGTCAATCTTTGCGAACACTCTCGTTGCTGATGCCGTTCCGGCAGTCACCGCAGCCTTCGACCAACTTAGCGTTGAAGATCAATTAGCACTGCTTTGGTATGCCTATACTGAAATGGGGATTACGATCACGCCAGCGGCGACTGGTTCGGCGAGTATGGTGCTAGCACAGCCCCTGCTCGACCAAATCAAAGCAATGCAGCCTGACGCTCAAACTCAAGTCATGACTGACTTGGCAATGCACACAGACACCCCCCTGTGCCGGACTTTTACGTCATTTCGGATGAATACCAAACTTGGGTTCTGGTATGAATTGGGACAAATGATGAAACAGGGTTTAGTCGCACCAATTCCGGCTGGTTATGTAGCTTCTCCAGATGCGACTGCCTTACTCGAAACTATCAAACAGCTCGATGCGGGTCAGCAAATCACTGTATTACGGAATACTGTAGTGAACATGGGCTTCGATCCAGCACGCGGTCAAGATTATGACAAACGGGAAGCTCCTTTTGTTGCGCCTCGTGCGTTTGCAGACCGCTCGCGCGCGGCGATTGAAGGTGTAGACAACTATACTGTCTTGAGCTACATCGACAACATGAATGCCTTTGACTTCATGGCGGCATCCAGTCTATTTGTCGAAGAAGGTGCCCTCCAACCGCCCTTCCAAGCTCCAGTGATCGGCCCTGCGGCAATCCTCACCTACATGCGCGAAGAGTGTGTAGGATTGAAAATGTTACCAGAACGCGGTGTTGTCGAATCGATCGACGATGGTTACACTCAAGTCAAAGTTACTGGTAAAGTTCAAACACCCTGGTTTGGTGCCAGCGTCGGGATGAACATTGCTTGGCGGTTCTTGCTCGATCCTCAAGGTAAAATCTTCTTCGTCGCGATCGATTTATTAGCTTCTCCTAAAGAGTTACTTAACTTACGTCGTGTTTGATCTAGAAATTTAGAAAAAGTAGTGGCTCGACAAGGCTAAAATTGTGGGTATTCAGAACTCTGAAAAATACAACCAGTAATATTTTGAGCGAGATCTTTACCCACGTTTTTAGTCGTGTCGTCCCAGTAGGGTGGGCACTGCCCACCACAAAGGTTTCAGTCAATTTCGATCTGATAAATATTGGCATCCAGCTACTCGATCCACGATCTCGATCGAGCCAAAAGACCCCTCATCAGCTAGTTTGTCGATAACTAGATCGATCTAGTTATCCACGCAACCGGGCGAAGGCAAACCGATCGAGTCCAGCAAGATCGTCGATAATTTCGATATCAATATAACTACCCTGTTGGGCTAATAATTCAGCAACGATCGCGCCTTGTCCCGCCATCATTTCCACCAGCCAGATCCCGCCGGCTTGAAGATAAGTAGGTGCGGTATCTACTAAAATCCGAATTGCCTCTAAGCCGTCTACACCGCCATCTAAGGCTAGATGAGGTTCATGCTTGCAAACTTCAGGCTGGAGTCGCAACACCTCCTCGGAGGGAATATAGGGCGGATTAGAGAGCATTCCGGCAACCTTGCCCTGAAGCTGTATCAGTGGCGACCACCAACTACCCTGGCTAAACCGGATGCGATCGCTGACATTGAGCCGATTGGCATTAATTTGGGCGATTTCCAGTGCCGCAGCACTACAGTCAACAGCATAAATCTCGGCTGTAGGTAAAGTCTTTGCCAACCCGATCGCGATTGCACCGCTACCAGTACCCAGATCTACCCAAATCCCCTGTTGTTGGGCGCGACTGCTGTGGGCGAGGGCGATATCGATCGCTGATTCGGTTTCGGGACGCGGAATCAATACCGCTGGCGAGACAACTAGCTCAAAATCTCGCCAGAACGTTTTCCCAATTAGATATTGAACTGGCTGGTGCTGCTCGACTCGATCGATCCATAATGCTGAGAGTCGATCGAGTGACATGGCAAGCTCGATCGATTCATTATCCCCGATCGATTCTAGTCTCAAGGTGAGTCGATCGAGATGGGAAATCGATTGCAGCAACCAATCAATTTCTCGCTCTGGCAGATTGTGAAGTTTAGCAAGCCCTCTCGCCCATTTGCGCCACGTCCATAGTTCTCGTCCAGTTATTAACACTGACTGCACCTATTTTTTTGGCGTAGTTGTCACTGCGTTACTCCGCTTGGGTTGAGCTGCTTGCAGTTTGCGGATACTAGCGACACTTTCAGCAGAGGGTACTATTACTAACTGCTCCTGTCCGGCATAGTTTTGGGTTTGTAAGTCTGCTAAAACTACATGTAGATAGTTAACCTTGATCTCAGCTTTAGCTACTAGTTTAGGGTCTTTCTTTTTGACTCGTGCCAACCATTGTTGGGCTTGTTGCTTGCTCAGAAATAGTGGTGTCAGATTATTTTCCTGCACGGTGACATACTTATTTTGCTGCTTAATCGCAATCATAAATAGTGGTACTGGGTAGAAAGCATTAGCTTGATAAGGCTTCTTGAGGAGCTGGGCATTTTTGAGCTGCTGCTCGGTTGGGAAAAAGACAAAATTAATGTTCTGAGCTTTTTTCTGAGCATCTACTTGCAATTTATAGATCTCACTCAGCGGTACTATCGTGATTTGAGCGACTTTGCTCTGTTTGGGTTGGTCTTTTTTGAGTTTGTTTAAAAAAGTTGTGGCATCTTTTAATTCCATAAATACGGGCGTAATCATCCGCGTCTTGCCAGCAGCCGTGACACTCTGCTGCAAGAAATTTCCCGTACCATTGGTGATTGTAAATACGGGTACTTGTTGGAGCTTCTCGACAATTTTAGCTTCGCTCAAAGCTTGCGCTGGCATCGGGGGGAGGGCGACGATCGGTAAGCTCATGCTCAAGAGTGCGATCGGCAGAATTAAAGACTTTAACATTTGGTAATCCTAACAAAGAACTAGTATTTGTCATCCTTGGTGTCTATTCGATCCAGACGGATACATCGATCGAGTCGATTGCATTTCACATCAAGGAGCGACAATACCTATGGACTGTTATCTTAACTGATTGTTTCCACTCGATCGATACTATTCGTCGAAAATGGGGCTGACTTTGGAGTTAGCCCCATTTTTCGAGTTTTAATAGCTTGATAATTTACTCCCCGGGCAAGATTCGAACTTGCGACCAGTCGATTAACAGTCGACCGCTCTACCACTGAGCTACCG
>Ga0136639_10000890_pt1 | contig 10347 bp, 8 predicted proteins | sample AntDrymUQ8592106_2_FD_113739 | JGI IMG/M metagenome (GOLD analysis project Ga0136639, IMG submission 113739) | Polar desert sand microbial communities from Dry Valleys, Antarctica - metaG UQ859 (21.06) | ecosystem: Environmental > Terrestrial > Soil > Desert | place: Antarctica: Dry Valley...
AAGATTGGGCATGGAGGATAGTTTTTTAAACAGTTGACAGTTGACAGTTGACAGTTGACAGCATTGTTATTATGAGCAAAATTTGAACAAAGTATAACAACTACTTGCCTAAAGTCAGATGCTTTAAGCCGCTGATGCTTGGTAATTAAAGTCGATTGTAAAAAGTAGCTAGTTGTTATTTATCGCTGAGTACAAATTTTTCTATGCCACCTTGTGAGTAATCATTGAGTTCGATCTCTTTAATAGTTTTACCAAGACGTTGATATAAAACTTCTTTTTCCTCCAAACCGGGACTTTGTTTTCGCATTCCAATGATAATTAATTTTCGTTGGATCGAATTTCCAGGAGCATTTCGTTGACAGCTACCAGTCGTAAACTGACCGAGATTGATGACAGGATACTCCTTCACATCGAAGATCGGCTTGACAATCTGTGCTTGAATCGTTCTGGCTCGATTGAGAGCACGAGATTCTTCTTCTGGAGTCGAACCTTCACAAGAAGCCATTCCCAAGGCAATAATCCGATTGGGATTTTCCATAATCTCAAAAATACTTTGTTTCTTAGCCCCTTTGTCTTTTTTCTCTAACTGACTTTTGAGTACTGAGATGGGGATCGATTCAGTTTTGCCATTGAGTCTGACTTGAGTATCCGAACCTAGTTGCCACTCATATTCATCGCTCAGGATTGCCATGTTCACTTCTGCTGATTTACCCTTGCTATCTGCCACGGGTAAAAAGGGATAATAAGTGACATTCCCAATCTTTTTAGGTGCCTGAAAGCTGAGTTTTGGCACGGGTTTAGGTGGACAAAGTTGATTTTGACCATTTAAGTAATCACACTCGATTCGCTCTTTATTTGCATAAGCCACCAGCCCAGTCGATAATATTACTAAAGTAATCGCACCAGCGATCGCTTTTAATCGCCAATTATTTACAGGCGGTGATGCTAATGCCGCAATAATACAGGCGATCGATTGATGGCGATCTTGAACTTCATTCATCAACATCCGATCGATCGCCGTCGCTAATTGCTCGTCAATTTCCCGTTCTTGAGTAGCTAATTCCTGTCGCCAAGTCCATTTATTGGTCATGAAATCATACAATCGATCGGGCGTAATCTCCGTCAATAAATGAATGCATGTCGCCCCAAGTGCATAAATATCACTAGCTGGATAAGCAACCCCCGCCCGAATTTGTTCGGGTGGGGCATAACCCATCGTCCCACCAGTAGTTCCGCGCGACATCACGGTACTATTGAGATGCTTGGACATCCCAAAATCAATTAATACTAATTCGCCAGTATGTCGCCGCATAATATTTTCTGGCTTGATGTCCCGATGAATGACACCACTATCGTGAACATATTTTAAAATTGGTAATAAATCATCCAATAGCTTGCGGATTTTCTCTTTTGAATACGCGCCACCTTTATCTAATTCTTTGAGCAGGTTCTGCCCGTCAATAAATTCTTGAATTAGATAAAACCTCCGCTCCTGCTCCAAATAAGCAAATAGTTGGGGAATTTGGGTAGAGTCAGCACCCAACCTGTCCAATTGTGCCCCTTCCCGTTGAAATAACTCGATCGATTTTTCAAAGGCTTCGACATCATCGAATACCTGTGGCGCAGGAAAAAATTGCTTGACTACACAGCGTTTTTCTTGTGGCATGTCTGTATCGATCGCCAAAAAATTTCGACTCATGCCGCCACTATCGAGAAAGCTAATCGCTCGATAGCGATCTTTCAAAAGTAACTGACTACCACAAGCCTTACAGATCTTTTCCTCAAGATGATTTTGTGGCTGAGGACAATTGGGGTTGAGCCAATAGCTCATGACTGTAATGAATGACAAGGCACTAGCTGAATTTTATCTTAATGCTACACAGAAGATCGATGATAGAGCGATGAGACGAGAGATAATTTTAGGTTTGGGTAAAAGTCAGCTTGGATCGCCTCATCGTCGATCGAATAACATCAATGTGGGAAACATCCCTAGCCCATCCATCGCAGATCGGCTGGGAAACTGCCCCCAAACACGAGATAATATACTTGACTTGTGTATCGATCATTTTATCGATCGCTTCTTGCCGATCGCCGCTATATGTCCCAAATCACATCATCCCTCTTCGATTGGTTTGCCAATCGTCAGAAAACCAGCCCCAGTATTCAGCAGCAGCAGGAGCGGGAAATTGCTGATGGGCTATGGACGAAATGTGAGAATTGTAATGCACTCGCCTATACTAAAGAACTCACAGCCAATCAAATGGTCTGCCTCGAATGCGGGCATCACAAACGCGTATCCTGTCACGAGCGGATCTCGCAACTAATCGACACCGATACTTGGGTACCTTTAGATGAAAATCTTCAGCCGATCGATCCCCTAAAATTTAGAGATCTCAAAGCCTACAGTGACAGACTGCGAGACACTCAGCACAAAACTGGATTGACAGATGCCGTACTTACCGGCTTTGGCAAAATTGAAGGATTATCCCTAGCATTAGGGGTGATGGATTTCCAATTCATGGGTGGTAGCATGGGTTCCGTCGTCGGTGAAAAGCTCACGCGCGCGATCGAGTACGCCACCAAAAATCGGCTGCCAGTCGCGATCGTCTGCGCCTCTGGCGGTGCCAGAATGCAAGAGGGAATGCTCAGTCTGATGCAGATGGCCAAAATCTCTGGTGCGCTAGAACGACACCGTGAAGCCCGATTGCTCTATCTACCGATTCTCACCCACCCCACTACTGGCGGTGTCATTGCCAGTTTCGCGATGTTGGGTGACATCATCCTCGCAGAACCCAAAGCCACGATTGGTTTTGCTGGTAGACGCGTGATCGAACAAACTCTCCGCGAAAAGCTGCCCGATGATTTCCAAACCTCAGAATATGCTCTCCAAAAAGGTTTCATTGATAAAATCGTCCCCCGCACACAGCTTAAGCGGACAGTTGCTCAGTTGGTGAGATTGCATCAGAGTTAGGGGGTAGAGGGTAGATGGTAGGGAATAGGGAATAGGGAATAGGGAATAGGGAATGAGAAGTAAAAGGACGCTAGCGTCCCCGTAACCTTTTATCTTTTCTGCCTACCCTCTACCCTCTACCCTCTACCCTCTACCCCCTATCCCCTATCCCCTAATTGTAAATTTTTCTTTACTTTATGAGGAGATATTGGGAGATTTGGGTGGAGATAATGAGATGATATAAGCAATATAAGATAGCTGTGGCTTGAGTCTTGAGTTTAGCTGTGTTTGTAATTATCATCTAATTTAAAGTTATCTTTTCGAGGGAGAACCATGTTCAAGCGATTCCTGTTGCTGGCGGTGGCAACCATATTGTTTGCATTCCAAACTTTAGTTACTAGTGCTAACGCCATCGAACTCGATGCAGCAACGCGTACAGTCCAATTGAATTCGCAGGGCGAAACTGCCACACTCAATCTCAAGCAAGTCAACCAAGGCAGAAAACTGTTTGCCTCAACTTGCGCTCAATGTCATGCTGGTGGAGTCACCAAAACCGATTTTAACGTAGGCTTGAGTCCAGTGGACTTGTCTGGTGCGACACCCGCGCGAGACAACATCGTATCACTAGTAGACTACATGCATCATCCCACTACCTACGACGGCGAAACTCCAATTGCGGAGTTGCACCCCAGTATGGATAGTGCCGATATCTTCACCGAAATGAAGAACTTATCTGAAGATGATATGTATGCGATTGCTGGACATATCCTGATGCAACCCAAAATTGTGGGCGCGCAATGGGGCGGCGGTAAAACAGTCAGATAGTCGCCAAGGTTGCTAGCTTGAGATAGTTGGAGCGAAAATAACAATTTTGGTCGTACCATGTCACCAGTAACTACACACCTGAGAAGACTGCATTAGCACCATCAAAGGTCAGCATTCCTACCGTGACTAGTACCCAAAATTGTTAAATTTTCATTACAAAGTAGCTAGTTGAGCCGATCGCTATCCCACAAATTGATTATGATAGTCGATCGGTAGTTTACGTTTCTTATTTTTAGAGTTAGAGGAAAACCGTTTTGAAAAAGCTGATTTCGATTTTCACAGTAGCGATCGCTTTATTGACAATTGCATTTAGTAGTCCTGTCTTAGCTGCTGAAGTAGCTAATGGTGCCAAAATCTTTAGTGCCAATTGTGCAGCTTGTCATGCCGGTGGCAACAATGTCATCATGGCAAACAAGAACCTCAAGAAAGCAGCTCTAGCAGAATACGGTATGGACACAGTTGCTGCGATTACTACCCAGGTAACTAAAGGTAAGAACGCAATGCCAGCTTTTGGTGGTAGACTCAGTGCCGCTCAAATCGAAGATGTTGCTACCTATGTCTTGTCGCAATCTGAAAAAGGTTGGTAATTTACAATTGGTGTCTTGACCGTGACTGATGATTAGTCAGGTGACATCAACAATAGTGGCTGGTAATTGCTGAAGGTCGATCGAGAAGTTGCTTATGTGATAAGTTATTCTCTACCGCCGATCCGCGATCGCCAGCCACTTGTTTTTGAGAGGGTAGCGGATAGCGGGTAGAGAGTAGTGAATAGAGCCGCAGGGAAGAGATTAAGTGTCGCTAAATCATTTTAGGTTTCAGGTACAATTGCGACTAGGCAGCGATCCTAGATTTTGATGCTTCGTAAATAACATTAGGGCAAATTTATGAGTCGAAAGCATGAAGTCTGCATTTTTCTACCCTCTACCCTCTACCCTCTACCCCTATCAATGCTAGACATCAACAAAGTTGCCAAACAATTACCTGGGATCGGTCAACATTTAGTGCGGGAAAATACCGCCAACCAGCAGCGGCTGCAATTGGCAATCAGATCGCTCCAGCAAGCGATCGATCGACAAGCAGAGCTAGCCCAAATCCAGCAACAGTGGAGTAATCGACTGTTTTTCAATACCTCAGTTCCTGTCGAACCGCTTGATACCCGGATCGACATCGCCGCTCCCCCCGCCCAACAAACCGTACTCGCTACCGATGGCTCCCAAATCGCTCCCAGCCATCATGAAATTGCTTATTGCTACCTCATTAACGTTGGTAGGGTGATGATTCATTACGGACAAAATTTGCACCCGCTCCTGGATAGCATTCCCGAAGTTTTTTATCAGCAAGCAGATTTATATATCTCCCGTCAGTGGGGAATTAGTACCGAAGAATGGTTGGGCTATCGGCGGGCGGTTTCCGAAGCGACCGTCCTCGCAGAATTGGGCTGCAACTGGGTGAATCCACCATTTGGGTTTGACGGGGTAGATCCAGTTGCGACCCCGCCACAGCCGCGCGTACCCACTTTAGCGATGGTCGATGGTTCGCTAGTCTATTGGTTCTTGGAGCAATTGCCTACCGATGCCCGCGAACAGATCCTCAACCCGATTTTAGCAGCCTGGGAGGAGTTACGGGTCGCGGGGATTCCGATCGTCGGTTATCTGAGTGCTTCGCGGAGTATCGACAATCTCAATCTGCTGCGGTTATTAACCTGTCCTCATGATACTCCCGATTGTCCGACACACTGTGCAGATGCGACTCACCTGCCTTGTCAACAGTTTGAGGGGGTCCGAGATACCACGTTGTGGAATACGCACTTATCGCCGGGACAGCGTAGTTGTTGGTGGCAGAGTACCGCCAAGATCTTAGACTGGTATGACGATCGCCACAAGATTTATTTTTGCTATCTCCATGTCGGTACCGAAATCGCCCGCGTCGAGGTACCCGCTTGGGTAGCTCAAGATGAGGCTTTATCCAGTATGGCATTGAGCCTGATCGTTGCTCAAGTTAATAAGGGCTATGGCTACCCCGTCGCCCTCGCCGAGGCTCACAATCAAGCAGTTGTCAGAGGCGCAGATCGATCGAGCTTTTTCGCACTCCTAGAACGCGAACTGATTAAAACTGGCATCAAAAATGTCGGTACCTCATACAAAGAAACCAGAAAACGCGGCAGTGTTGCTTGATTCACTAATCGGGGGTATCCTTTTGAACGTAAATATCAACGATCGATCTCAAGGCAGCACAATCGGATATCTGATCGCTAGTAATGCTGAAGCCGGCACTCTCGAATCACTACCAGTAACAGCGGATCTGGAAATTATCAATAGTGATGATTTGCGCTCAACTAACCTTCGGTTTTCCGCGCAAGATAAAGTTTGTATCGCTTCTGAAGCCGCTCTGGAGCTAGTCGTAAGTCGGATTGACGATCCTGCTCGAAAAAATGCCATTGAGGTACTGAAAAATAAATATACGTTCAGGAAGCTGCTGACGACTATTTATCCGAACTATCAGTATCAATTTATCAAACTTCAGGATCTGGGAGATCTGAAGGTAACTCAAAAGTCAGTTATTAAGCCAGTTAAAGGGGTCTTTGGTACTGCGGTGAGAACGATCGATCGAGATACCGATCTCACCACTTTAGCGGTAGAATTGCAAGCCGAGCTGAGTAAAAATGTCGATCTATTTTCGGAGAGTGTCCTCTCAACATCGGATTTTATTGTCGAGCAATATCTGGAGGGGGAAGAATATGCTGTAGATATGTTTTATAACAATGTGGGAGTACCCTGTATTGTCAATATTTGTCATCACCCCATACCGAGAAATCGGGCATATTTACACATGATTTACTATTCATCTCAAGCAGTATTTGATGACATTTATGTGGGGGCAAAGCATTTTTTCACAGAACTCAATCGAGTTTTGGGTGTGATGAATATTCCCATGCACGGTGAATTCAAATTCGATGGCGATCGATTGATACCGATCGAAATTAATCCTTTACGCTTTGGGGGGATGGGACTGGGTAATCTAGTTTTCCATGCTTTAGGTATTAATCCATACGCTCATTTTTTAAATAACGCCGAACCTGATTGGCAGACAATTTGGCAAGCTAGATCCGTAGACATATTTACTTTTTTTATTGCCTATAACGGGATAAATAGTGATTTAGATAATACTCAACCTAATCGAAAACAGCTTAAGCAAAGATTTACCGAAATATTACTCGAACGGACTTTTGATTATCAGAATCAATTAGTCTTTGGCATTTATTATCTCAAAGAAACTAGACAAAATATCTCCAATCTATTGGAAATTGAATTCGATGATTTTTTTGAACTAATTTAAGTTATTCTTGGAAATTTGTCGTTGGAGACTAGCGACGAGCTTGGGTTTGAGCAATTCTAATTCTTCTTTGAGCGATCGCTTGCTTTCCTTGATTTGACCGTGGACAGCAGGTCTGTTTTGGCTCTCTATCGACCATTCTTTGAGCAATTGAATTTTTCTGGTCGGTACTTTGCCCTCGATCGTGCAGACGCAGTGTTCGTCACCTTCAAGCGCAAATAATATCAATCGATAGGCACCTATTTGAATAAGAAGTTGCAGTGTTTTTTCACCAATTGGTTTTTTGAGATCGAGATAGCAGGGTAACATCCGATGTTGCTGCTCGTTTTCGTACAGCGTTGTCAGCCATAGCAACATCGGATGTGGCGTACCAACAAATAAAAACTGAGAATGTGGTTTATTATTGCGATATTTTTCGATATCACTACGCGAGAGCATAATCCACATTGTCACCAATTCAGTATTTTGATACTGGATGAGCTGGGGAAAGACAATTTCAGCGCGGGGCTTATCTTTTGGCCAAATACTTTGCAGACAGATCTCCTCAGCAGTAGTGGGAGTTTGACGAACCTGGTTAACCCCTATCGAAAGGCTACTGGATAAATTTGTGGATCGATCGGCTGATTGGTCGATTTGTTCGAGAATTTTAAGAACTTCAGTAACACTATTCGGGCGTTTATCTGCCGTTTTTGCCATACATTGATTGACAATATCCATCAATGCCTGGGGCAAGTTGAGTTTAGCTCTCACCTCACCAAATGATTTGGGTGTTTGATAGTGATGAGACTGAAACCAACCCTCAAAGGAACTTGCTTTGGGCTTTAATGGTAGTTCGCCTGTCAACATTTGGAACATCATAATGCCCAAGCTATAAATATCAGCCCGATTATCCAAAGTTTTGCTATCCATCTGCTCGGGAGAACAGTAAGCTGGCGTACCCATAAATCCTGTCGGCGAGTTATCAGACTTGAGTAAAGCAATCCCAAAGTCCAAGACCTTAACTAATTCACCCAAAGTAGCATCTTTGGTAATAACAATGTTGCTGGGTTTGATATCCCGATGGACGACTTGAGTGACATTCCCGTCAATTTCAATCCCATCGTGAGCGCACTGTAGCCCCAGACAAATCTGCCGCATGAAGCTAAAAAATTTCGGCAGTGGCAGCGGCTTATTCTGCATCGTATCTTTAAGACTATCGCCCTTGAGGTATTCCATTACATAAAATGGCATTTCCTCATCATCGACACCATAATCGCGAACTTTGACGATGTGGATGCTCTTTTCCCCCAACAGCGCACTGATTGTCGCTTCGCGCATGAATCTATCCCGCACCCGCTGGTTTATTTTTGAGCGCGACAAAAATTTGACGGCAACGATCACACCGCCCAAAAGTGTATCTTTAGCTTGATACACTTGCCCCATCGAACCTTTCCCCGCAATCTCAAGTAATTGATAGCGTTGAACGAGTAAACGACCATAATATTCATCTCTCACGCGATCGAAGCCTCCATGCTGCTCGATAAGGAGATTGCGAATACACTAATATTACAACCAGATTGAAGATAAAAATTGAACATCAAAACGAAAGCGATCGGGTGATACTAGTAAATCTGCCTCATGTAGACCTTGGGTAGGTCGCTCTAAATAGACTGGTTGCCCGATCTAATTAGTTTAAAGGTGAGAACAGCGATCGATGCACTTATTTCAAATATACCCAATTGAGTAGACAGGATGGACATCGCCCAATAGTACCGATTGTTTTGCTCCAGTAGCTGCCGGTAAGTTACCGGGAAGCTGGTGATGTCGCCAATATGCCAAGACTGCAAAGGCAATCGCTTCTTTATAATCGCCATCTACCCCCGCATCATCGGTCGTCTCGATCGCAATTTGGGGAAGATGATGTTGGAGCCGTTGCCGTAAAAACAGATTGCGACTGCCCCCACCACACAACAATACTCGATCGGGCAAGCGCGGTAAAAAATAACGGTAACTATCGGCGATGCTACTCGCTGTGAAATCAGTCAGAGTTGCTAATAAATCCGCCGCACTCAGATCTGCGGCAGTGGCATCGACCATACAGGCTTGGAGATATTCACTCCCAAATAGCTCTCTCCCCGTCGATTTTGGGGGTGCAGCATGAAAATAGTCTTGTGTTAACCATTTTTGAACTAAAGGTTGGCAACAGCGTCCTGTCGCCGCCCAAGCACCATCTCGATCGAAGGTTAATTTGCCCTGGCTCAGTTGGGCGACTGCTAGGTCGAGCAGGCTATTCCCCGGTCCGGTATCCCAGCCACAGACTTGCTGTTCCCAGTCGGGCTGACGATTGGGTGGTAAATAAGTTACATTCCCAATCCCGCCAATGTTCTGAATGCAACGATGTTCGATCGGATGACTGAGCATATATGCATCCGGTTTGGGAACTAGGGGCGCACCTTGTCCGCCAGCGGCGATGTCAGCCGCCCGAAAATTATCGATTGTCATCGTTTGAGTCACTGCGGCAATTAGTTCGCCCCGTCCCAGTTGCAGACTATAACCCATCTCGCGATCGGTAGTCGGGCGATGGTAGACGGTTTGACCGTGAGTACCGATTAATTGCACTAGTCGATCCTCTTTCCCCGCGACTGCGCCAACGGCTTGAATCGCGATCGCCGCCTGGGCAAAACACCCAGCGATCGCATCATCTAACGCGGCTAGTTCGAGCATCGATAATTTTGCCCCGCCACAGACAGCCAGAATTTGCGATCGCAGCTCATCAGGATAAGGATAAGTGGCTCCTGCCAACAACTTGACCTGGAGATCGAGGGTTGTTCCAGAGATATCTACCAATGCGGCATCGATGCCATCTACTGATGTCCCACTTATTAATCCAATTACGTTCATAGCTAACTGTTTTTTGTGAACTAAATCTTGCACTCATGACTTGATGCCAACTCGAACTGTTGCCTGTCCGATCGCAGCTAGTACGCTGTTTATCCTTTAACTCAGTTCCAACACCCGACAGCCCGCATCCCCTGCCAAAATTAAATGTGTGCTCTCAATGTTTGACAGCTTATCATCACCAAAGCGCAGGGGATTTGAGCAACTGCCTAAAAACTTCGTTGTCAACTGGTAACGATTGGTCTCCTAAAAATCTGACATTGCTGTGCTATGATTGGAAGGCTGTGGGTCAATCATCTAACTCACCAATATTACCAGCTAAACTGCTTCAACATGATTAAAATACGGCTCAAAAGATTTGG
>Ga0136639_10000891_pt1 | contig 10339 bp, 8 predicted proteins | sample AntDrymUQ8592106_2_FD_113739 | JGI IMG/M metagenome (GOLD analysis project Ga0136639, IMG submission 113739) | Polar desert sand microbial communities from Dry Valleys, Antarctica - metaG UQ859 (21.06) | ecosystem: Environmental > Terrestrial > Soil > Desert | place: Antarctica: Dry Valley...
GTGATCGGCACGCCCCAGGTGCGTTGGCGGCTGATGCACCAATCGGGCCTGCCTTCGATCATGCCGGCGATGCGCGCCTTGCCCCAGGCGGGATACCAGGTCACCGTATCGATCGCTGCAATCGCATCACGGCGCAGGTTCGCCTGATCCATCGAGATGAACCACTGCGGCGTCGCGCGGAACGCAACTGGCGTGCGGTGACGCCAGCAATGCGGATAGCTGTGATTGAGTTTGGAGAACGCCAGCAGATGTCCGTTGCCGCGCAAAACCTCCACCAGCACATCGTTCGCTTTCCATACGTGCAGGCCGGCGAGTTCGGCCTCGCCTGCCGGTGGTGTGGATGGCAGATAGACGCCACGTCCATCGACCGGATTCAGTTGCGCGGCGCTGTATTTTTCAACCAACCCGTACTGCTGACTGACCGCGAAATCTTCCTGGCCGTGGCCGGGCGCAGTATGCACAGCGCCGGTACCGTCTTCGTCGCTGACGTGGTCGCCGAGCAGGATCGGGATATCGCGCTCGTCGTAAAACGGATGCGCGAACAGCATGCCTTCAAGTTTCTCGCCCTTCGCATGGCCATGCACCACAACCTCTTCGACGCCATAACGCTGCAAGGCTTTTGCTGCCAATGCTTCGGCCACCACCAGCCAACGGCTGCGACCATCCTGCGATGGCCCTTCTACAAGCACGTAGTCGATTTCTGCGCCAAGGCTGATCGCCAGCGATGCCGGCAACGTCCAAGGCGTGGTCGTCCAGATAGGCATCGCAACAATGACGTCTTCCGGCAATTCGCTGCCGAACGCACGCGTCACCGCCTGCGGGCTACGTGCGTTGTAGGCGACATCGACCGCGGGCGACACCTTGTCCTGGTATTCGATCTCGGCCTCGGCCAATGCCGAGCCGCAATCGAAGCACCAGTACACCGGCTTTACGCCACGCAGCAGGTGGCCGTTGTCGACGATCCTGGCCAGCGCACGAATTTCGTCAGCTTCGAATTTGAAGTCGAGCGTGCGATACGGGTTTTCCCAATCGCCAAGCACGCCCAGTCGCTTGAAATCGCGGCGCTGCACGTCAATCTGCGCATTGGCATAATCACGGCATTGCTGGCGGAACTCGACCGCATCCAGCTTGACGCCGACCTTGCCGAATTTCTTCTCGATCGCGATCTCGATCGGCAGACCGTGGCAATCCCAACCCGGGACATATGGCGCATCGAAGCCGGCCACCGTCTTCGACTTGACGATGATGTCCTTCAGTATCTTGTTGACCGCGTGACCCAAATGGATCGCGCCGTTCGCGTACGGCGGACCGTCATGCAGCACGAATTGCGGGCGACCTTTGGTGACCTGACGAATCTGGTTGTACAGGCCTTCGGCCTCCCAGCGCGCCAAAGTTTCAGGCTCACGTTTTGGCAGGTCACCGCGCATCGGGAACGCGGTGTCCGGCAACAGGATCGTGGCCTTGTAGGGGTTGTCGCCGCTCTTGTTGGAACTGGATTCGGTCACGCGAAGGCTCGCTGTGCTGTGTGTTGAAGGAGGATGGCACGGGCCTGCTGATCGTCGAGTTGCATTTGCGCCACCAGCGCGGGCAGACCGTCGAATTTTTCTTCGTCGCGCAGGCGGGCAACGAATTCCACTTCGATGCGTTGGCCGTAAAGATCGGCATCGAAATCGAACAGATGTGCTTCAAGCACTGGTTCGATGCCATCGACGGTGGGCCGGGTGCCGAAGCTCGCTACCGAGGGCCAGGGCGCATCGCTGACACCATGCACCCACGTCGCATAAATGCCGCGCAAGGCCGGCGTCTTGCCCCCGAAGCGCAAGTTGGCAGTCGGGTAACCCAAGGTGCGGCCGAGCTGCTTGCCATGCACGACGTGCCCGCCGATGGCATAAGGACGGCCCAGCAAACGTGTCGCTGTATCGAAATCACCACTCGCAAGGGCCGCGCGAATGCGTGTGCTGGAGACGCGCTCTCCGCCTACAAGTACAGGTTCGATTGCGTGCGCCGTGAAGCCCAGCGCGCGACCCATTGCCTGCAGTAAATCCAGATCGCCGACACGGCCCTTGCCAAAGCGGAAGTCCGGGCCCACCCACACTTCGCGCACGTTCAAGCGCTGCACCAGCAGGTGGTGGACGAAGTCTTCTGCACTCATCGCTGCAAGCCGCGCGTTGAAACGCAGCAGGCCGACTTTGTCGCAACCTAGCGCAAACAGGCCATTGGCCTTGGCATGCGGCAACATCAGCCGTGGCGGCTTCGCACCTTTTGTGAAGAACTCACGCGGTAGTGGTTCGAAGCTCACCGCGACGGCAGCAAGACCCAACTCACGCGCACGCGAAACGGCCCGGCCGACCAATGCACGATGACCCAGATGCAGGCCATCAAAGGCACCGATGCAAGCCACGCTTCCTTGCGGGCAGAGCAGCCCGGTGCGCTCCGAGTGGGAGCTGACGTCGCGAAACAGGTTCTTCATGATGATCGGCAAGTATAGCTGCGGTGCAACATGCGGGTTCAATGACGCAGGTGTCGCGGACGCAGCCCAAGCGCCAGCTGCGTCCCCGCGTAAGCCAGTACGCCGGCCGCCACCGCAGCCAGAAGCCACGCCACCCGCCAGCTGCCGTGCAACGCAGTCCATTCGCCCACCCACGCGCGCACGCCCAGCACGGCGGCGGCCATGACCACGCACGCTGCCAGCATTCGCCACAGGTAGGCACCCCAACCCGGCATTGGCTGATGCAGGCCAGCGCGACGCAGGTAGCGCCACAGCAACCACGCATTGAACAACCCTGACAGGCCTGTTGCTGCGGCAATTCCGCCATGCGCCCCTGGCACATTGTTGTGCCACAACGGCCAGGTAATGGCCACGGTCAACAACACATTGAGTATCACGGTCCAGATTGCCGCGCGCATCGGTGTCCTGGTGTCTTGTCTGGCATAGAACGCAGGTGCCAACACCTTGCTCATCATGAAACCCGGGATGCCGACGCTCATCACCGTCAGGCTGATTGCCGACATTTGCGTATCGTGCGCGGTGAATTTTCCGTAGTTGTAGATGGTGGCCGTGAGCGGCTCGGCCAGCAGCAGCAAGCCCAGCCCAGCAGGCACACCGACCAGCAATGCGGTGCGCATGCCCCAGTCGAGCGAGGCGTTGTAGCCGCCGGCATCGGCATCGGCGTGGCGCCGCGAAAGATGCGGCAGGATCACAGTACCCAGCGCAACCCCGAACAGGCCCAGCGGGAATTCGACCAGGCGGTCGGAGTAATACAGCCAGTCCTGGCTGCCATCCACCAGCATCGATGCGAATGCCGTACCGACCAGCAAGTTCACCTGTGCCACGGAAGAGGAAAACAACGTGGGCAGCATGAGCTTGCCGACCCGGCGCACATCCGGATGCTTGAAACCAAGCCGCAGCCTGGGCCGCAAACCAAGCCGCCCCAATGCGGGCCACAGCAGCGCAAGTTGCAGGAAGCCGGCAATCAACACGCCCCAAGCCAGGCCCATTGGCTGCACGTCGAAGCGCGGCGCAAGCCAGAACATCGCGGCGATCATGGTCAGGTTGTGTAGAACCGGGGTGAATGCCGGCAGCGCGAAACGCCCGAAGCTGTTCAATACCGATGCCGACAGCGACATCATGGAAATAAACAACAGGTATGGAAACGTCACACGCAGCATGGCGGTGGCCTGCGCGTACTTGAGCGGCTCATCGGCAGCCCAGCCGGGCGTGAACGCGGCCGCCACCCATGGCGCCAACAACACGCCAGCAGCGCTCACCACCAGCACGACCGCGCACAGTGCGCCTGCCATGTTGTCGATGAAATCCTTGAGCGCAGCCTTGTCTTCGCGCTGCCGGATTTCATTGAGCACAGGCACGAAGGCCATTGCCATCGAGCCTTCCGCGAACACGCGACGCAGGAAATTCGGGATGCGGTAAGCAACGATGAATGCACTCATCGCGCCCCCGGTCCCGAACAACATGCCCTGCAGCATGTCGCGCACGAAGCCCGCGATCCGTGACAAGAGCGTCATCGCGCTGAATACCGCGCTGGACCGCAACAGGCCCGGGCTGCGGCCCTTGGGGCCAGTCTGGTTCACTTCTGCGGTTCCGTTCATGCGTCCTGCCATTTGCCAACTAACATGCCGCCATCTGAAATGTTGACCCAAGCCATTGAATCCGCCATAATTTCGGGTCTACCAGACTCATTCGATTGTTGGCAGTCCTGCCAACGGCCGATCCTTCCAGCCCCAAGTTCCACTGCTTTCAGCAGAACCAACCCAGGATTCCCGTCGTGGCCAATATCAAGTCCGCCAAGAAGCGCGCCAAGCAGACCGTCGTGCGCAATGCTCGCAACGTCGCCCAGCGCTCCATGCTGCGTACCGCCGTCAAAAAGGTGATCAAGGCGATCGACGCCAATGACGCCACCGCTGCAACCGAAGCCTTCGCCAGCGCGCAGCCGCTGCTCGACAGGTTCGCTGCCCGCGGCCTGATCCACAAGAACAAGGCGGCTCGTCACAAGTCCCGCCTGACCGCACGCATCAAGGCCCTCGCGGCCGCCTGATCGCGTTGTGGTACGTGCTTGAAGCCCGGCTCCGGCCGGGCTTTTCGTTGCGTGCGTCTGTGCGGTCATCATTGTCGATGCGCCTGTACTTCCAGCGCAGGTGATGCCGCAAACAGAAGACCCGGCCATGGCCGGGTCTTGTGCATTCTGGATGCCTGCATCAAGCATCGTTGCTGGCATCAAAGGGCTGGGCCGCCTGTTCGGCCTCCTGCGCCTCTTCACGCAAGCGATCAAAGAACGCCTGCACCGCCAGCATGATCGGCCAGGTGCCTTCCCGACCGATCGCCGAAACCGTGTACCAAGGCTCTTTCCAATCAAGCTCGCGCACTACTGCTTCGGCAGCTTCGCGCGCTTCGTCTTCGAACAACAGGTCGGCCTTGTTCAGGACCAGCCAACGCGGCTTCTCCAGCATGCCCGGATCGTACTTGCGCAGTTCGTGTTCGATCGCGCGCACCTGCTCGGCAGGCGATGCTTCGATGCCGCCTTCCATCGGCGCCAGATCAACGAGATGCAACAACAGGCGGGTGCGCTGCACGTGGCGCAGGAACTGGCTACCGAGTCCGGCGCCATCCGCGGCACCTTCGATCAGGCCGGGAATGTCTGCGATCACGAAACTGCGGCCGGGCTCCACGCTGACCACGCCAAGATTCGGATACAGCGTGGTGAATGGATAGTCGGCCACTTTGGGTGTCGCCGCCGAGACCGCGCGAACGAAGGTCGACTTGCCCGCATTCGGGAAACCCAGCAGGCCGACATCGGCCAGCAGTTTGAGTTCGAGCTTCAGCGTGCGCTCGTCGCCTTCCTCGCCATTGGTGGCTCGGCGCGGACTGCGGTTGACCGAGCTCTTGAAGTGCATGTTGCCCAGCCCGCCCTTGCCGCCATGCGCAACCAGCATGCGCTGGCCGTGGGCGGTGAGGTCGCCAATCACTTCGTCGGTATCGACGTTATGGAGCACGGTGCCAATCGGCACGGTAATCACGATGTCGTCGCCGGCTTTGCCATACGCCTGCCGGCCCATGCCGTTCTCGCCGCGCTGCGCCTTGAAACTGCGCTGGTGGCGGAAGTCGACCAGCGTGTTGAGGTTCTCGTCAGCCTGCAGCCAGACATCGCCGCCATTGCCGCCGTCACCGCCGTCCGGGCCACCGAGCGGGATGTATTTCTCCCGGCGGAACCCAATACAGCCATTGCCGCCATTACCTGCGGTTACAGTGATTTCTGCTTCGTCGACGAGTTTCATGGCTTGATTGTCGCAATGTTGAATGAAGTGAGTAAGGAGTTCGGGACTCGCAAACGAAAAACCCCGCCGAAGCGGGGCTCTTCGCGATACGTCTTCCAGCGCTTACGCGGCGGTGACGACGTTGACCGTGCGACGCTTCTTCGGACCCTTGACGGTGAATTCCACCTTGCCGTTGACCAGCGCAAACAACGTGTGGTCACGACCAAGGCCGACGCCCATGCCCGGGTGGAACTGGGTGCCGCGCTGGCGAACGATGATGTTGCCGGCTTCAATCGCCTGGCCGCCATACATCTTCACGCCCAGGTATTTCGGGTTGGAGTCGCGGCCGTTGCGGGTCGAACCACCAGCTTTTTTATGTGCCATGACTGCTTCTCCTTAGCTCTTTTTTGATTCGGTCTTGTCGCCGGAACCACTGATTCCGGTGATCTCGATTTCGGTGTAGTGCTGCCTGTGGCCCATCTGCTTGCGATGGTGCTTGCGGCGGCGGAACTTGACGATGCGGATTTTATCCGCACGGCCGTGGCCAACAACCTTGGCGCCAACGGTCGCGCCCTTCAGCGCGTCGCCCAGCTTGATGCCGTCGGAGTCACCGAGCAGCAGGATGTTGTCAAACGTGAGCTCGCTGCCTGCTTCGGCTTCAAGCTTTTCGACGCGGAGCTTTTCGCCCTGCATCACGCGGTATTGCTTACCGCCAGTCACTAGAACTGCGTACATGTGGATGATTCCCGGCTTGTTGGATTCTGTAGTTATTCTTGTCCCTGCACGGCATCTGGGCCGGACAGGAGCGGAATTGTAGAGGATTCAGCGGGTTAGCGTCAACTCACTGGACTTCCTGGTCGGTTGCGGGGCCGCCGCTTCGCGGCTCATCCGGCCCAGCGCAGCGCGCCGGGTGTTCGTCTTGGCTGCGCGGCAGTGCCGCACAAGCAGCCCAGCCTCACCCTTGGCTCGCTCGGTAGCACTCCCAACCCACGACACCCTCGACGTAGTCCGCTGGATATCTCGCCATTTGCCCCCAAATCATCGGCTGGGTACCCTGCCCTGTTGCCCGGCGAATTCCGGGCCCTTCCCCCGAACGAGACTTATTCCCGATGGCGCTGGATACCATCCGCATTCGCGGTGCACGGACGCACAACCTCAAGAATATCGACCTCGACCTGCCGCGCGACAAGTTGATCGTGATCACCGGCCTGTCCGGTTCCGGCAAGTCGTCGCTCGCCTTCGACACGATCTATGCCGAAGGCCAGCGTCGCTATGTCGAGTCTCTGTCGGCCTACGCACGGCAATTCCTGTCGGTCATGGACAAGCCCGACGTCGATCACATCGAAGGCCTGAGCCCGGCGATCTCGATCGAACAGAAGTCCACCAGCCACAACCCGCGTTCGACCGTTGGCACGATCACCGAAATTTACGACTACCTGCGCCTGCTGTATGCGCGTGTCGGCACCCCGCGCTGTCCTGACCATCATTTCCCGCTGGAAGCGCAGATCGTCAGCCAGATGGTGGATCAGATACTGGCCATGCAAGCTGACCCGGCCCTGGCCGAACAGCGCTGGATGCTGTTGTCACCGGTAGTCCGCGAGCGCAAGGGCGAGCACGTACAGGTGTTCGATCAGCTACGTGCACAGGGTTATGTGCGGGTGCGCGTCAATGGCGTACTGCACGAGATCGATGCTGTGCCGGCTTTGGCACTGCGGCAGAAACACACGATTGAAGCCGTCATCGATCGTTTCAAGCCGCGCGAGGATATCAAGCAGCGCCTGGCTGAATCCTTCGAGACTGCGCTGAAGCTGGGCGACGGCATGGCGATCGTGCAGTCGATGGATCAGGTCGACCGCGCGCCGCTGCTGTTCTCGTCCAAGTACTCCTGCCCGGTCTGCGACTACTCGCTTCCCGAACTCGAACCACGCCTGTTTTCGTTCAACTCACCGGTGGGTGCGTGTCCGACGTGCGATGGCCTCGGCGTTTCGCAATTCTTCGACCCGACTCGCGTGGTCGTGCATCCGGAGCTGTCGCTGTCGGCCGGCGCAGTGCGTGGCTGGGACCGCCGCAACATCTACTACTTCCAGTTGATCCAGTCGCTGGCCAAGCACTATGGCTTCAGCCTGGACACGCCATGGCAAGACATGAAAGACGCCGACCGCAAGCACGTGCTTTACGGCAGTAGTGGCGAGCTGATCACCTTCAATTACGTCACCAAAGCCGGCGGTCGCAGCCAGCGCAAGCACAAGTTCGAAGGCATCCTGCCGAACCTGGAGCGCCGCTATCGCGAAACCGAATCCTCCGCAGTGCGCGAGGAGCTGTCGAAATACGTCAGCGAGCGTCCCTGTGTGGAATGTGGCGGCGCGCGCTTGAACCGCGCATCGCGAAACGTGTTCGTCGCAGACAAACCACTCCCGGAAATTTCCAGGATGCCGATCGATGCAGGGCTCGCATTTTTCGGCTCGATGACACTGCCGGGTTGGCGTGGCGAGATCGCCAGCAAGATCGTCAAGGAAATCAGCCAACGGTTGAGCTTCCTGGTCGATGTTGGCCTCGACTACCTCACGCTTGAACGCAAGGCAGACAGCCTGTCTGGTGGTGAAGCGCAACGTATCCGCCTGGCTTCGCAAATTGGCGCTGGCCTGGTCGGTGTGATGTACGTGCTCGACGAACCCAGCATTGGTTTGCACCAGCGCGATAACGAGCGCCTGCTGGGCACCCTCACCCGCCTGCGCGACCTCGGCAACACCGTGATCGTGGTCGAGCATGACGAGGACGCAATCCGACTGGCAGACCATGTGGTGGACATCGGCCCAGGTGCCGGCGTACATGGCGGCGAAGTGGTCGCGCAGGGTCAATTCGAGGATTTGCTGAAGGCGCCGCGCTCACTGACCGGTGACTATCTGTCTGGTCGCAAGCGTATCGAGATACCGGCGCATCGGCATCCGGTGAATCGCGACATGCTGCTGACGCTGAAAGGCGCGCATGGCAATAACCTGAAGGACGTCGACCTCGAAATTCCATCCGGCTTGTTCACCGCGATCACTGGTGTTTCAGGCTCGGGAAAGTCGACGTTGATCAATGACACCCTGTACGCGCTGGCGGCCAACGAGATCAATGGCGCTTCACACACACCGGCGCCATTCCGGGAGATCCACGGACTGGACCTGTTCGATAAAGTCGTCGACATCGACCAGTCGCCGATCGGGCGCACTCCGCGATCGAACCCGGCGACTTATACCGGCCTGTTCACCCCGCTACGTGAGTTGTACGCGCAGGTACCGGAGTCCCGCGCGCGCGGCTATGCGCCGGGACGTTTCAGTTTCAACGTGCGTGGTGGCCGCTGCGAAGCCTGCCAGGGCGACGGCCTGATCAAGGTGGAGATGCATTTCCTGCCTGACGTGTACGTTGCCTGCGACGTCTGCCACGGCAAGCGCTACAACCGCGAGACCCTGGACATCCGCTACAAGGGACACAACATCCACGAAGTGCTGGACATGACCGTGGAAGATGCGCTGGATCTTTTCCAGCCGGTGCCCAGCATCGCCCGCAAACTCGAAACACTGATGGATGTCGGCCTGAGCTACATCAAGCTGGGCCAGTCGGCGACCACGCTGTCCGGCGGCGAGGCGCAGCGCGTGAAGCTGTCAAAGGAACTCAGTCGCCGCGATACCGGACGCACGCTGTACATCCTTGACGAGCCCACCACCGGCCTGCATTTCCACGACATCGAACATCTGTTGGCCGTGCTGCACAAGCTGCGCGATGACGGCAACACGATTGTCGTGATCGAACACAACCTGGACGTGATCAAGACCGCGGATTGGGTGATCGATCTCGGCCCCGAAGGCGGTCATCGCGGCGGCGAGATCGTCGGGCAAGGCACGCCGGAAGATTTGGCGAAAGAGACCCGTTCACACACAGGACAATTCCTGGCACGCATGCTTGCCACGGCCAAATCGAGCCCGAAAGTCGGCAAGGCCATCACCAAAGTGAGAAGACGCTCGGGGATCCTGGACAGTTCCAGACCCTTGAACAGCGCCAAGTCGTTGAAGGGCGCAGAGTCTCCGAAGGCCTCCAACACCACGAAAGCTGCAAAAACCACGAAAGCTGCAAGATTGCCGCCGTTGAAGGTCGAGCTATGAGCGATTTCCAGAAGCATTCGACTGTCCTGTTTCAACACGACATCGAGCCACGCTGGCGCGACCTGGACGCATTCGGCCACGTCAACAATTCCAATTTCCTGACCTACCTGGAAGAAGCCCGCATCCGCTGGTTCGAAACCTTTGACGGGCAGTGGGTCAACGATGCCATCGCGCCATTATTGGCGGCAGTCCAGCTCAACTACCGCGCACCGATCGACTATCCATCGACGATCATCATTGAGTTGTTTGCCGAGCGCATCGGCAATACCAGTCTGACGGTTGGTCATCGCATCCGCTCCGCTGACGGCAGCGTGCTGCACGCCGATGGGCATGTGGTGATGGTGTGGATTGATCGCGCGACCGGGCGGCCGATTGCATTGCCGGAGCTGGTGCTGAACGCGCTGCGCTGACAAACAACAAAGCAA
>Ga0136639_10000892_pt1 | contig 10333 bp, 14 predicted proteins | sample AntDrymUQ8592106_2_FD_113739 | JGI IMG/M metagenome (GOLD analysis project Ga0136639, IMG submission 113739) | Polar desert sand microbial communities from Dry Valleys, Antarctica - metaG UQ859 (21.06) | ecosystem: Environmental > Terrestrial > Soil > Desert | place: Antarctica: Dry Valley...
ATCAACTCGCACCGGAATATTGGCAGCGGCCAGTGCGGCATGCGCTTGCGCGATCGATGCCTCGCCGAAATGGAAGATCGAGGCGGCGAGAACGGCCGAGGCATGGCCGTCGCGGATGCCCGCGACGAGATGGTCGAGGCTGCCGACCCCGCCCGAAGCGATGACGGGTATGCTCACCTGGTCGGCGATCGTGCGGATCAAGTCGATGTCATAGCCGTCGCGGGTGCCGTCGCGGTCCATCGACGTGACCAGCAGCTCGCCCGCGCCGAGCGCCGCGAGGTTGAGGGCGTGGGCGACCGCGTCGATCCCGGTGGCGCGGCGGCCACCGTGGGTGAAAACTTGCCACCGGTCTCCGACTCGTCGGGCATCGACCGACGCGACGACGCACTGGCTGCCCATGCGCTCGGCGATGTCCGCCACCAGTTCGGGACGCGCGACCGCGGCGGAATTGACCGCGACCTTGTCCGCCCCGGCGAGCAGCAGCGCGCGCGCGTCCTCGACCGAGCGTACCCCGCCGCCGACGGTCAGCGGCATGAAGCACACCTCGGCGGCGCGGCGGACGACATCGACGATCGTTTCGCGCCCCTCGTGGCTGGCGCCGATATCGAGGAAGCACAGCTCGTCGGCGCCGGCGGCGTCATAGGCGCGGGCCTGCTCGACCGGGTCGCCGGCGTCCTTCAGGTCGACGAAGTTGACGCCCTTGACCACGCGGCCGTTCGCAACGTCGAGGCAGGGGATGACGCGCGCGCGGACGGTCATCCGCTTGCCACCGCAATCGCCTCGGCGAGATCGAGGCGTCCGTCGTACAGCGCGCGACCGGTAATCACGCCCTCGATTCCCGGCTTCCCGACCAGCGCGTGGATGTCTTCGATTCCGGCGACCCCTCCCGACGCTATCACCGGAATGGCCACCGCCTCGGCCAGCGCCGCGGTCGCGTCGACGTTGCAGCCTTTCAGCAGCCCGTCGCGGCCGACGTCGGTGAACAGCAAGGCGGCGACGCCGGCGTCCTCGAAGCGGCGGGCGAGATCGGTCGCAGTCATATCCGAGACATCGGCCCAGCCCTCGGTCGCGACGAAGCCGTCGCGCGCATCGACCGCGACGACGATCTGGCCGGGAAAATCGCGCGCGGCGGTGCGGACGAGATCGGGGTTCTTCACCGCGGCGGTGCCGATGACGACTCGCGCGACGCCGAGAGCGAGCCAGCGCTCGATTCCGCCACGGTCGCGGATGCCGCCGCCGAGCTGGACCTTGCCGGGGAAGGTGTCGACGATCCGCGCGACCGCATCGCCGTTGACCGACGCGCCGGCGAAGGCACCATCGAGATCGACGACGTGGAGGTGGCTGGCACCGGCCTGCGCGAACAGCGTGGCCTGCGCGGCCGGGTCATCGCCGTAGATCGTTGCGCGGTCCATGTCGCCCTCGGCCAGGCGGACGACCTGTCCGGCCTTTAGGTCGATCGCGGGGAAGACGATCAGGGCCGCCATTGCAAAAACATCTCGAGCAGCGCGAGGCCGTACGCTTGGCTCTTTTCGGGGTGGAACTGGACGCCGATCAGATTGTCGCGGCCGATCGCCGCGGTCAGCGTGCCGCCGTGATCGGTGGTCGCCAGCACGTGATCGCCGACGAAGGCGAAACCGTGGAGGAAATAGGCCTCGCCCGGCTCGATCAGCGGGTGCGGAACGACCGGGCGGACGTCGTTCCATCCCATGTGCGGGACGCGGACGCTTTCGGTGGCGGCGATCGCGGCGACTTCCCCGGCAATCCAGCCGAGACCCGCGTGCTCGCCGCGCTCGTGACCCGTTGTCGCCATCAGTTGCATCCCGACGCACACGCCGAGAAACGGCGCGCCGCCGCGAAGCGCGCGCACCTCGAGCGCCTCGATCATGCTCGGAATCGCGCGCAGCCCCGCCGCGCAGGCTCCGAACGCGCCGACGCCGGGCAGGACGATGCGGTCGGCCTTGCGCACGACATCGGGATCGGCGGTGACGGCGATGTTCTTTGCCCCCGCCGCCTTCAGCGCGTTGTGGACCGAGTGGAGGTTGCCGGCACCGTAATCGATCAGCGCGATCGTCTCGCCCACCTACAGCGTACCCTTGGTGCTCGGGATCGCGTCGCTCTTGCGCGGATCGATCTCGATCGCGGTGCGCAGCGCGCGGGCGAGCCCCTTGAACGCGGCCTCGACGATATGGTGGTTGTTCGACCCGTGCAGCGTTTCGATGTGCAAGGTGATACCAGCGGCCTGCGCGAAGCTGTGGAACCAGTGTTCGAACAATTCGGTATCCATCTCGCCGAGTCGTTTCTGCGTGAACGGCAGGTTGCAGACGAGCCACGGCCGCCCCGATATGTCGAGCGCGACGCGGGTCAGCGTCTCGTCCATCGGGCTCAATGCGTCGCCGTAGCGGCGGATGCCGCGCTTGTCGCCCAGCGCCTGGAGCAGCGCCTCGCCGATCGCGATGCCGGTGTCCTCGACGGTGTGGTGCTGGTCGATATGGAGATCGCCGACGGTCGTGACGTCGAGGTCGATCAGCGAATGGCGCGAGAGCTGTTCGAGCATGTGATCGAAGAAGCCGACCCCGGTCGAGACGGCGTAGACGCCGGTGCCGTCGAGGTTGACGGTGACCTGGATCGAGGTTTCGCTCGTCTTGCGGCTGATCGTGGCGGTGCGCATGCCCGTCGCCATAGCGCCTCTGCGGTCGTGCGCAATCTTGACCGGCGCGGCAAAGCCGGTCAGCACACGCGAATGACCGCTACCGTCGCCGACAGCCTGATTCCCTATGATGAGATCGTGCAGGAGGCGCTGCGCGCCGTCGTCGGGCGCGTGCTCGGCTCGATCGCCGGCACGCAGGCGCTGCCGGGCGAGCATCATTTCTATATCACCTTCAAGACGCAGGCGGCCGGGGTCGACATTCCGAAACGGCTGATCGAGCGGTTTCCGGACGAGATGACGATCGTCGTCCAGCACCGCTTCTGGGACCTGAAGGTCGACGACAAGGGGTTCAGCATCGGCCTGTCGTTCAACCAGGTGCCGTCGATCCTGACGATCCCGTTCGCCGCGATCACCGGCTTCCACGACCCCGCGGTCAATTTCGAACTGCGTTTCCAGGCCAGCGACGACGACGTCGTCGAGCCGCACGAGCCCGCCGATAATGACGAGCCGCTCGCCAAGCCGGTCGAGGACGGATCGAACGTCGTTGCCGTCGACTTTAAACGGAAGAAGTAAGTCCCTCTCCCGATCGGAGAGGGTTAAGGGACTGACATGACCCGCGCCGAAACCGATTCGCTCGGAGCCATCGACGTTTCCGCCGACGCCTATTGGGGCGCACAAACGCAGCGATCGATCGCCAATTTCCCGTTCCCGGCGACCGAGCGGATGCCGATCGCCATTGTCCACGCGCTCGCGCTGGTGAAACAGGCCGCCGCCCGCGTGAACCGCGCGCATGGGCTGACCGACGAGAAGGCCGGTGCGATCGAGGCGGCGGCGGCCGAGGTCGTGGCGGGCAAGCTCGACGACCAGTTCCCGCTGGTCATCTGGCAAACCGGCAGCGGCACCCAGTCGAACATGAACGTCAACGAAGTGATCGCCGGCCGCGCCAACGAGGTGCTGACGGGTGTAAGGGGCGGCAAGACGCCGGTGCATCCCAACGACGACGTCAACATGAGCCAGTCGTCGAACGACAGCTTCCCGACCGCGCTGCATATCGCCTGTTCGCTCGCGGTGCGCCAGCGGCTGTATCCGGCGCTCGAGCGGCTCCATGGCGCGCTCGACGCCAAGGCCAAGGCGTGGGCGAACATCGTCAAGATCGGTCGGACGCATTTGCAGGATGCGACGCCGCTGACGCTGGGCCAGGAATTTTCGGGCTATGCCAACCAGATTTATCGCTGCCGCCGGCGGATCGAGCCGGCGGTCGAGCACGGTACCGACCGGCTGGCGCAGGGCGGCACCGCGGTCGGCACCGGCCTCAACGCGCCCGAAGGATTTGCCGGCGACTTCTGCGCCGCGTTGCGCGACATCACCGGTACCGGCTTCATCCCGGCGGAAAACGCGTTCGAGGCGCTCGCCTCGAACGATCCGCTCGTCCACCTCTCGGGAACGCTCAACACGCTGGCGGTGGCGCTGACCAAGATCGCCAACGACATCCGCCTGCTCGGCAGCGGCCCGCGCTCGGGCATCGGCGAACTGGTGCTGCCGGCCAATGAACCCGGCAGCTCGATCATGCCGGGCAAGGTCAATCCGACGCAGTGCGAGATGCTGACGATGGTCGCGTGCCAAGTGATCGGCAACCACACCGCGATCACCGTCGGGGGAATGCAGGGGCACCTCGAATTGAACGTGTTCAAGCCGATGATCGGCGCGGCGGTGCTGCGCTCGATCGATCTGCTGAGCGTCGGGATGGAGAGTTTCGCCGAGCGGTGCGTCGCGGGGGTGGAGGCCGACGAGCGGCGGATCGGCGAACTCGTGAACCGTTCGCTGATGCTGGTGACCGCGCTCGCGCCCGAGATCGGTTACGACAATGCCGCCAGGATCGCCAAGCACGCGCATGAGCATGGCCTGACCTTGAAGGAGGCGGGTCTGACGTTGGGCCTGGTCGATGAAGCGACCTTCGACCGGCTGGTGCGGCCGGACGATATGGTGTGAAAATCACCCCCTGCCGCTCGAGACGAATGGCGAAAGGTGGAACCTCCGCCCACTTCCTGCGCTGTGCAGCCGAAACACGGGAGGGACAGGCATGATCCGCAATATCATCGGGGCGCTCGTCGGGCGCGAGATCGACCGTCGCGACGGTTCGGGCGGCGCCAAGGGGGCGATGATCGGTATGGCGGCGATGAGCGTACTGCGCCGGATGGGACCCTTCGGCTTGATCCTCGGCGGCGGTTATGTCGCGAAGAAGGCCTATGACCGCCACAGGGCCACGAAGAGTACGCCGCCCCGGACCTGAGCGCGAGCTCCCAACGCGGTTGACCCCGCCGCCAAGCCACGCCACTAGCCCCGAGCGTGAGCGAACCCGATCCCGACCCGCACGGCTTCAAGCGCCGCGGCCTGATGTTCGTGCTGTCTTCACCGTCGGGTGCCGGCAAATCGACGATCGCAGGCAAGTTGATGCGGTCCGAGCCCGATCTCGCGGTGTCGGTATCCTATACCACCCGGCCGATCCGCCCGGGTGAGGTCGATGGTCGCGACTATCATTTCATCGATCTCGACCGCTTTCGCACGATGGTCGAAAATCACGAATTCCTCGAATGGGCGCATGTCTTCGACCACCGCTATGGCACGCCCAAGGCCGATGTCTTCCACACCCTCGGCGAGGGACAGGACATATTGTTCGACATCGACTGGCAGGGCGCCCAGCAACTCCACCAATTGGCGGGGGGCGACGTTGTTCGCGTCTTCATCCTGCCGCCGTCGATGCCCGAATTGCGCGAGCGGCTCGAACGCCGCGCGACCGACAGCCAGGACGTGATCGACGCGCGCATGGCGCGCGCCGCCAACGAGGTCAGCCATTGGGACGGCTATGATTATGTCCTGGTCAACGACGACGTCGAGCAGTGTTTCGAATGCGTCCGCACGATCCTGGCCGCCGAGCGCCTGAAGCGATCGCGCCAGACGGGGTTGATCGGACTCATCAGGAGGTTGATGAAGACCGCCTGACACGAGGGGGGAGGAATGCGATGGCGCGCGTGACGATCGGCAGCATCCTGGGCGGAATCGCGATGTGGCTCGTCGGCTTCATCTTCTGGGGAACCCCGCTCAGCCGGATCGCGCTGACCGCGACCGACGACGCCACCGGCGCGGCGCTGCAGGCCGCGCTCAAGCAGCATCTCGGGTCCACCGGCGCGGGTGCCTATCCGGTGCCATGGGCGGGAACCGACGTCGGCACCATGCTGTACGGCCAAGGGCCGAGCGCGATGATCTTCTACCACCCCGCCGGCCTCCCCGTCATCGACAGCGCGGCGCTGATCGGCGGGCTGATCCTGGCGATCGTCTGTTCGCTGCTGATCGGCATCGCGCTCTACGCGCTGCGCGATCGCGTGACGACGCTTGCCGACCGGATGAAGCTGGTGATCTGGTTCGTGCTCGCGGCGACGCTGTGGAGCGATATCGGCCAGCCGATCTTCAATCATATGCCCTGGGGCTATTTCGCCTATCTGTGGGTCAGCGACGTCGCCGGGCTGGTGGTGGCGGGCGCGGTGATCGCGCGCTGGTTCATGCCCAGGATAGCGGCGCCGGCTCACGCCGAATAAGGGGATTCGTCCGTCCGCGCCGGGGTGCGAAGGTGAGCGAGGAATCGCGCGCCCGCGTCGAAATCGGCACGATGCGCGGCGGTCGCCTGTTCGGCGAGATCGTCGCGGCCCCACATTTCGGCCTGCCAGTCGTCGTCGATCCGCGCCGCGCTCCAGATCGCGTCGCTGTCGGCCGCGCCTTCGAGCAGCGCCAGCGCAAGCACCAGCGACCCGGAGACGGTGACGATCGGCGACAGCGCCGCCAGTTCGAACCTGTCGCGTGCCGCGACCGCATCGTGCAGCCGGGAAAGCGTCGCCCGGGGCTGGGGCCGGTGCATCACCCCGGTCGCGGTCTCGAAATGGACGTCATAGCGTGCGCGCGCCCAGTCGAGCAGCGGATCCCAGGCCATGCGCTGGCGCTCGACCAAAGGCTCGGGGAGTTCAGCGCGGTAGCAGATCAGGTCGCTCTCGCCGTAAATCGCGAGGCCCGCGGCGAAGGCGGACGCATCGGGCGCGACTCGGTCGATCGCGGCGTTGGCGAGGCCGGTTAGCGGCATCGCACGCGGATCGACGTCGCCCGTCATCAAGCGCCACTCATCGGCGATGGCCTCGGCCAGCGTGGCGTTCGGCACCGCCAGCCGCGCGCGGCCGGGGGTGCGGACGGGTTTGCCGTCGAGCGCGATGCCGAAGCCGTCGCCGGGCGTCACCGCGACGTCCTTCCAGAAGCGCTTCATTCGGGGTCGCGGCTGCGCCAGCGATGCGCGAGCGCCTTGGGGATCACCGCCATCATGTAGAGCGCGGCGAGGACGATGGCGACGCCGAGCAGCTTCGTCGGCCAGTCGTGCGCGCGACCGACCAGCAGCAGTCCGAGCACCGCGCCAGCGGCGGCGGTAAGGCGAGTTGCGACGATCGCGAACCAGCGATTGCGGGCAAGAGTGTCTGGGGTCATGCCGCCGAGATAGGGCGTGCGAGGCTTGCTGACAAAGCCCCGTGCAGCTGATCGGCGTGAGTGACGATGCGCGTGGCGCCCGCGACGACCAGCTCGCGCGGCGGGTGATAGCCCCAGTCGACCCCGATCGCCTGCGCGCCGGCGGCGACCGCCATCGCCATGTCGTAGCTGGTGTCGCCGATCACCACCGTGGTCTCGGGCGCGGCACCGGCCTCGGCGATCGCGGCGAGCGCCATCGCCGGGTGCGGCTTCGACGGGTGGCGATCGGCGGTCTGCAGCGTGACGAAATGGTGGGCGATGTCGTGCTGCGCGAGCAGGATCGCCAGCCCGCGATCCGACTTGCCGGTGGCGACGCCGAGCAGCCAGCCAGCGTCCCGCAGCGCGACGAGAGCGTCGACGATTCCAGGATAGAGCGGCTCGTGGGCGAAGTCCGGCGTCTCGCGCATTGCGCGGAAGCAGGTCTTGTAGGTTTCGGTCAGCGTGAGGTGGAGCGCGGTCTCGCCAGCCGGATGCAGTTCGGCCATCGCCTCGGCGAGCGAGAGGCCGACGATGCGGTGGATCGCGGCGCGCGCGGGCGGGTCGAGACGGTGCGCGGCGAAACTATCCTCGACCGCGCGGCAGATGTTGGCGGCCGAATCGACCAGCGTCCCGTCGCAGTCGAACAGCGCGAGGCGATTCACCCGATCGACCGCATCAAGCGCGCGATGGCGGGACGGCCATTGGCAGCGACCGCGTCGGCGGCGGCGCCCCGCGCGGCGTCGGGCTTGTTCTGGCCGAGCTTGAGCGTGCCGCGCCACGCGACGATTTCGATCCGGAAGCCGGTGATCGCGTTCAGCATCGCATCGAACGCCTTCGGCTCCATCTTGGCGCGGGTCCACGGCTGATGATCGGCGATCCGTGATTCATGATCGGCGACCAGCTGGTCGATCTGCGCCACCAGCGCGTCGCGCTCCATCCGGCGAGCGACGCCCTCGAGCTCGACCGCGACGTAATTCCATGTCGGCACCTGCTGCGGGCCAAGGCCGTACCAGTCGGGGCTGACATAACCGTCGGGTCCCAGCACGGTGAAGAGCGCCTTCGCGCCATCGAGATGCCGGGTGATGCCGTTGCCGCGCGCGACGTGGAGGCCGAGCGTGTCATCGTCGAGCCACACCGCGGGAACGTGGGCGACGCGCGGGCCGTCGGGGGTGCCCGCAAACAGCGCCCCGAACGCGATATCGGCCACCATCGCGCGCATCGCGTCGCGATCGGTCCAGCGGAAGGCGGCGTTGGGATGCACGCTCGGCGTGTCAGCGCGGAGGCTTGGCCGGACCGCGGGGGCGGCTCGTTGCCGGGCTGCGCTTGGCGGAGCCGCTGCGTGGGCCGGATCCCGTCTTGGCGCCCGGCGCGCCGCGGGGCTTCGCGGGGCCGCCACGGGTTGTGGGACCAGTCCTCTTGTCGTGCGCAGCCGGGCGTGGCGTCGTCTCGGGCGCACCTCGCCCGCGGCGCTCGCCCTTGCGGTCCTTGCGGACGGTCTTGGCGTGCTGCTTGGCGAACTGCTTCTGCTCCGCGCGGGTCGGCGGCGGGGCTTCGTCGGAGAGCGGTGCATCGCCGCGCGACAGGTCGAAGCCGAGCAATGCCATGCTGTCGGCGAAGTGATGCGGTAGCTCGGCGGTGACGTCGACTCGGCCGCCGTCGGGGTGGTCGATGCGGATGCGGCGCGCGTGGAGGTGCATCTTGCGGCTGACGCCGCCGGTCAGGAATGCGTCGAGCCCGCCATATTTGCCGTCGCCGACGATCGGGTGGCCGATCGCCGCCATGTGGACGCGCAACTGGTGGGTGCGGCCGGTGAGCGGCTGGAGTTCGACCCAGGACGCGCGGTTGCCGGCCTGTTCGAGAACGCGGTAGCGCGTGCGCGAAGCTTGCCCCTCGACCTCGCTGACGTGCATCTTCTCGCCGCCGGTGCCGGGCTGCTTGGCGATGGGCAAGTCGATCAACCCGTCCTCGATTTCGGGGACGCCGGCGACCAGTGCCCAATAGACCTTGCGCGCGGTGCGGCCCGAAAAGCTCTTCGAGAAGAAAGCCGCGGCGCGTGCGGTGCGCGCGATCAGCAGCGCTCCGCTGGTATCCTTGTCGAGGCGATGGACGAGCTTGGGCCGCCCCTCATTCTCGAACATCAGCGCGTCGAGCAGTCCATCGACATGCTCGGTCGTCTTGGTGCCGCCCTGCGTGGCCAGGCCCGGCGGCTTGTTGAGCACAATCGCCTGGGGATCGGTGTGGATCACCATGCCCAGCGCCAGCGCGGTCTGCTCGTCGCTAAGCGGCGCGCGCTCGCGCTTGGGCTTGGCGGCTGCGGCCGCGGCGGCTTTGGCGGGTTCGGCGGGCGGCACGCGCAACGTCTGCCCCGCGACGAGGCGGTCGCCGGGATCGGCGCGCGCGCCATCGACGCGCAGCTGGCCGGTGCGCGCCCAGCGCGAGACGAGGTTGAAGCTGGTGTCGGGCAAATGTCGCTTGAACCAGCGATCGAGCCTGATGCCGTCGTCGTCATAGCCGACGACGAACTGGCGCACGCCGTCCGCTTTGGGGGCGGTTTCGTCGCTCATGCCACGCTCCTGACGAGGCTGAGGCCGGCGATTAGCGCGAGCACCGAGCCGATCACCGACGCCAAGGCGTAGCCGATCGCGGCGGCGACCGCGCCACGATCGATCATCGCCACCATGTCGAGACTGAACGCCGAAAAGGTGGTGAAGCCGCCGAGGATGCCGACGCCAAGCAGCAGGCGGGTGGGCTCGCCGAGGCTGGCGCGCGCGAGGATGCCGACAAGCAGGCCCATCGCGAGCCCGCCGATCAGGTTCACGCCCAAGGTCCCCCAGGGATAATCGGGCCCGAAGGCGGCAAGCGTCCAACGGCCGAACAGATGCCGCGCGCCCGCGCCGATCGCGCCGCCAGCCATGACGAGGAAGAGGTTGCCCATATCGAAGGGGCGGTAGCGCACGGGGGCGGTTTGGGGAACCTCCCGTCACGCCGCGTCGCCGGTCAGCGCCCGTTGTTGGCGACCAGATCGATATCGGTGCCGCCGTCGGCGCGCTCGGTCATGAACGCGGTATAGGCGGCGCCGTCGCGGGCGCGGCTGCCGGCGAGGACATGCCGGCCGCCGTCGGCCTGATGCTGCGAGGCGTAACCGCC
>Ga0136639_10000893_pt1 | contig 10332 bp, 5 predicted proteins | sample AntDrymUQ8592106_2_FD_113739 | JGI IMG/M metagenome (GOLD analysis project Ga0136639, IMG submission 113739) | Polar desert sand microbial communities from Dry Valleys, Antarctica - metaG UQ859 (21.06) | ecosystem: Environmental > Terrestrial > Soil > Desert | place: Antarctica: Dry Valley...
AGACCTTGATTTATAGTCTCGTCTTAACGCCCATCCTCTTTTTCATCGCCTCGCATATGGCCTGGACAGGAGCCACGACTGAAATCGTCGCAGCTTCTCGGCCATTTCTGTGGACTCTGACACTGAGTCTTATCCCTCTCATGCTTTTTCAGGTACTGCAAAGATACTGGCAGGGCATGGAAATCGCATTGCCCTTTACCTTGATCATTCTCTTCGGCAATCTTTTGAATTACTTTTTGTCTGTAAGCTTCGTCCAAGGTCGCTGGGGCTTTCCGGCTATGGGAGCCGAGGGAGCAGCCTGGGCGACGGTTCTTGTTCGGCTGATCTGTCTCTTGCTGGCTGGCGCTTATACGATATGGCTTTGGCAGAAACATCCTCAGTCGGTGCCAGAAGCTGTCAGACTTCGGCAGCTTCTTTCCCAATGGAATCGAAGCATGAACCAGCGACTTTTGAAGTTGGGTATTCCGGCTGCCACGCAAATGGGACTGGAAGTTTGCGCCTTTTCTCTGACTACCCTGCTGATTGCCCGGCTAGGTGCGGAAATTCTTGCCACGCACCAAATCGTCCTGAGCATCGCCTCCTTTGCCTTTATGTTTCCGCTGGGACTTTCGGCAGCAACGGCCACTCGGGTCGGATTTCACATCGGACGTAAAGATGGCAAGTTGGCTCTTCATACCGCCTGGATTGGACTTCTCATCTGTGTTCTCATTATGAGCGTATTCTCACTTATTTTATTTGCCATCCCCGATCAGCTTCTGCAGCTCTTTACGCAGGACCTTGCGGTGATCAAACTCGGCGTCTCCATTATTTTCCTTTGTGCTCTCTTCCAAATTTTTGATGGCATCCAGGTAGTTTCGGCTGGCGCTCTGCGTGGCCTAGGGGATACCCACACCGCTCTTTATACCAATCTCGTAGCTCATTGGTTTATCGGCCTCCCGATCGGACTGACCCTTTGTTTCTGGTTGAATAAAGGCCTTTGGGGACTTTGGGTGGGTTTGGCCTTGGGGCTCTTTTTCACGGCAGTTTTTAATACTTATGCTATTCTCAGAAAGCGCTTGGCATAAAGGAATTCATGGCATTGACCACAAGGAGAACAGCAGCGTGCGCTTTCGCTTGATTTTGAGTCTCACGACTCTGCTCTGGTCGTTCCTGGGTTTGGCACAAAGTCGAGCGGAAGAAAATCGACTTTCGATTAGGAAAACCTATACGCTGCCCCGACTCGGGCCTGCGAAGATGGTGCGAACGGAGAGTGCCTCTGGGATTTTTGCTGAGCTCTATCGTCGTTCCTTGGCGGCAGGCTCGGCCAAGGAACTCATGAAAGATTTCGAAAGCTCCGTTGATCCGCAGATTCAATTGCTAAGCGCAAAATCGACAGATTTTAAGGACTCTTCGAAATCTGTGACTGTAGAAGGGCAATTTCAAGGGTCAGGAAACGTCGACGTGTGGCCGGCAGGAACCCAGATTTTTGCCTTCCCTCATCAGTTATTTACTGGCATGCCCAATGCTTTGGATCCACTGAACGAACGTGATGTCCGCGGCAAAATAAATGCTCTAAAAAAAGAACTGTCGTCACAGCAAGATCCCATCAGCCTAACTTTCCCCTTTCAAAGGGAATACATATTTCGCTACAAGCTGCCTGCACATCTGGATTTTCATAGCAAACCTGATCCCACTCGAATCGATTTGGGCCCCGCATCGCTGACTTTGAGCAGCCAAGAATGCGGAACTTCTTGCTTTGAATTCCGCTATCTCTTTGATACGGGATCGCAAATCTCCTGGTCTGTGCAAGAGCTGCAGGCCTATGCCGACGGCCTGAATAACATTCTTGACGACAAGCTTTATACCATCTCCATCAAACCCAAAGCTTTCATTCTGAGCGAACAGGGGCGTCTTCGAGAAGCCCTTCAATACGCTCAAAAAGTTGTCCAAAGCAAGGCAGGCCATTCAGCCGATCGACTGACTCTCGCCCAACTCATGCAACGCATCGGCCTGCTCGAAGAAGCACAGCAGCTGGCTCGAGACGCAGCCAAATCACAGCCTCAGGAGAAGCGCATTCTTCTCCACGCCGGCGAACTGCTCATTCGCGGAGAAAATCAAAAAGATTGCAGCCAAGGTTCCGCCTGCGAAGAAGCTCGCCAACTTTATGAGCAAGCGCTCAAACTTGATCCCAGTGATCGCTTCGCTCTTCGCACTCTGCCATTGATCATGGTTTATAATGAAAATGGTATCCGCTATGGCAAGGGCGCTGATCTGCAGAAAGTCGAAGCTGCATTCGCCAGAGCCATGAAAAGCCCTCTCGCCGATGACCAGGAATTCTTTAATACCTATCTTCAGCACCTGACTTTTACCGGTCAGTGGATAGCCATGGATCAGGTTCTCCGGCGTCCACCCGATTCGATGCCAGTTACGATTAGCTCTGCTTGGAAGGTCATTGCTCATATTGGCAATCAGCATATCGATGAAGCCAAACAGGAGTTGGATCAACTGCTAGCGAAAGGTGACGGCAGCGACAGCATGCAAGGTTTGATCAAAGAACTCATGCAGGACCGTCGCTATAAAGAAGGTTCGCAGCTTTTTCTCATGCTCAAGGATCGACTGCCCCAGGTGAGTCAGGGCGCAGCCGAGGCATTGGCTGTCATGGAACCTTGTCCCGATGAACCGATCCCGTCCGATAAAATCGCACTTTCTTTGCAGCAGTATATTTGCACGATGCTGGCACCTGATAGCACCCTCACGCAGGGTCTGCAGTTTGTCCCTTCGTTTGCTCAGCAGGATACTGATTACAAAAAATATTTCGAGCAGGTGGAATGGGATCGCCGTTTGGAAAATTCCCGCGCCGATCCATCGCTACCGCCCTATTTTGTGATCGACTCAGCAAGCACGGCTTATGAGATCCAGGAATTGCAAAAACTGCAGGATGGGACCCTCATCAGCCTGCGCAATACCAAAGTGTTCGCCGCTTCACCTTTTGCTGCACCGCCGAGTGAAGAGAGCTTTGACCCGAGGCTCCTGGCTGTGAAGGAAAATGGCAGCTATCGCTTTATCTCACTCGATGCACCGAGTGTCATCAGCCTGCTTTGGTTCCGATCGCAAAGCAAGGGTCTGAACAAAGCTTCCGAAGAATATGCCAAGATTCTAGGTGATCTTCTGGATCGATCCTTGAAAGCTCAGGAATCTGCTAAAAAACAAGGCCCAGAAGGCTTACACTACCAAGACATTCTTAAAAACTTTCGACCGCTTTTGCAGGGGAACACTCAGGATCAAGAACTTGCTGCGGCGATTTTTTCGCCGGCGGTTCTCAATGACCAAGCAGTAGAAGTTTTTGAACGGAATCTCGCCAAGAAAAGTTTAAAATCGGAGCAGTTTCAGCTATTGGAATTGCTCTTGGTTGGACGCCTCATCACTTTGAAAAAGACGACCGAGGCCTTGCAGCATTTAAATCACCGCAGTGCCGAGGGACCAATCACGTTCCCCTTTGTGCAAGCCATGCTGGAACTCGCGCGTACCGGCAGGATTAAAGCTGAAGAAATGAAAGCCCTGATTGAAAAATTGGAAGCTTCAGAATTTGAGGAACGCCTCAGCCTCCTTGCAGAGATCAAACATCTGCTTGGCGATCAAAAAGGCGCCGAAAGAGTCTATGAGCAATGGCTGAAGAACCCTTCATCCAATGGTTTGGCGGAAAACAATGCTGCCTGGTTCTATTTCACCAGCGGCAAAAGTGATATCAAAGCTTTAAAACTTGCCCAATCGGCCAGTGAAAAAGCCAAAACGTCGGTCGCCAATCTCAATACTCTGGCATCCATTCAAGCGGAATTGGGTTTGACCAATGACTCGATAGCTACCCAACTTCAGTATCGGAATTTGCTCGGGGATAGGGATTTGGGCTCTGCAGATGATTTGGTCACCGCGATCAATGCTGAAAAAATGGGCTTGAATGGAGCGGCTCTCAAGCGCCTTAAAAAAATTCAGGTCGATCCCGAATCCCTCGATCTCAAGGCTCTCATGGGCGTTAAAATTCAGCGTTTGGAAAAATCTCGCAAGTAAGCACTCCGTTTTCTGCGGGAGCCAGGGCACTCGGCTCGCTCCCGGCAATTCCTGCTCTCCCACATTACCCGCACCTTATCTAAACTCTAAGAAGGCCCTATTATCTTTTGGGAGAGTGGTGGTGATCGAAATCCAGGAGTTACGCAAGGATTTTGCCCATGATGAGATCATCAAGGAGCTGAATCTTGACATCCATCCGGGTGAAACTCTTGGACTTTGGGGTCCCCCGAGGTCCGGTCTGACGACTTTGATGCAATTGATTTCGGGATTTCTCGCACCCACTACGGGTCGGGTCTTGATTGACGAACGCAACGCTGCCATTGACCGCGACTACATCAGCCAGATTCTCTCCTATGTGCCAGCGAGACTGCAATTGCCCCCTGCTATGCGAGTTCGCGATATCCTGCAATTTTCCGCAAGTCTTCGTCAACTCAAACATCCTTCTCAGGTTGCTCAACAATTTTGCGAGAAGCTGCAGCTCCAGGACTGCTGGAACCTGCGATTGGGTCTCCTGCCGGATAGTTTAAAAAGATTGGTTAGCATCGCCCAAGCTTTGGTTTCCGAACCAAAAATTCTCCTCCTCGACGAACCACTGCACCCCCACGATAGCTGGCAAAAGCAAAGACTTCAGGATTGGCTTTCGCCCGCCCAAGCCTTCGCAATTCGCATTCTGAGTAGTCATTCCATGGAAGACCTATCGCCGCTTTGTAGCCGTATTTTGGTTGTCCAATCAGGTCGCGTTATTCGGAGCCTCTCACCGGATCAATGGAAAACCCCCAGGCAACAGCAAGCGGCTATGCAGTTGGAAGCGGAGGAGCCGGACGCATGAAAGCTTGGCTGAATCTTTGCTTTCGCGAATGCCAGGGAATTTTCCACCTGCGCTTTGCATCCCTATGGACTGCAATGTGGGTGATGGGTTTTGGGTTTTGGAGCTTTTTCATCAGCCGCATTTTTGAAACAGGCGAAGCCAGCCTGCGTGGTCCCCTGCACATCATCCCCTGGTTTTTCACTCTGATCGTTCCCCTGATTGCTTATCAGCTCTGGCATCCCCAAGCTCGACCCGGTTATGAAGAATGGCTCCAATCATCCGGATTTGGTGGCCTCAAGCGCATTTCTGCTCAGTTCGTTGCGGGTGGCATCGTCAATCTCTGTTTGATTTTGACCACCGTTCCGCTGGCTTTGACCGTGATGTTCCTTGGACCCGTGGATCGAGGCATGTGGCTGTCATCCCTTCTGGGCCTTTGGTTCCTGAGTTTTTGGCAGCTGAGCCTCTGTGGACTCATCATGCGTTTTTTCCGCCAAAATTGGACCGCACTGCTCATAAGCTTTATCAGCCTAAGTGTGCTTCAGACCTTGGGATCACCAGATTTTGTCGATCAGCTGACGCGTATGTTTCCTTTTGTGCCTGGCAATATTCTGATGGCTATCAGCCCCCTCTCGTATCTGGATACCTTAAAACGTGGGGTGGTTGACAACCTCAATCTAGCTTACTTTATCGGCGGAACACTTTGGCTGTTGGCGGCACAAGTCCTGATCCAACGCAAAATAAGGACTCTGTCCCTCCGCGGCCAGTATATTCCACCCCGTGCTTTCTGGATTCTTTTGGATCTTTGGCTGGTGTTCGGCTTTCTTTTTTTCGCCTTAGCTCAAAGGCCTTTTCTGCGTCTTGATTTGAGTGACGAGCGCCTCTATTCACTTTCGGAAGGCAGTCGTTCCCTGCTCAAAAAGATGAAAGAGCGAATGACGATTCGGCTATACTTTTCACGCTCCCATCCGCAAATGGAATCGCTGGTGCGCATCCATGGTCATCGCATTCAGGAATTGTTGGAAGCCTATATCGCCTATGCACCGGATCGGATAGAACTCCAGGTGATCGATCCCAAACCCGATACTGCCGCGGAAGCCGAGGCTCGACTGGAAGGACTACGTGGTTTGCGTAACGCCAAGGGGGATATTTATTTAGGCGCTGTTTTCTCGCTGGGTGGAAAAAGCTTGCGCGTGCCCTTCTTCGATCCTCGCAAGGAGACGCAGATTGAATATGAACTTTCAGAAGCTTTCGTTAAGCTCAGCCAAACCGTAAAACCAGACCTGGGCGTTATCACGTCGCTGCCTATGGTAAGCGAACGCAGTGATGATGGACCGCGACTTCGACCCGATTGGGCGGTCATTGAAGCCTTGCGTGGATTCTACAAGATCACTCGATTGCCGATCGACACGGGCGAAATTCCGCAATCCATATCCTCGCTTCTAGTCATTCATCCCAAGAATATTTCAGAACTGACGGAATTTGCAATCGACCAATTTATTTTGCGTGGTGGCCATGTGGTGATTGCAGTCGATCCTTTCTGTGAAACCGAACTTTCTTATAATAATATGGCTGGTGGCAACGCCCTTCGCATGAGTAGTAACCTGCCAAATCTTTTCCCTGCTTGGGGCGTGAGCTTCGATCCCAGTCGAATGGTGGGTGATGCAGCGCGCACAGGTCGACAGATTACCTTACAAAAAGCTATCAATAATCCTTTTCATGTGAACCTTCAGGCCAATGATCTGAATAGAAAGCATCAAATCACTCGAACCATTCAACAGACATTGTTTCCAGAGCCCGGATGGTTTGACATCAAAGAACAAGCTGGCAAACAGTGGGAGGTTCTGGCCAAAAGTTCCGATAGAAGTGGACTTCTGTCGACCGAGTCGGCTAGCTTCATGTCGCCTCAACAGCTGATGCAGCAACTCAAGCCAGATGGAACGGTCCGGACGATTGCTGGCATTCTCACGGGAACTTGGTCGACAGCATTCGCGGAAATACCTGCCAATAGTCCGATCGTCACCCACCGGAAAGTGAGTGAGAATCCAAACAGTGTCGTGCTTTTTGCAGATACTGATTTTCTAGCTGACCCCCATGCCGTGGAAAAGCTTCAAGTGATGAATCAGATGTTGATTCGGCCTCGCAATGACAACGTGAGTCTTTTGACTCATGCTGTGGAGTTTCTCGGTGGCAACCGAGATCTGATCAGCATTCGGAGTGCCGGCAGCGTTTATCGCCCGCTTTCCAAATTGGATTCGATTGATGAAATAGCTCGCCAACCCTGGGTGGAAACGGAGGAGAAGCTGTCGACGAGAATTGCCGACATCGAACGACAAATCAGTGATCTCCAGGTTCAAGAGGAAGGTTCTGCCATACTTTCAAAGGATCAAATGCGGGATTTGCGTCGACTGCGTGAAGCTGAAGCGGGTCTATGGACCGAGCGACGGCTGATCAGAGAAAAAGCCCGGGTATTTCCTGATAATCTTCGCCGTCTGATCGTCATCCTGCATATGGGACTGCTGCCCCTTCTGGTCATAGGCTGGAGTTTTTTACTGAAGATCCAGGAACGTAAGCAATCCAAGCAAGCACTTCAGCAACTCTTCCGCAGTCCATAATTCGACATTCCAGGCCAAACTTTCAGTTCATATAAGCCTGAACGTTCGGGGCAATGTCCAAGGGATGAACACCCAGATCCGCGATAGCTCTTGGCCAGATTTCCTGCCAGGGCCTATTAAACAGAAGTTTCGTATCCAGCGGCTTTTGATACCAAGCGCCTGCCTTTAATTCCAAGTCGAGCTGCTTTGGACCCCAACCTGAATACCCAATGACAAATCGATAAGGCAGCAGGTCTTTGCCTTTGGTCAAGCCATTCGCATTGCATTCTTCGACATGCTGCACGAGGCCATCAATAGCTTCCTCGGATGAGGATACCCGCAAGTCCCCTGCCAAGGTCGTCGCTAAATGATCGCCACCCTGATTGTGAATCACAAGTCCCTGGGTATTGCCGATCGGACCTCCCATCCATACCGGAACATGGTTGGGAATTTGATAGCGGGTCTGGAAGACCGCATCGCGCGAGGCGACTGGCATGGGACGATTGATAATAAAGCCCAAAGCGCCATCAGGATTGTGCTGGATGAGCAGCACCACTGTTTTGTTAAAATGTGGATCCATCAGGCTAGGTAGGGCGATCAGAAGCGATGGCAGGGTCAACTGCTCGGGCATCAGGTGCGCTCCTCAGATAAGCATAGTTTTATGCTAAGGCTAAACCCTTTGCCCTTTGAGGTCAAAAAGAAATCCTAAGGCTTAAAAGTAAAGGCCGAGCGAGATCATTCTGCCAGTTTCTTTGCTGTCCAAACGAAGGCCGGAACTTTCCTGGGACCAATCATGCTGGTAAAGGCCGTAGCTGATGCGGAAATTATAGATTTCAAGGAAGGCGTTATAATCCGAGCTGGAAGCTTTGGCCGTTGCATCTTCAGCAAGGTCCGGTTGATAGACCAAATACTGGCCTTGAGCGCCAAGCCAGGAAAGGAAGTAAAGGCTCATTTCCCCTCCATAGTAGCTGCCGCTGATACTTTCAAAGGGCGAAAGGCTAAATCCTGAACTCCGAGTGAATTTGCCAATTTTGCCGACTAAAAACGAATCCTGTTCATTCGCTCCGAAAATGCGCAGAGTCACGCCTGCCAACTGCGTTTTGTCGGTATTCGTTGCCAAAGCAGGCAACGATCCTGGGGCCAGACTTTGCTCTTCCACCATGAAGCGATTGATAAATTTTGCTTCGATCCCAAGGTCGATATCCAGTGTTCGCAACCCAGTGGTCGATGACACGAGATTGGTAAACCAGAATTGAATCTTCCCCTGCTCTTTCGTGTGTTCTGTTTCACTGAGTGACCAAGTGTTTTCGTCAAAATTCGTCGCGTCACCGTATTTAAAAAGACTGAGTCCGCGACTTTGACCGTATTGAAGGCTGAGCTCGGGAGCAAATTTATTTTTCTTCGGATCCGAAAACATGGCCAACCAAACATCCATCAGCTTCATACGTTCTTTGATACGCAGCCATTCCGTCAAGGTCCAGCGGGTCGATTTTCGTTCGTCCTGAACGTCTTCGATATAAGTGACAACCCGACGAGTCTGCGCCTGAATTGAAGGTGCCATCCAAGCAATCAGGAAAAATGCCAACACGTAATTTTTTTGAAAGCGCACCTGCCACTCCTCCGAGACAATGCGGTTTGCCTCTTTGGAGTTCATCGGACGAGTTTGGCAATGCTTAAAAAATTTCCATGATTAGGCAGTTATTACTGGTCTTTGCGAAACACTAATACGGCTCGATAGCGGAACCTTTGGGTTTGCCATTATGAGCTTAGAAAAAGACCCCTCTTGGGTCGAGACGAGCAAGATATCTGGTAAATTCATCTTGCCTCTTGCTCCCAGGCTGGGCATAAAAGTCTCTCCTTGTCACTCATCATTGTTATTGTTCCCCTTCTCAGCCTTTTCTTGGTTCCAGCACAGGAGGTCGGTTTTGGTAGTTACTTTGATTTACGGGTCAGCGGCCCTAGCCATGTTAACCGCTGGATTTTATGCCCAGCGCGTTCGTTCCATTCCTATTGAAGGCGATAATCCTAAGCAGCTCGCCAAATTCAAAGAAATTTCCGAAGCGATCGCCGAAGGTGCCATGGCATTCTTGGCTCGTGAGTACCGTTATGTAGCTGGCTTTGTCGCTGCATTTGCCGTGCTTATGGTGCTTTTACTCGATAATGCGGCCACTGAGATTCACGAAGGCGTGTTCAGTTCCATCGCCTTTGTCTTCGGTGCTGCCATATCCAGTCTTTCGGCCTTTATGGGCATGAAGATCGCCACCATGGGCAACGTCCGGACTACGATTCGAGCACGTAAAGGCCTTTCCGAAGCCTTTAAAGTCGCCTTCGAATCAGGCTCCGTCATGGGCTTCGGCCTAGTGGGACTGGCTTTGTTCGGCTTGATGAGCATCTGTCTGGTCTTCGGCCAATTTATTCATGAGCAGGAATTGCTGATGGAAATGGTCGCCGGCTTTGGTCTCGGTGGTTCGTCCGTCGCTCTTTTCGGCCGCGTCGGCGGCGGGATCTTTACGAAAGCTGCTGATGTCGGCGCTGACCTTGTTGGAAAACTTGAGCAAGGCATTCCCGAAGATGACCCACGCAACCCTGCCGTGATCGCCGACAACGTGGGAGACAATGTTGGTGACATCGCCGGAATGGGTGCTGACCTTTTTGGCTCTTGTGCCGAAGCCACCTGCGCCGCACTTTTGATCGGTGCCACGTCAGCTGCTATAGTTGGTAGCACCAGCGCCCTTTATTATCCCATCATCATCACCGCTGTGGGTATTCCCGTCTGTCTCTTTACCGCCCTCTTTGCTCGATTGAAATCGGATGCCACCTCGGCGGAACCAGTGCTGAAAATGCAGCTTTGGATTTCTACCATTGTGATGTCTATAGTCATGATTTTCG
>Ga0136639_10000894_pt1 | contig 10329 bp, 5 predicted proteins | sample AntDrymUQ8592106_2_FD_113739 | JGI IMG/M metagenome (GOLD analysis project Ga0136639, IMG submission 113739) | Polar desert sand microbial communities from Dry Valleys, Antarctica - metaG UQ859 (21.06) | ecosystem: Environmental > Terrestrial > Soil > Desert | place: Antarctica: Dry Valley...
GATTCGCAAGGAGGATCCCATGTATTCGTTGAGGAGGCGGGTGGTGCCCTCTTCCTGCAGGGGGATGCGGGTGCCGGCGCGGCGGGCAAGGTCTTTGACGTCGCGCTCGGACTGGCGGGACTTGATGGCCTCGCGGATGTTCATCTCGTGGAGCGGGATGGAGCGGAACAGCGCCATCCGCGGGGGCATGCTCGCTTCGTGGGCCATGCCTCCGAGCCACGGCTTGAGGTAGTTGGTGAAAGGCATGCGCACCATGCGGGTGTGCAAGGGGTCGCCGTATTCGGAGGTGTCGATGGAGATCATCTCGCGCTGGCCGTCTTTGCCGGGGCCCACATGGACCGCGGTGATCTCCACGGGCAGGGATGTTCTGCCGCGCGATTCACTTTTAATGCGTTGGGCAAGGAATTCCATCAGCAGCGAGAGGCCGGCAAAGGCCTCCTGGTATTCGCGCTTCACCCCGGCCGCCACCCCGCTGCCAACCCGTTGAAGGCACGCGTCCACCCGGTCGGGGGCCGGGCTGAGCTCCTCGATGCGCTGGGCCACCGGACAGGCAAGCCGGACCCGCCAGACAAAGTGATGCCCTTGGCCGGTAATGAGATGCAGCGGCTCGATGCCCCACTTGAGCAGCAATTCCTCAATCACCCGCACCACCGGTTCCTGCAGGTCAAAGGTTCGGCGTGGGTCCGCGTAGGCCGCTCCCGGCGCGTCGAAATTCACATACTCCACGTCCAGGTGGAGCAGCAGGCTTTCGCGATCCGCCAGCGAGCGCGCGATGTCCAGATCCCGGGTGAAAAACCACTCAAGTTCGCCGGGCGGGTGCAGCTCGGGACGGAAAAATTGGCAGCCGTCCGGATGGGTCAAATAGACCGCCGTTGCGCTCTCCAGCGTCTCGCCGCCCATGAATTCAACCAAGCGTTGGCGCACCGCCGGGTCCGAGTAAAACGTGTTCATCAATCGCTGCTTTTTCCCGTCTTCGCGTCATTCGTCATTCCCGTCGCCCACCCCGCTTGTGCCACCGATGGATTGTCCTACTGTGCTGCGCCTCGCGCAATCCGCCACTGGATTTGTCCGCCGACGCGGGGCGGCCAAGCGCTCGGCGCTTGCGGCGAGGGTGTTAGGCACCCGATCTAACTGTTTTTTCCGCGGCGCATCCATTGAACCCGATCCGTCCGGCCATGCAAGGTTCCCTCCGGATGCAGCGCTGGAGAAGGCATTGGGCGAGCGCGGGTGAGCGGGGCGGCGCGCAGCCCCTGGCATGCCGCAGCAGTCTGCGAGCATCAAAGCGGCAGCAGGTTGCAGCAGTCCAAGGTGGTCTGCGGCTCACATCAGCTAAGGGTTACCCACCAAGGATCTCGGGAGTGCCTCCATTTGCTGAAGCATTCATGAAGGCCATGGGGTTTGGGCCCCGGGGTGGCTGGCGCGGGGGGGATCAATGCGAGCAGGGTATGCGCAGGGTTTGCGCATCGTTGCGCAGCGGGTGGCGGGGAATATGTTAACATATGTTAGCCTCGGGCGCGCAAAGCGTCCCGGGCTGTTAGCCCGTTTGACAATATGGAAACCTCGATTGCATTTTTTGACACGAAGTCCTACGACCGCGATTTTTTTGTTGGGCCCGCTGCGGCGGCCGGGGTCGTGGTGGTGTTTCACGAATTTCGCCTCTCGGCGAGCAACGCGATGGCGGCGGCGGGGAGCACGGTGGTGTGCGTGTTTGTCAATGACCGGGTGGACCGTGAGTGCCTTGAGGTGCTCGGCGGGCTGGGGGTGAAGCTCGTGGCGCTGCGCTGCGCGGGCTTCAACAATGTCGATCTGGACACGGCGCGCGATTTGGGGATCAAGGTGGTGGGCGTGCCTGCCTATTCGCCCCACGCGGTGGCGGAGCATTCCGTCGGGCTGCTGCTGGCGCTCAACCGGAAGATCCACCGGGCGTACAACCGTGTGCGCGAGTTGAATTTTTCGCTCAGCGGGCTGGTCGGCTTTGACCTGTTTGGCAAGACGGTCGGGATTGTTGGGACCGGGCGGATCGGGCGGATCGGGGCGCAGATTTTCCGCGGGTTCGGCTGCCGGGTGTTAGCCTTTGATCCGTTTTGCGACGAGGCGTGGGCGGCCAGCCATGGAATCGAGTACACGACGATGGAGGACCTGCTAGGGCGGAGCGACGTGATCAGCCTGCACCTGCCGCTAAGCGCCGCGACCCACCACCTCATCGATGCCGCGGCGCTTGGCCGGATGCGCCCCGGAAGCTATCTGGTCAACACGAGCCGCGGCAAGCTGGTGGACACCAAGGCGGTGATCACGGCGCTCAAGAGCGGCCAGTTGGGCGGGGTGGCGCTGGACGTTTACGAGGAGGAGGAGGGCGTGTTTTTTGAGGACCACTCCGGCGAGGCGCTCCAGGACGACGTGCTCTCGCGGCTGCTAACATTTCCTAACGTCCTTATCACCTCCCACCAGGCCTTCCTCACCCGCGAGGCGCTTGAGGCCATCACCAGCGTTACCCTGGACAGCGTCCGCCGGTTTGCCGCGGGCGAGGAGCCCGTCGAGGAGCGCGCGCTTGTCTAACCGCTTGTTGGACTTTTCAGGGCATGAATGTTGAGCAATCCAGCGCCTGGCATGCCATGAGCGCCGCCGAGGTGCTCGGGTCGCTTGGGGGTGACGCGGTCGCGGGGCTGGGCGATGAGGAGGTTGGCCGCCGGCGCTGCCAGTTCGGAGCCAACCGGATGAGTGCGGCGCGTGGCCGCCCGGCGTGGCTTTTGCTGCTCGGGCAGTTCCACCAGGCGCTTATTTATATTCTGCTGGGCGCGACGGTGGTCTCGCTGGTGTTAGGCCATTGGGTTGATGCGGCGGTAATTTTCGGCGTGGTGTTGGTCAATGGGGTGTTGGGTTTTTTACAGGAGGCCAAGGCGGAGAAGGCCATCGAGGTGCTCACCCGGATGGTGTTGACCGAGGCGACGGCGCGGCGCGGCGGGGAGTGGCGGCGGGTGGCATCGGAGGATTTGGTGCCGGGGGATGTGGTGGTTTTGCATTCGGGGGACCGGGTGCCGGCGGACCTGCGCCTGTTGAGTGTGCGCAACTTGCAGGTCGAGGAAGCGGCGCTCACGGGGGAATCGCAGCCGGTGGTCAAGCAGGCGGCGGTGCTGGCTGCGGCCACTGTCCTGGCCGATCGCAGCAACCTGGCATTCACCGGAACCTTGGTAACTTATGGAATGGGCGAAGGGGTGGTGGTGGCCACCGCCGATTGCACTGAAATGGGCCGCATTGCCGGGATGATTGGCCAAGCCCAGACGCTGGTCACGCCGCTGATGGGCAAGATTGCCAGCTTCAGCCGTTTGTTGCTTTATGTGATCCTTGGCCTGGCCGCCTTCACATTCGGCATCGGACTCCTCCGCGGCCAAGCGTGGGAGGATCTCTTCATGGCCAGCGTGGCCTTGGCCGTCGGTGCCATCCCGGAGGGGCTGCCAACCGCGCTGACCATCACGCTGGCCATCGGCGTGTCGCGTATGGCCAAGCGCAACACCATCATCCGCAAGCTCCCCGCGGTCGAGACGCTGGGCAGCACCACGGTGATTTGTTCCGACAAGACCGGCACGCTCACTCAGAACCAGATGACGGTTCAGGAGATTTATGCCGGCGGCCGGCTCTACCATGTCAGCGGCAGCGGCTACGAGGCTGAGGGACGCATCCATCACGAGGATGAGGCGGTGGTTGTTGGGGACAATCCTGCGCTTATTGAAACGCTTGGTGCCAGGCTGTTGTGCAATGACTCGCGCCTGGTCGCCGATGAATCCGGCCGGATCGGCGTGGAAGGGAATCCGACCGAGGCAGCCTTGTTGGTCTCCGCGCAGAAGGCCGGCGTTTTTGTTAGCGACTTCGGCCGCCACCTCCCGCGGGTCGAGAGTATTCCGTTTGAGTCCGAGTACCAGTGCATGGCCACTTTGCACGGCATCCCAAACCAAACAAAAACCATCTACATCAAGGGCGCGGTTGAGGCGTTGGTGCCGAGGCACTTGATGACGCGGCGCTGGCCGAGGTTGCCGAGCGGGCGGTGGTCTTCGCCCGCGTCGCTCCGGAACAAAAACTGCGCCTGGTCAGGTCGCTGCAGGCAGGCGGCCACATCGTGGCGATGACCGGCGACGGCGTCAACGATGCGCCGGCCCTCAAGCAGGCCAACATCGGCATCGCCATGGGCATCACCGGCACGGACGTCTCCAAGGAGGCCGCCGACATGATCCTCATGGATGACAACTTCGCCTCCATCGAGGCCGCCGTGGAGGAAGGCCGCGGGGTGTTCGACAATCTAACAAAGTTCCTGGTCTGGACTCTGCCGACCAATTTTGGGGAGGGGCTGGTGATCTTGTTTGCCATCGCCATCGGCGGCGAGCTGCCAATCCTGCCGGTGCAGATTCTGTGGATCAACATGACCACCGCGGTGCTGCTGGGGCTGATGCTGGTGTTCGAGCCCAAGGATGCGGACATCATGCACCGGCCGCCGCGCGATCCGGCCTCCCCGATTCTAACCGGCTTCCTGCAGCTGCGGATCCTGCTGGTGGCGCTGGTGTTGCTAGGCGGTTGCTATCTGCTCTTCACCCTTGAGCAGGCGCGCGGGGCGAGTTTGGCGGAGGCACGCACGGTGGCGGTGAATGTGTTCGTCATGGTGGAGCTTTTCTATCTGTTCAACTGCCGCAGCTTCACGCGCTCGATGATCTCCATCGGGGTGTTTTCCAACCCGTGGGTCATCTTCGGAGCGGTGGCGATGGTTGGCCTGCAGCTGGGCTTCACCTATCTGCCGTGGATGAATGCCGTGTTCCAGTCCGCGCCACTGGCGCTTGATAGCTGGCTGCGTATCGTGGCGGTGGGTGCCTCGCTCTACGCCCTGATCGGCTTGGAGAAGGCGCTCAGCAAGCGCGTCCGCGCGCGCAGACAGCGCAACAACCTTTCTAACAACACAACAGCATGAGCACCCCCGCAACATCAGATAGTTTCATCAAGTGGTTTGCCGACATCACGATGGAGGATGTCCCGTTGGTTGGGGGAAAGAATGCCTCGCTGGGTGAGATGGTCGGAGCGCTGGGCGGGCGTGGGGTGCGGGTTCCCGACGGGTTTGCGATCACCGCGGAAGGGTACCGCCACTTCATCCGCGAGGCTGGGCTTGATGGGTTCATCCGCAGCACCTTGGCTGATCTAAACACATCCAACATGGCCAACCTGAGCCAGCGCGGGGAGGCGGTGCGCCAGGCGATCCGCGGTGCTGCCATGCCGGCTGACCTCGGCGCGGAAGTTGCCGCGGCCTATCAGGCGCTGCAGGGCCAGGCGGCTGAGGCGCTGGATGTGGCGGTGCGCTCGTCGGCCACCGCGGAGGATCTTCCGGATGCGAGCTTTGCCGGGCAGCAGGAGACCTATCTGAACGTGCGGGGGCTTGCCAGTCTGCTAGAGACATGCCGGAGTTGTTTGGCGTCGTTATTCACCGACCGGGCGATCAGCTATCGGGTAGACAAGGGGTTTGACCACTTTCAGGTGGCGTTGAGCATCGGGGTGCAGAGGATGGTGCGCGCGGACCTGGCCAGCTCCGGGGTGATTTTCACGCTGGATACCGAGAGCGGCTTTCGTGACGCGGTGCTCATCAGCGCCGCTTACGGGCTGGGGGAGAACGTGGTCCAGGGGGCGGTGACGCCGGATGAGTATGTGGTGTTCAAGCCGACGCTGGCGAGCGGGCACCGGCCGATCCTGCAGAAGACCATTGGCAGCAAGGAGTTCAAGATGGTCTACGCGGCCGGTGGCGGCAAGCAGGTGAAGAACGTGCCGGTCAGCGCGGCGGAGCGTGCGCTGCCTGCGCTGGGCGATGACGAGGTGCTGCAACTGGCCCGCTGGGCCTGCGTGGTGGAGGATCATTATTCCGAGCGGTGCGGCCAGCGGGTGCCGATGGATCTTGAGTGGGCCAAGGATGGCCGGACCGGCGAGTTGTTCATTGTCCAGGCCCGTCCGGAAACCGTCCAGTCGCGGCGCAATCCACAGGTGCTGGAGACCTATCAGCTGGGCCGGCGCGGTCCGGTCCTGGCCACCGGCCGCAGCGTTGGCGGGAAAATCGCCAGCGGGCGGGTGCGGGTCATCCACAGCCCGCAGGACATCGGTGAGTTTCAGCCCGGCGAGGTGCTTGTCACCGACAAGACCGATCCGGACTGGCAGCCGATCATGAAGCTCGCCGCGGCCATCGTGACCAACCGCGGCGGGCGCACCTGCCACGCCGCCATTGTTAGCCGCGAGCTTGGCGTGCCGGCCATCGTCGGCACCGAGCACGGCACCGAGGCGCTCAAGGACGGCGACCTCGTAACGGTTAGTTGTGCGGAGGGCGAGGCTGGGTTCGTGTATGCGGGAGAGCTGCCGTTTGAGGTGGCGCGCACGGACCTTGCCGGGCTGGCGACGCCGCGCACCAAGGTGATGATGAACCTGGCCAATCCGGACGAGGCGTTTGGCATGTCGTTCATTCCGAATGCTGGGGTGGGGCTGGCGCGGATGGAGTTCATCATCGCCACGGCCATCAAGGTTCATCCGCTGGCCCTGGTCGAGTTCGACACCCTGGCGGATGCCGCGGCCAAGGCGCAGATTCAACAATTAACAATTGGATATGCTGACAAGCCGCAGTTTTTTGTCGACACGCTGGCGCGCGGGGTCGGGATGCTGGCCGCGGCGTTCTATCCGAAGGAGGTGATCCTGCGGCTGAGCGACTTCAAGACCAACGAATACGCCAATCTCATTGGTGGGCGTGCCTTTGAGCCGACGGAAGAGAACCCGATGCTCGGGTTCCGCGGGGCGAGCCGCTACGACCACCCGCTCTACCAGGAGGGCTTTGCCCTGGAGTGCCGGGCGATCCACAAGGTGCGCGAGGAGATGGGACTCACGAATCTGAAGCTGATGGTGCCGTTCTGCCGGACGGTTGAGGAGGGCCGGCGGGTGCAGGCGGCGCTGAGTCGGCACGGGTTGCGCCGCGGCGAGAACGGGCTTGAGGTCTATGTGATGTGCGAGGTGCCGAGCAACGTGATTTTGGCCGCCGAGTTTGCCGAGATCTTTGACGGCTTCAGCATCGGGTCGAACGACCTGACCCAGTTGATTCTAGGCGTGGACCGCGACAGCGAGATTGTGGCGCCTATCTTCGACGAGCGGAATCCAGCGGTGCTCAAGATGATGGCCGATGTGATCGGGACCTGCCGCGCGCATGGACGCAAGATCGGCATCTGCGGCCAGGCACCGAGCGACTATCCGGAGATCGTCGAGTTTCTGGTCCAGCACCGGATTGACAGCATCTCGCTCAACCCGGACAGCGTGCTGAAGACCACCCTTGCCATTCTTGCCGCGGAGAAAGCTCAGAAATCGGAAATTACCTCCCCGGCTGGAAAGATGTGAGCGCAAAAACTGCTCACGGAGGCGCGACGGCTTGACGCGGACGCAGGCCGGGTCCGTGGACTGCTGTAGGGAATACGCTGCGCCCGTTCGCTGGGCGCTGCCTGCGCGGCTGTCGCTGCGCGGCTGCGCGGGGGACGGGCGCGGGTGAGCAGGCGGAGTTTTCCCCGGGGGCATGCCGCAGCCAGCTGCGAGCATCACAGCGGTAGCTTTGCTACAGCATTCCACGGCAGCGGCGATGCCGCAGCAGGGCCTAAGCTCATTATGCGCCCACATCTGGGACGGGACGTGATTGGAGGGGGCGGCGGATCGGAAGTGTCATGGCGCAAGCGCGGGCGGCTAACAAAAAAATCCAAAACCGTTTTGACCGTGGCGGGGGTGGGGGTAGGATGGGGGGGGCATTCCCCCCCCGCAACCATGCAAGACCAGAATCCGCCGAGACAGGAGAACGCGAAAACCCGTGACATGGACCGCCTGATGGATGGCCAGAAGGGCCGGCACTTGACGACCAATCAAGGCGTCGAGATCAGCGACAACCAGAACTCGTTAACAGCCGGCAACCGCGGGCCGACATTGCTGGAGGATTTCATCTTTCGGGAGAAGATGACGCACTTTGACCACGAGCGGATACCCGAGCGGGTGGTGCACGCGCGCGGCTCTGGAGCGCATGGGTTTTTCAGGGTGTATGAGTCCTGCGAGGAGTTCACCCGCGCGGGCTTTCTCAGCGACCCGTCGCGAGAGACGCCGGTGTTTGTGCGATTTTCGACGGTTGTGGGCTTCCGCGGGTCTGCGGACACGGTGCGCGACGTGCGCGGCTTTGCGACAAAGTTCTACACCGAAGAGGGAAACTTTGACTTGGTGGGAAACAACATGCCGGTGTTTTTCATTCAGGATGCGATCAAGTTTCCCGATCTGGTGCACGCGATCAAGCCGGAGCCGCACCACGAGATGCCGCAGGCATCCGCGGCGCATGACAATTTCTGGGACTTTATTTCCCTGGTGCCCGAATCGATGCACATGATCATGTGGGTGCTGTCCGACCGCGCGCTGCCGCGGAGCTACCGGATGATGGATGGCTTTGGCGTGCACACCTTTCGACTGGTCAATGCCAAGGATGAGTCGGTGTTCGCGAAGTTCCACTGGCGTTCCACCCTCGGCGCCCACTCGCTGGTGTGGGATGAGACGCAAAAGATCGCTGGCAAAGATCCCGATTTCAATCGACGCGATCTCTGGGAGGCCATCGAGATGGGCAACTACCCCGAGTTTGAGCTTTGCCTTCAGCTGTTTACCGAGGAGCAGGCGGCGGAGTGGGATTTCGATATTTTGGATGCCACCAAGATTGTGCCGGAGGAACTCGTGCCGCTTAGGCCGATCGGGAAAATGACGCTCAACCGCAATCCGGAGAATTTTTTCGCGGAAACCGAGCAGGTCGCCTTCCACCCCGGCCATCTGGTTGCGGGGATCGACTTTTCCGACGACCCACTGCTGCAGGGTCGGCTTTTCTCGTACCTTGACACCCAGTTGATTCGCCTGGGCGGGCCGAACTTTGCGCAGATTCCGATCAACCGCCCGGTCTGCCCGGTGCACAACAACCAGCAGGACGGCTACATGCGCATGGACAATCCGAAGGGCCGGGTGAACTACGAGCCGAATTCCCTCGGTGGTGGCTGCCCGATGCAGTCTGCGGACAAGATGCGCGCCTTCATGAGCTACGCCCAGCACATCGGCGGGCCGAAGGTGCGGGAGCGCAGCCCGACCTTCAACGAACATTACTCTCAGGCGACGCTCTTTTGGAACAGCCAGACGGACATTGAAAAAAAGCACCTTGTCGAGGCTGCCGAGTTCGAGCTCGGAAAAGTCTCCACTCGTGAGATTCAGGAGCGGATGGTCGAGCATTTCAACCGGATTGACAATGACCTCGCCGTCCGTGTCGCCAAGGGGATCGGACTGGAGCCGCCCGCGCCGCATGGCTTGAACCACGGCCGCGTTTCCAAGGCCCTCAGCATGGAAATAAATCCAATCCGCTCGCCAAAGACCCGCAAAGTGGCGGTGCTCGTGGCCGACGGCGTCGATGGTGCCCAGATCGAAACAATCAAGCGCGCTTTCAAAGAGGCGGGCGTGACGCCAATGATTATCAGTAAAACCGGCGGCAAGGTCAGCACGACCACCGGCCAAATCGAGGTGGACAAGATGTTTGTCGCCGCCGCATCCGTGCTCTTCGATGCGGTTCTCATCCCTGGTGGGGCCGGCGCTCACGCACTCACCAAGCAGGGAGATGCCATCCATTTCATCAACGAAGCGTTCCGCCACTGCAAGGCCATCGGCGCTCTAACCGACGGGATCGACGTCCTCCGCATCTCTCAGCTCCCGGCTCTTGAATTCGCCACCCATGATAAACCCATTGTGAGCGACAAGGGCGTCGTCACCGGCAGCGGCGCGAGCGCCGAGGGCTTCGCGACGGCATTCATCGACGCCCTCGCCCAGCATCGTCATTGGGACCGGCTCCTGAAGGATACCGTGCCTGCTTGATATCCGCAGGCTCTCTCGTGGGTCAGTCTCTCTGAGGTGAGTTCAACGCTCCCTCCCCGGCCGCGCAGAAGATGCGGGGACGGGCGCGGGTGAGCAGGCGGAGTCTCCCCTCGTATCACAGAGGCTGTGGGACTTCGGGAGTTGGTTTGCCCGTCTCATTTAACCCGACTTCAAGGCGAAAGCCCGTGGCCTCTGCGTCTTTTGGCCGCGGCGTTCTATCCGAAGGAGGTGATCAGGCGGCTGAGCGACTTCAAGACGATTTCAGGCGGTGGTTGGGACGCGGCCCAGTGGCGTCAGGCTAAGGCATAAATGACTGGTTTACAGCGATTTATACGAAAATAAATCAATTAAAAGATTGACAGGGCGAGCGAGCCGGCAAGCTCGGCATGTCAAAAACCATACCCGCCGGCC
>Ga0136639_10000895_pt1 | contig 10329 bp, 13 predicted proteins | sample AntDrymUQ8592106_2_FD_113739 | JGI IMG/M metagenome (GOLD analysis project Ga0136639, IMG submission 113739) | Polar desert sand microbial communities from Dry Valleys, Antarctica - metaG UQ859 (21.06) | ecosystem: Environmental > Terrestrial > Soil > Desert | place: Antarctica: Dry Valley...
CAAGCCGCCGCCGTGACGCCCATCGACGACGGCGCCCGGTCCACCGTCGACTTTGGTGGCTCCGCCTCGGGCACCTCGGTGCTTCTTCGCATTCGGAAGCGCAAGGCTTCCTTCGCCACAATCGTAAGAACGAATCCAGGTCGTCGCAGTGGTTGAACATGAGTGGACCACGTGAGCCCGCGACTGCCTGCGTCCTGCAAGCGATCGGCTGAAGGCACGGCACCACCCTCAGACACGCGGCCAGCCGACTCAGCCTGGGCGCAGCACGGCGTTGTTCCAGGCGTGGATGGTGGCGTGGTGCGGCTTCCAGGCCTGCCAGACCTGCGTGCCCCACCGCAGCGCGAGGTGGGCGCATTCCTCTGCGGTGGTCCCGGGCAGGAGGTCGGCGACGGTCATCAGCCCGTTCATCGGTGGGGGCTGCAGCCAGGTGAAGTCTGGTCGTTGGGTGACCATGCGCTCGTGCAGGGCCGGGCCGTCGGCGGGCGGGACGCCGTCTTCGACAAAGAGGCACAGGGTCATCAGGCAGAGTGCGACGGTCTGGATCTCGCGGCGGCTGGTGCCGCCGGAGTGCTGGGCGGCGTAGGCGTCGACGACGACCTGGTGAGCCAGGCGGTAGTGCTCCGGGTGGGCGTAGTCGCGGGCGATTAGCTGGCAGTAGAGGGCGTAGCAGCCTGCAGAGGCGTGATGCTCGACCGGCGGCGCACCACCGGCGCTGGGGGCGGAAACGCCGCAGCCGGGGCAGGCGGCCACGACGAGACCGGCGGGCGGCTCCGGGCGTCGGTGGGGTGTTGGCGTCATCCTCGCCCTCCGAGGGCTGCGTCCGCCCAGGTGCGGACGGTCCGGTGGTGCTCTCCCCAGGCGGTCCAGCACTCCTGGGCCCAGGCGTGAAGTCGGTCGGTGAGCTGGTCGGGGTCGGGGGCGGCTTGGACGTGGGCGGCAGTGATGCCGACGAGCTCGGCCGGTGGGCTCAGGTGAGGCCAGTCGGGCGACCCCATCGCCCGGAGCACAGTCTGGCTCATCCGCCCGCGGACGGCTGAGGCCTGCCCGGCCGGTAGATGGTGCTCGAGTAGCAAGCACAGCGCCGTCAGGTGGACGGCGACCGACTGCCGCTGGCGGCGGTCGTGCTCGGCGCCGCCGGGGTGCTGAACGGCGTAGCAGTCGACGTGGTGCCAGCGAGTGACGGGGGAGGCCAACCCGCTCGCGGCCCGGGCGACCAGCTGCCCGTACACCGCCCAGCAACCAGGGGAAGCCGACATGTACGCGTGCGTCGGACCATCAAGATGTTGCACCAGCCCGTTGCAGCCCAGACACCGGACCATTGCGGTACCGCTGCCGAGGGCTCCCGGTAGGGAGTTCATCGCGGTCCTCCTCGACGTCGACAGTCGACAGTCAGCCGCCACCGCGTCACCGGGTCGTCGCCGTCGAACGCTGACGTTGACCGGCGCCTGGATGGTGGTCGCGGCGGGTGACGGTCCTGACTTGGCTCACGTTGTTGGCGTCGTTCAGCTGGCGGGCTTGTGACCTGCGGGTCTGCTGTTGAGGCTGCTGGGATCTGCACACTAACTGACGTACGGGGCGGTACCGACGGGCCGCCGGGCCACTACCGTCGAGCGCGCGGCGGGCAGGTGGCCGGCCAGGGCGGGGGCGAGGCGGTGGGTCGAGCCGGGCGGTCGACACGTCCGGATCTGCCAAAGCATTCGGACCGGTCAGGCCGCCTCGTCCGGTCGCCGCGACGCGCGCGGCTCCTGTCGTGGTCGGTCGACTACGTCGTCATCCTCACCTGGCTGCTCGTCGTGCTCCTGGTGGTCGGTGTGCCGACGCTGGCGGGGTGGGTCGACCTGTCGGCGGTGTGGTCCCGCGACTGGGCGGCGGACGTCGCCGTGACCGTGCTGACAGTCCTGCCGTACCTCGGCTACCTCGTGGTGACAGAGGCCGGACCGCGTGGTGCGACCTGGGGCAAGCGGCTCGTGGGGCTGGCGGTCGTCCGTCGGCCCGAGGCAGAGGGGCCCGGAGGGGCCACGTCCGGCGGGGCCGGTATGCCGGCGGCCAAGCGGGACTGCGGCTCGACTCCGCGGGCTCCAGGTCTCCCGCGAGTCTTCGTCCGCAACCTGGTCAAGGTGCTGCCCTGGCAGCTCGGTCACATGTCGGCCATGAGGTTCGCGACGGAGGCCGACGCGGTCCGTCCGGATGCCGTGTGGCTGTACGGGGCATCCACGGTCGTTCTTGTCGCTGTCGCCCTGCCGCCCCTGCTGGGTCGACCCGGTATTCATGACGTCGTGGCTGGCACCCGGGTCCGACCGTCACGGCCCGTCTGACCGCCAGGCCCCTTTTGACTGTCACGCCTTGTCCGTCTGCGTCCAACACAGTTGGAAGCTCGTGGCGTCGGTGAGCAGGCCGGTCGTATCTGTGGTTCCAGGTGCTGACCTGGCCCTCACCCACTTCATCGAGGACGGCACCGGCTGGTCGATCAAGAAGCTCTTCCGCACCGCGCGCCGCTACAGCAACATCCAGATCAGGACCGGCCGACACGAGCTGACCGCCGAGGACTCCCTCCCCGCTGACCTCCGCGACGCCCTCGCCATGATCAATTGAAGTCGGCCATGCCAGGACTGCACACCAACTTGAGCTGCGTCTGGCGGCAGGTGACGGTGGTCGTCACCGGTGTTCAGGGACTTCAGGGCTGGTGCTCAGCACCGTAGCGATGCGAGCCTGTCCCGCTACCGGGACCAGCAGAAGCCGCGCCGATGAGGTGGAGGGGCTCAGCGTGTCCAGAGTGCGGTAGCAAGATGAGGTGGTGGGGGTAAATGCGACTCACGAGTTGGGGGTGTACCGGGACTACTACCGGCTGTTCCGCAAGCACCTCGAAGCCTCCGAGGGCCACCTGCCCTCCCAGCGGACCGGTTGCGACCGAGCGGCCGGTCCACGCACCCCACCGCGCCCGCGACGACTATGTCCCAGCCTCGCTCCGTTGAGGGTGCTTACGGCGGTGTAAAAAAAGTCGTTCCTTCGGGACCGGACGCACACCATTTCGGGCTGGTCCCGCTGCGCATCGACAAGGACGGCCAACTGGAGCGCTGAGGCCACGCAGGAGGACCTGCCGGCGACCGTCCGCAAGGACCCGCGCTTACCGGCCTGGTGAGGTTCCTGGCGTGAACATGGACTCGATGCTCGTGTCGAAGATGTCGGCGAGGGTGAAGGCCAGCGCAAGGCTGGGAGAGTAGCGGCCCTTCTCGATGGAGATGATGGTCTGGCGGGACACTCCTGCCGCGCGCGCCAGGTCCTCTTGAGAGAGCCCGCGTTCGTGGCGCAGCTCGATTACGGTGTTCTCCATCCTGAGTTTACGTCACCTGGTTGCGGATGATCGCGTAGCGGGCCCAGTACGCGGCGACCACGAGCAGGAGGAGTAGGGAGAGAACGCCAGCGTAAAGGACCTGTTCCTGAAGCACGAGGTACAGGCCGAAGACCACCATCGCCACAAGGGCGACCTCGAACGTTCCCGACGCCGCCTGCTGCGCGATCTCCCGCTCGACACTTCCTTCGTCTGCGCTGCGGTCCGCGCGCTCACGGCGTTTGCGGATCAGCAACGTACTGGGACCGGTGCCTATCACGATGACGGCGTACAGGACGGTCGGCAAGAAGCTCCAGCTCTGAGGCAGGACACTGTCGAGCGCCCAGACCGAGAGCAAAGCCGCCAGAACACCACCGACGAAAACCACCCACGTCCGCATTCCATCCTCCTCCATGTAAATGTTCCTTGACAGTACGAGTCCAACACAGCCTGACGTCGATGTCAAGGAACATTTACAGATTCGTCACGATCGTGGGTGTAGGTGGGTCTGAACCCACCGGTCTCCGGCAGGCTCCCTGCGATGTAACTGGTGAGGTTACGGAAGCCGAGGGCGGGGTTCGATGCGCGGTCGCCGACTGCGGCGCTCACCTCGCGCGCTGAGCGCTGCTGACCCGACGAGCCGTCCCGCAGCGCCAGGCGCTGCTGACCCGACCAGCCGTCCCGCGGTCGCGCTGGGGGAGGGGGCTAGGCCGGTCGAACTCACGGCGCCATGTGTTCTCGCGCAGGATCCCTCGGTGATGGGCACGGTCGAGGCGTCCTTTCCGTCCGCCCCGCCTGCCCCTGTCAAGGGAGGCCACCGCGAATCGCGGTCAAGCGGTGCGGCCGTCCGTCGATCGGCGTCGGTCCGAAGTCGAGCGCTGATGAAGGACGCCGGGGCGAGCACCGGTGGGTCCGGCGGGTACGGGACCAGGACCGCGAGCGCCACGGCGTCCCGATCCGGGTCGCCCAGCGGCTCCTGCTGTCCGGCGCTGCTGCGGGTGAGCGCGGGTGCAATACGCCCTGGGATAGGGATACTATCAGGTCCGTTATTTATCGCAGCATTCGTCGCAGCCGAAAGCGGTCCACTTATGGGGCTTATCGCAATCCAGGGTGTAGCTACAAACTCAGGTGCGAGCTGACCGCGTTGCGACGATCCTGAGCAGGTGACCAGACCCCTGCATGGGCGCGTGGTGGTCGTGACCGGTGCCAGCCGGCGCATCGCGATTGGCGCGGCGATCGCCCGCCGCGCGGTCGCCGACGGCGCGAGCGTCCTGCTGCACTCCTGGGCGGCCCACGACGTTGAGCAGCCCTGGGGCGCCGATCCAGAGGGACCGGAGGGGCTGGTGGAGGAACTGCGCCGGGCCGGTGGCCGCGTCGAGCACCTCTCTGCCGACCTGTCCGATCCAGAGGCGCCGGCTGCGCTCGTTGCTGCTGCCCGTGACGCCTTCGGCCACGTCGACGCTGTCGTCGCGAATCACGCCCGCAGCTCTGAGCAAGCGCTTGAGGAGCTCACTGCCGCTGAACTTGACCTCAGCTACGCGGTGAACACCCGCGCCAGCCTGCTGCTGGTCAAAGCCCTAGCAGAACAGCACGACGACACCCGCCCCGGTGGTCGGGTGCTGCTGTTCACCTCCGGTCAGTACCACGGCGCCATGCCCGGGGAGTTGCCCTACATAGCGTCCAAAGCGGCCCTGCACGAGGTCACTCGCAGTCTCGCCGTCCACCTCGCCCCGCGGCGGATCACGGTCAACTGCATCAACCCCGGGCCCAATGACACCGGCTACGCCAACGATGAGTTGCGTGCCGCAGTGGCCGCCGCCAACCCCGGAGGGCGCTGGAGCACGCCCACCGACACCGCCCGGCTGATCGCCTGGCTACTCAGCGACGAAGCCGACTGGGTGACGGGCCAGACCATCGCATCCGACGGAGGCTGGTCCAGCCGCTGAGACTCTCGCAGTCGTCGCGTCAGTGCTTCCCCGTGCAACTCCGTCGTGCTGCTGGCGGCCCTTCACGGCGCGGCGCGCTCAGGACGAGATGCGGGCGTTGCCCCGCCGGGCACGACTGCCGCGAGCGACCGGAATACGGCTGCACCAGCCGCCACACCCTCAACTGCGATGAGCCCCGTTGCCGCAGTACCGGCCCCGAGCGCGCCCACCACGCGGTGACCACGATGCTCGTGCTACGCCCGCTGGAGGTGCCGGGGCGGGCCGACGCTGCGGTGAGTGATGCTGCGGTTGGCCGCGCAGCGCCTGGGCGGCGCGGTGGTGAGCGGGCACGGCGATCAGCCGGGCCCGTCGAGCTCCAGAACGCGGATGGCGAGCTGCACGCGGTTGGTGACGTGCAGTTTCTCGAACAGGTGCGCCAGGTGGGTCTTGACCGTCGTGGTGCTCAGGAACAGCGCGGCGGCTATCTCGGCGTTGGTGAGGCCCTGGGCGACGAAGCGGCCCACCTCCCACTCGCGCGGGGTGGTGCCCTCCCGCGGTCCGGCCGCGTGTTGGGCGCTCCCGATGGCGAAGGCGGTCCTAGGCGCGGCCGCGGGCGCGGGCTGCCCCTGCCGCGGCGCCGCCGCGAGGGCGACCAACCGGGCGAGAACGCTCGGCGAGAAGGAGCCCCGCCCCTGCGCGGCGTCGTGGACGGCCGCCACGACGGCCTCGGGCGGGGCGTCCTTCAGCAAGAAGGAAACCGCCCCGGCGCGTAGTGCCTCGAGCAGGTAGTCGTCGGTCTCGAACGCGGTCAGCACGACGACGCGGGCCCGCGCCCTGGCCTGCGCCAGCTGCCGCGTCGCCTCGAGACCGCTGGTCCCCGGCATCCGGACGTCCATGAGGACGACGTCCGGGTCCAGCGCGGCGACGGCTTGGACGGCCTCCGCGCCGTCCGCCGACTCGCCGATCACGCTGATGCCTGCGGCGCCGTCGATCATGAGCCGCAGTCCGGCGCGCATGAGTCGCTCGTCGTCGACGACGAGGACGCGGACCGCGGGGTGGGTGTCGTCCGGGACCCGGTCCGACATCACGCTCAGACCCGCCACGGGACCGCCACCTCCGCGATGAAGCGGCCGTCGCCCGTGGCGCCGTGGGAGGCTTTTCCGCCGAGCAACCGTGCCCGCTCCTCAACGCCGACCAGCCCGAGCCCGGTGCCCAGTGCCGTCGACGGGGTGGTGGCGAGAGGGTTGGACACCCGAAGCACGAGGTCCCCGCCCTCGTGCGCCAGGACCACCTGGACGGGCGCGCCTGGGGCGTGCTTGTGCGCGTTGACGAGGAGCTCGTTGGTGATCTGCGCCAGCGAGATGGCCGTCGCCGGGGACCGCTCGTCCAGGTCGCGGGCGGACAGGCCACGCCAGGCGACGTTGACCTGCTGCCCCTGCGCCCGTGCTCGCTGCGCGAGGGCGTCGATAGAGGCGGAGGTCGGCAGCGGTTCGGATCCGCCGTGGTGCCCTAGCCGCTGCGCAGGGTCGGTGCTTCGCAGCGCGGTGAGGACCTCGCGGAGCACGCCGTTCGCGTCCGCCGCCGCGTCGCGCACGGTCCGGGCGGCCTCGCGCGCCCGTTCCGGCGGCAGGTCGTCGCGCGAGGCGAGCGCACCCGCGTGCAGCGCGATCAGGGAAAGCTGGTGGGAGAGCGTGTCGTGCATGTCTCGGGCGATGGCGCCGCGCTCCTCGGCGCGCGTGCGCGCCACGTCGGCCTCCCGGCCGCGGGCGAGCGCGGTCCGCTCGCGTTCGGCTGCGGCGGTCTGCTGCCGTAGCGACCCGAGCAGCGCTGCCCGCGTCCCGCGTACCCGCCCCCACAGCAGCAGCAGCACAGCGATCACCGCGAGACCTAGCACCTCGGCCCACCAGGGCAGGGGGTCGCTCGTCGGCGGGGCCGCCAGTTCCGTCAGGCGCACGTAGCCCACGCCGCCCCCGACCAAGACGGCGACGACGAGGACGTCGAGTGCGACCGAACGGCGGGCACCGATCCGCACGACGCCCACGACCCCGGCCGGGGCTGCCCAGGTGCTCACCGTGGCTGCGACGACGAGCGCCAGGGACGCCGCCCGCGACCCGCGGAAGAAGCCGGCGATGGCCCCCGCCGTGATGCCGACGACGACGTCGAGCACCAGCAGCAGCGCCCACAGCGCGGGGCGCCGCGGCTCAGAGCTGTCCTCGAGCACGACCCCCAGGAGGACCAGGAAGACGAGAGGTCCGAGGGCGGAGCACGTGGCGGAGACGGCGGCTGCCCGCAAGCGCGGACGCCGCTCCGCCAGAGGGGCCGGTGGGCCGGCGGTCCGGTCCGCTGCGGCGCCTGATGGCTGCGCGCGCGCGGCGGGGGCCACGGGTTGGGCGGGTGCGGTCACCGCGCCAGCCTAGGTAGGCGGGGCGCCCGCGAGATCATCCCCGAGGATGACGCCACCTCCTCCGCACGGGCCCCCTCCGACCGGTCGGCGGCACGGCGGGTATCGGACCAGAAGGTGGATCCGCCGCCGAGCGGCCGTCGTGACAGTTGCGCCATGACCGACACCCGCACCACCGAGACGCCCACCACCGAGGTCGCCACCGGTACCGAGTCCGTCGCCACGGCCGTCACCGCCGGCGAGGTCGTCGGAAACCGCGCCCCGCTCGCCTACCACCGCCTTGCCCACCTCTACCCGCGCACAGCCCGGTGGTGGCGTCCGTTCGCGACCCTCGGCGTCGCCGCCGGCCTCCTGCTGGCCCTGGCCACCGTCCTCGGCCTGGTGGCCGTGCTCGTCATCCTCCTCGCCCCGGAGCGGGCGTCGGTCCCCGCCGCCCTGACTCCCTCGGTGCACCTCGAGGACCCGCGCAACCCGGTGGACCACCTCCTCAACCTCGGTCTCCTCGCCCTCTTCATCCCCGTGGTGGTGCTCGCTGTGCGCTGGGGCGGGGGGCAGCGGGGGACGGTTCACTCCGTGGTCGGCCGGTTCCGCTGGGCGATGGCGATGCGTGCCGCCGCCGTCGTGCTCCCCTTCTACGCGCTTGTCTTCTGGACCTGGATGGCGCTCTCCCCCCCGGAAGACCTCTCGGTGCCGCCCTTCGACGCCTCACTGCTGGCGGTGGTCGTCGTCGTCCTGCTGCTCACGCCGCTGCAGTGCGCCGCGGAGGAGTACGCCTTCCGCGGGTTGCCGATGCAGCTCCTCGGCACGTGGCTGCGCACCCCGGTGGTGGGGGTCGTGCTGCCCGTCCCGCTCTTCATGCTCGGCCACGGTTACGACTGGGTCGGCCAGATCGGCATCGTCGTCTTCGCGCTGTCCATGGGCTTCCTCGTGTGGAAGAGCGGCGGCCTGGAGCTGGCCGTCGTCGTGCACACTGCGAACAACCTGCCACTCTTCCTCGCCTCGCCGCTGAGCCCGACCTCGATGCAGCAGGGCGCCGTCGACCCGTGGCTGCTGCTCGTCTCCCTCACGCCCATGCTTGCCACGACCGCCGCGCTCACCGTCTGGGTCTCCCGCACGCACGGCGTCGGCCTCCTGGAGCCGGTGCGCGGGTATGGACGGGCGTCACGCGCCGCCCTCGTCCCCGCTGGTGCGCCCCTCTCCCCGGCTGCCGGTTAGGGGGTCGACGTACACCCTGGGGTGTAGGAGCCTTTGACCGACGCGCCCACTCTGATCGGGGTGAACTGCCGGGCTGGGTGGGCGCAGGGAGACGTCTGGGGGGCACGATGGACGCTAGAACACACGGTGGAGCCGAAGGTCCTGGCCCGTCGGGCCTCAGGCGGCACGCGGCCGAGTTGGCTGCCCGCCCTGACCGGAACGCCCGGCTGGGTCCGTGTCGCTCACGCCCCACGCGACGTGGTGGCGGCACGCTCAGGGTCACGTGAGCGCGGGACCGGGCGGCTCGCCCCTCTCGAGGCCCGTAGGAGCACGGTGAGCCTCGCGGCCCGGATCGCCATCGTCGTGGTCATGGCCGCGGCGGGGGTATTCGCGGTGTTCGGATTCGGCCTCTCGCTGCTGTTCGAGGTCGAGGGCTTCGGTGTCCCGCAGGACACGGCTCCGAGGACGGGCTACCTGCTCGGTTACGGGGCCGGTGCGCTGCTGGGAGTCGTCGTGCCTGCCGTGGCGGCATGGCTGCTACTGCCGCGTGGTCGTCGGTGGCTGGTGGGCGTGGCGGTGGTTCTTGCCGCTGCCGTGGTCGCTGCGCTCCTGGGGATCACGGCGTGAGCCGCGTCAGGGCCATGGCAGGCCGCGCACATGGTGCAGCGGCGGTGTGACAGCGGCCGGCTTACCCCCGGGGGAATCACCGGCTTTTCCTGTCGGCCTGGGGCGCCATCCGCTATACCCCCAACCACGATGAGCCCGGAAGGCTCATCACGATGGGGATTGCACCCGGTGATTGCCATCCCACCATCCCGCTCCTGGCCTGAATGGGGTTCGGTCTCGGCTGGCCCGCTGAGTCGCGTGATCAGTCGGTGGCAGGACGCACCACGCTCGGTGCGCGTCACCGTGGGGGGCTTCGTGCTCCTGCTGGCCTACGGCACCGTCGTCCACCTGCTGCAGCTCCTCACCAGCGGCTTTGAGCCCTACCCGGCATTACCGGGCTGGCTCAGGGCCTACTTCGTCGCCCTGACCGTCGTGAACCCCGTGGCCGCCGTTCTGATCGCGCGCCGTCACCGCAGTGGCGTGGTCTTGGCCACGACGGTGCTCGTCACCGATGCTGCGGCCAACGGCTGGGCCAACTACGCCCTGAACGACACCGCAGGGATCACCGTTGGCCGTGTCGGACAGGCGGTGATCACGCTTCTGGCCATGGGGCTGCTCATCGCACTGCCGGGTCTGTGGCGCGCCACTTCGCCTGGCCGCCTGCACGCTGACGATCTTGTTCAGGACTGGCCTCGTGTTGCCTTTACGCGGGCCAGGCCCTGGGACCGTTGGTCGGGGTCAGGGTCGAGTGGCACTTCCTGCCCAACGGCCGCAACAACTCGATCGGGGCGCACCCTGACATCCTGAGGGAGCTCGACGCCAACCGAATCCCCTACGTCGTCTACCCCCCTGGGAGCTGACCGTGCCACGACGCA
>Ga0136639_10000896_pt1 | contig 10327 bp, 8 predicted proteins | sample AntDrymUQ8592106_2_FD_113739 | JGI IMG/M metagenome (GOLD analysis project Ga0136639, IMG submission 113739) | Polar desert sand microbial communities from Dry Valleys, Antarctica - metaG UQ859 (21.06) | ecosystem: Environmental > Terrestrial > Soil > Desert | place: Antarctica: Dry Valley...
CGCGTCTACTGCCGGGGCCGAGTTGACCGAATCGGGCGCGCAGTCCGTGGAGGTCGCCGCCCAGGCCGACACCGTCAGCGTCGCGCGCGACGGGTTCACAGCGACCACGCCCGAGGAGCTGGCCGCCGCAGCGGCCGCTGCAGCAGCCGCCGTCGCCGCCTCCGAGGCGGCCGCCGCCGAGGGGCGCCGACAGGAAGCCGCGGCGGCGATGACATCGTATGCTGCGTCGTATTCCGGTCCGTCGTCGGCCGACTACCTGGCAGCCCCTGCCTACCCGAATTTCGACCTGGCCTCCGTCTTCAGCGTCGCCTCCGGATATCAGGGCGTTCCCTATGTCTACGGCGGGGCCACCCCGGCCGGCTTCGACTGCTCCGGGTTCATCATGTATGTTTACGCGCAGTTCGGCATCTCGCTGCCGCACTCCTCGACCGGACAGGGCGCGGCGGGCACCCGCATCCCCGAATCGCAGGCTCAGCCCGGGGACCTCGTGATCATGGACGGCCACGACGGTTTCTACGCGGGCAACGGAAACATACTGCACGCGCCGTATGAGGGTGCCTCGGTGCGGGTGCAGCCGATCTGGACCAGCTCGTACTACATCGTTCGGCTCGGCATCTGAGCGTTCCGTAGCAGCTGAAGGTCTGTGTGGGCCCCAAGATGAATGTTTCGTAACACGTAGCACATTTGGCGCCCCCGCACTGCGTAGGGGCGCGGAATGTGGGTTAACCTATTGCTCTGATGTTTTGCGAGTTTTCGGGAGAGCCAATGCGCGAGCGGCGCACGATCCACACCATGGATGTGCGCTGCCGCTCCGCGTTGCGGCAGAGCAGTCGAACAAACCTGAGTTGCGCGTGTCGCGGACACCGCGTAACCGGTAGGGCGTTGTCATTGTGACGGCGCCCTTTTTGTTTGCCTGTTCCCTCCTTCTTGCTGACTGTCGTAGTTCGAATGGCTGGAAGCCGTCCAGCCCTTTTCGAAAGGGAACGCATGCGCACACTGGTCCTCAACGCGGGGTATGAGCCCCTCGCCGTGGTGTCCTTCAAACGAGCACTCGTGCTGGTGATGAATCACAAAGCAACGATCGTGCAGGCTGACCAGGGGCATCCGATCTGTGCCACCTCCGGTTCCTGGGATCGACCGAGCGTCATCCTGCTCACGCGCTATGTGCGCATCCCGCGGTCCAGGGCAGTGCCGGTCAGTCGGCGGGGCGTGCTTCGCCGGGACGAGCATCGTTGCGGGTATTGCGGCAAGGCGGCCAGCACGATCGATCACGTGCTGCCTCGGTCGCGGGGAGGCCGGGACACCTGGGACAACCTCGTGGCCTGCTGTCTGCGCTGCAATAACCTCAAGAGCGACCGCACGCCGGCCGAGATGGGCTGGAAACTTCTGTTCCACCCCGGATTGCCGGTCGGCACGACCTGGGTGGTGCGCGGAGCCGAACGACCGTTGCCACAGTGGGATGAGTTCCTGGCTCCCGCTGCCTGATCCCGGTCTGATCCGCAAATGTAACGGGGATGTAACGCCAGAAGATGACTTCCTGTTCCCGGTCGCCTAGTGTTGGAGGGCGCCGAACCCCGATCTTGGTGCGTTAAAGGATCTTCTTTTGCCCCACTCCGGCGTACCCGGCACTCCTGGTTCGCCAGAGACCCCGATTTCTGCTCTCACTCGCCGCGAACTGCGTGCGCAGCGTGAGGCATCTGAGACCCAGGCCGACGCCACCGTGAACATTCCGGTGAGCATGGACGTTTCAGCGGCTGTGCGCATTCCCGATGCGGTTGCCCAAACCGCGGTTGCGGGTGTCACTGTGGCCTTGACCGGGACACGGAGCAATCGGCTCAGCCCGGTCGCGCCGCAGCGAGTCGCCCCGTTAGCCAGCCGTTCGCTTCCTCGGTCGCGTCGCCGGCGGCCCCTGAAGATCGCCGTGACCCTGCTCGCCATTCCTGGACTGTTCCTCACCGCCGGACTTCCGGCCTACGCGTTCTCGCCCGGCGGGAGCGACACCGCCGCCACGACCTCGCGGGTCGCTGAAACTCAGGGTGTCACGGTGGCCAGTGGCGCCGCCGCGGTCACCGTCGCCCGCGATGGATTCACGGCGACCACGACCGAGGAACTCGCCCAGCGGGATGCCGAGGCCAAGCGTGCGCTGGCGGATCAGCAGGCCGCAGAGGTGGCTGCATCGGCTGCATCGGACTTCGCCGTCTACAGCGTGCGCGCCAAGGGCGATGACTACCCCTGGTACGACCGGGCCACCGACACTCAGGGTGGAGGGCTCTCTGCCCTCGGCTACTACTATCGCGAGTGCGTGGACTTCGTGGCCTGGCGGCTCAACCGCGACGCCGGGTCGACCGCTTCGCCCTGGACCTGGACCTGGAGCAACCTCACCCCCAGCGGCGGCAACGCCAGCAACTGGGCCAGCGCCTGGGCCGACCGGGGCTGGGCCACCGGCGACACCCCCGTCGTCGGCGCCGTCGCCTGGTTCAACTACAACCACGTGGCCTACGTGCAGTCGATCAACAGCGACGGCTCGGTCATGCTTGAGGAATACAACTGGAACGGCAGTCATGCGTACCACACGCGCACCGTGTCGGCCAGTGAGGTACCGCTCTTCCTTTACCCGCCGACATAGGAACCGGCCGTTCCGACGGCGCCCGTGCGCCTCGGTGGGCTGCGGCGGGAGCGCACAACAGCTAAACTTCAGTCGCCAGCCTCTGTAGCTCAACGGAAGAGCAGTTCCGTCCTAAGGAAACGGTTGGGGGTTCGAATCCCTCCAGGGGCACCGTGAAAAGCTCGTATGTCTGAGTCCAGTATCTCCACGACGTTCCAGCCTCACCGTCACCCGTTCAGGATCCGGGCCTTCTGTCGTTGGAACTCGGCCTCGGTCAGCACGCCAGCCTTCATCAGCTCGCCGAGCTGCGCAAGCGCGGGTGGTGGCGGTGCTGGCACGCTGCCTTGAGCCTGGTCCTGCATAGCCCGCCGGGCTTGCTGCCGGCGCTGTACGCGTCCATGCACGGACCTGGGCACGGCTACCTTGCCGGCGGTCTTTAATAGATACCCATTCGGATCTCCTCGTTGAGCTCAGGAAGGTTCGGCCGCAGCGAGAGCGGCAAAGTCCCAGGCGTCTACCTTGCGGCTCTTGCCGTCGACGTCCTTGTTGATGAAATCCATGTCCAAGATTTCGACGATGCCCTGGTCTGCCAGAGCCAACAGCTCCTCAAAGCCCGCACCGGTGAGCGGGCCACCCGGAAACTCGATCGCGAGGAAATCGACCGGCCCTAGTCTGTCGTCCTCTGGATCTGGTTGAGGTGGTCCCGGCACCGGTTCTCCTTCGTTGGAATCGTGCATGTGTTCAGGAACCGATGGCGACACGGTCGCCTGCCGTGGACCAAGATGCAGTATGACACCCCCGGATGGGGACGTTTCGTTCGGTTTGGACTCATCGTGGCGCGAGTTCAGGGCCGGATGCGGCCTGTGGTGCCGCTGATCTGGCTGCGAACCGGTCGAACTGGGGGCACGGCCTCGCATCGGACTGAGAAACGCCGTCCGCCGGCGGTATTCCGCCGGATTAGAGTCGACGTTATGGCACTCGATCTCGACGTTGATCTCGTAATCCTCGGTGCGGGATGCGCCGGTCTCTCCCTCGCAGCCCGACTCGCCGACGCCGGCACGCCCCTGAGGGTCATGGCGATCGAGGCGCGCGTTGATTACGTCGATGATCGCAGCTGGTGCTTCTGGCGGCCACACGATCATCCTCTGGCACGCCTCGTTTCGACCAGATGGCCTTCGTGGACGTTCTCCGGGGTCGACGGCCGCAGCGCAACCCGTTCCGTGCGGGGGCTGAGCTACCAGTACATTCGCGGCTCGGACTTCTACGCCGACGCCATGGCTCGCGTTGTGGCCTCGCCGCGCGTCACGGTGCGCACGGGTACATCGGTGGATGGACTCGAAGCCATTCCCGGCGGGGTTCGTGTCACCACGGACTCAGGTGCGGTGACCGCGCGCTGGGTCGTCGACACACGACCGGTACGACAGCCAGCCATGCTGTACCAGTGCTTCGCGGGGGTGGAACTGCAGAGCGACACCGCCCTGCCGTTCTCTCCGGGTGAGGCCGGTCTGATGACCGCGATGCGAGCGGATGCCGCCGGCCTGGCGTTCACGTACGTGCTGCCGCTGAGCTCTACCCGCGCCCTTGTCGAGTGGACCCGGTTCAGCGCGCTGCCGCTGCCGGATTTGCAGATCGTCGCGGAGCTCGACCAGACACTCGAGCGGCTCTCGCTCGGTAGCGTTCCCGTTGTACGCACCGAGCGCGGCGTGCTCCCGATGGGTCGCCCGCCCGGCAGGACGGCGTCGTTGCCTGGTGTCGTCCACGCCGGTGTCGCGGGCGGGGCCATGCGCGCGGCCTCCGGATACGCCTTCCTCAGAATCCAGCGGTGGGCGGATTCGTGCGCGAGCGAACTGCTCGCGGGTCGAATGCCGGTCGGGCATCCTGCGGAGCCCTGGGCGCGACGGGAGATGGACCGCATCTTCCTGCAGGCCGTGCGCACGCATCCGGAGAAAACAGCCGACTACTTTCTGGCAATGGCCCAGCGCGTCGCTCCGCAGCGATTCGTGCGTTTTCTCAGCGACGAGGCCACGGTCAGCGACTATGTGAGCATCATCGCGAGCCTGCCGTTGATTCCGTTCCTGCGGCAGCTCCGACCTCGGCCAGAGCTGTTCGATCGGGCTGTGGAAAGGGTGATGGCTCCGTGAGTACGTCGACGCACTGGCGCGGCACCCTCGGCCGCTCGGCCGCTCCGGTTGAGACCTACCTCTTCGGCACGATCGCCCTCGTGGCGATCGTGACCTTCGCCGTCGGGGGTGCCGCGCCGGCGCTCGGCGTGCAGGTTGTGGTGCTCGCCGTGTTGGCCGCTGTGCTCGGCCTGCCGCACGGGGCGCTCGATCCGCTCATCGCGCGGCGCATCGGGCTGTGGCGCGGGCCCGTGAGCTTCGCCGTCTTCAACCTTGGCTACCTCGGCGCGGTCGCCGCGGTCATCGGGATCTGGATACTCGCCCCCGGCCCGAGTCTCGTGGTTTTTCTGGCCGTGTCTGCGGTGCACTTCGGAGCGGACTGGAACGCCGACCGTGCACACTGGCTGCGGGTCGTCGCAGGGATTGCGCTACTCAGCCTGCCCTCCCTCGCCCATCAGGATGAGGTGAGCGGCCTCTACGAAACGCTCGCCCCCGGGGCGGGATCCGCTATCGCTGGCGCGCAGTTCTGGATCGCTCCGGTCGTCCTCGCCGGCATGCTGGTCGGAGCGGTGCTCGCGGCTCGCCGCGGTCGGTCATGGGAGAGTGTGGAGCTGACCCTCGCCGCGGTGTTGGCTCTTGTGGCCCCACCCCTGGTTTTCTTCGCCATCTACTTCTGCGCCCTGCACAGCGCGCGCCACCTGCGTGAGGGGTTCGCGGCCGAGAGCCGGGCCAGGCTCACGGTGGGGATCGTCGTGCTCTACACGGTCGTGCCGATCCTCGCCGCGGCCGGAACGCTGTTTGCGGCAAGCCAGGAGTCATCCCTCGACGCCCGGATCCTGCAGGTGGTCTTCATCGGCCTGGCGGGTCTCACGGTGCCGCACATGATTCTCGTTGCGCTGGACGCGAGGCACTCGACCCGAACGGTGAACCTGACTGCTAGCCGAGGCTGGATCCGAAGATCTGGGCACCGACGAGCGGGCGAATCGCCGTCTCAAAGTCCTGATCGACGAAATAGTCCTTGAGGCGGTCTTTCTTCAGATCGTTCATGATTGCAGCCATGATCATGGACTGGTCCAGTGACAGGTACCGGTCGGCGATCGTACCGCTCTTTGTTGCGACCGCATCGTAGAACCCGCCGGGTCCGTAAGCCTTGAGGTCGTTCTTGATACCGGCCAGGTTCTTCAGCACGCCGGGCTTGTCATAGGCAAGGGCAAGGAACGAGGCGTGCGGCGTCACGACGCCGTCACCGAAGATCGGCGCGGCATTGGTTGCCTCGCGGCAACCGTCGTACCCGACGTCAACGTTGGTGCGTTCCCTGTCGGAGGCATAGCCGTCGGAGCTCATGCCGAGCCCCTCCACGCCGTATTCCGCATACTCACCGAACGGGTCGCTCGCGGGCGAGAACCCCCAGTAGCCGTAGCCTGCCTCCTGGAGACCGTGCTCCTTCTGCGCGCGTACCGTGGCTGGGTGGTTGATGGCCCAAGACGTCGAACCCCACTTGGATTCCGGCACGAACAGATCAGGCATCAGAGCCTCGAACATGCTGCCACCCCACGCTGGCACGATTGACATACCGCGATAGGCGTAGACACCCTCGTATACGGGCACGCCGAGGTATTCACGGGTCATGCCGGTGGGCTTCTGTTCCTGCCACGAATAGTCGCAGCCCTGCTCCGGCATGGTGCGCAACGTTCCGTAGTAGGCCTTCGCCGGGATCTCACCCTTGGCGATGCCGAGGTAGGTCGCGATGCGGGCTTCGCTCACGCTCGTGTCGTACCAGTGGCAGGTGTAATACACCGGTGTCTCGTCGCCGCCGTAGTTGCCGGGAACGCTGCAGCCGGGAGGCGGCGTCACCCAGAAGCCACCTCGGTTCAGGCCAACACCCGGCTTCGCATTCAGGTCGTGAAAGTAGCCGAAATTCATGCTGTCGTAGAGCGTATTGGCCGGGGCAGCGAGGCGGGGCTCGGCCTCGGCGAGGACGCGGAATGCTGCGGCCAGCCATCCGTTGTCCACCGTGCTCAGGAAGGGGTCAACCGGGTCGCCACTGCCGGGCCACTCGGTGAGCTTGTGGCCGTCCAACGGCGAATACCAGTTGAAGTACATGCCGCTGGGCTCGTGGCGCTCGATGGTTTCGAGGGTCGTGAGCGTGGTTTTCAGCCGATTGAAGGCATCGTCCGCACTGATCAGGCCGAGATCCCGGGCCGAGATCGTCGACCAGATGTACCCTCCGATGTTCGTGGGACTCGTGTTGTCGCTGGGCGACGAGAGATCACCCTGAAGCTTGTCGGCGGGGAGCCCGGTGGTTGTGTCCGTCATGGCGTCGAGTGAGGCCCAGGTGTCGGCGGCATAGCCGAGCAGTACCTTGTCGTTCCCCTTCGGCCCACCCTTCCCCTGGCCGGAGACCGGATCGGCGGCAGCACCGGGCGCAATGATGAGCGTTCCGGCAACCAGCGCGGCAATCAGCGCGGCGAACTTCGATGTTCGTTTCACAGAGAATTCCTTCGTGTCGACCTTGACCTGGGTGACGCGCGCGAACGTGCGAAACGGATGCCGACAGCATCCGTTTGGCCGTATCGCAGCGCGTCCCTTTGAGTGTAAGCGCATACATCGACCGATGCAAGAGCCGCAGCGGGCGGCAGAACGCGATGTTAGCGCAGCAGTTCGTCGCTTGAGATGACGGTGGCAAAGCTGCCGTGGAGAGCGGCCATGAACGCCGCGTGCACGGTCGCTCCCGGAATGGTGGTGCCGCCAAAAGTCAGGTCAGGTGCCGCGCAGGCGTCGTGGACGACGGTCACGGTGAAACCACGTTCACAGGCGGCGCGCGTGGTCGAATCGACGCACATGCTGCTCATCATGCCGACAATGACCAGCTCGTTTACACCGGCGTCGGCGACAACGTCCGCGAGTCCTGTGCCGATGAAGCTGTTGGGTTCATGCTTCTCCAGAACGATTTCTCCGCTGAGGGGCGCTACGAGCGGGTGGAAGTCACTACCCGACGTCCCCGGCCGAAAGAACGTGGCAGCCGGGTCTGTGTCCACATGAAAGATGTGAACTATCGACTCTCCTGAGGCGCGGAACGCATCGAGAACCAGACGCGCAGATGCTGCTGCGGCTTCAGGGTCGGCAAGAGGAAAGGACCCTCCTGGGAAATAGTCACGCTGAATATCGATCACGAGCAGGGCGCGGGTCATGCGCCCAGTATGTCGGATAGCGTCAATGTATACGCTCACCACTTCGGTCGTCTCCGGGATGATGCGGCGTCCGCGAGAACACCCGGTTTGGAGCACGCCATGATTTCCCCCCGTATCGCGTTCGTTGACGTCGACGGAACCCTCATGGAAACCGGCTCGGGGATCGCAGCGTCGACCATCGACGCGGTGCGCACCGCCAGGCACAATGGTCACCTGGTGTACCTCAGCACCGGACGGGCGTCGGTCGAGATCTTCCCTGCGATCCGCGACATCGGATTCGACGGGGCCATCAGCTCCGGGGGAGGGTTCGCCGAAATCGGCGACGAACTCGTGATCGAGCGCACGATGCCCGCAGCAGCGGTGGCCCGGATGGTCAGCTTCTACGAGGAGTCAGGGTACGACTTCTACCTGCAGTCCTTCGATGAGCTCTACCCGAGCCCCGGCGTGCGCGATCGCTTCGCGTCGTACTACGCGGTTGACCGCGTGCGCGTGCGCGTGGGGGCGTCCGGGGCTGATCCGGCATCCGTCACCGTCACCGCTGCCGACGAACACCCGGCGCTGAAGGCCTTCGCCAATGTGCGCCCGTACAGTTTCACGGGCATCGCGAAGTCGGTGTTCCTTGCCGGCGACCTCACGGCGTATGACCGCGTTTCGGAAGCGCTCCGCGGCGACTTCCATGTGATCACCGGCACCATCCCGCATATGGGTCGCGGGAGCGGCGAGGTGACGCTGGGCGGTGTGAACAAAGGCTCCACGATCCTCCAGCTCCTGGACCGGCTCGGCCTGGACCCGGAATCCGCCATCGGCATCGGCGATAGCAGTAATGACATCGAGATGCTGCAGGTCTGCGGGGTCGGCATCGCCATGGGCAACGCCACGGATGCCGTCAAGGCCCAGGCTGACGAGGTCACCACGTCCGTTCTCGATGACGGCGTCTGGAATGCCTTCCGTCGCCATGGTTTGATCTGACCGGTGCCACCCCAACCGGACACCTGCCGGTTACCTGCGGGTTCTAAACTGATGGCTCGCGGTGGTTGGCACCGCGATCCGGACGAGGAGCCTGCGTGACCCTGCCCCCGATTCAGTCCGGCCAGGACGTGCTCGTGGCCGGACACCGCACTCCGCCGGCCCGCACCCTCGTCGACATTCTTCTCGAGACCGCCGCCCGGTATCCCCGCGCCCTCGCCCTGGAAGACGTTGACGGGGCCATCAACTACCGGGACCTGGTGCGCCTGGCCATCGAGCAGGCTGAGCAACTCAGCCGCAGCGGAGTTCGCCGCGGCGACACCGTCGGCATTCGGATCCCGTCGGGAACCCGGGAGCTGTACCTCTCTATTCTGGCGGCGCTCCTAGTCGGGGCGTCCTACGTGCCCGTCGACGCCGACGACCCCGAGGAACGCGCACGGCTCGTCTTCGGCGAAGCCCAGGTCGTGGGGGTGATCGGGGCGCGAGGCGTATTCGAGGTGCGCGGCATCATCGACGCGGAGATGTTCGCCGAACGGATGCTGGCGCCCGGTGACGACCTCACCCTCGCCGGCACGATCGGTGCTATGCCTACTCCCGACGACGATGCCTGGGTGATCTTCACCTCCGGCTCCACCGGGGTACCCAAGGGAGTGGCGGTGGCCCACCGCTCCGCCGCCGCCTTCGTCGACGCGGAGGCCGATCTGTTCCTCCGGTCCGACCCGATCGGCCCCGCGGACCGGGTGCTGGCCGGCCTGTCCGTGGCCTTCGACGCGTCCTGCGAGGAGATGTGGCTGGCCTGGCGGAACGGCGCCTGCCTCGTCTCGGCGCCCCGCTCCCTGGTGCGCTCGGGCGTCGACCTCGGCCCGTGGCTGATCAAGCACGGCGTGACCGTGGTGTCGACGGTGCCCACCCTTGCGGCCCTCTGGCCGGAGGAATCGCTGGAGCGGGTGCGACTGCTGATCTTCGGCGGTGAGGCCTGCCCGCCCGAGCTCGCTGCGCGGCTCGCCGTGCGTGGGCGGGAGGTCTGGAACACCTACGGCCCGACCGAGGCCACCGTCGTCGCCTGTGCCTCTCTGCTCGACGGCCGTGGACCGGTGCGGATCGGGCTTCCCCTTGCCGGCTGGAACCTCGCCGTAGTGGATGACGCCGGCGCCCGGGTGTCCCACGGCGAGACCGGGGAACTTATCATCGGCGGGGTCGGGCTGGCCCGCTACCTCGACGCCGACAAGGACGCCGAGAAGTACGCCCCGCATACCGCGCTGGGCTGGCACCGCGCCTACCGCAGCGGCGACCTGGTGCGCTACGACCGCGAAGGTCTCGTATTCGTGGGCCGGGCCGACGACCAGGTCAAGCTCGGCGGCCGACGCATCGAGCTCGGCGAGATCGAGGCAGCCCTGCGCACGCTCCCGGGGGTGGCCGGAGCGGCCGCGGTCGTGCAGACCACC
>Ga0136639_10000897_pt1 | contig 10322 bp, 9 predicted proteins | sample AntDrymUQ8592106_2_FD_113739 | JGI IMG/M metagenome (GOLD analysis project Ga0136639, IMG submission 113739) | Polar desert sand microbial communities from Dry Valleys, Antarctica - metaG UQ859 (21.06) | ecosystem: Environmental > Terrestrial > Soil > Desert | place: Antarctica: Dry Valley...
AATGGGCCCTGGTCTTTCGCGGCTCGGGCGCACAGGCGAAGAACAAGTCCATCAGCATGGACTTGCCCCGACCCGGAGGCCCCCACAGATAGACACCCCGAACCTCGGGACGGCGCCCGAACAGCCCCTTGTGGCCCAGCTCACGTTCGACGCGCGACAGGACATCAACGGCCGTCGTCTGGGCCGGATCGGACGTCAGGCGACCGTCGGCGAGGCGCTTGTGATAGGCGCGGGACACTCTGGAGGGCATGGCGCAGGCTTAGACGTGCCGATCCGGCATGAAAAGCCGTTGCTTCGCGGTTGCGAAAGGCCATATGCCAGTGGCGCTCCGGCCCGCCGGATCCTCCACTCCAAAACAGCGCTGCAGCAGCGAGGCTCCGCGAGCCGAGCGGTAGCGCGTCCGAAGGACTGCTCCATGGGTTATTCTATCGCCGTCGTGGGTGCCACCGGCAATGTCGGTCGCGAAATGTTGACCATCCTGGAAGAGCTCAATTTCCCGGTCGACACGATGCACGCCATCGCCTCGCGGAAATCCAAGGGGATGGACGTCGCCTGGGGCGACAAGACCATCAAATGCCAGGATATCGAGGCCTTCGATTTCACGACCGTCGACATCGTGCTGATGAGCGCGGGCGGGGACGTGTCGCGGGCATGGTCCGAGAAGATCGGCAAGCTGGGTCCCGTGGTGATCGACAACTCCTCGGCCTTCCGCAAGGACCCGGACGTTCCTCTGATCGTGCCGGAAGTGAACCCCGATGCGGTCAAGCTGGTGTCGCGCAAGAACATCGTCGCCAACCCCAACTGTTCGACGGCGCAACTCGTCGTCGCGCTGAAGCCCCTGCATGATGCGGCAAAGATCAAGCGTTGCGTGGTCTCGACCTATCAGTCGGTGTCCGGCGCAGGCAAGGAGGGCATGGACGAGCTCTGGACCCAGACCAAGGCCATCTACGGTCTGGGCGACGCCCGCCCCAAGAAATTCCCCAAGCAGATCGCCTTCAACGTCATTCCCTACATCGGGTCCTTCAACGAGGACGGCTACACCGACGAGGAAGCCAAGATGTGGGACGAGACCCACAAGATGCTGGACCCCGCGATCAAGCTGACGGTCACCTGCGTCCGTGTGCCCGTGTTCGTCGGCCACTCCGAGGCGGTGACGGTCGAGTTCGATCGCCCGATCAGCCCGGACGAAGCCCGCGCCATCCTGCGCGAGGCACCCGGCGTTCTGGTGGTCGATAAGCAGGAGCATGACGGCTACATCACGCCTGTCGATGCGGCGGGCGAGCATGCCGTCTACGTCTCGCGCATCCGCAAGGATCACACGGTCGAGAACGGCCTCGTGTTCTGGGTCGTCTCGGACAATCTCAGGAAGGGTGCCGCCCTGAATGCCGTCCAGATCGCCCAGTTGCTGGACGAGACCGGCACGATCAAGCCCAAGAGCGGCTACCGCACGCTCACGGTGTGAGCGGCACCGCTGCCGACACCCGTCCGGCGCTGATATCGGCGGTCGGTTGCTATTTCATCTGGGGATTCATGCCCCTGCTGTTCATGGGCCAGGCTGCCGCGGGCTTTGATGCCTTCGAGATCCTGGCCCACCGGGCGCTCTGGTCGGTGCTGTTTGCGGGTGGGCTGGTCTGGCTGGCCGGGCAGTCGGCGACCGTCCGTGCCGCGCTGCGCCAGCCGCGGACCCTCGCCTGGCTGGCCTTGTCGACCGTCCTGATTGCCATCAACTGGGGTGGCTACGTCTGGGCCACGACCCACGGCGCGACGTTGGAAGCCAGCCTGGGCTATTACATCAATCCCCTGCTCAACATGGTGGTGGGGCTGTGGCTGTTCCGCGAGAAGATCGATCGCTGGGGCTGGGTCGCGATCGGGCTGGCAGCGGTCGGCGTGCTGTTCCAGGCCTTTGCGCTTGGCCGTCCACCCTGGATTTCGCTGATCCTTGCCTTCAGTTTTGCCAGCTATGGCATCATCCGCAAACGCGTCCCGATCGAGGCCCAGGCGGGTCTTCTGATCGAATGCCTCTTCCTCGTGCCGTTCGGCATTGCCTGGGTCGTCTGGCTGAGCTGGACAGGGCAGGGGGTGGCCTTCGACGACCCGTCCCATCTGGGCTGGGCCATGCTGAACGGGCCGGTGACGGTGCTGCCGCTGGCGCTGTTCGCCTGGTCCGCGCGTCGTCTGCCACTGTCGACGATCGGCTTTGTCCAGTTCCTCGCCCCGACATTGCAGTTCGCCATCGGCGTCTGGTCTGGCGAGGAATTGACGCCGCTGCGCATCGCCTCCTTCGCCTTTATCTGGACGGGGGCGGCCGTGTTCGCCGCAGCGGCCTGGTATCGCTCGAGAGCCGCCCGGCAGGCCCTGATGGACACCGCCGGGCCGGTCTAGCTCAGGCCTTGGCGGCAGCGGCGCGTGCGATGCCTTCCTCGATCAGTTCGCGGGCGCGGGCCGCGTCGGCCCAGCCCAGCACCTTGACCCATTTGGACCCTTCCAGATCCTTGTAGTGGGCAAAGAAATGCTCGATCTGCTTGATCGTGATCTCGGGCATGTCGGTGTAGTTCTCGACCCCGTCATAGCGCTGGGTCAGCCACGACGACGGCACGGCAAGGATCTTTTCATCCTGACCGGCTTCATCTTCCATCAGCAGCACGCCGACGACGCGCGCCGAAATCACCGAGCCGGGCATCAGGGCACGGGTGTTGGCCACGATCACGTCGCAGGGATCGCCGTCGCCCGACAGCGTGTGGGGCACGAAGCCGTAGTTCCCGGGATAGCGCATCGAGGTGTAGAGAAACCGGTCGACCACCAGGGCTCCGGAGGCCTTGTCCATCTCGTATTTGATGGGCTCGCCACCGATCGGAACCTCGATCACCACATTGACGTCAGTGGGGGCGTGCTCGCCGATCGAAAGGGCGTCGAGGTTCATGGCAGGTCTCTGTCTGTCTGTCTGGGCTGGCGTGGGGAGGATCGCGAGCCTTTAGCGGGCTTTGGCCACCGGGAACAGCCTGCGCTCAGACGCCGTCCAGGAACAGGCGGCTGGCCGGATTGTCGGTCTCGTCGACATAGGGGTAGCCGAGGGTCGCCAGCGCCGCATTTAGGGCATCCTGCTCGGACGGTGACACCGAGATGCCAGCCAGTACGCGACCGACGTCGTCACCGTGGTTGCGATAGTGGAACAGGGTCAGGGCCCAGGCGGGCTGCAGGCTGTTCAGGAAGCGCATGAAGGCCCCTGGTCGCTCCGGGAACTGGAACCGCAGGATACGCTCGTGCGGCAGTCCGGTCGCCCGCCCGCCGACCATGTAGCGGACGTGCAGCTTGGCCGTCTCGTTGTCGCTCATGTCCTCCACCCCGTACCCTGCGGTGCGGAGGGTGGCGATCAGATCGTCCTTTTCGTGAGGCCCCTGTTTCAGGGCCACGCCCACGAAGATGTTGGCGGTGCCCTCGCTGGACCAGCGGTAGTTGAACTCGGTGACCGAGCGACCGTCGAGCATGGTCAGGAACCGGCTGTAGCTCTCGCGGTCATCGGTCATGGCCACAGCCAGCAGGGCCTCGGTGCCCTCGCCGATCTCGGCCCGTTCGGCGATATGGCGCAGCCGGTCGAAATTGACATTGGCCCCGGAGTTGATGGCGATCAGGGCTCCCTCGCCGACGTCCGGGTTGGCCGCCACCCAGGCCTTGAGCCCGGCCAGCGCAAGCGCCCCGGATGGCTCGGCCACGGCGCGGCTGTCGTCGAAGATGTCCTTGATCGCGGCGCAGATCGCGTCGTTGTCGACCGTGACGATCTCGTCCAGCTGGTCGCGACAGAGGCGGAAGGTCTCGGTTCCGGCCCGGCGCACGGCGACGCCATCGCAGAACAGGCCGACCTGATCCAGGGTGACGACCTCGCCCGCCTCGATCGCCGCCTTCATGCAGGCGGCATCGGCGGGCTCGACACCGATGACGCGGGTGCCTGGCCGCAGGAATTTGACGATGGTGGCGACACCGGCCGCCAGTCCTCCGCCGCCAATGGGCACGAAGATGGCCGCGATGGGCTCCGAATGCTGCCGGGTGATCTCGAGGCCGACCGTTCCCTGACCGGCGATCACATAGGGGTCGTCGAACGGGTGGATGAACACAGCTCCGGTCTCTGCCGCCTGACGACTGGCTTCGGCAAAGGCCTCGTCGAAGGCATCGCCATGGAGCATGACGATGCCCCCCAGGGCGCGCACGGCGGCGACCTTGATCGGCGGGGTCGTGACCGGCATGACGATCGTGGAGACCGCCCCGCGTCGGGTGGCTGCAAAGGCTACGCCCTGGGCATGGTTGCCAGCAGAGGCGCAGATGACGCCCCGTGCCAGTTGGGCGGCATCCAGGGTCGCGATCTTGTTGTAGGCCCCGCGGATCTTGAACGAGAAGATCGGCTGCAGGTCCTCACGCTTCTGCAGCACCGGACGACCGAGCCGGGCGGTCAGGCGCGGCAGCGGGTCGAGCGGAGTCTCGACGGCGACGTCATAGACGCGCGCGGTCAGGATGCGACGGAGGGTCTCTTGCATGGAGAGGCGTTCTGAAGGCGGGTCGACGAAAGATTTAACCGCAACACTGGCTCTTCTGGAACAAATATTCTTGTTTGAGGGCTTTTTATTGTTTGCGGAGCCGAGGGGTGCGGTGATCTTGCACCCGTGCGACCCTTGCGTTCGGCGCAGGTCGGATTATCTTGATCAGGACTTATGCTAATGTTGAGCATAAGTCATTGGCGACAACGCTCGCCGGAGGATTGCCAGATGGCGGACGGGACATTCGGGTTGTCGAGTGCGGTCGCGAACGAGACCGCGCCCGTCTGGGCCAAGGTCAAGGACTTCGTCACTCCCATGGAGTGGCCGGCGCAGGCGAACCTGATCAGCGAGATCAACGCCCTGAAGCGCGAGCGCGACGCGGTCATTCTGGCCCATAACTACATGACCCCCGAGATATTCCATGGCGTCGGCGACTACGTCGGTGACAGCCTGGGCCTGGCAAAGGAGGCAGCCCGCTCGGACGCGCGGGTGATCGTTCAGGCAGGCGTGCATTTCATGGCCGAGACCTCGAAGATCCTGTCCCCGGACAAGATGGTCCTGATCCCCGACCTGCGGGCGGGCTGTTCCCTGGCGGCCTCGATCACCGGGGCGGATGTGCGGTTGATCAAGCAGCGCTATCCCGGCCTGCCGGTCGTCACCTATGTCAACACCACGGCCGATGTGAAGGCCGAGACAGACATCTGCTGCACCAGCGCCAATGCCGTCCAGGTAGTCGAGTGGGCTGCCCGGGAATGGGGCGTCGACCGCGTTATCCTGATCCCGGACGAATTCCTGGCGCGCAATGTCGCGGCACAGACGACGGTGGGGATCATCGCCTGGAAAGGCCGCTGCGAGGTCCATGAGCGGTTCACGGCGGATGATATCGCCGAAATGCGGGCTGCCTATCCCGGAGCGGAAATCCTTGCCCATCCGGAATGCCCTGAGGAAGTGCTGGCGGCCTCGGACTTTGCGGGCTCCACGGCGGCCATGACCGACTATGTCATGGCGAAAAAGCCCAGGCAGGTCGTCCTGATCACCGAATGTTCCATGGCTTCCAACATCAAGGGTGATGTGCCGGAGGTGGACTTCATCGGGCCCTGCAACATGTGCCCGCACATGAAGCGGATTACGCTCGAGAACATTCGCGACTGCCTGCTGAAGCTGCAGTTCGAGGTCACGGTGCCCGAGGACATGATCGAGAAGGGGCGTCTGGCCGTCCAGCGGATGATCGACCTGCCTCCGCCCGCCATCCCGGCCCGTTATGACCTGTTCAAGGCCCGGCACCATGTTGCCGTGGAGCTGATCTGATGAGCGAGACCGGACCCTGGGGATATCGGGACGGGCGGGCACCGCCTCCCGTGGTGGACGTGAAGCCTGATAACGGCCCCTCGCCGGCGCGTCAGGCCTTTGTGGAGGACAAGGGTCAGAACCCGGTCTGGGCCGTGGTCTCAACCCTCCTGCTGGGCGGGCTGATCTGGCTCTTCTCGGGCAGTGCGATCGTGGCGGGATCGGCCATCTTCGGCCTGTTCGTGCACGAGTATGGACATGTGCTGGCCATGAACCGCCTCGGCATGGGCCCGGCGCGGATCTACATCATCCCGTTCCTCGGTGGGCTGGCGAAGGCGCAGCGCAATCCGAAGAGTGAGTGGGACGGCGTGCTGGTCGCACTTGCGGGACCGGCCTTCGGTCTTCTGGCGGTCCTTCCGGTCGTCGGGCTCTGGTTCGTGACGCGCGATCCCGAGTGGCTGATGGGTGCCTTCTTCATCGCCATGATCAATCTGGTCAACCTGGCCCCCGCGCCGCCGCTCGACGGGTCAAAGGCCCTGGGGCCTGTGCTCGCCCGTGTCGACCCCATGCTGGAGAAGGTGGCACTGATCGCCATCGGCGCCCTCGTCGTCTGGTGGGGCATCACGACGGGTCGCTACATCCTTGCTGTCTTTCTGGGCATTGCCCTGCTGGGGCATCTCAGGGCCGGAGCCTGGCGGCCCGCTGACGGGCCCCGCCTGAGCTGGCCCCAGGCGGGTCAGAGCCTCGCGCTGTTCATTGTCACGGCACTGGCCTGCGCCGCCGCCGCGCTGGGCGTGCTGCTGCCGCTGGCCGAAGGGTCGCCGACCCAGGCTCTGGACGTCGCCCTCCGCTACATCGGGGTGGAGCGTTGAAGCGGATCCATCATGAAGGCCCGCTGATCATCGGCGGGGGCCTTGCCGGCCTCTCAGCCGCCCTGTCGGTCGACGGCAAGGCACTGGTCGTCAGCCCCGTCCCGCTGCTGCAGGCCGCATCCAGCGCCTGGGCACAGGGCGGGGTGGCCGCAGCCCTGTCGACCGACGATGCCCCTGCGCTTCATGCTGCCGACACGCTTGCCGCTGGCGCGGGCCTGGTCGAGGCCGAGGCCACGCGGGTCCTCACCGAGGACGGCAGGGCAACGGTCGAATGGCTGGCCTCACTGGGCGCTCCCTTTGATCGAGACGAGCAGGGCGGCTTTTCCGTCAGCCTCGAAGCCGCACATTCGCGGGCCCGGGTAGCCCGGGTCGGTGGAGACGGTGCCGGGCGGGCCATCCTGAGTGCCCTCGTCACCGCCGTGCGCTCCGCCTCCAATATCGAGGTCTGGGAGGATGGTCGCCTGCGGTCCCTGATTCAGGATGCGTCGGGTCGTGTCTGTGGCGCGGTCGTGGAGCGGGCCGGGCGGCTTTTCGAGGTCATGGCTCCCGCCGTCGTCCTGGCGACCGGCGGTGCCGGGGGGCTGTTCGCCATGACGACGACCCCGGTGGCCTTGCTGGGCGAAGGTCTCGCGGCCGCCTGGCTCGCGGGGGCCGAAATTCTCGATCCCGAGTTCGTGCAGTTCCATCCCACCGCCATCGACGTCGGCCTGGACCCCATGCCACTGGCAACCGAGGCCCTGCGTGGCGAGGGAGCCCGGTTGATCGATGCCGAGGGCCGTTTCCTGCTGGGCGCTGCCGACGACGCGGATCTGGCCCCTCGCGACGTGGTCGCCCGGGCGGTGCATGCGGCGCGGGCAGCCGGGCGCGGTGCGTTTCTGGATGCGCGTCAGGCCATCGGCGCGGAGTTCCCCCACGCCTTCCCGGCCGTCTTTGCTGCCTGCATGCGCGCAGGGCTTGATCCGCGCGAAACCCCGATCCCGGTGGCCGCAGCGACCCACTATCACATGGGCGGAATCGCTGCCGATCCGGATGGCCGCACCAGCGTGCCAGGCCTGTTCGCCGTCGGCGAATGTGCTGCCACAGGTGTGCATGGTGCGAACCGATTGGCCTCGAACTCCCTGCTTGAGGCCGCAGCCTTCGGAAGGCGGACCGGGCGGGCCGCGGGGAGCGAGCCCATTCAGACAGCGACGGGCGTTCGCGCCGGTCCGGTGCTGGCGGATCTGCCGGACTATGCCTTGCTGGGCCTGCGGACGGCGATGAGTAAACAGGCCGGTCTGGTGCGGGACGCAGCGGGCCTGTCGGCCCTGATCGCCACGATATCGGCTCTGGAAACCGAGCATGGGTCGTCCCTGCCCCTGATCACCGCCCGGCTGATCGCCGAGGCGGCCCTGGCCCGAAAGGAAAGCCGGGGAGGACACTGGCGCTCGGACTGGCCTCTGACCCATACGGTGGCCGTCCACACGCGCCTCCGTCGGGCCGTGGCGGCTGCGGCCATGGCGGCCTGATAACCGTGCGTTCCCTTCCCGACATCCTGGTCGAACCGATCGTCCGTGCCGCCCTCGTCGAGGATCTGGGGCGGGCTGGCGATGTGACCGGTCAGGCCTGTATCCCCGCCGATGCCCGGCTGCATGCGGTCTTTGCTGCCCGACGCCCCGGCGTGCTGGCCGGGATCGACTGTGTGCGGCTGAGCATCCTGGCGCTCGATCCGGCAGCGCGGGTGACGCTAAGGCTGGCCGATGGTAATGCGTTTGAGGCCGGTGCCGTGCTGGCAGAGGTCGAGGCCGACGCCCGCGCCTTTCTGGCGGCCGAGCGGACGGCGCTGAATCTGCTGGGGCGGATGTGCGGAATCGCCACCCTGACCCGGGCCTATGTCGATGCGGTGGCCGGCACACCCGCGAGGATCGCAGACACGCGAAAGACCACGCCCGGGCTTCGCGCGCTCGAGAAGCATGCCGTCCTGTGCTGCGGCGGGGTCAATCACCGGTTCGGGCTGGATGACGCCATCCTGATCAAGGACAACCACGTGGCTGTCTGTGGCGGCATCGGCCCTGCGGTACGACGGGCGCGGGCAGCGGTCGGCCATCTTATGAAGGTGGAGGTCGAGGTAGACGGGCTCGATCAACTGGACGAGGCGCTGGGTCTGATCGACGCGGGCGTCGGACCCGATGTGGTGATGCTGGACAATTTCAGCATGGATGATCTGAGGACGGCCGTGGCGCGCACCGCGCGACGCGTGACCCTCGAGGCCTCGGGCGGAGTCAATCTGCAGACGGTGCGGGCCATCGCCGACACTGGCGTCGACGTCATCTCCATCGGGGCCCTGACCCACTCGGCCGCGGCCCTCGATATCGGACTGGACGCGGTCTGATCAGACCGACGGCGCGGCGACCGAGGCGCTTTCAGGGACGGCAGGGACAGGCTGACCGGCAGGTTCGGATTTCGGAGCCGGAACCGGCAGCGGGCGTGGCTCCGGCGTCCTCTCTGCAGGAGCGACCGTCTCGGCGCGGGCGTCCGCACGATCTTCCTGGGCCAGCAGGACGGAATAGGCGATCGCCTGGCCGGCCTGACGCACCGGCGTCACCGGATCGAGACCGGCCTGAACCAGACGAGGCTCGGACGGGGCCGAGGGTGAGGGCTGGTAGCGGAAGGCATCACGGCTGCCTGAACGGCCACCGAACTGGTAGAACAGGTGATCGCCGACCTGGCCGACACGGATCATGCTGTTGCGCCATCCGGGGGCGACCCCGGTGGTGTGGAAGAAGGTCGCATTGCCCACGGCGGGGAATACATGGCCGGACAGGGCTGCCGATGCGACGTCCCTGGCCCGGTCCCAGGCGGCGCGATTGACGTTGCCGCGCATCGAACCGTCACAGGTGAAGCTGAACTGGCACCCGACGCGACGGTTGGCGCCTTGATACACGACGCCGCAGACGGTCTTGGGGAAGGCCGAATGCCGGACGCGGTTCAGGACCACCTGTGCCACGGCACGCATGCCGTCGCGACCTTCGCCACGGGCCTCGTAGTAGGCGGCCTGGGTCAGGCATTCGAGATCGCGCGACTGGTCGAGGGCTCCGCCGAGGCGGAAAGGCCGGGCCGGGTCGGGCGTCGTGGTCAGGCTGATCTGACGCAGGCCTGTGGCACGCTCGCTGCCCCGAAGCGTCTCCAGACGGGCCGTCAGAAGCTCGGCCTGTCGATCGCGCTGGGCAGAACCAGCGACTGTATAGGGATCATGACGACGGGCGATCGTCAGGGCGCTGGCATCCAGGCCGCCAGCGGCAGCAATCAGGGCTTCGTCGGTAAAGCCGGCCGAGGACGCCGCTTCGATCCGCTCGGCCTGGGCCCGGACCGTGGTCGCCTGCGCGACCGTATTGCCCAGCCATCCGCATCCGACGGCCACACCAACCATGGCACCCAGCACCAGCGTCGCGGTGAGGGGCCTGAGCGGCGCCTTGCGATCCACGCGTGCGGTCGCATCCGTCGTGAGGCGTTCTGACAAAGGCGTCGTCCTGTTCAGCAGGGCGAATACGCCGCCCCCGGGTCGATCACGCGGCCGGACGGGCTACAGCAAGCCCCGTGAACCGGACGCGGAAAACGACGGTGGGCGAACGCCTGCCGTCGAGGGCGGCCTTAAGCCACC
>Ga0136639_10000898_pt1 | contig 10320 bp, 8 predicted proteins | sample AntDrymUQ8592106_2_FD_113739 | JGI IMG/M metagenome (GOLD analysis project Ga0136639, IMG submission 113739) | Polar desert sand microbial communities from Dry Valleys, Antarctica - metaG UQ859 (21.06) | ecosystem: Environmental > Terrestrial > Soil > Desert | place: Antarctica: Dry Valley...
ACCCCACACCCCCCCGCGCTCCACCGCCATCGCATTTTGGTCGCCGAGGACAATCCCGTCAACCAGACGCTCGCCCTGCTGCTCCTCAAAAAACTGGGCTGCCAGGTCGACCTCGCCGCGGACGGTCTCGAAGCCGTCGCCCTGGCCGCCGCGCACTCCTACGACCTCATCTTCATGGATTGCCAGATGCCGAAGATGGACGGCTTCGCCGCGACGGGCGCCATACGCGCCCGCTCGTCCCGCCCCCCCATCGTCGCCCTCACCGCCAACGCTCTCCTCGGCGATCGCGAACGCTGCCTCGCCGCCGGCATGGACGACTACCTCACCAAACCGTTCCACTTCAGCAGCTTGGAACGCGCCCTCACGACCTGGATAAAGCCGGGTCCCGTCGAAACGGCAGCGCCAACAAGCTGAACAACACTACCGCCACCACCTCCCCGACCACCAGATAAACCGGCCAAGGCCCCAAAAAATCCAGCAGCGACGCACCCTCCGGCTTCCGGCATAAGTACATGTAGTTAGTCTTGCAGGCCCAATTGAACAATCCCAAACTCACCGCATAAGCATTCAGCGCCAGCATCACCCGCCAGACACATCCAGGCAGCGGTCGCATCGCCTTGCTCCACCACAGATACAAGATACACGCCACAATCCCGCAGTGCGCCAAAAAGAAGTACACCGTCGGATAGCTCGGAAACGGCTCCCATAAATCGGGCGTCAACACCGCCATCGAAGTCCCCGCCAATCCCGCGAAAAAGCAAAACTCAAACGCAAACTGCGGCTTGATCAACATCGCCGCCACCGTCAGCCACAAAATCAAATCACAAAGCTGCAGCGGCAGCCCGGCCGGAAACTGAAACCAGCCCTTCTGAAACTTATAGACATAGTAAATTAACTCATTGCTCAGTAACAGCAAGCCCAAACTAACCCGAACCGGTGTCGCCACCGCCGGCACCCGCCGACTCCACCAAGCCAGCAACCCCGCCGTCAAAAACATCGCCGCGATAATCGCCAGGTGAACCACCCCAAACAGTTGGAAATTCTGATTCCGCATCCCTACAATGCTACCCTGGGTCCCGTGCCGGATATCACTCAGTTCACCGACTACAACCGTACCGTCTTCACCGCGGAAACCAAAATCGCCGACGCCTGGATGCGCGAATACTTCGAACGTTACTCCGTCCAGTTCGACCTCCCCGAGGAACTCGAAGAAGCCCTCCGCTTCGAACAAGCCGCCCACGACGCCGGCTTCTCCATCGCACCCCTCTGAGGGATGTAATCCCTTACAGGAACCGCCGTAGCTTCGCGCTCAACGCCGCAGGATGGTCTTGATGGTGCCGTCTGCGCCGTTCTTCTCCCCGCGGTGCCGCCAGCGGATTCCTCGTAACCTCCCGTAGCCTCCCCTCCACCTGCGGATTTGTGACGTATCGCAATCTCCGGCCATCACCGAACTCATCAACAGCGTCCCACCGGCCGTCCCCATTCAGTTCGACATCGAAAAGTAGGTCGTCCCCAAAAGGCGCGATGGAAGGTATATAATCGCGCCAAATGAACCGTCGCAACTTCACCCTAACCGCTGCCGCCCTAACCGCCGCCGGATCCGCTCCCGCCGCACCGCTCAAACTCAATCCACCCAAAATCACCCCCTGGTCCCCCGGCATCAAAATGGCGATGCAACTCGGGGCTGACCCCTCCGACGAAGACCTCCAATTCATGAACCAGGTCGGCGTCCGCTACACCTCGGTCACCATTGACCGCAAAGACGACAACGTCGCCAACTTCCGCCGCATCAAAGCCAAGGTCGAATCCGCCGGCCTCCGCGTTTTCAACATCGGTCACGACGGCAACCGCAACCAGGAAGAGATCGTTCTCAATCTCCCCGGCCGCGACGAACGCATCGAAGCCTACAAGCGCTACCTCCAAAACTGCGGCAAGGCCAGCATCCATTACGTCACTTACGCCCACATGGGCAACGGCATCTGGTACACCGACCGCGAAACCACCCGGGGCAACGCCTCCGCCCGCGGCTTCAATCTCGCCAAAGGCGGCGAAGGTCAATGGGCCGGCAAAATCTTTAAGGGACCCCTCTCCCACGGTCGCGTCTACACCGAACAGGAACTCTGGGACAACTACGAATACTTCATCCGAAAAGTCGCCCCCGTCGCCGAGGAAAACAACGTCTTCATCGGTATCCACCCGGACGACCCGCCCGTCCCCATGCTCGCCGGCATCCCCCGCCACATCTTCGGTACCTTCGAAGGTTACAAACGCGGCCTCGAAATGGCCAATTCCACTCACGTCGGCGTCTGCTTCTGCATCGGCACCTGGCTCGAAGGCGGCGAACTCATGGGCGCCGACGTCGTCTCGGCCATCAAGTACTTCGGCGAACGCGGCAAAATCTGGAAGGTGCACATGCGTAACATGTCCGCCCCCCTTCCCCACTTTGTCGAAACCTTCGTCGACAACGGCTACTACGACATGTACACCGCCATGAAGGCCCTCCGGGAAGTCAACTTCGACGGCATCGTCATCGGCGACCATTTCCCCACCATGGTCGGCGGCCCCCGCGTCGCCGTCGGCTACACCGTCGCCTGGATCCGGGCCATGATCGACCGTGCTAACGCCGAATTCGCCGCCCGCCCCGTCACCGCCTAACCCCATCCGATTGGAGCGTGGGTGTGAGCTAAAATCAACAATAAACTCATGCCCAAGCCCCTCCCTTTCCTCCTCTTCCTCCTCGCCGCCACCGCCCTCGCCGCCCCTCCCGACCTCGCCCGTTGGCAGCGCCAAGCCAAAAACATCACCATCATCCGCGACACCTGGGGCATCGCCCACGTCTACGGCAAAACCGACGCCGACGCCGTCTTCGGCGCCCTCTACGCCCAAGCCGAAGACGACTTCAACCGCATCGAAACCAACTTCCTCACCTCCCTCGGCCGCCTCGCCGAAGCCGACGGAGAATCGAAGATCTACCAGGATCTCCGCCTGAAGCTCTACGTCAACCCCGCCAAACTCCAAGCCCAATACGCCGCCAGCCCCGCCTGGCTCAAAAAGCTCATGGACGCCTGGGCCGACGGCCTCAACTTCTACCTCGCCCAACACCCCCAAGTGAAGCCCCGCGTCCTCACCCGCTTCGAACCCTGGATGGCCCTCAGCTTCACCGAAGGCTCCATCGGCGGTGATATTGAACGGATAAGCCTTCCGCAACTCGAAGCCTTCTACGGCCAAACCCCGCTCCGCGCCGCCGCCCCTCCCACCCATGACGAAGAACCCCGCGGCTCCAACGGCATCGCCATCGCCCCCTCCAATACAACCAACAAAAAGGCCCTTCTCCTCATCAATCCCCACACTTCTTTCTTCTTCCGCTCCGAACTCCAAATGGTCAGCCGCGAAGGCCTCAACGCCTACGGCGCCGCCACCTGGGGCCAGTTCTTTATCTACCAAGGCTTCAACGACCGCGCCGGCTGGATGCACACAACCAGCGGCATCGACGTCGTCGACGAATACCTCGAAACCATCACCAAAACCCCCACCGGTTACACCTACAAATACGGCGCTGAATCCCGCCCCGTCCTCTCCGAAACCATCACCGTCCCCTACCGCACCCCCACCGGCTTAGCCCAAAAGACCTTCACCGCCTTCCGCACCCACCACGGCCCCATCGTCCGCGCCGTCAACGATAAGTGGGTCGCCGTCCGCCTCATGGACGAACCCGTCAAAGCTCTCTCCCAGTCGTATCTCCGGACCAAGGCCCGCTCTTACAAGGCGTACGTCGAAACCATGGAGATCAAAACCAACTCCTCGAACAACACGATCTACGCCGACGCCGACGGCAATATCGCTTACTTCCACGGTAACTTCCTCCCCCGTCGAGATACTAACTTCGATTGGACCAAGCCCGTCGATGGCGCAAACCCCGCCACCGAATGGGGCCCCCTCCACGCCCTCAACGAACTCCCCTCTCTTTACAACCCCGCCTCCGGCTGGCTCTACAACACCAACAACTCCCCCTGGTCCGCCGCCGGTGCCGCCAGCCGCAAACAGCAGGACTTCCCCTCTTACGTCGAGCGCGGCACCGAAAACGCCCGCGGCCTCCACGCCCTCCGCCTCCTGACCGGCGTCAACAACTTCACCCTCGATTCCCTCCTCGCCGCCGCCTACGACTCTTATCTCCCGTGGTTTGAAAAGCCCATCCCCGCCCTTCTCAAGGCCTGGGACACCACCCCCGCCTCCGACCCGCTCAAAACCAAACTAGCCCCGCAAATCGCCCAGCTCAAATCCTGGGACCTCCGCTGGTCCACCACCTCCGTCCCCACCTCCCTCGCCGTCTTCTGGGGCGACGAAGTCCGCCGCCGCGCCCCCGGCCGCGCCGTCGATCTCGCCCTGGCCGACTTCGCCGCGCAGGCCCCCGCGCCCCTTCTCCTCGAAGCCCTCGCCGCCGCCTCCGACAAACTAGCCGCCGACTTCGGCCAATGGCAGACCCCCTGGGGCGACATCAACCGCTTCCAGCGCCTCACCGCCGATATCGTCCACCCCTTTGACGACCAGGGCGCCAGCATCCCCGTCGGCTTCACCTCCGCCATCTGGGGTTCGCTCGCCTCCTACGGAGCCCGCCCCTATCCCAACACGAAGAAATGGTACGGAACCAGCGGCAACAGCTTCGTCGCCGTCGTCGAATTCGGCAAGCGCGTTCGAGCCCGCGCCATCACCGCCGGAGGCGAAAGCGGCCTCGTCGGCTCCCCCCACTTCAACGACCAAGCCCCGCGCTACGCAACCGGCGATCTCCGCGAAGTCTACTTCCACCCCGACCAAATCAAAGCCCACACCGAAAGTAAGTACCACCCGGGCAACTAACTTCCATGGTCAAATAATTCATATGCGCCGTCGCCTCCTTCTCGGTCAATTCTTATCCCTGCCGCTATTAGCAGAAGACTGGCCCCAGTTCCGCGGACTCACCGGCCAAGGCCTCTCCCCCGAAAAAGGCCTCCCCCTCACCTGGACCGAAACCCAAAACGTCCGCTGGAAAACGCCCCTCCCCGGCAGCGGCTGGTCCAGCCCCTCCATCGTCAATAACACCATCTGGCTCACCACCGCCACCGACAACAACGCCTCCCTCCGCCTCCTCTCGCTCGATTCGACCTCCGGCAAAATCCTCACAAACACCGAAGTCTTCCGCGTCAAAGACGTCGGCCCCGGCATTCACAAAAAGAACTCTTTCGCCTCGCCCTCCGCTATCGTCCAAGGCGACAAAGTCTACGTCCACTTCGGCTTCTACGGCACCGCCTGCGTCTCCACCAAAGGCGAAATTCTCTGGAAGCAGACTCTCAAATACGAGCCCCAACATGGCCCCGGCGGCTCCCCCGCCCTTTTTGAAGACCTCCTCATTTTTAGCTGCGACGGCCTCGATATCCAATTCGTCGTCGCCCTCGACGCCGCCACCGGCAAAATCCGCTGGAAGACCCCTCGTGGCAAAGGCAACCAAGCCTACTCGACCCCCCTCCTCATTGACGTCGCCGGCAAGCCCCAAGTCATCAGCCCCGGCGCCCACCGCGCGTACGCCTACGACCCCCGGACAGGCAAAGAACTCTGGTACATCGAGTACGGCGACGGCTTCTCGAACGTGCCCCGCCCCCTCTACGCCCACGGCCTCGTCTATATCTGCTCCGGCTTCTTCCAACCCGTCCTCTTCGCCGTCCGCCCCGATGGCCGCGGCAACGTCACCAAGTCTCACGTCACTTGGTCCCACCCCCGCGCCGTCCCCCTCACCCCCTCCCCCATCGTCGTCGGCGACGAGCTCTACATGGTCAGCGACGCCGGAATTGCCACCTGCCTCGACGCCAAAACCGGCCAATCCCACTGGCAGCAACGCATCGGCGGCAACCATTCCGCCTCCCCCATCGCCGTCGATGGCCGCGTCTATTTCCTCAGCGAAGAAGGCGAATGCACCGTCATCGCCCCGGGCAAGCAGTTCCAGCAACTGGCAAAAAACACGATCGACGAGCGCACCCTCGCCTCCATCTCCGTCTCCGGCCACGCGCTCTACCTGCGCGGCGACAAGAACCTCTATCGGTTGGAAATGTAACCACCTCTGGTGCATTTCCACCACCCCCCCAACGCCACAAAACCTATAACTCCTTCGTTTCCAATAACCCGAACTTAGGTACTTCGCGTGCATTACTGCAAGCAGGAGCCTACCATGTTGAATACTAAAAATCTCCGTCTCTCCCTAGTTTTGGGTGCCGTCCTCCTCTTCGCCGCACCTCTCGCTTTCGCTGATCGAGGCGGTCGCCACGGCGGCCAAGGACGGTCTTCTTTTGGCGGCAGCTTCCGCAACAGCCGCCCCTACGTCGCCCCCGACCGCAGCTATCGGCCCAGCTACAACGGCTATAACTCCGGTTTCTCGGCCGGACGCTTCTACCCCGGTCGAGGCTACTTCTACGGTGGCAACTTCTGGGCCCGCCCCTATTCCGGCATCGGCATCGGCATCCCGTTCGGCTACGGCTTCAACACCAATCGCGGCTGCGGTTACGTAAATAACTTCGGCGATTTCTACCCCGCGCCGTGCTACTCCCGATTCTCTTCGCGTTACTAATATAATTGAGGCGTCCATATGCGGCGCCTCAACTTATTTCTCCTGTCCACCACCCTCTTCGCAGGTCCCGATCTCTTCGACGCCATCCGCGCCGGCGACCAAGCCATCGTCGCCAAGTCCGCCCATATCGTAAACACCGCCCGCGCCGATGGCACCACTCCCCTTCACCACGCCGTCGTCACCGCCGACGCCGCCATGGTCGAACTCCTCCTCAGCCAAAACGCCGACCCCAAAGCCGTCAACACCGGCGGCTACACCCCCCTCCACTACGCCCTCTCCGATCTCCGCAAAACCAAGCTCCTCCTCGCCGCCGGAGCCGACCCCAATACCCCCGCCAAGAACGGACTCACCCCCCTCCGTATCGCCGTCAGCCGCAAGGGTGCCCAGCCTTTCGTCGACGCCCTGCTCGCTGCCGGAGCCCAGCCCACCTCCCTCGCTCTCGAAACCGCCGTCGCCACCGGAGAACCCTCCGTCCTCGTCACCCTCCTAAAGAAAGGCGCCACCCTGGCCCCCAACTCCACCGCACTCAACAAGGCGGCCGTCGTTAACTGCCTCGCCTGCGCCCCCATCCTCCTCTCCGCCGGCGCCGAAGTCGCCACCCTCGGCAACGGCGGCCAATCCGCCCTCCAAAATGCCGCCGCCTACCAGAACCTCGAATTTGTCCGGCTCCTCCTCGACCAAGCCGCGCCCCTCGACCCCCAATGCGCCCGCGGCTACACCGCCCTCATGCGCGCCGCCATCGCCTACGACCGCAACCCCGCCGTCGTCAATCTCCTCCTCGCCCGCGGAGCCCGTACCGATCTCAAGGAAGAAAACGGCAACACCGCCCTCACCCTCGCCCACCGCTTCGGCGCGAACGACCCCATCGTCCAGGCCCTCCGCCTCGCCAAAGCTCCCGGCGCTCCAGAGCCGACCCCCGTCTCGTCCTCCCCTGCCAAGTCTCCCCGCCACGCCATCGAACGAGCCCTGCCGTTGCTGCAAACCACCGCCCCCGCCGTCTGGAAAACCCGCGGCTGCGTCTCCTGCCATAGCAACACGGTCCCCGAGATGGTCACCACATTGGCCCATAAACAAGGCTTCCCCGTCGACATCGCCGCCGCCACCCGCGAACGCCGCGTCACCATCTCCACCAGCTCCGGCAACCTCCCCGGCGTCCTCAACGGTCTCGGCGTCATCGGCGGCCCCGTCTACATCCTCTCCGGCTTCGGCTTCGATCAGGAGCCAGCCAACCGCTTCACTGACGCCACGTTTCACAAGATCGCCTTCCGGCAAGATCCAGACGGCAAATGGGATTTCCGTATCTACCGTCCGCCCAGTGAGTACTCTTACATCACCGCCACGGCCCTCGCCGCGACGGCGTTGAAGGCCTATCACACCCCCGGCCGAGCCCCCGAAATCGCCGCCCGGCTTACGGATGCGGGCACCTGGCTCCGCGCTCAATCCGCCCACGGCGTCGAGGAGCAAGCGATGCGCCTGATCGGCCTCGCCGCCACGAACTCACCCATCGACGCTGCCGTCAACGAGCTCCTTACAAGCCAACGCCGCGACGGAGGCTGGTCCCAACTCCCGGACATGCCGCCCGACGCCTACGCCACCGGCCTCGCCCTCTACGCCCTCCACACTGCGGCCAAAGTGAAGCCTATGGCACCCCCGTACCAGCAAGGGATCGCCTGGCTCCTCAAGAGCCAGTTCCCCGACGGAAGTTGGTACGTCCAGACCCACGCCCACCCTCTCCAACCCTATTTCGAAAGCGGCTTCCCCTACGCTCATCACCAGTGGATCGCCGCCGCCGGTACCAGTTGGGCCTCTCTCGCCCTGCTCTTCGCCCAAGCCTCCCCAGCCGAAGTCGTCGCCACTCGCACCCGCACAATCTCCGGGCCGAAAGCCGACTAGCACTCCTACCCAGCTTTCAGTTACCATATAGCCATATGAAGACGACCATAGACCTTCCTGACGCGCTCCTCGCTGAGGCCAAACAAGTCGCCGCTTCTAACCGGATAACTCTAACCGAGGTCATCTCCATGGGATTGCGCAAGGCCATCGCAGCCCTGGAATCGCCGCCTCCGTTCAAGCTCAAGGACGGCGCTTATGGAGCCGGCGGCCTCGCACCTGAACTTACCCGCGGCCTCCATTGGGACGACATCCGCGACTCTGTTTATCCTCGGCCCGCAGTCACAATTAGCCCTGACGGAAAAGAGACCTACCGGTGGCCTGATTGATCGCGGTTGATACCAACATCCTCGTTTACGCACACCGGCCACAGAGCGAATGGCATTTTCAGGCTCGCGAACTAATTCGCTCCCTCGCCGAAGGCCGCATTGCCTGGGCGATACCTTGGCCTTGCGTGAATGAGTTTTTATCTGTGAGCACGAACGTTCGGATTTATTGTGAGGACGCCAGCCCCCTCCCAATTGCGCTCCATCAACTCGAACTCTGGTTTGAAAGTCCCAGCGTCCATCTCCTCGCCGAACGTTCCGGCTACTGGCCCATACTCACCCGTCTCGTCACGGCTGCCAAAATCTCCGGTGCCCAAGTCCACGACGCCCGCATCGCCGCCCTCTGCGAACTCCACGGCGTAACGGAACTCTGGTCCGCCGACCGTGACTTTCAACGCTTCCCCGCCCTCCGCGTCCGCAATCCCCTCATTTCGCGGTAAGCGGCACCTGCGCCGGCTCAAGGCGCGAGCCACCTACGCCGCTTTGATCCAAAGTATGATCTTGCCATACGCCGTCAAACGTTCATCCGCCGTCAGCAGCGTTAATGCCTCACATTGCGCTTGAGCAATCAGCATCCGGTCGAAGGGGTCCCGATGATGCATGGGCAAATTGGCTGTCGCGTTCGCGTGCACCCGAGAAATGGGCGGCCATTGAAATTCCGTACCCTCCACTGCGGCATCGAATTCCCTTGGCAAATCCAGCTTCCCTAGCTTCTGCTGAATTCGAATCTCCCACGCCGAGGCAGCGCTCAGGAATACCGTCCGCTCCGGATCGGAAATAAGTTCGCGCATCGCAAGGGGTAACTTGGACGAACCTTCCAACCACCAAAGCAGAACGTGAGTATCGAGAAGAAGTCTCACTCTGCCCCAAATGCTTCCGCTATATCAAGCGGAAGTTCGTCAAAGTCATCCGCAATCTGTATTCGTTGCTGTTGGCCACGATCAGTATGGGTGTGTCTGCTGGGCGGGAAGAGGGAGTTTGGTGCTCTTTGGCATCGGTTGGGCTTCTCCAACTTTGCGAGCTAAACGCATCCTCCCCCTCGACAACCCCTTCGGAGCATCCCCAGCGACCGGCTTTACTGTGCGAAACCCCCTCTTTCGTTCACCGCATACTTCGATTCCTCGATTGAAAACACAATAAGGCACCGTTGCCTCGAAACTCTTCCACCGCGTTTAGCTCAATGCGCGTTCTCATCACCGGGCGGCCCCAGATTCGCCCCGCCTCGTCGCGTTTTCCGTCCCGCCCGCTGATGAGAACTTAACCATTCACAACCCGAAAAAATATATCTTTCGCTTCTTTTCTCCCACTTACGGACACAGCGACCAAACTGGCCTCCTCCCATAGCGTAGGATTCTTGTCAGATAAGCCCGTTTGACCGAACCCTCGGCCAAGCGGGCTTTTTCATTGCAAAACACTGGAGAATCTACCCATGTCCACCGAAACGTTCGTCTTTGATCGTGAGGCATTCATCGCCAAGTGCGTCGCCGACCACGAGGCCGAGTTAGCCGTCGA
>Ga0136639_10000899_pt1 | contig 10318 bp, 9 predicted proteins | sample AntDrymUQ8592106_2_FD_113739 | JGI IMG/M metagenome (GOLD analysis project Ga0136639, IMG submission 113739) | Polar desert sand microbial communities from Dry Valleys, Antarctica - metaG UQ859 (21.06) | ecosystem: Environmental > Terrestrial > Soil > Desert | place: Antarctica: Dry Valley...
GGGCCGCGGGTTTCGGCTGGGCGCTACCCAGGGCGATGCCCTGGGCTGAGGGATATTCGCACCGTTGGCGCTGAAGAAAGGTGCCGCGATCCGGGTGGCGTGGTTCGGCGCGCATCGGTATCGCGTCCCGTTAGGCCGCGGGTTTCGGGTGTGCTGAAGAAATGTCGCATCGTGGGTGCTGAAGAAGCTTTGGCCCAAGGGGCAGAATCCTGGCCTAACGGGCCAACATCCCTCAGCCCAGGGCAACGCCCTGGGCGGTGCCGACAGGATGCCGGGGAGAATCTGCAGGATTTCTCAAAAATAGCCTTGCGCGGGCTTCGTGAGCGGCTATTTACCCCGCAGCTACGCGGGTGTAGCTCAGTGGTAGAGCGCCACCTTGCCAAGGTGGATGTCGTGAGTTCGAATCTCATCACCCGCTCCAATTTTCCTGAACAAGGCGCTCGTTTTTGAGCGCCTCGTTTGTTTTCCGGGGGTCGGTTGCTGGTGCTTTGCGGGGGATTTTTGGGGTCATTTGGTGTCGCCGCGGGCCGCGGCCACCCCTGGCCTGTTTGCGGTTTCCAACCGGCCGGATTTTGTGCACAAGGGTTCATGATTTGGGTTTGGGGAAAGTTATCCGCCGCTAAATGGGCCGACGCATGGGACGAGCGCTTCCGCGGCAACCCCAACGCCGTGACGACCTACATCAAGGGCGGCAAGTCCGTCCGCGTGGAGGTCTACTGCGAGACCCAGAAGCAGGCCGACGCCATCAAAAAACAGTTCGGCGGCCAGGTCCGCAAGCTCGTCTCCAAGGACTGGAGCGCCCCACCGCCCAAGCGCGCGGAACCTATCAAAATCCGCGCCGCGTTGTTAGTCACGGACGAGGACGACGCCGCGGCCCTCAAAGCCCTCCAGGCGGCCAATCCCGAGCGCAGGATCATCTCCATCCCGCCGGAAATGGCCTTCGGCACCGGCGACCATGCGACCACCTCTACCTGTTTGCGGCTGTTAGTGGATGTTGCCCGCGACCTCAAGCGGGCCGGCGTCAAGGATTGGCCAATGGCCGACCTTGGCACCGGCAGCGGGGTGCTGGCGATCGCTGCCCGGATGTTAGGCTCGGGTCCCTCCGTGGCCTATGACTTTGACCCGCTGGCGGTGAAAGTCGCCGCGCGCAACGTGGTGCGCAACGGCGTGGAGGGCATCACGGTGGCCGAGCAGGATGTTTTGAAATGGCTGCCGCCGCAGCGCTTTCCGGTGGTGGCGGCGAACTTGTTCAGCACTGTGCTCATTGAGGCCTTCCCGGTGATCGCCAAGGCCCTGGCACCCGGCGGGCACCTGGTGGTTTCGGGGATTTTAGCCACTCAGGCGCCGCTTGTGTTTGCCGCCGGCGCACTCTACGGGCTGGAGTTTCCTGAAATCCTGCGCAAAGGCAAATGGGTGACCGCACGCGGTGGCTGGAAGTGACCGCGGCGGCTGGATGTGACTTGGAAGTGAGGCATCTACCTGCATTTCACTTGCATCGCCTCATCGAGGGGCTAAGAAATTCCTCCCACTCCTGAGGGGGGGTGCGCGCTCTACTGACCGTTCTCCGCCTCGGGGCTGGTCACATCTTAATATAGCGCGCAATGGAAAGTATTTCTTCTCGAATCGAAAAGATCGCCCCCTCGCTCACTCTGGCTGTCACCAACCAGACCAAGGCCATGAAAGCCAAGGGCGAGGAAGTTTACGGCCTCGCTGGTGGCGAGCCGGAGATGGACACCCCGGATTTCATCAAGCAGGCCGCCATCAAGGCGCTGCAGGAAGGCCGCACGAAGTACACTCCCGCCGCGGGCATCCCCGAGCTGCGCGAGGCGATTGCCGCCAAGCTGCTTGCCGACAACAACCTCGACTACTCGCCCAAGGATATCTGCGTGGCCTCCGGAGCCAAGCACGCCTGCATGAACGCCATCCAGGCCATTGTGGATGAAGGCGACGAAGTCATTATCCCTTCTCCTTACTGGGTTTCCTACCCGGAAATGGTCCGCCTTGCCGGCGGCGTCCCGGTTTTTGTCGAAACCACCGAGAAGAACGACTGGAAGATGACCGCCGAGCAATTCGAAGCGGCCATGACCCCGGCGACCAAGATGGTCATCCTCAACACCCCGGGCAACCCGACCGGCTCGATCTACACCCGCGAGGAGCTCCTTGCCATCGGTGAGGTTGCCCTTTCCGAGGACATCATCATCCTCTCGGACGAAATCTACGAAAAGCTCGTCTACGGCGGCGCGGAACACGTCAGCATTGCCTCCCTGTCCCAGGAGCTCAAGGACATCACCATCACCGTCAACGGCTTCTCCAAGGCCTACTCGATGACCGGCTGGCGCCTTGGCTACACCGCCGCTCCTCCGGCCATCGCCGAGGCGATCTCCACCATCATGGGGCACACGACCTCCAACGCGACCACCTTCGCCCAGTACGGCGGCATCGCCGCTCTGGAAGGCGCCCAAACCTTCATCGATGACATGGTCGGTGAGTACGACGTGCGCCGCCAGTTCATGCTCGCACGCCTGCGCGCTATCCCGAACATCTCCGTCGTCGAGCCAAAGGGCGCCTTCTACTTCTTCGTCAACATGACCAAGCTCGGCATCAAGTCACAGAACCTCTGCGACAAACTCCTCTCCCGCTACAAGGTCGCCGCCATCCCCGGCATCGCCTTCGGCAACGACGAGGCCATCCGCCTGAGCTACTGCACCACCCTGGACGTCCTTAACGAGGGCATCACCCGCTTCGAGCAGTTCTGCCGCGAGCATTGAGCCTTGCTCTCCCGCCTTCAGCGCCGGCCCGCTCATGCGGTCCGGCGTTTTTTTTACCCCAACGCGCGTGGTGCAATGTGCACTCAGGCATTGCGCGTTGCTCCACGCAGGTGCTCACGGCACCAGACGTCCCGCTCGCGGGGAGCACGGGGCCCGGTGGCCGCCGGGTTCTAACCGTTAACCTGCTAGCACGCCGGGCGCTCCGTTTTCCTCCGGTCGGCATGGGGCGTGCGGAGGGGAGGGGCTAACATTATGAAAGCGCAAAAATCAGCAACGACAGTATGCATCACGGCCGCCGCATTATTAGGTTTGGTTGGCTGTGAGGTAAAGAAGACCCAGGAAGGCAATTTGCCGGAGGTGAGGACCGAAGGGGAGGTGCAGCTGCCGAAGTATGACGTACAAGGGCCAGAGGTTGAGGTTGGCACGAAGAAGGTCGAGGTGCCGACGCTTGATATTCAGACTCCTCAGGAGCAGCGCGAGGAAGAGGCCAAGCAAGCCAATCCTCCCGAATAGCCGCGAGGACCGGGGTTGGGCTCGAATTAGTTGGCGTTGGATGCCTGCGGGTGGTTTTCCCGGCAAGGCGGGGAATGGCCTGTGGAGAATTGTGATTGAGCCAAAGCGGTGTGGCGGGGAGTACCCCTTCCCACCGCACTCCAAACAAGGGCGGCTTCTGCGCTCTGAAGGCAGACCTTGAGAATGTTTTGAGGACATCCGAAGAATTTCTCGCGTGCGGGATGAGCGAAGAGGTCTTAGCCTCGCGCGCATGACCCGCCCGGTGGACGCACTCCTCGATTTTCTGCGCAGCCAGGAGCGCCGCGGGGTGACCCATGTCTATTTGGATGATGATGTTCGCCAAGCCCTTCGCGACCTGCATCTGCGCTCACGCGGCAAGGCACCGGCTCGGCCACTCTCAACGCCCGTGGCGCGAGCAGCCAGCGCGGCTGCGCTTGGCCCTGTTCCTGTCGAAGCGCCGGCCGCCGCCGAGCCGGCCGCCGATCTAACCCTGCCACAGGTTGCCGGCAGCCCGGCCGAGCAGATTGCCGCCCTTGCCGCAGCCGTCCAGACATGGCCGCCTATCCGCGGCCTTGGAACGCTGCGCGAGATGATGGTTTTCTCCGCGGGCAATCCGGCCGCGCGGGTAATGTTGGTCGGGGAGGCTCCCAGCCACCATGACGAGAGCCGCGGCGAGCCGTTCTGCGGACCGGTTGGCGAGAAACTAACAGCCATCCTCAAGGCGATGGGCCTGTCCCGGGCGGAGGTTTATCTATCCAACATTGTAAAGTTCCGTCCGGCCGCGCCGGGCCAGACGATCAGCAGCCGCAAGCCCAGTGCGGAGGAACTTGCCGCCAGCCTGCCGGTCTTGTTGGAAGAGATCCGCATTGTGGCCCCGGAGGTCATCATTGCCTTTGGCGCCACCGCCGCGGAAGCCCTGCTCAAGTCCAAAGCCAGTGTTGAGGCCCTCAGTGGCAGGTGGCAGCAGTTTGACGCGATCCCCCTGCGCGCCACCTTCCACCCCAGCGAGTTGCTCCACGGCGACGAGGCCATCAGCATCAAGCGCCGGCTCTGGGAGGACATGCTCGCCGTCATGGAAAAGCTCGATTTGCCGATCTCCGCCAAACAGCGCGGGTTCTTCCAGAAGCCCTAACCGGGGCATCCAACCTTTCTTTCTAACCCATATGTCCCACCCATTCCTAGACGATCACTTTCACATCCGCTGGTCCACGCTCACCCCCGAGCACGTGGCGGGAGACATCACCGCGGCGCTCGAACTTGCCGGGGAAAACCTCGCGGAGCTCTTCAGCCAGGAGCCGGACACTCTAACGTACGAGAACACATTCGGGGCCCTCGAGGACGCCACCGACCTGCTAGACCACAGCTGGGGCCGCCTCAACCACCTTGACTCGGTCAATGACAACCCCGAACAGCGCGCCGCGCTCAACGCGATGCTTCCGGCCGTTTCGGAGTTTTACGCGTCCATTCCGCTCCACCCGCGCCTCTGGTCGGTGCTCAAGGCCTTTGCCGACTCGCCTGCGGCGCAATCACTTGGGCCAGTCCACAAGCGCTACGTCGAGGAGACGGTGCTCGATTTCCAACAGGCTGGCGCCGACCTCGCTGTGGAAAAGAAGGAACGCGTTGCGGCCATCCAGGCGGAGCTTTCCCAGGTGACCAAGCAGTATTCCGAGAACGTGTTGGACTCGACCAACGCGTGGGATATGGTCATCGAGGATGCAGCGCTGTTAGCCGGGCTGCCCGCCTCGGCGCGCGCCGCCGCCTTGGCCGACGCCGTGGCCAAGGGCATCGCCACCGAGGAGGAGCCGAAATGGCGCTTTACCCTGCAGTTTCCCTCGACCGGACCGGTGATGCAGCACCTGGATGATTCGAGTGTTAGGCGCCAGGTTTGGGAGGCAAGCACCCAAGTGGGCGCCGCCGGTGCTCACGACAACACCGAGCTGGTTTGGAAGATCCTCGAGCTGCGCCGGGAGAAGGCCGAAATTCTCGGCCACGGCGACTTTGCCGCCCTCACCCTGCAGCGCCGCATGGCCCGCAGCGGCCAGGCCGCCATGGAGTTCGTCGAGGGCCTGCACCGCCGGATCTCGCCAGCCTTCCAGCGCGAGTGCCTGGAGCTCGCCGACTACAAGGCCGCCAAGACTAACACCCCATCCGAACCGTTGGAGCCGTGGGATTTTTCCTACTGGGCCGAAAAGCGCCGCCAGGAACAATACGCCTTCGATAGCGAGGAGCTGCGGCCTTTCTTCCCGGTCGACCGGGTCATGGACGGCATGTTCACCATTGCCTCGCGGCTGTTTGGCGTGACCATCACCCAGCGTCCGGCGACCTATTTTGCGCCCAACACCCGGCCCGCGGACGACCTAGCAACCATCGAGGTCTGGCACCCGCAATGCACGTTCTATGACCTGCATGATCAGATCGGCGGCGAGCACCTCGGGTCGTTCTACGCCGACTGGCACCCGCGCGAGTCGAAACGCGGCGGCGCGTGGATGAACTCGCTGAAAACCGGCCGGCGCGACCACCAGGCACGCGAGCCGCACCTAGGCCTCATCATCGGCAACATGAGCCCGCCCGCCGGCGACAAGCCCGCGCTGCTCAATCACCGCGAGGTGGAGACGATTTTCCACGAGTTCGGCCACCTGCTCCACCACCTGTTAGGCGAAGTTGAGGTCCGCGCGCTCAGCGGCACGAATGTCGCGTGGGACTTTGTCGAGCTGCCGAGCCAGATCATGGAGAACTTTTGTTGGGACCGTGAGTCGCTCGACCTGTTTGCGCGCCACCACGAGACGGGAGCGACGATTCCGGACGAATTGTTTGAGAAGATGATCGCGGCAAAAAACTACATGAGCGCCTCGGCCTTCATGCGCCAGCTCGCCTTTGGCAAGCTTGACCTGGAGCTCCACCTGCGCCCCGGCCACTACATTGGCCGCGACCTCGATGAGGTGGACCGCGAGATTCTAGCAGGCTACAAGGCGCCCACCCGCACCGAGGGTCCCAGCATGACCCGGCGCTTCAACCACCTGTTCTCCAGCCCAACAGGGTACGCTGCGGGCTACTATTCCTACAAGTGGGCCGAAGTGTTGGATGCGGACGCCTTCACGCGCTTCCAGACCGAAGGGGTGCTCAACCCTGACACGGGCTTGGCGTTCCGCGAGCACATCCTGAGCAAGGGGAACTCGGCGGCACCCGACGAGCTGTTCCGGCGCTTCATGGGCCGGGACCCGGAGCTCAGCCCCTTGTTGGCCCGTGCCGGCCTTGCCGGTTAGCTCAGCAGCCGCTGATCCAGCCTGAAGCGGCGGGCCGGCCCGCGGCGGATTTCTGCAAACCGCGGGTGGGCCGGGTTGAGCAAATAGTTGAGTTCGCCGGGGGTGACCACCGAGGGCACGGCCAAGGCGGCGCTTGTGGCCGAGCGCAGCCAGCGGTCGCCAAGCTGTTGGCTGCCCGGCCCGATTGCGCCAGCGTCCCAGCCGGCGGGGAGCATCGCTGGATCAAGGACTTCAATGGAATTTTCCGGGATGAGCACCTCAAGCCATGCGAAGTGGCGCGAGAAAACCTGTGGATCCTCCAAATGGACAAGGACCTCCAGCGTCGCTAGCGACAGGCTTGAAGAGGTGTAGATCATGGCGGTCCCGACGGAGTTCCAGCGCCCGCCATAGAGCCTTGCTCCCTCGCCACTCAAGGCGCTGGGCAAATAGTCAGCCCGGCACAGGCGGAAGGCGCGCGTCATGCAAGTGGCAAGCGATGGATCATGAAAACACCCCGTGGGCAATCCGGCCGAGCAGGGCCTCCACCTCCCGCGCGCCAAGCTCGGTGTCACAACAGCGCAGCGGCGAGAGGCCGCCGAGCGCACGCTTCGGCTGGGTCATCCACCGCTGCAAGGCCGCCGGCTCCTCAACCAAGGCGAGCGCCATGTGCACCACTGCCCAGACCCGCAGCAGCCGCTCACTTTCATCCCGCTTGAAGCGCTCGGTGCGCCGCGCCAAGGTGCGCAATGGGATTCCAAGCACATCGGCAAGTTCCTCCGCGGGAACCCCGAGTGTTTGCCGAAGGCGCTCAAAGACCTCCCGCGGCAGGCCCCGGCGCAGCACCTCACGCACCTGCTGGAGCTTCCCGCCCTCCGTTGCGCCGACCCCAAGCTCAGTGAGCACCGCCATCCAAGCATCTTCCGCTGGCCGCTTCGTCCCGTACTCAGCCACCGGAGATTCCAACTTCCAGCCGCTGATTTCCTCCTCCTCATGTCCTAGTGGTTCCTCGGGCATATGGCAAAATTATCACGCCATTTGGCCATTTCCAATTTTTTTTCAACCCCTTTCCCGCCCCGTCCCCCATTTTCATAACCTAGCTCCGCGCGGGTGCCCCCGCAACCTGGGAGTGCATCTGCCCTCACGCGTTGACCGGCTGCGCGCGCTCCCGGCGCAGCGGCTGGTGGACAAACAAATTCTCCAACAACGCAATCATCGCCGCCACCGACGTGAAGGTCGCCGTCTCCCTGGCGGTATGATAGCCGTAAGTTGGAATCTGCAGGGTGGCACCGTTGATCTCGCCGTTAGTTGCCTCTACCAGCCGCCCGAGCTCGGTGCGCCCGAGACTGAGCATCGGCAACCCCGCCTCAAGCCGCTCAACGTTGCGCACGGTGACAAACTCGTCCTTCATCGTGTGGGTGATGCCGAGGATGTCGCAGCGCTCGCGCAGCGCCGCCACCACCTTCGGCTCAAACGTCCCGCCCGCGTCTCGGTTGCGCAGCACCAGGTCTTGGCGCCCCACCGACTCGGCGTCCGGGAACGGGCTCGTGTCCAACACCAGCAGCTGCCTGTCGGTGATCCCGAGGCGGCGGAAATAGGCTAACAGATAGCGCCAGCTGCGTCCCGCCTCCTCCTGGGCGGTGAAGAGCGCGCGGCCTTGGAAGCCGCGGCGAAAGAGCTCAATGATGACCGCCACGCTGATCACGTTGTCTAACTGGGCGCTGAGCCGGTCGTCCTCGATGGCCAGGCGGTCCTCGTAGGCGACCGGATAGCCGGCGTGGATGCCCTTAAGTCCGTCGACGCGGAAGACCAGGTTGCCGCGGGACTGGCAGAAGTGTGACTCAGTGATCTCGCCGCGCTCCCGATAGATACCCGACCACGGGTGATAGGCGTAAACCCGCTGGCCGTTGAAGCGGCTGGAGATGGTGTCCAACATCTGTTCGGACACCGAGTCGCCGCGCAGGTCGCCGCGGTGTTGGGCAACGAAGGCGGCATACTGCAGCTCGTTGGGGCCGGTGGCCACCAGGCCGTGGCGGTCGACGTGGGCGCAGACGGTGCCGGCACCCGGGTCGTTCCCGATGACCTCCATGACTCCCTCGTAGAGAGTCACCTTCAGGCTGAGCTCCTCCATCTCGCGGCGGATCTCGTGGAAGAACGCGCGCTCCGCGCCGACCACCGAGGGCACCCGGATGAGCGAATGCAGGGTGGCAAGGAAGTCGACCGGCAGAATCACAAACAGATCCTAGCAATCAGCCGGCCATCCGCCGAGGGAAAACCCTCACAGCGGACGGTTGCGCAACAAATCGCGGATCTCGCTGAGCAAAACCTCCTGCGCCGGCGGTGCTGCCTTCTCCTCGACCGGCTTGGCCTCCTCCTTCTTGAAGGCCCCCATCACCTTCTTCACGATGAGAAAGAGCACGAAGGCCACTAACAGAAAGCTGATCGTCGCGGTGATGAAGTTTCCCCACGTCAAAACCGTCGCCCCCGCCTCCTTGGCCGCCGCCGGCGTGGCATAGTTGCCCGCTTTCCCGGCAATCACCGTGAAGCGCTCACTGAAGTCCATCCCGCCGGTCACCACCCCCAACAAGGGCATCAGCAGGTCGTTGACCAGCGAGGAGACTACCGTGGTGAAGGCCGCACCGATGATGATCCCCACCGCCATGTCAATGACGTTGCCCTTGAAGGCGAAGTCCCTGAAGTCCTTGAGCATGCGGTTTTTACTAACAGCCCGCCGCTCCCCTCCAAGCCCATTCCGCGCCAACCCGCTCGGGTGACTTGCACTTGGGCGTGACCCCCGTTGCTCGTTCGTAGGCTTGGGTTCTTGAACGATTGAACGGTCAAGGTAACAAATCACAGCAACCACCACAGCACGGTGCAGTTCCCTCCCATCGCCACAACTTTTTCCACACCCCGTAACTGAACAAAAGATGCATTCACCAATTGTCGGAGCATGACATCCATCGGCGACGGGGTTCGTAATTTGACCACATATGTCCGCGTACGGCTCGGATTAGCTTCATTGCTTGGGCACTGGGACGCGGCCTGCGTCCCGCTCCGATAGGTGATGCTGTAGGCGGAGATGGATATCACCCAATCCTCGGGGGCTGCAAAAAAAGCAGCTCAGTAGCGTGGCTCGCCGGTGGCGCTTTGAGCCTTTCCAACCCGCGGGTGGTTGTTAGAAAAGGGCGCTGTGGTGCGCGCGTGGGGAAAATTTCTGGCTCTGATTTTTCTGGTTTTTGCCTGGCCCGCTGAAGCGCGCTCCACGTGCGGCTCCGATTTGCAGTGGCGGCGCCTCAGCAGGTCGCGTGGCGGAGACGAGACCGCCAGCGCCCTGCGCCATAGCGTCTATGCCCACGCAGCCGGCCATGCCTCGATCACGGTTCAGAGTCCGCCCGTGGTGGATGTTCATGGCCGTGCGCCCGAGGCAAGCAGCGTCTTGATCAATGGCGTGGCGGCGGCCCGGCAGGGTGAGTTTTTCCACCGGGAAGTCACCTCCGCGCAGGTGGGTGGACTAAATTACAAGGCTGTTGCGGTTGCCGATGGAGAGGTGGAGGTGAGCGGCTCGATGGTCATTTTGCCCGCCACCCAGGTTCTCGCATACGATGCGGATGGCAACCTGACTTCCGATGGCCTCCGCACCTACAGCTGGGATGCGGAGAACCGGCTTGTGGGCATCGAGACTCGCCGCCTGGGCCGAGGAGAACCTGCCCGAAGGCTTCGCGGTCTTCGCCTTCCCGGAAGCTCACAGGAAGCGCCTGCGGACATCCAACGCCTGCGAAAACGTCAACGGCCAGATCA
>Ga0136639_10000900_pt1 | contig 10317 bp, 11 predicted proteins | sample AntDrymUQ8592106_2_FD_113739 | JGI IMG/M metagenome (GOLD analysis project Ga0136639, IMG submission 113739) | Polar desert sand microbial communities from Dry Valleys, Antarctica - metaG UQ859 (21.06) | ecosystem: Environmental > Terrestrial > Soil > Desert | place: Antarctica: Dry Valley...
AGGCGTGTGCGATGCGGCCGTATTCAACCTTGGTGCGCAGGCGCCACAGCGCGTAGTCGACGATCAGGTTGTGGTCGAAGGCGAGCTCGGGTAGGTCGTCGGCGGGGAACCACTGCACGTTCTCGTCAACGGTGGCGCGACTGGCCTCGTCGGCGCGCACGAGGGCCCAGTAGACGATCGAGACGATGCGGCCGTCCGGGGACCGGTTGGCCTCGCCGAACGCGTAGAGCTGTTCGAGGTAGGTGGGCTCGAGCGCGGTCGTCTCGAGCAGGTTGCGGCGGGCGGCAAGCTCCAGCCCCTCGGTCACTCGCACCATCCCGCCGGGCAGCGCCCAGCGACCCCGCCAGGGTTCACGGGTGCGGCGCACGAGCGGCAGCCAGAGGCCGACCGCGCCGACGTCCGGATGCTGGCGCAGCGCGAAGATCACGGTGGACACGGCGACGCCGACGCCCTGCACCTGGACCGTCTCGCTCATCACCACTCCTCACCTAGTTAAAGTCACTTCGACTTGAACAGGATAGCACTTAGTGTCAGCAACACCCAAACCCGTGTCCGGCTCGCATCGGCGCAGGGGGCGGGCGGTGATCGCGCACAATGGTGGGATGGACGACGCGATCTTCGAGATCCCCCTGTGGGCCGAACTGCTGGCCGTAGGGGTCGGCGCGCTGATGGGTGCCCTGTTCGCCGCGCGCTTCAAGGACTACCATCTCGATCTGCTCGGCGTCGCCATCATCGGCGTCTGCACCGGGCTCGGCGGCGGTGTGCTGCGCGACCTGGTGCTGTCGGTGCCGGTCGCGACCTTCCAAAACAACTGGTACCTGATCGTCGCGGTCGGCGCGTCGATGCTCGGGATGCTGCTCGAGCGCTTGTTCACGAAGCTCAACACGGTATTCACCGTGGTGGACGCCCTCAACCTCGGCCTCTTCGCGGCGATCGGCGCGACGAAGGGGATCGCGTTCGGGGTGCCGGCGGTGCCGGCCGCGCTGCTCGGCCTGCTCACCGCCGTCGGAGGGTCGATCCTTCGGGACGTTCTCATGGTCTCCCCCGTCGAGCTTTTGCGGGTCGGCCCGCTCTACGCCGCGGCCGTGATCCTCGGAACCACGACCCTCGTCACAATGACCACCCTTGGCAGCGCCATCCTCCCCGCCGCGATCGCCTGCGTCGTGGTCACCTTCGTCGCGCGCGTGTTCGGTTTCGCCTTCGGACTGCGGATTCCGGAGCAGCGGCACCTCGAGCGCCTCCGCCGCCCGTCGCGGCTGCGCCGCTCGGAGGGCTCCGACACCACATCCGCCTGACCGCGGCACGACATCCGTCGGCGCGCGGAGCGGGCAGAATGGTCCAGTGTCCAGTGCCCTTTTCGTCATTCCCCTCTGGGCCGACCTTCTCGCGGTCGGCATCGGTGCGCTGCAGGGCGCGATGTTCGCGGCCCAGTTCAAGGACCGGCGGCTCGACCTGCTCGGGGTCGCGATCATCGGCATCGCGACCGGCTTCGGCGGCGGTCTGCTGCGCGACATCCTGCTCTCGGTCGACCTCGCGCCGCTGCGCAGCAACTGGTATGTGATTGTCGCCACTGGCGCTGCCCTGCTCGGGATGCTGCTCGAGCGCATCTTCTCCCGACTGAATCCGATTATCACGGCCCTCGACGCGCTCACTATTGGTCTGTTCGGCGCGATCGGAACCAGCAAGGCGCTCGCACTCGGCCTGCCGCCAGCCCCCGCCGTGTTCGTAGGTGTGCTCGCGGCCGTCGGCGGTTCAATTCTGCGCGACGTGCTGCTCAACCTCCCGATCGCGCTGATGCACGTCGGCTCGCTCTACGCCGTCGCCGCGGTCGGGGGCGCGGGCACCCTCGTCGTTCTCGTCGAGTTCGGGGTCGACATCTCGATCGCCGCGGTCGCCTGCGTGGTGCTGACCTTCGGCATCCGGGTGCTGTCGGTGTTCTTCAAGTGGAGCCTGCCCGAGCAGCGCCGCATCGAGCGGCTGCCGCGCATTCCGCGGCTCGGGCGGGCGCGCTGACGGGAGGTCGGCTCGGACCGGGACGCGGAGTACTGTGCGCCCGGGCTGCGTGCCTGCGCAGCCTGGCCGGCCGGGTCCCGGTGGGCACTCAGCGCAGCGGGGCGCGTCAGAACCGTTCGATGACGCGCTCGTCGCCGGATGAGGCGACCGCGCCGGCTGGCGCCGCGGCGCGCCGGTTCCAGACGACCATCGAAAGGTCTGCGACGGTGGCGGTGAGCATCGCCGTCGCGCCGGAGGGTGGGTGTGTCGGCAGCAGCTCCCAGTCCGGTTCGAGAACCCAGGAGCAATCGGCATCCGTCGCCTCCAGGCGCAGCACCCCGCCGAGGTCGGTCCTGGCCTCGGCCCTCGCGCGGCCCACGACGACGTCGAGGAACTCGTCGATGCCGTCCGCGCAGACCTCCGCGGACACCTCGGCGGGGGCGGGTGCGGCCGGATCGGTCGCGCTACGCAGGTCTCACAGGTGCACGAGGGTCTCGTGCAGCTGCCGGCGGTGCCAGAATCGCACCGTCGTGTCCACCCTGCTGAACGTGTAGCAGGGCGCATCCGGGTCGACGGTGTCGAGGGTGTCGAGGAGCACGCGCCGGGAGTGCCGGTACCAGTCGAGCGGCGAGCCGTCTGGCGCGGGCGCGCTCGTCCGCGGCGGTCGGACGCCCTCGACGATGCAGCGGGCGGCCCACCGGTACACCTCGCCAAGGTGCGCGGCGAGGTCGGAGACCGTCCAGTCCACGTCGGCGAGGGGCGCGGCCGGGTCGGCTTCCGCCAGCTCACGCTCGAACGCCTCGCTGACGGCCGCCAACTCCCTCATCGCGTCCATGGTGGGACGCTGACGCATGCCGCTCGGTCAGACGCTCGCGAGCTCGCGGTGCCCGGACTCCTCGCGCACCGCGCGGTTGACGGCGGAGACGACGGCCTTGAGCGACGCGGTGGAGATGTCCGCATCGATGCCGACGCCCCACAGCGTCGTGTCGCCGACGGCGCACTCCACGTAGGAGGCGGCGAGGGCGTCGCCTCCGGAGCTCAGCGCATGTTCGACGTAGTCGTAGACCTTGACGTCGATACCCTGCCCGTGGAGCACCTTGAGGAACGCGTCGACGGGTCCGTTGCCGGTCGCGTCGGTCGCGACCTGCGACGCGCCGACCCGCAGCTCCGTGTGCAGCGACACGACACCGGTCATGTCGCTCGCGGTGCTCGTACGGGTGATCTCGTACTGCCCCCACTTCTGGTCGGGGACCGCCGACGGGAGGTACTCGTCCTGGAAGATGGCCCAGATCTGGTCGCTCGTGACCTCGCCACCCTCGGCATCCGTCTTCGCCTGGACAACGTGGCTGAATTCGATCTGCAGCTTGCGCGGCAGGTCGAGCGCGTGGTCGGTCTTGAGCAGGTAGGCGACACCGCCCTTGCCCGACTGGGAGTTGACGCGGATGACGGCCTCGTAGCTGCGGCCGAGGTCCTTGGGGTCGATCGGCAGGTACGGCACGGCCCACTGCAGCTCGTCGACGGACTTGCCCTGCGCCGCAGCGTCGGCGGCCATGGCCTCGAAGCCCTTCTTGATGGCGTCCTGATGCGAGCCGCTGAACGCGGTGTAGACGAGGTCGCCGGCCCACGGGCTGCGCTCGTGCACAGGCAGTTGGTTGCAGTGCTCGGCGGTGCGCTTGACCTCGTCGAGGTTGCTGAAGTCGATCTGCGGGTCGATGCCCTGGGTGAACAGGTTGATGCCGAGGGCGACGAGGTCGACGTTGCCGGTGCGCTCCCCGTTGCCGAACAGGCAGCCCTCGATGCGGTCGGCGCCGGCCAGGTAGCCGAGCTCGGCTGCGGCGACGGCGGTGCCGCGGTCGTTGTGCGGATGCAGGCTCAACAGCACGTTCTTGCGGTGGGCGAGGCGGCGCGACATCCACTCGATCGAGTCGGCGTAGACGTTCGGCGTGGCCATCTCGACCGTCGCGGGGAGGTTGATGATGACCTTGCGCTCGGGCGTCGGCTCGAACACCTCGATGACCTTGTTGCAGACGTCGAGGGCGAACTCGAGCTCGGTGCCGGTGTAGCTCTCGGGCGAGTACTCGTAGAAGACCTCGGTCTGCGGGATGGTCTTCTCCGCCGCCTTGCACAGCCGCGCGCCTTCGAGGGCGATGTCGATGATGCCCTGCTTGTCGGTGCGGAACACGACGTCGCGCTGCAGCACGCTCGTCGAGTTGTAGAGGTGCACGATCGCCTTCTTCGCGCCGGCGATCGACTCGTAGGTGCGGTTGATGAGCGACTCGCGGGCCTGGGTCAGCACCTGGATCGTCACGTCATCGGGGATCAGACCGCCGTCGATGAGGCTGCGGACGAAGGCGAAGTCAGTCTGGCTCGCGCTCGGGAAGCCGACCTCGATCTCCTTGTAGCCCATGCGCACGAGCAGGTCGAACATGATCCGCTTGCGCTCGGGGCTCATCGGGTCGATGAGCGCCTGGTTGCCGTCGCGCAGGTCGACGGCGCACCAGCGCGGTGCCTGGGTGATGTGCTTGTCGGGCCAGGTGCGATCGGTCAGGTTGACGCCGAAGGTCTCGTGGTACGGGCGGTACTTGTGGATCGGCATTGCCGATGGCTTCTGGGTGTTCTTCACGGTCTCAGTTCCTCTTCGCTAGTGATGGTCAGCCATAGGCGAACGCCGCGACGAGGGAGGCCTTTTAGGACTCGTCGCGGCAGCTAAGGAGGAGCAGACCGAACATTGGATCAGATTACCACCGTTCGGGCGCAGGCTCACTGCGCGCCGGGCCCAGCGCCGCCCCACGCGGCGGCCGTCCGTCGGAAATTCAGGAAACGAGCATCCGCTGGCCCGGTCAGCGACGCGAAGCGGCCGGCCCGTGTGCTCACTTCCTGAATTTCCGACGCTGAGGCGCGCCGCACGTGGACGGGGTGCCGCCCGCCGACGCTCGACGCCCCGGAAACGTTGGGTAGCGGGACACGGACTTCGCGCCCACACTGACAGCATGACAAGCATGAGATTCCTTGCCAGGACGGTCGCGCCCGTCCTCCTGCTCGCAGCGCTGGCCGGATGCGCCGACGCCACCACGCCCGGCGGAGCCCCGTCGATCGCCGGTCCCGACGCACCGCCGGCGACCATCCCCGCCGACGGCGAAGTGCTCGGCGTCGGAACGGTCCTGGCGAACGACGGCGAGGACCCGCGGCTGTGCCTCGGCCCGGTCGCTGAGTCCTATCCCCCGCAGTGCGGCGGCCCGCCCGTCGTCGGCTGGGACTGGGCTGCGGTGGAGGGCGAAGAGAGCGCCAGCGGCGTCACGTGGGGCGGCTACGCCGTGCAGGGAACCTGGGATGGCACAGTGTTCACGCTGACGCAGCCGCCCATCATGCTGGCGCTCTACGACCCGATGGCGACCGTCGACCCGCGCGAGGACCCCGCGAACGCGGGATCGAACGACGAGGCGGAACTGGTCGCGATCCAGGACGAGCTGCCCGACGCCGTCGACCTGCTGGGCTCCTACCCGTCGAACGGCTACCTGTTCGTCGACGTGCTCTACGATGATGGCCAGATCCAGCAGTTTGTGGATGAGGCCTATGGAGACGACGTCGTGGCCGTGCGCTCGGCGCTCCGCGAGCTCGGCTAAGAGGCTCGGGAAGTAGGGCCTGGCCGACGACTCGGGCAGACCTAGAAGCCGAGACGGCCGAGCTGCTTCGGGTCTCTCTGCCAGTCCTTCGCGATCTTCACCCGGATCGACAAGAACACCTGCTTGCCGACGAGGGGCTCGATCTGCGCGCGGGCGCGAGCACCGACATCCGCGAGCCTGGAGCCCTGATGGCCGATGATGATGCCCTTTTGGCTGTCGCGCTCGACGAAGAGGTTCGCATAGATCTCGACGAGGTCCTTGTCGTCGCGCTCGATGATGTCGTCGAGGGTCACCGCGATCGAGTGCGGCAGCTCGTCCTCGACGCCCTCGAGCACGGCCTCGCGGATGAGCTCGCTGATGCGGTCGGCGAGCACCTCCTCGGTAACGGCATCGGCGGGGTAGAGCGCCTGCGACAGCGGCAGCATCTTGATGAGCTCGGTCGCGAGGGTGTCGAGCTGGATGCCACTCGTCGCGGAGATCGGGATGATCAGGTCCCAGTCGCGCAGGCCCTGTACCGCGAGCAGCTGCTCGGCGACCGCCGGCCGCGATGCCGCGTCGATCTTCGTGACGATCGCGACCTTCTTCGCCCGCGGGAACGCGTCGAGCTGCTCGTTGATGTACCGGTCGCCAGGGCCGATTTTCTCGTTCGCGGGAACGCAGAAGCCGATCACGTCGACATCTCCCAAAGTGGTTTGCACGATCGCGTTGAGCCGCTCGCCCAGCAGCGTGCGTGGGCGGTGCATCCCCGGCGTATCGACGAGGATCAGCTGGCCGGATGCCTGGTGCGCGATGCCGCGGATCGCGCGCCGGGTGGTCTGCGGCTTCGAACTCGTGATCGCCACCTTCTCGCCGACGAGTGCGTTCGTCAGGGTCGACTTCCCGACGTTCGGGCGGCCGACGAACGAGACGAACCCGGCGCGGAAATCGCTGTGATCAGTCGTCATTGTCGTCTCCGTCGCTCGTGGTGCTGGTGGTGCCTGGTTTGCCGAATGCGGCCTGTGCGTCGATGAGTGCCTGGTCTCGCTCCACGAGCACGGTGCTCAGTCGCTTGCGTCGTCCCTCGGTGCGCTCAGCCACGAGAATCAGCCCCGAGTAGGCCGCGCGCGAGCCCGGAAGCGGGAGCCGGCCGAGGGCCTTGGTGAGCAGCCCTCCGACCGAGTCGACGTCGTCGTCATCGAGCTCGATCTGGAAGAGCTCGCCGAGCTCGTCAACAGGCAGCCGGGCGCTCACCCGGTAGCGGCCGTCGCCGAGGTCCTCGATTTCGACGACCTCGCGGTCGTACTCGTCCGAGATGTCGCCCACGAGTTCCTCGATGAGGTCCTCCATCGTCACAAGGCCGGCGATACCGCCGTACTCGTCGACGACCATCGCGAGGTGGTTCGACTCGAGCTGCATCTGCCGCAGCATGTTGTCGGCCTTCTTCGACTCCGGCACGAACATCGCCGGGCGGGCGAGTTCGGCGACCGTGATCGACCCGGCGCCGAGCGGCTTCTCGTAGCTCAGCCTGGCGATGTCGCGCAGGTACAGGATGCCGAGGACCTCGTCGATGTCTTCCCCGATCACGGGCATCCGGGAGGTTCCCCGGCTGAGGAACAGGCCCATCGCCGACCCGATGCTCGCGTCACCGTCGACCGTGATCATGTCGGTGCGGGGGATCATGATCTCCCGCACGACGGTGTCGCTGAACTCGAAGATCGAGTGGATGAGCTCCCGGTCCTCCTCCTCGAGCACCTCGAGCTCCGTCGCTTCGTCGACCATGCTGAGCAGCTGCTCCTCGGACGAGAACGACGTCGTCTTCGGCCGCCCCGGAGTGACCCGGTTTCCGATCGCGACGAGGGCGTCGGCGATGGACCCGAGCGCCACCCGGTTGGCGCGGATGACGGGCGCCGACAGGCGCAGGATGCGGGTGGAGTGCTCCCGGCCGACGCTGCGCGGGCTTGAGCCGACGAGAACGAACGACGCGAGGGTCATCGTGGCCGCCGACACCAGCAGGGCGACCCAGAGCTCCTGGAACAGGGAGGCGAACGACAGGGTCACGAGGACCGCGGCCGTGGTCTCGGCCACGACCCGGGTGAAGTTGATGGCGTTGACGTGTGCGGTGACATCCGCGGCGATCCCGAGAAGCGAGCCGCGCGCCTTCGCGGTCGAGGCGATGTCGAGCAGATCGGCCCTCGACGTCACCGAGAGGGCAGCATCCGCCGCAGCGAGGAGCCCGCCGAGGATCACCAGCACAATGGCGACGCTGATGAAGGCAGCGAGCACGTGGCTACCTCGATCGTCGTTCGTCGACGGAGAACCCGGAGAGAATATCGCGCTGAATCCCGAACATCTCCTGCTCTTCCTCCGGTTCGGCGTGGTCGAAGCCGAGCAGGTGAAGCAGGCCGTGCGTCGTGAGCATGAGCATCTCGTCCATCGGGCTGTGCCCGGCGGTCTCCGCCTGCGCGATCGCGACCTGCGGGCAGAGGACGATGTCGCCGAGCAGGCCCGCGGGGGTCTGGAACTCGTCGGTTCCCGGGCGCAGCTCGTCCATCGGGAAGCTCAGCACGTCGGTCGGACCCGGCTCATCCATCCACTGCAGGTGGAGCTGCTCCATGGCCGCCTCGTCGACGATGAGGATCGCCAGCTCCGCGTCGGGATGCACGTGGAGCTGGTCGAGAGCGAACGTCCCGAGGCGCTGCAGCGCGGCCTCGTCGACGTCGACGCCCGATTCGTTGTTGATCTCGATCGACATCTAGCGGCGCCATCCCTTGGTTCGTCTGTCTTGTGGCTCTCGTCCGCCCTGCTCGCTGGCCCTGCGGTCGGCGCGATTCGCGAACTCGGCGGCCTGCTCACGCTCGAAGCGCTGCACCTGCCGCTCGGCGTCGTACTTCGTATAGGCGTCAACGATGCGACCGACGAGGCTGTGGCGCACGACGTCCTCGCTCGTGAGCCGGGCGAAGTGGATGTCGTCGACGTCGCCGAGCACGCGGGTGACGAGCTGAAGCCCGCTCGCGCCGCTCGGCAGGTCGACTTGGGTGACGTCGCCGGTGACGACGATGCGCGAGCCGTGCCCGAGCCGGGTGAGGAACATTTTCATCTGCTCTGGCGTGGTGTTCTGCGCCTCGTCGAGCACGATGAAGGAGTTGTTGAGCGTGCGACCGCGCATGTAGGCAAGCGGAGCGACCTCGATCGTGCCCGCGGCGAGAAGTTTCGGCACGATCTCCGGGTCCAACATCTCGTTGAGCGCGTCGTAGAGCGGGCGCAGGTAGGGGTCGATCTTGTCGGTCAGCGTTCCGGGCAGGTAGCCGAGGCGTTCGCCGGCCTCGACGGCCGGGCGGGTCAGGATGATGCGCTCGACCTCCTTACGTTGCAGCGCCTGAACGGCCTTCGCCATCGCGAGGTAGGTCTTCCCGGTTCCGGCGGGGCCGATGCCGAACACGATCGTGTGCTGGTCGATCGCGTCGACGTACATCTTCTGGCCGAGTGTCTTCGGACGGATGCTCCGGCCGCGCCCCGTCAGGATCGCCTGGCTGAGCAGCTCGGCCGGGCTGGAGTTCTGGTCGCGGTCCAGCATGCGCGCGGAGGTCGCCACCTCGTCGTCGCCGAGATCCCGGTCGCCGCGCACCATGAGGATGAGCTCCTCGACGAGTCGCTCGGCCGCACGCACAGCCGCGGCCTCGCCCGAGAGTGTGATCTCGTTGCCGCGTACGAGGACGTCGACGTGCGGATGCTGCTTCTCGACCGTCTTCAGGAAGCGGTCCTGCGGCCCGAGCAGTCGCACCATGACGATTCCGTCGACCTGCATCCTGACGCTGTGCGGGGCTGCGCCGCTGGACACGGCGCCGCCGATACTGTCACTGTCTGCCAAGGGAGCCTTCCTCGAGTGCCCCGCTCAAGACGTGGGCGTGAACATGAAATACGGTCTGGCCGCTGCTGGGGCCGGTATTGAAGACCAACCGGAACTCCCCGTTGGAAAATTCTTGCGCCAGGCGATCCGCCGTGGCGACGAGTTCGGCAAGCAGGGCCGGGTCGCCCGCTGCCAGTTCGACGACGTTCTCGAACGCCTCGGTCTTCGGAACGACCAGCAGGTGCACCGGCGCCTTGGGGGCGATGTCGCGGAAGGCGATGATCGAATCACTTTCGAAGACGATGTCGGCCGGGATCTCGCGCGCGACGATGCGGCTGAAGATCGACGGGCTGGGTTCTACCATGCCTACAGCTTAAGCGGTCAAGATCGGTGAGCGGTCCGGGTGGACGAATCGGTGTGCGGTGAGATGATGGCGCCGGTTTCGCCGTGAGGTGCGGATGGGGCGAGTTTCGTGGAGAGGTGCGGATGGGCCAGTGTCGCGGGGAGGTGCGTTCGCGGCAGGCCGCAATCCGATCCGCGCCTTCCGGCCTCTACAGCCGCCCGCGACCCGCCCAGTTCTGTCGCCGCCGAGCAGTCGGAATGGACATTTGCGGAAAACTCACGGCCGAATGCGCCGCTCGCTGCTACCAGCGGCCCAGCGCGACGTTGAGCACGGCGATCGCGGCGGGCCCCGCGGTGCTCGTGCGCAACACGGTGTCCCCGAGCCGGACGAGCTCCGCGCCGCCGGCGGTGAGATGCGCGAGCTCGCCCGGGGCGATCCCGCCCTCCGGTCCGACGACGAGCACAATGTCGTGCTCGTCGGGCCGCACGTCGCTCAGCCGGAGTTGCGCGGTCGGCTCGAGCACCAGCATCCGC
>Ga0136639_10000901_pt1 | contig 10308 bp, 13 predicted proteins | sample AntDrymUQ8592106_2_FD_113739 | JGI IMG/M metagenome (GOLD analysis project Ga0136639, IMG submission 113739) | Polar desert sand microbial communities from Dry Valleys, Antarctica - metaG UQ859 (21.06) | ecosystem: Environmental > Terrestrial > Soil > Desert | place: Antarctica: Dry Valley...
AGGCCGCCGGCATCACGGTCGAACACGGCCTGATGCAAGCGCAGGCGCGCCACCTCAACCGCGGCTTCTTCTCGCGCATCGAGCGCGGCCGGCCCTGGGTGAGGGTGAAGCTGGGCATGAGCCTGGACGGCCGCACCGCGCTGGCCAACGGCGAATCCAAATGGATCACGTCCGAAGCCTCGCGCGCCGACGTGATGCGCTGGCGCGCCCGTTCGGGCGCCATCCTGACCGGCATCGGCACCGTGATGGCCGACAACCCGCGGCTCACCGTGCGCCTGCCCGAGGGCGAAGACTTCGTGGCGCCGCTGCGCGTGGTGGTGGACGAACACGGCCGCCTGCCGGCGACCTCGCACCTGCTTACCGACGGCGCCGCGCCGACGCTGGCCGTGCACGGCGACGACGTGGTGCCCGCCTACGGCGACGACGTCACCGCGTTCGCCATCCGCCGCTTCGTCCACGGCGGCCTCGACCTGGGCGCCCTGCTGTCGCAGCTGGCGCAGCGCGGCGTCAACGAACTGCAGGTGGAAGCGGGCGCGACGCTGAGCGGCGCCCTGCTGCGCAACGGCCTGGTGGACGAAGTGCTGCTGTACGTGGCCCCGGTGCTGCTGGGCGCCCAGGCCAAGCCTTTGTTCGCCGGCATCGACCCGGCGTCGATGTCCGAACGGCTGGGGCTTCGCCTGCTCGACACCCGCTCGATCGGCCCGGACCTGCGCCTGCTGCTCTCCACCTCCGCGGCGTGAGAACGGGGTCAGGTTCACTTCCGGAGGGAACCTGACCCCGTTCTCAAGCCGCGTTCTTTCGCCGGATAGCAGCGTTGCGCGCGCGGCCGGGCCTGTGCACCACTGGCCATTGGGCAAGGCCTTACAATGGCGCCCCCGCCCCATTGCGCGCCCACACCCCATGTTCACAGGCTTGATCCAGGCCGTAGGCCGACTCACCCAGCGCGATGTCCGCGGCGGCGACCAGCGGCTGCGGTTTGGCTGGGGCGCGCTGCCGGCGCACGACATCGCGCTGGGCGAGTCCATCGCCGTGAGCGGCTGCTGCCTCACGGTGGTGGCCTTCGACGCGCAGGGTTTCGACGCCGACGTGTCCAACGAAAGCCTCGCGCTCACCACGCTCGGCGGCCTGCCGATCGGCGCCGCGGTCAACCTGGAGCGCTCCCTGCTGCCCACCACCCGCCTGGGCGGGCACCTGGTGTCGGGCCACGTGGACGGCCTGGGCGCGGTGGACAAGGTCTGGGACGACGGCCGCAGCCAGCGCTGGCGCTTCACGGCGCCGCGAGGCGTGCTTCGTTATCTTGCCGCCAAGGGTTCGGTGGCGGTGGACGGCGTCAGCCTCACCGTCAACGCCGTGGACGCCGCCGGGTTCGAAGTGAACCTGGTGCCGCACACCGTCGCCCACACTGCTTTCGGCGAAACCGCCGTCGGCGCCGCCGTCAATCTGGAAGTGGACACCATCGCCCGCTACGTCGAGCGGCTGCTGGCCACCCGCGAGGAATCCGCATGAGTTTCGCCACCGTCCCCGAGCTGCTGGAAGAACTGCGGCAGGGCCGCATGGTCGTGATCGTGGACGACGAGGACCGCGAGAATGAAGGCGACCTGATCATGGCCGCCGAACTCGTGAAGCCGTCCGACATCAACTTCATGGTCACCCACGCGCGCGGCCTGGTGTGCCTGTCGCTCACGCGCGAGCGCTGCAAGCAGCTGGGCCTGGGCCCGATGGTGCGCGACAACAACTCGCCCTACCACACCAACTTCACCGTCTCGATCGAAGCGGCCGAAGGCGTCACCACCGGCATCAGCGCCTACGACCGCGCGCACACCATCCGCACCGCGGTGCGGCCCGACGCCAGCGCTGAACACCTCACCCAGCCCGGCCACATCTTCCCGCTGATGGCCCAGCCCGGCGGCGTGCTCACGCGCAGCGGCCATACCGAGGCGGCCAGCGACCTGGCGCTGCTGGCGGGGCTGGAGCCTGCCGGCGTGCTGGTGGAAATCCTCAGCGCCGACGGCTCGATGGCGCGCCGCCCGGAGCTGGAGTCGTTCGCGAAGGAACACGGCCTGAAAGTCGGCTCGATCGAGGAGCTCATCCGCTACCGCCTCGAAAGCGAGCACACCGTGGAGCGCGTGGACGAGCGCGACATCACCACGGCCCACGGCCCGTTCAAGCTGGTGACCTACCGCGACCGGGTCAGCCGCGACCTGCACTTCGCGCTGGTGCACGGCCAGCCGCAGGCCGACACGCCCACGCTGGTGCGCGTGCACGTCAAGAACCCGCTGTCGGACGTGCTGCAGTGGCAGCGCGCCGATTTCGGCGTCAGCGCCGGTGAGGCGCTCGCCGCCGTGGCGGCGGCGGGCGAGGGCGTGGTGGTGGTGCTGGCCGAACCGGTCACCCCCGACGACCTGCTGGCGCGCATCACCGAAAGCGCGCAGGCCGCAGCGCCCAAGTCCAGCGAATGGCGCCGCAACGGTGCCGGAGCGCAAATCCTGGCCGACCTGGGCCTGGGCAAGCTGCGCGTGCTGGGCACGCCGCGCCGGCAGATCGGCCTGGCCGGCTACGGCCTGGAGGTCGTCGAATACGTCGCGCCGTGAGGCGAAGAACGGGGTCAGGTTCACTTTCCCGGGGACGATGCCCGCGAAAAACGCCGCCACTACGTCCGGGAAAGTGAACCTGACCCCGTTCTTTGCCGCTTCGGGCCAGCGCACGGGGCGCGGGCCGCGGGGTAAACTAGGCTCCTTTCACTGCGGCCAACCCACCCGATGAGCCACTTCGAAGGCGACGTCCAGAGCCCCGGCTCCGCCCGCTACGCCATCCTCGCCAGCCGCTGGAACCCGCGCATCACCGACACCCTGGTGGACGGCGCGCGCAAGGCCTTCATCGAGAACGGCGTGCCGGCCGAGAACGTTGATGTCATCCGGGTGCCCGGCGCCTGGGAGCTGCCCATGGCCGCCGCCCAGGCCACCGACCGCGGCGGCTACGTGGCCCTCGTTGCGCTGGGCTGCGTGGTCCGCGGCGACACCCGCCACTTCGAACAGGTGGCCGACGAATGCGCCCGCGGCCTGATGCGCGTCGCGCTCGACGGCGGCGTGCCGGTGGCCAACGGCGTGCTGGCGGTGGACGAGTACGCGCACGCCGAGGCCCGCGCCGGCGGAAGCCACGGCAACAAGGGCGAGGAAGCGGCGCTGGTGGCCATCGAGATGGCGAATCTTTTCGGGAAATTCGCATGAAGCACCCCCGTGCCGACGGCGTCGACCCGCACGCCCGCTCCCGCGCCCGGCGCCGCGCGCTGCAGGCCATCTATGCCTGGCAGCTGTCGCACACCCCCATCGCCAAGGTGATCGAGCAGTTCCAGAACGAACAGGACATGGACGTGGCCGACCAGGAATATTTCGAGGACCTGGTGCGCGGCGTCGAAGCCAACCTTGGTTCGCTGGACGAAGCGCTCAGCCATTTCCTGGACCGCGACATCGCCCAGGTGGACCCGATCGAGCGCGCCGTGCTGCGCATCGCCGCCTACGAGCTGCGCCACCGCATCGACGTGCCCTACCGCGTGGTGATCAACGAAGCCATCGAAACCACCAAGCGCTTCGGCTCCGAGCACGGCCACACCTTCGTCAACGGCGTGCTCGACCCTGCCGCGGCGCAGTGGCGCGCGGCCGAGGCGCAGGCGCCGCGCCGCAGCTGATGCCGGGCGAATTCGCCCTGATTGATCTCATACGCGCCCGCGTGCGCGCCCGCGCCGACGTGGTGCTGGGCATCGGCGACGACGCCGCCTTGCTGCGCGTACCGGCCGGCCACCACCTGGTGGTCACCTGTGACACCCTGGTGTCGGGCGTGCATTTCCCGGCCGAAACCGCGCCCGCCGACATCGGCTGGAAGGCGCTGGCCGTGAATCTTTCAGATTTGGCCGCCATGGCGGCCACGCCCGCCTGGTGCACGCTGGCCCTGACCCTGCCCGACGCCGACGCCGACTGGGTGGACGCCTTCCTGGACGGTTTCCTCGAGTTGGCCAACCAGCACGACGTGGCTCTGGTGGGCGGCGACACGACCAGCGGCCCGCTGAGCATCACGGTGACCGCGCACGGCTTGGTGCCCGAAGGCCAGGCGCTGCGCCGCGACGGCGCACGCGCAGGCGACGAAGTGTGGGTCACCGGTTCGATCGGCGACGCCGCCGGCGCGCTGGCCCAGTGGCGCGCGCGCGGGCCGTTGTCGGCCAAGCTGCGCCACCGCCTGGACCGGCCGGTGCCGCGCATCGACGCCGGGCTCGCACTGCGCGGCCTGGCCACCGCCGGCATCGACCTCAGCGACGGGCTGGCCGCCGACTTGGGCCACGTGCTCGCCGCCAGCGGCCTGGGCGCGCGCATCGACCTGGGCCGCCTGCCGACCTCGCGCACGCTGGCCGACCATTTTGAAGAAGCGCAGCGCTGGCCGCTGCAGCTGTCGGGCGGCGACGATTACGAGCTGTGCTTCACCGCGCCGGCCAGCGCCGCCTTGGCGATCGAGCAGGCGCTGGCCGCGTGCGAGGTGTCCGCGACGGTGATCGGCCGGCTGGTACCCGAGCCCGGCCTGCGCTTCACCACGCCCGAGGGCGCGCCTTACGCGCCGGCCGTGGCCGGCTTCCAGCATTTCCAGGGAGTGCACTGATGCCCGTGCTGCCGGTCGGCACCCGCCGCCGCCTGATGAAACACCCGCTGGGCTGGCTGGCCGCCGGCTTCGGCGCCGGCTTTTCACCGCGCGCGCCCGGCACCGTGGGCAGCCTGGCGGCGCTGCTGCCGTGGTGGTTCTTCCTGCGCGACCTGCCGCTGCCGACCTACCTGGCCGTGTTGGCGGTGGGCTTCGGCATCGGCGTCTGGGCCTCGCACTGGGCCATCCGCGAAACCAAGATCCAAGACCCGTCGCTGGTGGTGTGGGACGAATACATCGGCATGTGGATCGCGCTGATGATGGCGCCGGCGGGCTGGCCGTGGATGGTGGCCGCGTTCGTGCTGTTCCGTCTTTTCGACATCTGGAAGCCCTGGCCGGTGGGCTGGGCCGACGAGAAGCTGCACGGTGGGTTCGGCGCGATGCTCGACGACGTCATCGCCGGGCTGTATGCGATGGGCGTGCTGCAGCTGGCGGCGTGGTGGCTGCGCTGACTCTGGTGTAGGAAGACTCGGACACGGCGTCGCGGACCTGTCCTCTGTCGCCCTGCCGAGCGCTGCGCGGATCATGCCCGCTGCCGCTGCCCGGGAAGAAACCCCTGATGCGCCCGCCAACTTGCGCCGCGTCGCGGCCGCGCCGTCTTCGTGCATCGCCTTCGGCGGCGGCTCACCCCCCTCCGCGCCCTTGTCGCAGCCCTGGCTGCGCCGAGCGCCGGCTGTGCCCGCGCCGCGCCGATGCTTTCATGGCCTTGCCTGCAAGCCGCAGGCAGACAAGGGAGAAACATCATGAGGGCACTGACCCTGCACGAACACGCCGCCGTCGGCGGCGGCGGGATCCTGGGCACCGTCGCGCTGATCGCGGTGGCGGGCTGGATCTGGCAGAACCGCGAAGCGCTCAACCAGATCGCACAGAGCGGGGCCATGAAGCTGGCCGACCTCGACGCCGAATGCGGCAAACCCTGAAGCCAACCGGAGCATCCCATGCGAAACCTCGAAACCGCCGAACTGCCCTGCGTCGCCGGCGGCGACAGCGTTGAAAGCAACCTCGGCGCCGGCCTGGCGATCCTCGTCCACGGCGTCACGTCCCGCGAAGGCCAGGCCTTGGGCATGGTCATGCCGATCGGATTCATCGTCGGCGCGCTCGTGCACTACGCCACCTCGCACTGAGGCAGCCCGCCCCCGTCGGCGAGACGTCGCCGCCGCGGGCGGTTTTCCACCGGTCATCGTCCAAGGAATTTCGCCATGCCCACGCCATCGACACTGCCGACGCGGCAAAGCCTGCGGCCGCTGCTCATGCTGCTGCTGTTCTTCGCCTTGTGGAGCGAACGCGCGGCGCTGCAGGCCATCGCCGAGGCCACGTCCACGTCGCTGGCGGGCCTCGCCACCGCCTGCGGCGATCCCAACCGCTGACTAGCGCGCCGCAGGCCCGGCCAGCGCCAGCGCCGCCACGGCCTGGCGCAGCGCCGGCACCACGTCGGCGTCGAACCACGGGTTGTGCGCGAACCAGCCCACGTTGCGCGGGCTGGGGTGGGGCAGGGGGAACACGGCGGGCGCGTATTCGCGCCAGGCCAGCACGGTGTCGGTGAGCGTTTTCTTGCGGCGCTCTCCCAGGAAGTAGGCCTGCGCGTACTGGCCGATGGCCAGCACCAGGCTCACGTCAACCAGCAGCGGCAGCAGGCGCGGGTGCCAGGTCTGGCGGCACTCGGGGCGCGGCGGCAGATCACCGCTGGCGCCGCGGCCGGGGTAGCAGAAGCCCATCGGCACGATGGCGATCTTCCTATCGTCGTAGAAATCGGACTTGTCCACGCCCAGCCAGCCGCGCAGGCGCACGCCGCTGGCGTCGTCCCAGGGAATGCCGCTGCCGTGCACCAGGGTGCCGGGCGCCTGGCCCACCACCAGCAGCTTCGCGCTGGCGCTGGCGCGCAGCACCGGGCGCGGGCCCAATGGCAGCTGCGCCTCACACAGGCGGCAGGCGCGGATCTGCACCAGCAGCGTGTCCAGTTCGGTCGGTGCGCGATTCATCGCCATGCCGGCGCTAGCGGCCCGTCACGGGCGGCAGGCTCGGCAGTTCGCGGGTGATGCGCGTGGCCGGCAGGTTCGCGTCCGGCTCCGGCGGCAGTACTTTCCCGGGGTTGAGCAGGCCGTCGGGGTCGAACTGGGCCTTGATGGCGCGCATCAGCGCCATGGCCTGCGGGCTGAGCGCACGCGCCAGCAGCTCGCGCTTGGCCAGGCCGATGCCGTGTTCGCCCGAAACCTGGCCGTCGAGGGCGATCACCGTGTCGAACACCGCTTCGAGCGCGGCGCCGGCACGCGCCGCCTGCGAGGCGTCGGCCGGGTCGTACAGGATGTTCACGTGCAGGTTGCCGTTGCCGGCGTGCCCGAAGCAGACGATGGCCAGCGACTGCGCGGCGGCGATGGTGCGCACCGCGGCCACCAGCTCGGGGATGCGCGATACCGGCACCACCACGTCTTCGTTGATCTTGCCCGGCGCCAGCGTACGCAGCGCCGGCGACAGCGCCTTGCGCGCGGCCCACAGCTTTTCGCGCGCGGCGTCGTCCGCGGCGGCGGTGACTTCCAGGCAGCCCTCGCCCTGCGCGGCTGCAGAGAGCGCGGCCACCGCGTGCGTGAGCACGGCCTCGTCGCCGTCGGCTTCAATCATCAGCAGCGCGCCGGCGGCGGGGATGTCCGCGCCGCCCACCTCGCGCGCCAGGCGCACGCAGTGGTCGTCCATGAATTCGAGCATGGAGGGCGTTACCGGCTGCGCCATCAGGCGCGCCACGGCGGCGGCGGCGCTGTCCACGTCGGCGTAGAGCGCGCGCAGGGCGCGGCGATGCGTGGCCACCGGCGTAAGCTTCAGCGTGGCCTCGACGATCAGCGCCAGCGTGCCTTCCGAGCCGATGAGGAGGCGCGAGAGGTCATAGCCACTGGCGCCCTTGGTGGTGGGGGCGCCGAAGCGCACCAGCTCGCCGGTGCCGGTGACGGCGGTGAGCGCGAGCACGTTGTCGCGTGTGGCGCCGTACTTCACCGCGCGCGGGCCGCCGGCGTTGCAGGCCAGGTTGCCGCCGATGCTGCAGTAGGCGGCGCTGGTGGGGTCGGGCGGCCAGAACAGCCCGTGCGGCGCCAGCGCCACCTGCAGGTCGCCATTGAGCAGGCCCGGCTGCACCACGGCCACGCGGTCGCCGGGGCGGATGGCCAGCACGCGGTTCATGCGTTCGAACGACACCACCAGCGCGTCGTCGCCCGGCACGCTGGCGCCGGTGGTGTTGGTGCCGCGCCCGCGCGCGACCATCGGCAGCTTCGCGGCGCGGCACAGCTTGACGATGGCCTGCACCTGTCCGGCCGTGGTCGGCAGCGCCACGGCCAGCGGCAGTCCCTGGCGGCGCGAGTTGTCGTAGCCGTAGGCCAGCCGCTCGGCCGGATCCACCAGCAGCCCGCCCGGCCCCAGCAGGGCGCCTAGCGATTGCAGCATCGGGGCAGTCAGGGAATCAGGCATCGGGCCATTGTAGGCCTTGGCGGTGGTCCATCGGCTTTGATCCGTGGCCAAGCTTTCTTCAAACGTCCTCGAGCGTAAACGCCCCACGCAGCCAATCGCATTCCAGCGATCGGTCGCCCTGCACGCTGACCACGTCGAAGCGGCAGGGCGCGTCGGCCAGGCCGCGCTGGCCGGCCAGCCAGGCGCGGGCGGCCAGCACGATGCGGCGGCGCTTCTTGTGGTCTACCGAGCCGGCGCCGCCGCCGAAGCGGTCGTTGCGGCGGTAGCGCACTTCGACGAACACCACCGTGTCGCCGTCGCGCATCACCAGGTCGAGTTCGCCGAAGCGGAAATTGACGTTGCTGGCCAGCGTGCGCAGGCCCTGCGCTTCGAGCGTGGCGCGGGCGGCCGCTTCGGCCGCCGCGCCGGTCTGCTGCCGGTCAGGGCGTGCCGGCATCGGGCAGCAGCGCGCCGTCCAGCGCCGGGCGCGAACGGCCGCCGCTGAACACCGCCCAGGCCGGACGGCGCTGGATGCCGCCGAAGCCGTCGAGCTGCAGTTCGCCGGTGGCGCCGCGCAGCTCCGCCCCCGGATCGCTGGAGAGCTGGTCCAGGTAGGCCACCAGCATCCAGGCGTCCATGCCGAAGGCGAACAGGCGGGCGCCGCCGCCCTGCGCCGACGGCAGGGTCTGGCCGATCGTGTCGGGGTCGGGCGTGCCGCCGCGCAGGCCCAGCAGCCAGGGCAGCTCGGGGTATTGGATGCCGTCCAGTTCGGTGTCCATGCGCAGGTTGGCGCCCGACAGGATCAACGAGGTCGCCACGCGCGGCACGCCGATCAGGCCGGCGGCGTCCATCTGGCTCGACAGCAGGCGCGCCTGGGCGGCCTTCAGGCTCAGGAACAGCGCGTCGGGCCGCGCGCCCGCCAGCGCGGCCTGCAGCGCCGGCACGTAGTCGGGATTGGCTTCGCTGACCGTGACTACGCTGAGCACTCGGCCGCCGCGCGCCTTGAGGCGCTCACCGAAGGCGCCCAGCGCACGCTGCGCGTTGTCGTCGGCCTGCGTCACCACCAGCACGTTGCGCAGGCCGCGGTCGAGCAGGCGGTCGGCCGCGGCGGCGCCTTCGTCCTCGGGCGACAGCGCGAACGCGGCGCTGCCCGGCGGCGGCGGCACGGTGCCGCGGTTGAGGGCCACCACCGGCAGGTCGAGTTCGGGCAGCGCGAACAGCGCGTTCACTTCGTCGCGCGTCAGCGGGCCGACCAGCATCTGGGCGCCCTCTTCGCGCGCCTTGAGCAGCGCGCGCCGCACGCCGTCGGCGCCGGCGGTGTCGTGGAAGCGGATCTGCGGCCGGCGGCGGTTCTCCGCGTAGTAGGCAGCCAGCAGGCCGTCGCGCACGCTGTGGCCGGCGGCCGCCATCGGCCCGCTCAGCGGCAGCAGGGCCGCCAGCTGCAGGGGTGGGCGGTAGCCGTCGCGGTCGGCGGGCGGCAGCGCGTCCAGGCCGGGCGCCGACGCGCTGCGGTCGTAAGGGCGCGGCAGCGGCAGCCCGCGCCGGGTCAGCGCGCGGCCGGCATACAGGTAGACCGGATGGCCGGCGGGCACGGCGCTGCTGGCCGAGGCCAGCGAGGCATCGGCCAGCTTCGACAGCAGCGCGTCGATGCGGCGCACGCTGGCGGCGCGCGCCGGGCGGTCGAGCGATTCGAGCTGCCAGGCCAGTTCGCCGGCGGCTTCGAAGGGGCGGTCCTGGGCTTCGAACGCATCGGCGCGCAGCCCGTGCCAGCGCGCGCGCTGCGCGGCCGGCACCGATTCACGCGGCTGCGCCAGCAGCGCAAGCACTTCGGCGCTGCGGGCGGCGTCGGCCTGGAAGCCGGCGTTGAGCAGGTCGTGCAGCAGCAGGTCGGGGCCCGCCAGGCGGCGACGGCTCGATTCGCCCCAGGCCTGCCGGGCGGCGCCCGGGTCGCCGGCCAGGCGGTACTGCTCGGCGGCGTTGAGCCAGGCGCGGTCGCGTGCGGCGCCGCGGCTGGCATTGGCCGCGGCGGCAAAGGCGCGGGCGGCTTCGCGCGGCCTGCCTTCGGCCGCCAGCTGCGAGGCGCTGTCCTGCTGCACCGGGGCTTGCGGCGAAACGGAGACGCTGGCGCAGCCCGCCGACAGGGCGAGCACCAGCAGCAGGAGCATCAGTCGCAGCATGGAGGAAGGTCCCGGTATC
>Ga0136639_10000902_pt1 | contig 10303 bp, 8 predicted proteins | sample AntDrymUQ8592106_2_FD_113739 | JGI IMG/M metagenome (GOLD analysis project Ga0136639, IMG submission 113739) | Polar desert sand microbial communities from Dry Valleys, Antarctica - metaG UQ859 (21.06) | ecosystem: Environmental > Terrestrial > Soil > Desert | place: Antarctica: Dry Valley...
CCGGCAACTCGATCAGGCCCTCGCGGTGCAGCATCAACATCATCCCGCGACAGACCATGTCGCGCAGCGCGCCGTTGGGTTGCACCCAGTTCCACGCCTCGCACAGCTTGGCCGACAGACGTCGGCGGCTCAAGCCCGGATGTTCCGCGATGAGCCTGCGGATAAAGACGAGGTCGTCTTCGGTGATGGCGCGGTGGCGGTGACTGAGTGGCTTGGGCATGGCCGCAAAGATAGCGGCGCCGGATATGGAACGCAAGCTGGGGGAAACGCTAGTCAGATCGTCAAAGTCCCCCCAGTGTTCACGTTGCGATCAAACGCACGCCAATTCAAGCTCGCTCACCGGAGGGACACAACGTCAACTCCCAGGTGTCCTGGCGTAATGACCGTCCCGGACAGTTCCGGTTCCGGACGTTCAACGTCCGCGGATTTGCGGCGCCAATGCCCGGTCCGAAAGTGCGGCGGACGTAAACAGAAATCCGCCCCTAGCGATGAAATCCCGGAAGCGGTCATTCAATGCCTGCCAGCACCTGGCGGCGTCGAAACGCGGCCGAGTCGCGAATCCTCAAAGGCTTGAACTGGCGCTGCCGGTCGGCTTCAGTCATCTACGACCTTGGACTGATCGTTCTGAAACAGGCATTCGTCAAAGATGTTCGGGTCTGGCGGACCCCAAGAGCTTCTTGGCGATTTCATCCGTCTCAGCGACGGAGATCTCTTCTACTGACCCGAACTTGGTTCCACCCTCCGCAAGCGTACCCGCAACATGGAAATGAAGGTGGTTGACTGCTTGCCCTGCCGGCACGCCATTGTTTTGCCAAACAGAAATCCCGGGCTTTGAGTAAGCGCGGTCGATCAAGATCGCGGCATCTCGTACCGCTATGGCAACAGAGGAGGCTTCAAGATCGGTGAGCTCGAGAATGGTCGCCACGTGTCGGACTGGCAACACAAGCAAATGAGGAAGGCCTCTCTGTTCACGCGTGACAAACGTTGCCGTACCAGAAGTGCGACACAAGATGGTGTAAGGGCGCTCGCCTTTAAGGAAAGCGCAAAACGCACACCTGTCATTGTCTGGAAGTTCAATGTTCGATTCAGTGCCCATGAGGATCGTAGAGATGACAAAGATGACTGCAACTCTGGGTGATCAAGCTTTGCGTAGTCCTCGGGTCTGACAACGACTTAAAGATCATCGCAGACCTCTTCGCCGCATGTTGCAAACATGGAGGAAAGCACGGTGAAGTGAATCGATTTTGATGCCGGAGGAAAAATTGACAGTTGCAACTGCCAATCAAAGATCGCTCGCCGATGACTCACCGATGATTCGCCGATCAATGCTGCCGAGACCTTTCTACTGTTGCTCTTCCTGAAGACTTCATCCCATTGGACTGACAAGCTCTTCCAACCTTGTCCGGCGTTGAGTAAGCAGTGTTCTGAGCGTCCATTCCGAAATACGCAACAGAGAAAATTGGTCTCGCCGCATGTTTAAGCGTCTTAATGGTATTCCAGGGGCAAGAGCTTGCACAATCGTCGCCTCGCGGCGGCGTTCGGAAAAACAAAGGCTGCGGGAGCGATCCGACAGCCTTTTTGTACTTCTGAAAGGTATGCCGCGTGTGCTTGGGCCTGTTTCTAACCCATAAGCTGGCTCAGCTTTTGGTGAAGCGTAAGCTGGCAATAAAGCCACTTTATGGCTGACCTGACACATCAATTCACGGAGCGGAGCTCAACGCAGGTTGGTGCGACCGGCAAGAATCGAACTTGCGACTAAGCCTTCGGAGGGCCCAATGATATCCACTTCACCACGGTCGCGCACCAACGAAAGATTCTAGCTTGCCGTGGCCTATGCGTTGCCACTGTGCATCGCCATTGGGCATCGCCACAGAGGGTGTCTGGGCTGGGCGCACTGCCTATACTCCAACGGTTTCCCCCGCCGACTTTGCCAGCACGTTTGCCCCCTCGTTGCACATCATGGGCGCTGGATCAGAGTGCGGCCTAGCCTGAGCAAAGCGCATGAACGATTCCCACGACACCGCCCACGACGGACCCCATGAAGGCCCGATCAAGACCCCTAAGCAGCTCATCGTTGCGGTCGCCGCTTCATTCATCGTGCCGATCCTGGTCATCGTGCTGTTGGTCAAGTACGTTGACTTCGGCGCGCGCACCGCTGCTGGCAGCGACGCTTTTAGCGCAGAAGCCATTGCCCAGCGCTTGCAGCCCATCGGCAGCATCGAATTGCGCGACATCACCGCGCCGCGCGTTTTGCGCGTGGGCAGTGCCGTCTACGCAGTGCAGTGCGCCGTTTGCCACACCAACGGCGTGGCCGGGGCGCCGAAGTCGGGCGATGTCGATGCCTGGGCTCCGCGTCTCGAAACCGGGTACGAAGCGCTGCTGACTTCATCCCTGAAGGGCAAAGGCTTGATGGGCGCGCAAGGTGGTGGTGAATTCAGCGACCTCGAGATCGGCCGCGCTGTGGTCTACATGGCCAACAAGAGTGGCGGCAATCTCGATGAGCCCCAAACGCCGGAAGCACCGGATGCTGCTGCTGCTGCTTCTGCGCCAGCAGTCGCGGCCAGCGCGACCAACTGAGCCCGCGCTTTCAGGTCTGAGTCGGCGCTGGGCGCGGCGTCATTCTGTAGCCAAAACGCTGGGGCATCTGCGCGAAGGGCAGCGTTTGCGGCTGCCAGGCAGGGTTGGGGTTGTGATTTGGGCTGGCGTTGGCTTCGATGGCCTGTGCCGCCAGTTCCATATCCAGGCTGTGGACCAAGCCGTAGCCCAGGTCGGTCAACGCGTACAACCTGCCTTGCTCATCCAGCCATGTGCTGATCAGCCTGGCTGGCAAATGCGTGTGTGACAGCAAGGGCCAGCCCGCGTTTTCTTGCACGCGCCACACCCAGGGTGCTGCTTCCAGGTCCACGTACACGCGCTGTGGGCCGTTCTGGAAATACCAAGCGCCGCTGTCGTCAGCGGCGTAGTTGCGTTCGATGAATGCGCGCAGCTTGTTGTGGTCTACACGGCTGCCCTTAATCTGCGGAAAAGGGCCCGCAGCCTGCGCGCAGTCGTCGCGCATGTACCAGTTGCCGCGCGCGTCCAGTGCCAGCCAGCCGTGGCAATGCGGAACCTGCGGCCATTTGGCCATGGCGGCCATCACGATGTCGTCCATCGTGCCAGTGTCGCTGATCATCGAAAGCCTGTCGTCCAAAGCCCGATCTGGCCCGATCTGGCCCGACCTGGCTTTTAGCTGTGCTCGGCCAGCCAGTCGGCCACTGCGGTGGGCATGGCCAGCGCGTGGCTGGGCAGCGGGCCCTGCGGAAAGCCCACATGCCCGCCTTCTGCTGGCTGCCACAGCGTGACAAAACGGCCCACGTCTTGCAAACGCGGCAAGTTGGCTGCCGGCACAAAAGGGTCGTTGCGGGTGTTCAGCACCAAGGCCGGAATGCGCACCCGGGCCAGGTGCGGCTGCGCTGAAGCGCGCGACCAGTAGTCAGGTGTGTCTGCAAAGCCGTGTACCGGTGCGGTGAAAACGTCGTCGAATTCGTACAGCGTGCGCGCAGCGGCCAGCTTGTCGCGGTCGAACAGCCCCGGGTGTTGCTGCCACTTGGCCAGCGCGCGTGGCTTCATCGTCGCCAGGAACATGCGTGAGTAGACCAGCCAGTTGAAACCTCGGTCGATGGCGTAGCCGGCGGCGCTCAGGTCGATGGGTGAACAGACAGTGGCCACAGCTGAGGCTAGTGCGGCGGCACTGTCGCCCGCCTCTTGCGCCCAGCGCAGCAAGGCGTTGCCGCCCAGCGAAATGCCCACCACGCGCAACGGCGCGGTACTGTTGCCGCGCAGCCGGCGCAGGATCCAGTCGATTTCTTCAAAGTCGCCTGAGTGATAAGCGCGCGGCGCGCGGTTCATTTCGCCAGAACAGCCGCGAAAGTGCGGCACTGAGAATGCCCAGCCGCGGGCCCGCGCCACACTGGCAAAGGCCTGTGCGTAGTGGCTGGCCGAGCTGCCTTCCAGGCCGTGGAACAGCACCAGATGCGGTCGCGCGGGGGCGGCGTCAGCGGGGGTTTGCAGGTGGTCGACGTCGATGAAGTCGCCGTCTGGCGTGTCCCAACGTTCGCGCTGCCACGGCAGCACTTCGCCTGCCAGGTGGTGGCGCGAAAGCCGTGCAGCCCAGATCGTTTGCAGGTTGCCGCCCGGCAGCCAGGCCGGTGCGCGGTAGGTTTGTGCAAAGCTGGTGGGCGTGTAGATCACGCGGGGCTCATGCGTAATTGCGCGCTGCCTCGTTTGGGTGCGCGCATGACCCAGCGCGGTCGCGCAAGGCCTTACGCGCGGCCAACCCAGCCAGCCCCAGGCCAAACAGCAGCCAGGTGTCGGGTTCAGGAATGGCCGTGACCCAAGTCAGCTGCTGGGTGTTGCCAACGGCTGAAGCCATCGTCGCGTCCAGCCAGCTTCTGTAAGGCGCCAGTTGCACAAAGCCAGAACCGGCAGGCGGCTGACCTTCGTCGCCCAACTGCGCCGAGCTCAAGCCCAGCAGCGGCGCACTGGCGCTGTCCAGCACATGGCCAAAAAACAAGCCGCCGCCGCTGTCGCCAGACTGCACAAACACCGACGCATCGAAGCTGAGCAGATAGTTCACCGTTACCAGGCCCAGCGGGCCGTCGTCGTCGGGGTCGATCCGGGCAGCAAATTCAGTCACGGTGGTGTGGCCGAAAGCGCGCGGCAGCGTGCTGTTGGCAGCGCTGACGATGGTGACGTTCAGCGCCGCAAAGCTGCCCACGCTGAACAGGTCGGTGGACAAGGGCTGAAAAAAGCTGCTGCCTGCGCCCGGTGCCAGGCGCAGCAGCGTCAGGTCGTTGGCTGGAAAACCGGTGGCGCCAGGTGCGTCGAAGCGATCGATCACCGTGCGTTCGCCCAAGCCGTTGCTGAATGCAATGGTGCTGGCGCCGATGGGAAAGAAGGCGGCGGCAACATGGTTGGCCGTCAGCACCCAGTCGGGTGCCACCTGCACGCCAAAGAAACCCACCGGCGCAAAGGCGGTCGTGGGCATGCCGTTGTTGATGGCTTGTGCAGGCAGCGAGGTGACCAAGCCCAAGCCCAAGCTTAGGCACAGCGCAGTGGCGATCGTGCCCAAGCGCTGCCGGGTGGCAGGCGCGGGGCGGTGCATCAGGGGTGTCAAGAACGACATGACAAGCTTTCTGCGGCGACAAGACTCGGGTCGGGCGCGTCAATGCGCAAACGTCTAGTGTGCCGCGCTGGCGGGGTGCCTGTACCCCCGCGCTTGCAACCCGCAAAGCCAGTGCTCAGGCGCCTGTGGGCCCGGGTGCGCCTGCATTGTTTTGCAGCAACGCCTTCAGCTCTGCAATGTCCTGGCGCAGCGTGCGCAGCTCGGCTCGCATCAGTGCTTCGGGTGCAGCCGCTGCCGCGCTGGCAGCTTCAGCGGCTGCCAAGGCTTCGGGTTGGGAATCGTTGAAGGTCTGCATCGCGTTGACGATGATGGCGATGAACAGGTTCAGCATCGTGAAGGTCGCCACCAGGATGAAGGGCACGAAAAAGGCCCAGGCATACGGAAAACTTTCCATCACCGGCCGCGCAATGCCCATCGACCAGCTTTCCAGCGTCATCACTTGAAACAGCGTGTACAGCGACGCGCCCAGATTGCCGAACCAGTCCGGGAAGGTTTCGCCAAACAACTTCGTGGCAATGACGGCAAAGACGTAGAAGATGATCATCAGCACGCCGGCAATCGCGACCAAGCCTGGAATGGCCGCCAGCAGCGCACCGACCACGCGCCGCATCGACGGCACGATGGTCAGCAGCCGCAGCACTCGCAAGACACGCAACGCTCGAAGCACGGCCAGGGGCCCGCTGGCCGGAATCAGCGCGATGGCGACGATGCTGAAGTCGAACACGCTCCACGGGTCGCGGAAGAAGGCCAGCCTGTGCACCAACAAGCGCGCAACGATCTCCACCACGAACACCGCCAGCAGCACGCTGTCGACCGTGCGCAGCCAGTGGCCGGTCGCTGCCACCACGTCGGCAGAGGTTTCCAGACCCAGGATGATGGCGTTGATGATGATCAGCGCCATGATCAGATTCTGAAAAAACGAACTCTCGATCCAGTTTTTCAAGCGCTGGCGCCAGGGGGCATAAGCAGGGTGGGGTGATGTCAGGGGCGGTGTCATGGTGGTTGTGCAGTGCGAAAAACAGCGTTCGCGCGCATCGTTGGCGCAACCCGCGATTGTTGCCGGGCTACGGTTGCGGCTGAGCCCATCAATGCCCTGCTGAACGACGGCATATCCTCACGCTGATGTCGAAAACCCGGATCGAAGCCCTGTCGGAAACCTTGTCAGAAGCCTTGGCGAATTTTTCCGTCTCAGCCGTGGTGGCTGGTTTCGTGGCCGTGCTGGTGGGCTTTACCAGTTCAGTCGTCATCGTCTTCCAGGCCGCCGCCGCGCTGGGCGCTACGCCAGCGCAAACCACGTCCTGGGTCTGGGCGTTGGGCTTGGGCATGGGGCTGACGAGCCTGGGCTTGAGCTGGCATTACCGCATGCCGGTGCTGACGGCCTGGTCCACGCCAGGCGCGGCGTTGCTGGTCACGGCTGGTGCAGGCGTGAGCATGGCCGAGGCGGTGGGCGCATTCATCGTCTGTGCGTTGCTGATCACGCTGGCCGGCGCGACCGGGCTGTTCGCACGCGTGATGGGCCGCATTCCGCAGCCGCTGGCCGCAGCGTTGCTGGCCGGTGTGCTGGCGCGTTTTGCGTTTGATGCCTTCACGTCTTTGCAACGCGAATTCACGCTCGTCTTCGTGATGTTTCTGGTTTACCTGGCCGGGCGGCGGCTGTGGCCGCGCTATGCGGTGCCCGGCGTGCTGCTGGCCGGAATTGCCGTGGCGGGCTGGCAGGGCCAGTTGCAGCTGGGCGCGGTGCAGTGGCAATGGGCCACGCCCGTGTTCACGATGCCGCAGTTCACCTGGGCCGCCACCATCGGCATTGCGCTGCCGCTGTTCGTGGTGACGATGGCGTCGCAGAACCTGCCCGGGGTGGCGGCGCAGCGGGCGGCGGGTTTTGAGGTACCGGTGTCGCCTGTGATTGCCACCACCGGTTTGGCGACCCTGCTGCTGGCGCCTTTCGGTGGCTTTGCGCTGAACCTGGCGGCCATCACGGCAGCCATCTGCATGGGGCGCGAAGCGCACCCGGACCCGGCGCGGCGCTGGGTGGCGGCTGCTGCGGCTGGCGTTTTCTACATCGTGCTGGGTTTGCTGGGCGGCGCGGTGGTGGGGCTGATCGCGGCCTTCCCGGCCCCGCTGGTGCTGGCCGTGGCAGGCTTTGCGCTGCTGGGCACCATTGGCAGCGGCCTGGCGGTGGCGATGAAAGACGACAGTGCGCGTGAAGCAGCGTTGGTGACTTTTCTCGTCACTGCCAGCGGCTTGACGCTGGCCGGCGTGGGCTCTGCGTTCTGGGGTGTGGTGGCAGGTGCGCTGACGCTGGCGGTGCAGCGCTGGCGCGCTTGAGGCACTTCAGTCTTTATTCCGGATCGAGCTGAAAGCCCAGCGTTGGCGCGACATCAGCCACGCCCGGCACCGCTGCCAGCTTGGGTACAACAGCAGCTGGGCAACGGCCCTGAATGACGCCAATGATGTCCAGCACTTCCACCACGTCCAGCCCGGCGGCTTGCAGCGCTTGGCAGATCGGCGCCAGGTCGGCGCCGGGTTCGCAGGTGATGGTCCACAGCGGGTCTGATGTGCTCATGAAAGCTCCTTCAACATGCTCATTGTGGGCTGCTGGGTATCGCGACAATATCGCGCCAAGTCAGCCACGACAACCCAGCCGCGACACCTGCTGAAGGTTCAGGGTGCCTGCACCAGCCCACGCCCAACGCGGCTGGGCGGGAAAGGCAAGGGACGGGCGGTGGCCAGCAGCCGATTCCACAGCGCCTGACCGCGCAGGGCCGAGCTGCTTTGCGCCCACAGCGCCGCTACCCCGGCCACATGCGGTGCTGCCATGCTGGTGCCGCTTTTGTAGCCGTAGCGCTGCGGACGCGGCACCGATGAATACACATCGCGGCCCGGTGCAGAAATCTCGATCTTGCCAAAATTGGAAATGCTGGACGGGCGCAGGTTTCTGTCCAATGACGCCACCGACATGATCGTCGGCGAGTTCGCTGGCGCACCGGTGCCCGCCGCAGAGTTTCCCGCCGCTGCCACCATCACCAGCCCGCGCATCAGTGCCGCGCGGCCGGCGTTGGTGTAGGCCGCTTGCACCGGCGACTGCGAACCCAAGGACATCGAAATCACCTGGCAATTGTTGGCAACAGCCCAGTTCATGCCTGCCAGCACGCTGCCACTGACGCTGTTACCGGCGTTGGACAGCACCTTGCCCACGTAGATGGTGCTGCGAAAGGCAACGCCGTAACGCGGCGTATTTCCGGCTGGCGCTTGCGGTCCGCAGGCTGTGCCGATGCAGTGCGTGCCGTGGCTGTGCAGGTCTTGCACCGGCTGGCCCACAAAGCTGGCGCTGACGATCGCGCGGCCCGCAAAGTCCGGGTGGCCCAGGTCCATGCCGGTGTCGAGCACGGCCACGCGGATGCGCAGCCCGTTGCGACTGCTGGGCGGCACGCGGCAGGCGTTGATACCCCATGTGGCGCCCAGCACTTGGGCGTCTTCGCCCTCATCGTCACGCTCTTCGCCAGCTTCGCCCAGGTCGCGCGCTATGGTTTCGGTGGCGCGCAAAAAACCGCGCAGATAGGCGCCCGCCTCGCCGTCGCTGAAGACAAAGTATTCGGGCTCGATCACTTCCACCGGGCTGTCGCTGGCAATCTCTTCAGCCACGTCCATGCCACGGGATGCCATGGCGCCGCCACCGACCAGTGCAACGTTGATTTCAGGAAACAGCACAGCGTCGGCGTCGCCCAGGCCGTCCATCGCCACGGCCTGTTCGCCGAAGTCGCGCGCATCGGCCACACGCATGCTCTGGCTGCGTAGGGCTTTGATGCCCTCTTCCAGCGCGCCGTCTTTGAAGCTGACCAGGTAGCGGCCCGTTTCCAGGTTGTCGCTGCCGCGCTCTTGTGCGGCCAGCAGCATGTCTTCGATGCTGCAGCCCGCGCCCAGTGCGCTGTCGTTGACGTTGACATTGCCGGTGTCGTCGTCGTTTTTGGTACTGCTTGCGCTGCGACGGGGGGGGTTTGGTTTCTTGGCCATGATGAATATGTTCCTTGATTTGAAAGATGAAAAAAACTAGCTGCACGCAACGTATCAAGTGGGCCAGAAAGCCCGTGCCTATTGAGGTCGTGACTGTGTGACTGCCGACAAAAACAGCAGACCCCCAAGACAGCGGTTTCGATCTCAATTGGCGCCGCTTCTCCACTGCCCGGATGACGCCAGCGCTGCTGTGCAACACTGCCAGCCCCGCTTGCCTTGCCGCCATGGCCGGTATGCTCGAACCCACCATCGCTGGCCCGCACACATCATGAAACTCCTGTTCGTTGCCGACCCGCTGGAGTCCTTCAAGACCCACAAAGACACCACCTTCGCGATGATGCGCGAAGCCGCTGCGCGTGGCCACAGCCTGATGGCTTGCGAGCCCAAGGACCTGCGCTGGCAGCAGGGTGAACCCGTCATCGGTTTCGTACGCGACTTCACCTTGACTGGCGAGCAAGGTGATGGCCACAGCGCCGCCTGGTTCAGCGCCGCTCAGCAAGCGCCCGATGAAAGGCCGCAAGCACTGCATGAAGTGGATGCGGTGTTGATGCGCAAAGACCCGACATTCGACAGCGAATACTTCTACGCCACTCACTTGCTCAGTCAGGCACAGCGCGAAGGAGCCAAGGTGTTCAACGATGCTGCGGCATTGCGCGAACACCCTGAGAAACTGGCGGTGATGGAGTTTCCTCAGTTCATCGGCCCGACGTTGGTAACGCGTGACGCAGCCGATGTGAAGCGTTTCCATGCAGTGCATGGCGACATCATCTGCAAGCCGCTGGACGGCATGGGTGGTGCGGGCATCTTCCGCGTCGGCCCTGATGCGATGAACCTGGGCAGCATCATCGAGACGCTGAACCGTGACGGCGCGCAGTCACTGATGGTGCAAAAGTATCTGCCCGAGATCACGCAGGGCGACAAGCGCGTGCTGATCATCAACGGCGAACCCGTGCCCTTCGTTCTGGCGCGCATTCCGCAAGGCACAGAAATACGCGGCAACCTGGCCGCAGGCGGCAAGGGCGTGGCGCAACCGATCAGCGACCACGACCGCGAGGTGGCACGCAGCATCGGCGCGGTGCTGGCACCACGCGGCTTGCTGCTGATCGGGCTGGACATCATCGGCACGCA
>Ga0136639_10000903_pt1 | contig 10296 bp, 9 predicted proteins | sample AntDrymUQ8592106_2_FD_113739 | JGI IMG/M metagenome (GOLD analysis project Ga0136639, IMG submission 113739) | Polar desert sand microbial communities from Dry Valleys, Antarctica - metaG UQ859 (21.06) | ecosystem: Environmental > Terrestrial > Soil > Desert | place: Antarctica: Dry Valley...
GTTCCTAACGAACTCAGGAGCAGTGAGTTTTTCTTCTGCGTTTCTCCAGAGTAATACCGACAAATTGCGAGCCATCTCGGAATTCTCTTCGGCCAATTCTTTGGCCTTGGTCGCATCGTCACGAGCAATCTGGAGCGCAGCATTCTGTCGCTGGGTAAGGATGTTGATTACCAATAGACCCACAATTGTCGAAAGCAAGACGGCCGACGCGATTCCTACAGCGGTTTTATGACGCTTTGCGCTTCGCATCAATCGTTCACCGAAAGGTTCCCGATAAACACTCACCGGCTCATCCGCCAGCCAAAGCTCCAAGTCCTCTAATTGTGATTGCACGGAAGCATAGCGGTCTTCCATTCGAGTCGCCATGGACTTCAAACAAACGGCGTTGAGCGCCTTTGAAACGAGGCTATTCTTTTGAATTGGCGGTATGAACTTCCCCTCGCGAACGTTTTGGAGAACAATCTCTTGAGAGTGTTTATCGAAAGGAGCTTCTCCTGTCAAAATGCAGTACAAGGTTGCACCGAGACTATAGAGGTCCGATTGGGGGCTCAACAAATCCAGTCGCCCGCTGGCTTGCTCTGGACTCATATACGAGAGGGTACCAACAACCGTGCCCACGCGAGTTTCCGAGGACGAATCTGCTGAAAGCGGTACGAATGTCGGCTCATCGGAGGATACCGAATCAGATTTTTTCGTGCCTGTTTTCGCCAACCCCCAGTCGACCACTAACGTTTCGCCATATTTTCCGAGCATGATATTGCTCGGTTTGATATCGCGATGCAGAACACCGCGACTGTGAGCGTAGGCGACTGCATTTCCTGCGTCTATTAATCGGCGAATGAGCTTTCGAATTTCCCGTGCGAATTCCATTGAGTTTAGGGCAGGCCGTTTATCATGCAATCGATCGATCGCCTGCTTCATGCTTTCCCCACGAATAAAGCGCATGACATAGTATGGACCTGATTTTGTGAACCCCAAACTGTATACGGGAACGATTCCAGGGTGTTCTAGTCGTCCGGTGACTTCGGCCTCGATCAAAAAGCGATTGCGACTTTCGGTGCTGGCAGAGTGATGTCCGATGATTTGCTTGATCGCTACTTCACGATGAAGTTGCATGTCTTCTGCAACTGAGACTTGTCCTAACCCACCTCGTGCATGAGGACGCAGGATCTTGTAGCGAGCGTCGTCAAGGGGCAAGACGCTGGAACTGATTGCGGTTTCCGCGAGGCCTTCGGAATTCGCACTCCCGCCGCGCTTGGGGGCATCTGTTATCGAGATAAAGGAATTCACTTCTGCGTCGTTAAGCACCAAAAGGCTTTCCGTCAAGTCACTCGTTACAGGAAGTTTTGAGAGAGCGGTCGCTGGAACTTGACCATTCAAGCACAGGTATTGTTCGACAAGTTTTGTGAGAAACTGCCTTTGTTCTTGGGTCAGTGCACCTTGTTCAAGCAATACGTCTTCAATGTTGGTGCTCTTGCGAAACACCCACGCACGCATGGCCGAAATCAGATGCGATTCGGAATAGAGTGATGTTTGTAATCCAAGGATTCCAGCTAGTAGATTGCGATCTGTAGTGGATTGGCTCATAATCTACGAGTTTTTTAGGGCGGTATAGGAATAATTGAGAATTGAAACTAAATTGTAACACATTCCATTGGAGCCGTTAGGTAAAGTTGGGTCCTGTGCTCATCAAAGCCTTGGCTAAACGGAAGCTTTTTGATCAGCATTTCCACGGCAAAGGATAGCCATCTACTTTAACGGGTTAAAACGATTCACTATGTCCAAGCTTCGATTATGTTTATTCCTGCTTCCATTGGCATACGCTTCGGGTGCGTGGGCTGACGAGCCAGTTGCCGCGTCCGTCGCAGAAAAAAACAAGGTCATTGAAAACGCGATCGGGATGAAGTTAGTTCTGATTCCAGCTGGTGAGTTTGTAATGGGTAGTAGCGAAACGACTGATGCGTTGGCGGCGGCCTATCCTGAGTACGCTCGCGAGCGGTTATTGGATATCAAAGATGAATCTCCAGCTCACAAAGTGCAGATCACTCGCCCCTTTTATTTTGGAAAACATGAGGTAACCATCGGCCAATTCCGAAATTACTTAGCGTTATCCGGTGCCATACCCGAATCTATTTCCGATCAAACCGGTGGCTATGGTTACAACCTCGCTTACGATCCCAAAAAATCCAAGCGAGGCGATGCCTTTGAAGGACGCGATCCAAAATACTCTTGGAAAAACACAGGGTTTCCGCAGGGGGACGACCATCCTGTTCTCAATGTTACTTGGAATGATGCAAATCAGATGTGCAAGTGGCTAAGTCAGCATGAAGGCAAAAAGTATCGATTGCCCACGGAAGCGGAATGGGAATATGTATGCCGGGCTGGTTCACAAACGCGATATCACAACGGTCAAGATCCGGAATCGCTTACACAAGTTGCGAATACCTTTGACGTAGATTCCATGGTGAATTGGCCCGAATGGAAACAATATGCGTTGGCTAAGTCAGACGGTTTTGCCTTCACCGCTCCTGTGGGCTCATTCGCTCCTAACGCATTCGGAGTTTACGACATGCACGGAAACGCTTGGGAATGGTGTTCGGACTGGCATGGAGATACCTATTACGCGGAGTCTCCGCTCCAAGACCCAACCGGTCCCAAGGAAGGTTCCGTAAGAATGCGCCGTGGCGGCTCCTGGCATACTTGGTCGTTTTACGCACGCAGTACCTATCGAAATTGGAACGACGAAGCTACGCGATACACTCTGGTTGGGATACGTCTTATGTGTGAACGTACTCCACAATGAGAAAAATGAGTGGGTGGCACGCCCTGATGGGTGGTGGGTGGCACGCCTCACCCCTCGCGTGGCACGGGCGTCTCGCCCGTGATTTCATGGGCGAGACGCCCATGCCACGCTCAGACTTACCTACGAACGAACTATTTCCAGGTGTTTGCGCCAGTTGACATTATCCGTTGACGGAAAGTCCGTTCGAAAATGGACCCCTCGCGACTCTGTTCTGGCAAGGGCTGCAATCGCCATCTGTAGACTGACGGTCAAGATGTTTTGCAATTCCCATCCGTCCACGCCACTTAGATCCTGCGCTAAAACATAACTGCAATACTGCTGGATCGCCTGAACCGCTTCGGTTAGTCGATCTTCTCGCCGCTGAACACCAACATTTCGCCACATCAAGGCACGAACCGCATTGCGAATATCAGCCAAATCGATTGGCTGAACTGACTGCCGTTTTGCGTGATTCGATATCGGCAGGACACGCAATTCGAGGTCCAAGTTATCTAACGCGGATCGAGATGCGTTTCGGCCCGCGATCGCGCCGTAAACTAGCCCTTCTAAAAGGCTGTTAGACGCCAATCGATTCGCACCATGTAGTCCAGAACTGGTGACCTCACCTGCGGCCCAAAGCCCTGGAAGCGTAGTCCTCGCGTTCCCATCGACTTCGCAGCCGCCAATCATGTAATGCGCACCGGGCCGAACCGGAATGGAATCGGTTGCGATGTCTAGCCCGAAGCCGGCGCAAACCCTTGCAATTCCAGGAAACCTATCGCGCACATGCACTGCGTCTAAGTGCTTCATCGTCAAATACACACACGGCGACTGCGTCTTTTCCATTTGGTTTACGATGGCCTTGCTTACGACATCGCGTGGCGCTAACTCCAATCTTGGATCGTAATCCCCCATAAAACGATGCCCCGTTGCATCAATTAAGTAGGCACCCTCACCCCGTACGGCTTCCGTAATAAGTGTTCGCGAACTGCCTGCAATGTACAAGACTGTTGGATGAAATTGCATGAATTCCATATCTCGCATCGCTGCGCCCGCCCGAAAAGCAATCGCGTGCCCGTCGCCGGTTGCAACGAGTGGGTTTGTCGACTCGCGAAACACTTGCCCGCAACCCCCGGTGCACAAAATGGTTTCTTTGGCCCAGATCAGGTACGGCTTTCCACCGCGGTAGGACGCAACAGCACCGCGACATCGACCTTCATATGTCAATAAGTCGATTGTGAAGGTCTCTTCGCAAATCTCTGTATGCAGGCGTTCGCGTGTATGTGCAATCATCGCCCTCATGATCTCTTTTCCCGTCGCGTCCCCTAACGCGTGGATGATGCGTTGATGCGAATGCCCTCCCTCACGTCCCAGGACCAGCTGCCCATCCTGTTGGTCGAAACGAGTGCCCCATTTGATCAATTCCGACACGCGATCCGGAGCCTCGCGAACCACCAGATCGACAACATTAGAATCGCACAAATCAACTCCTGCGACCAGCGTATCTTGGACATGATTATCGAATCGATCTTCGGGATCCCATACGCTCGCAATTCCACCCTGGGCATAAGTGCTATTGGATTCTTCGAGTTTATCTTTCGTGAGAATCAAGGTGCGCAACGATGGGTCGACTTCGTGAGCAGCGCGAAGCCCGGCTAACCCACCACCAATGATGAGAACATCCGTAAAGAAATGGCCGCATCGCTTGGGCTCAATCGGAACCAAGTAACGTGGCGTTAGATGCGACCAAGGCTGAGTCAAGGCGAGGCTAGGAATTGCGGTCATCAAGGTTTCTAAAGTCGTCATAAGATTAAGACTGCTTAAAAAGCCAATAGCAAACAGGTTGGCGGTCTAATGGGATTTTTGACCATTGTATCAAGCCTCAAGTCCCCCAGAGGCTGCCTCACTTTTAAACTCCTCGATGGGATCGCCCCGAGTGGCGTGGACTTAATGGAAACTCGTAGCGGAAGCCGCGTAGGCTTTCGGCAAATTGCCATTCCGACCGAAACTCTTGGCGAGTTCCGCTACGTTAAGTCCATGTCATTCGAGGCGAGCTTCGAGGCGACTAGGTTTCACAAGATGTCGCGAAGTTTGATTACGATGCATTATCCGGACGTCGACAAGCCCGAACTACCACAAACGGATGCAACAGCTCACGAATGGTTTGTGGGATTTGGGTGCTAACAAGAGAGCCGCCTTCGCGAACACAACAGACCGAAGTCATTTTGCCCGTTGCGATCGTCGTGCTGCCGATGGACAAATGATGTTGATAGGTGATGCTCTTTTTCCCAAGAGCGCCAACTGTTGTTTCGATCAAGATGACATCTTCAAACCGACCCGGGGAACAAAAATCGCATTCCACTTTGACTCTCGGCCAACTGTATGCGAGAGATCTGTCAGTTTCGGCACCGCTTGAGTGGGATGCGGCGACGCTCAAGCCCACTGATCGGAGCAGCGCGTGTTCCGCTTGCTCCATATAGATAATCAGCGACGAGAAATGCGCAATGCCAGCAGCGTCGGTCTCGCAGAATTCAATCCGACGCTGGAAAGAAAAAACCGAGGGCATTACTCCCCAACGTAAGGCATCAGCGCCATGAATCGAGCCCGCTTGACAGCTTGACTAACTGCGTGCTGGCTTGCAGCCGAGCAACCCGACTTGCGCCTGCTAACAATTCGGCCGTGGCGATTTACAAGCTTCGTTAGTAGCTCGATATCTTTATAATCCACGTACATCGGACGAGGCCGCTTGCCTTCGACGAGTAGAGGATCGCGTTTCTTAATCTTAGTCCGTAGACGTGCCCTTTTGCGAGGAACTCTTTTTCCATTTGGGGGGCGACGCGAATTGAACATAGCCAGCGGGTTTAGTAAAACGAAAGGAATTGAAAAAACGCAGCGCGTTTAGGGCCACGTATAGTAGCGGTTCGCGATGACCCCTTCAATAGCCAATACAAGAGTTGCGGTCCATTTTTTATTCGATTGTCGATTCGCCCAATTTTACTGAGCCACATTGTCAATCCACATTGGCCAAATCTCAAGTCGGATGATTCCTACAACCTGCAAATTCCTTGTGTTCCGATCTTGGCAGTCCTGATTAATCGCGCAATCGGCCCAAGTATTTTCGGCCGTGTTCCGATGATGTTTCTTGGATACTTGTTTCGACAGGAAGCTCATTCGTGCAATCGACCCATTCATTAACAACTCCGCTGCAGGACACATTCCGCGTTTTAGGACTGCGGTCGAATTCAGCAAGCGTCGAAGTGCTTGGCTTAGCGCTCGCTAGCCCTTTTGGGCAGATTCGGCTGGGTGCTTTGAAAACACTGATCCAAAGGGGAGGCGAAGCCGAAATGGCAGCCATTCTGGCGAGAATCGATGACTGCAACGATGCTGAATTGCCTTTGCTCTCAAGCCATGTTTCGTTGCTGTTGGCTCCCATTGAGGCCGGTCTAGCGAGCCAAGATCCCGAAGCGCGCCAGCGGTCTTTGTGCGCGATTGCTAAGCTCCGGGTTGCTAGCCAATTTCACCATTTGGTTCGTGCCGCACAATCTCCGGACGACCCGCAGCAAATCGTTGCCGCAGCATTGCTTTTTAACCTAGCGTTGAAGTACGGTTTCGAGGCCCGCCACAAACATCCAGGCGCCGATAACGCTGATCGCATAACGCTTCTCCACGATCTTTGGCAATCGATGCTGAATTTCAATGACCACAAAATTATTCAAATTGTCGACGCCTGGTTGTGCGCAACCCACTGGGGAGACCAGGCTTATGCCGACCTCTTTAAGCCTGTAAGCGGTGAGCCGATTTACAAGGTTGCAATGCGACAGCTCAAGGTTTCGCCTCGTATCCAGATTGCGGAGCTTTTGGCGGGAGTTCTCTGGAGACAAAGTGCGGGGCTCGAAGCAATTCAGGCCTTGGGAGAACGGACGGATACGGCGATTTTGACGCGACTGGCCGAACTCGCCATTGAGTTTGGTGTTACCCCCTACGTCTCGAGAAATTTGAGGCAAAAGATTCCGATTCCTAGTTTGGAACGGTTCGATTTTTCGAGCACTGCTTTTCCACTGATGCAGCGATGCGCTTTGCTACAACTCCTCTCCCATACCGACTGCTCCCCAGACAAAATCCTACTCGGCATCACCGAACTCCTTTCGACCAAAGATCCCGCCGTCGAACCAACGTGTTCTGCTGTGATCCGAGGTCTCCAGTCGTTGAAACCTGAAATTGTCGTAATGGTATTGAGCGACTGTTTTGAGATGCCAGGTATGGAACCGTACGATCCGCCACCTTGGAAAGTCAGTTTGCGATCGGCATTGGAGCGACTAATCGAACTTTACCCACTTCAGCCCCAAATGGTTCGAAACAGTATCGAGTATGCTTTTTCGAGCTTTCGCTGCGAAGAACTGATTAAGCACTTGGACGAGTGGCCCGAGTCTCACTTGTATGCGTACGGCAAGATGGTCACCATTTCCGAAACAGGCTTCGTCCAGTTCATCGAACGAGATGCCGTTTCGCAATCGATAGTCAAACGTATTCGAGCCATACATGCAGTTCGCTTCTTGGGAGTTTCCAAAGGGTTAACCGACGTGGCTATCGAAGCCTTACAAGACAAAAGTGAAAGGGTCCGGATAGAGGCTATTCACGCCATTGCAGCAGGCTACTGTCGGCTTGAAGCCATTAAGATACTTGGCCCATTGGTCCAAGACGAGGACCAAACCGTCCAAACAGCTGCGCAATTTGCGTTGTCTGGATTAGAAAGATAATGCCAATGATCCATTCTGCTCAAGTGTTTTTCTCTGCGATCTACAGGATCGAGGGTTACGATCGTCTCATCGTTAAGTGGTGGTGGGCTGTCCTAGCAATTGCGGCTTTGATGTCTCTTTTGGCTTTTTGGCGTGTTCTGGTATCGACCATTCTTTGGCTGCGAAAACCCACCGAAAATCCGCGAAAGCTTTTCAAAACGCTCTCGAGAATCCATGGTCTCAGCTCAAAAGAGCGAACTTTGATCCTAAGCCTTGTCCCAAAACTCCCCGCAGGAACCCCAAAAGCCATTCTTTTTGCAGACCCATCAACCTGGGCTTGGAAGAAAGTTGAGGACACGAATTCCATTGCCCCATTGGAGAAATTGTACGCCAAGATCTTTGGGTTTCCTCGTGATCATCAGGGGAATTGATGGTATAAACTCCGGCATTCGCTGTATTTGAAAATGAATCGCCAGGAGTACCCTATGTCCGAAATTGAAAATAAGCTTGCTCAGCTTGGTTTGATGTTGCCACCTGCACCGAAACCAGTTGGCCTCTACAAACCGATGCTCGTGGTTGGCAACCTGGCATATCTTTCTGGTCATGGACCTCTCCAGTCCGATGGGAAGCTGATGCTTGGAAGAGTTGGTGCGGATTTGACCCTGGAACAGGGGCAGGCCGCGGCAAAACAGACCGGCCTGGCTATGCTCGCAACGTTGAGAGCAGGACTCGGATCATTGGAACGAGTCGTCCGAGTGGTCAAAATTCTGGGGCTAGTTCGCTGCACAGATGACTTCGGCCAAACGCCGGCAGTAATCAATGGTTGCAGCCAGTTGTTTGTCGACCTTTGGGGCGACGACCTGGGCATTGGCGTCCGCAGTGCGCTCGGAACCAATGCTCTGCCCGGTGGTATGGCTGTCGAGGTCGAAGCGATTTTCGAGATCAAGCCTTAGTCATGACCGAACGCCAAACGTTATCGTTTATTTCCAAGTCCCTCGAACGAGCAGGCTTGCATCCGAAAACCAAGTATGGACAGAATTTTCTAGTCGATCTCAATCTGTTGGATATCCTCGTCAATGGTTCCGACATTCAAAAGACGGATGTGATCCTCGAGGTCGGTACAGGAATGGGGTCTCTGAGCAAGCTGATGGCACCGCTAGCCGGTGCTATTGTCACAGTAGAAATTGACCGCGACCTCCAAGCACTTGCCGCAAAACAACTGCGCGGTCTCGACAATGTAACGATGCTCACCTGCGATGCACTTCGAAACAAAAATCACATGCGTGAGGATGTATTGATTGCCGTCCGGGAAAAGATGGCCAGCATCCCCAATTCGAATTTCAAGCTGATCTCAAATCTACCCTACAATGTTGCTACCCCGATCATCAGTAATTTACTGACCGTAGATCCGTTTCCTGATCGGATGGTGGTGACCATTCAAAAAGAGCTGGCGCAGCGGATTGTTGCGGAACCTAGTTGCAAAGATTACAGCGCACTGACTATTTGGATGCAAAGTCTCTGTGACTGTGAAATCCTTCGCATTCTGCCTCCAAGTGTTTTTTGGCCCAGCCCAAAAGTCGACTCGGCCATTATTCGCGTTACACCGAATCCAACCAAGCGAAAGCGAATCGTCGACCTCGAGTATTTTCATTCTCGACTGCGTGCACTTTTCTTTCATCGTCGCAAGTTTCTTAGAAGCCAGATCTTTACGGCGACGCAAGACGATCTGACGAAACCGCAGGTGGACGAGATTCTCGAAAAGCTCAATCTGCAACCGAATCTTCGAGCAGAACAACTCTCCGTGGAGCAGATCATCGAACTATTGGAAGCGACTCGGTTGATGGCGATCGCAAATCCTGTCGACAAAGCCTGATTGAAGCTTTGTAAAGTTACCGACACACGCAACTCGGACAATTGCAAGAAAGTATCCTCCTTTATGTTTACCGGACTGGTCGAAGGCAAAGTGCCATTGGTGGAGACAGTTGCTGATGGGACAGGCAAACGAATGGGTTTCGATTTGGGGCCGCTCTGTGAAGGCGTTTGCATCGGCGACAGCATTGCCTTGAATGGCTGCTGCCTAACTGTGATTGCGATCGATGGAACGCGATGTTGGTTCGAGCTGGGATCAGAAACGCTTGCCAGAACAAGCTTGGGTAGACTCAGCCTCACGGAGGCCGCGAACTGCGAACGATCCTTGCGAGTTGGAGATCGAATGGGTGGTCATTTTGTCACCGGGCATATTGACGGCCAAGGGACTCTCGAGCGTCGCATCGACGATGGCCAATGGTCCACTTTTTATTTCAAGGCTCCCCTGAGCCTACTTCGACAGATGGCGTCAAAAGGGTCCATTACTGTCGACGGCGTGAGTCTAACACTGGTGGACGCGAATGACGAGTACTTTAGTCTCGCCCTCATACCGCACACGCTTATTAACACGACGTTAGGTAGCCTGCGAGCAGGAGATGAAGTCAACTTGGAAACAGATCTCCTGGCCAAATATGTTCAAAGAGCACAAGTCGCACCGGGTTGATTGGCCGTGGATCGCAAGTACTGGATCACACGTTTCGTCCATTCGGATATTGAGCCCGCTCCGAAATGGATTCTATATATTCCGTTGGCAGTTGATGTTCGGTCGCTCCAGTTAAAATTGCGGTCAAGTAACCGGAGCTCGGCTTGGATTCTTTTGTTTCGAATAATTCGCCAACATAGACGATGCACGTCAACAGCTCTTTGGTGTTCGTCATAACGTGAACGGTTTCACGTCGGTAGCAATTTTCA
>Ga0136639_10000904_pt1 | contig 10287 bp, 16 predicted proteins | sample AntDrymUQ8592106_2_FD_113739 | JGI IMG/M metagenome (GOLD analysis project Ga0136639, IMG submission 113739) | Polar desert sand microbial communities from Dry Valleys, Antarctica - metaG UQ859 (21.06) | ecosystem: Environmental > Terrestrial > Soil > Desert | place: Antarctica: Dry Valley...
CACACCCCGATCGACACCCTCGACTCGTCTCGCCACCTGTGTTCTCCTCATGCAGTTCGGCGGCAGAAAGGTGCGAACAACAAACGCCCATCGTAAGAAAGTCCAGGTTGATAGCACACCTTGACGGGCGAAAGGGGATTCAGTTGAGGTTCATTCAAACTCCTATTGACACGCCCTGGGGGCACGCGATTGTTTGTGATATCGGCCCTTGACATACCGAGCCAACCCGTCGAAAGTGGTGGTACTGACTGGACTGGCGAGAACATGTCAACGGTACGAAGTACCTTCACGAAAGGAGCACCGAAGATGCGAAAAACGCTCGGTGGACTGGCCGCAGCGGCGCTGATCGCTCTCAGCCTGCCAGCCGGTGAAACAGCCCAAGCGGCCAACGGCTACGCCTATTGCACAACCATCCCGAACAGGAGCCCAACAACCTGGGTGTTCAGTGCAGGCATTTACCGCCTCCACAGCCACTTCGTCCCAGCTCATGGCCAGTTGTACAGCCTGTTCAACACCCAAACGACGTTCAGGAAGGCATGGAGCGTCAACCAAGGAGAATGGGCTGCCGGCGTCACACTGAACGGAAGCAGATACTACTCATTTAGTCCCTACTCGGCGTACGTGACATGCGAGTGATGCGAATGAGACAGTCCTCGACATCGAAAGAGAGGTCACCAATGCGACTGACCGCACTGATCGTCGCCGCCCTGGCAGCACTCGCGTCAGCCTGCGGGTCTCCACCAGCACAAGGCGCGGAGTTGGGAGCGGCATTTGCCGACCTCGAACGCCTCGCCGACGAAGTCCAAGTGGACGCCGTCGAATGCGCCCACAAGGCCGGCGAGGTAGACGCATACATCGACGAGCAAGGGGGAATCGTGCACGACGGCAAGGCCGTGTTCGACTGCTTCGACAAACTGCTCGCGACACCCAAGTACGAAGTGTTCTCCGACGACTCGCCAGCGATGCGACGAACCATCTACGACGGGTACGTCGCGATCCACCAGTGTCTGGAAAAAGAGGGCTACGCCTCGCCAGAGCCACCCCCCTTCGAGGACTGGGTGGAAGCAGGACGAACCTGGGATCCCTATGGGGACATGGTGGCAGCTCGCGACGTGGACCGGCTCGAGACCGCAACCCAAAAGTGCCAACCGCGGTGATCCTGCTACGAGGCAGCGTCACCATGCGCTGCCTCGATGCGTCCCATCAACCGCGTCGGGAGGCGGAGTGTGCGTCGACAGGCGCGGCCAACGCGAGGAGCCGGGCGCGGATCGGGAAGGCGACGATCAGTCGGTCGTTGTGGGGGCCGCCGAGGCGGGAGTCGAGCGGATCATGTTGTGAATCCGCAACCGCGAGCTAACCCGCCGGCTCGACCCCCACGCCAACACCCGGCTCGCCAAGCGCGTCGCCGGCCGGACGGGTCTGTCCGCAAGTGAGGAGGTGTGCCCGGCGGGACTCACGCGTTCCGCCCGGCACGCTGCCGAGGTCGCACGTCACAGCCAGCCATGTCCCCGCACGCGCCGCGACATCACGGCACGACCTCGAGGTGTGCCGGTCTTTCTGCGAACCACGCATCGTCGTGGATCATGTCCACGAATTCGTCGATGGTGCCAAGCATGTCGGCGACGCGCCCGCACCGGCCCGCCACGCGATCGGCGTAGCCGAGCCCGCATCCAAGGTCGAGTATCGACGCCGGTGCGATGATTTGCCCGAGGGAGGCAACTAGTTGCATCCGCGTACCGATACCAATCGGGTTCGACTGCGCCTCGTGCTGGATACTGGATGGACGTTTACACGTCGCAACACCGCGATTACCGGGCACTCGGCTTGGGCCGTACCCGCACACCAGGAATGGGCCGGGCCCCGGGTTACTGAGCGCGCGATATCGGGTGTCGGGGCGTGCGGTCACATCGCCGATGCCAGGACGTCGGCAGTCGTCCCGTCAGCGCTGGTCGTGCTGCATCGATCGTTTGTGGGCGTCGGTCTAGAACCCGCTGAGCGAGTATCTTGCTTAGATGAGTTCCTACATGGACCTTGTGGCGCTCGATGGCAATGCGACCGAAGGACCCGATTTGTCGGTGATGATCGTCGACCCTGACTCCCCGCCGTGTTGGCTGGAGTTTCGTAATGGTCGGATTGAGGTGAAACTTGCAGGCAAGGGTCATGACCTTTCTTTACGTTCCACAACGATTCCTGTGTCGACATGGCTGACAGCTAGCCATGGCCATGCATTGGATGCAGAGCCGCTACTGGTGGCGGGTCAGGATTGCGACTACCGACCAATATTCCCGATCGACGTGAAAGGCCCATGTGAGGTCGTAGACCTAGTTCCGTTCGCAGACGCTGTGGTGCAGCAGATTGTGTCTGGTAGCCCCATCGGCTCCATTCACTACGTCGACACATTTACGGACGGAGTTCTGGCACGACGTAGAGCCGGGATTCATTCAGATCCTGATGTCACGGTCTGGAAGAGCTTCTCGCAGAGCGTTCGTAGCCTCGAGCCCGGTTTGACCCTAATCGAGAGGATCGAGGGTAATCGCGTTCATGGGCGAGATTCCGCCAGCCTCATGATCGTGGCCGGCCTCTACGACAACGATGCATTCCGTGCGTGGCTTGGGCATCGGTCAGAAGTGAATGGGCTATTGCTGAAACTCTCGCTCCACCGTTCGGCGCTCTTGTCCGAAAGTGAATCGTGATCGACCGATTCAATTTGCGCCCGGAACTCGATTCTGCCTTGGGTGTTGGCTCCTGGTGCACCGGTTATCAGGCAAGCGCTTCGATCGATGGGGAAACCGTTCTCGATTTGGCGATCGGCCGCGATGCAACGGGGGAGCCTCTAAAGTCCAGTGACGTTTTTGCGGTCTACTGCGCCGGTAAGCCGTACTTGGCGCTGCTTGTCGCTTCTTTGATGGACCGCAGAGAGCTGTCTCTGGATGACGTCGTCGGCAATCTCGTGCACCGTCCTGTTTCGACAGATGTTGGCCAGCTAACGGTGAGACAGTTGCTGTCTCACACCGCTGGTCTCGATGATCTTCTTGCCCTTCCCTATCGCATGTTGTCGCCTCCCGCGCGCAGTGCGAGGATCGCTTGCGTCCACGTTGACTCGGGCCTCATCGGTCGACCCCAGTACACGGAGTTCCTCGCCTGGCAGATACTCCAGATATCGATTGAGGACCTGACAGGATTAGGTTTCGCCGATGCGCTGCACGAGTTTCTACTTGTGCCGTGGGGTGTCGAAGCTTTCTTCGGATTCTCTGCGAATGACAGTAAGAACAAGAGACGCATCCGACTCAATGCGGACATGCAAAGGCGCCACCCGGCGCCGCTGCTCTGGGAGCGGTCAGAATCCAACCTGGCTGATGTCCGCGCCTCGGACGGTTGCTATGTGTCGATGACTGGATTGGACCGCCTCTACCAACGGACCCTTTCAGCGCTATCCGGATGAGATCCAATCATTTCGCATGCGACCATGCACGCTCTGACTCTCCCACCCCCGGCCCTCGCACGCCACACGCTGCTTGGCCGCGAAGCCGGGTTCGGTCTCGGATTCATGACCACGCTCCCCGATCACTACTTCGGCCAAAGCCACTCGCGGACTAGCTACGGACATTCTGGATTTGCTGGTCTCACGTTCGCCGCTGCGGAGCCGACCACGGGCTTGGCTTACGCCGTGCATGCAAACGGCGTGACGGGATGGTCAGCAGGTCCAGATCTCGCCCAGCGTCCCGACCTGCGACGGCAGCGCGTTGGAGATACCCTGCTCGCTCAGGCGAGGTAGCGCTCAGCTCGCTCAGGCGAGGTAGCGCTCAGCTCGCTCAGGCGAGGTAGCGCTCAGCTCGCTCCGGCGAGGTAGCGCTCAGCTCGCTCCGGCGAGGTAGCGCTCATTAAGTGAGCTTTCTAACGTGACATCAACCGAACGGCGGGCATAACCTGCCGCGGGTCCCGTATCGAAACTCTCCACAACTGACCTTACTACATTGACCAGCCCGAACACTGGTCGGCTCCCCACGACTGCAAAATGAACTCGGCAGCCTTGAATGCCTCGTTCACCTCAACGAGGTTGGAGGTGACCGCTCGACCCTCTGAAGCTTCGTCCAGCAAGAAGGGCACGCCTTCGAGAAACGCGTCAAGCGCCACGATCGATCGTTCAAACTCCGATGTTACTGAAGTCTCAATTACTAAGGAGAGACGAAGTTTCTCGACGAAAGCTGAGATAATGGCCGCACTTTCTTGCTCCGACGTCGTCATCTTGTTGTTCTGCGCAGCTGCGCTCAGCTCAAGTCGGATCTGCTCCGCAGCCCCTGATTCAGCTGCGCACGCCCGGTCGATGATTTCGACAATCTGCGCCTGGTTCAGAGCGAGATCCGAGGCACTGACTACTTCCCGAGACTTCGCAACGATTCGCTCAAGTGCAACAGCGCTCAGCACTTCTGGCAGCAGAGGGTTGCTGTCGTCGAGTGCCAGGAACTCTCCAGATCCTGGTTCGCTCTCGAAGTAGGAGCCCATAACCTCGGTCACCGGCGTGTAGAGGCCGTCACGGACGGACTTGCCGGCTGCCGACGCTTCCGTAAGGAACAGTAGAAAATTGCCGGATCCGCTGACTAGTGGCACTTCGCCACCGCGCTCGTCAAGCGTCGTGACACTCTGCAGTACATCGATGCTCGAAGGCCCTTTGCCCTTAAGATAATCTTCCACCTTTATGGCTACGACAGGATAGAGACGCTCTCCGTACCGAATTGAACCGACGTCACCGACTTGGCTTCCGACCACCACCAGGTCCGCCGCCTCGTACATCCCGGGCACTGTGTCAAGCCCCGCTTGAGCCTCAACATGCCCTAACGCCAGCGGAACCGACAGGCTGGGCAAGACGGCATCGGGACCATTGGGAGCCGCGTCGCCAGAAACTGAGCAGCTCGTCGCCAACAGTGCAACCGCAGCCATTGCGGTGATCGTGAGCGAGTTACTTGCCATTGTAAACCTCATTCACGCTTCCGAAATCCTGGGTCTGGGGGCCATTAATGGCACAGTAGCCATTAAATTTTGCAGCGGAGCCGTACATGATTGAGTAGTAGCCTGGGTCGCCGTAGGTACAGTTGAAACTCAACCAGTTGTCCGTCAGCCCGAGCGCATGGCCGAGCTCATGCGCCGAAGTGCCCTGCACGCGATAGGCGCCGGTTCCTGCGTCTAGGTCGACTTCGATTCGACCGGAACCGGTCCATAGTCCACCGGAACACGCCGGGGCAAAGAACGACCCGCTGTTATTTGTCGGAAAGTGCTCGATCCGCAACTCGGTGATGTCGGGGTAAGTCCCTGGATACGTCTGAGCGAAATCGACGTTGGAAGTGCCAGCATTCCAGGAGTTGGCTGCATTCGTCGCGCTCCCTCCATACCCAAACCCCGCGTTCACCCAAGTTACACTTGGGTGACCCCATTTCACGTTTCCACCGCATTGTCTCCACGGGAGTAGCGCATCGGCACGACCGGCGAAGACCAAAAGCGACGCCAACCCGAGCGCTAGCGCCCCAGCGCTAATCAGCTGGAATCTATGCCGCACGGCACGTGACTGGTCATTAACCACAAACATCCCCAACCTCCGCGGATGCCTTGGACAGAACAAGCGCCACGGTTCGCTTCGCAGACACAATCTACCGCAGTCGAGTGGTCCCGTCTACATGAAACTTTCGCGCGGCGCGTCGGCCAAGATCGGCTTCCTCGATACCGGCCAGCGCCAGACAAGGTCGTTACCGCTGCCGTCATCGACAGCACATCGCCAGTCCGCTATGCGTGTCAGCGACGCAACGCGACTGTGTCCGCTGGCCAGCGGACGCAACTGCAAAGGCCAGACCACTGCAGCGCGGGGAGTGAAGCGGCGGGCGACGTATGTCGGTGCTGGTGCTCGTGGCTGCAACTTTAAGCGTAAGACCAGTTCCAACTGCCGCTCGGCTTGCCGAGGAGCGAGGCGATCAGTTCCAAAGGTCAGACCGCGTCGCAAGTACAATGGCCATCACGATGGCGGAGATACCGGTCTTAGGAATGGCGAGCCACCCGTATCGCTCGCCGCCCACGGTTTGAAGATTGCAGGAACGTGACTGTCGTTGGCTTCTGATCCCACCGTCGAGCATTTGCGATTACTGCGAGGCCATTGATGACCAGAACGATCGCAGCAATGATGTCAATCGTTGGTCGGCCCGCTGTGGTGCCTCAGATCGATGGCGCCGCACTTGGGCTCGAGGTCTGGATTCCGCACCTAGCGATCATTGTCGACTAGCGAGACAACCAAACGTCGGGCCCAGGCGAGCAGAAGTGCCGCTCGGTTCCTCCGGGGCCTCAGCAGAGGCTCGAACGGGGACTGAGTCGAACGTGGAACAGCGAGCGCTTACCGCTCGACAGAGAGCCGTAGCTCGAATGTGCCGGCGCCATCCAATGCTCTCCCGGGAACGCCGATTCGCCGTTCTGCATCGCCACCGGCGACGGCGGTCGAAGTCTCGGAGGGGCTCGGTAATACCTATTCGCCTTGCAACACCGACCGCCCGGGAACCGGCGAAGTGTGGGACGTCAGGTGCCGATTTGAGAGCGCATAATCACCTCTCGACGTGGAGACAGCACCCATCCGAGTACGGCACTGATGGGCGGGGTCGGGCGAGCGTTCGTCGTGCCTCATCGACGAGCGCATAACGCCGGCACACCAGGACGGGCGACAGCGACCTTCGCCGGGCCTGATACGTGGGTGGCCGATCTGGCACATCGTGGAGGTGACCGTCGGCGAGTACCGGTTCATCGATGGCGAATTCTGATACGTGTATCAGACCCCGATTTCAAGGGCGGTATCGCGCCGAAATCGGGTGTCCCACCCGGCGGTGTCAGAGGGTCCTCGCCGAATTATCGGTATCAGAGATGTATCAATCCGGGGAGCACCGGGCTGTGTCGGCCTGTCCGGCCAGAGTCAGGCTGTCCGCGGATCATCCCTGGTAGATGACATGATCCGGCAGATTCCGGCACAATTCGACACACCCCGATACGCCCAATTTTCAGATTTGGGAGCAGGAGGCCGGGAGTTCGAATCTCCCCATCCCGACCACAACTACCACGGGCCTTTGCGATGAGCGAATCACGCGGTTCTGGTGGGTTCATTCATCGTTCAGGCCCTGGCTCGATTCAGTGGGGATGAGTCAAGCCAACCCGACGGTCAGGGCACTGCGATCCGCTGGACCGCCATGATCTTGTCGTCGGAGGGAATCGACCCGATGGTCACCGTCTTGCCCGCCCCGACGGCGTTGACCCACCGGCGCGAATCCAGCGCGATGGCGACGTGGGTGATGAGTTCGGGGTCGTTGACGGACGAGGTGAACACGAGGTCGCCAGCCGCGATCGAGTCCGTCTTCCAGTCGACCGCACTGCCCATCCGTGCGAGCGCACGGCTCTGATGGGGCACGCTCACGCCGACCTGGCGGAACGCCGCCACGACGAGCCCGGAGCAGTCGAACGCGTCGGGCCCTGCGCTGAAGAACCGATATGGCACCCCGACCTGAGCGGTGGCGTAGTCGAGCAGCGTCTGCAGCGAGCCGCCCCGCGCTGCAGCGATCGGCGTGGCTGTCGGTGCCGGTTGGCCGGAGGCCGCAACTCCGGCCGAAGAGGAGTTGGACGCGGCGGAGGGCTGGCTGGTGGGGATCGGGCGTGTCGCCGGCGGAACCTGGAGGCGCTGGCCGGGTAGGATCAGACTCGTCACCGAGATGCCATTGGCCTTCACCAACGCACCGAGGCTCACACCGTGGCGCCAGGCGATAACGGCGAGCGCGTCGCCCGCTGCGACGACGTAGTCGCTGGTCGACGTTGCGGTCGATGGCGTGGTCGGTGCGGTCGGGGTTCTGGTCGAGCTACCGCTGGTCGGCAACGTCGCTCCGGCAGGGATCACGAGGGTGCCGCCCGGATGGATGATGCTGTTCAGCTCCAGTGAGTTCGCTCGCAGCAGCGCCGACAACCTGATCTGGTAGCGATGCGACAGCCCGACCAGGCTGTCGCCGACTCGGACGGTGATCGTCGTGTCTGTTGGCGTGGTGCCGGTCGTCGGCGCTGGAACGGGCGCCGCCGAAGCGACTCCTCCGAAGGCGGGGACGACAATGGCAAGCGCCACGGTGGTGGCGAGAATGACTCGTGCGGTTCGATTCATGCACTATCCATCGGCGCGTCAAGTCTCAACCTTTACATGAACTTGAAGAATTTCGCTAGAAATCTTGACGAACGGATCGATCCACCCTGGGTCAGGGTGAGCCAGCAGTCATCTCCAGCCACTCCGATTCGGTCCAATGGCTGCGCAGTTCGGCGGTGACGAAGTCCGACGTCCAGCGAACCATGTCGATCCACGGCAGGTCGGACGAGGCGATCTCCGTGAACGCCATTCCATCGAGCAGCAGTGCGGCGTCGTCGATCCCCAGCGTCACCGCCGGCATCTCGTCGAGTTGATCGGCTGCTACAAGACCCGGAGCGACACCGAGGCGCATCTCGAGTTCCAATATGCGCTCGACGTCCCATCGAGTGGTTGCGCCTGACATTGCCTGGTCGGACATGATCCCGAGGATCGTCCCCAACGCCATCCGGGCGTCGGGTTCCAACTCGATCTCTCGCGGCAGTTGCACGACAGCAGCTTCCCATTCGGGCGACATCGACGCCCGAGCGAGCTACTTCTTCTTGGCGGCCTTCTCGAGGCGTTTTGCAGTGCGTCCGATCGGCTCGATCTGACGCTTGTCGAGGTCGCCGATCTCGGCGCCGTTCTCGAACAACACTCGATAGCGCTGCCAGTTGAAGCCGTTGGCGAGGATGACCTTGCCTTCGGTGCCGACCGGTACGCCGTGGATCTCCACGGTGGTGCGGACCTTGTCGTTCATCCGGAGTTCGAGTTGGTCGGGGTGCGGCGTGGCGAGTGCGTGCGGCTTCCAGTACTCCATCGTCCGACATTCTGCCCCGTCGACACGCGAACGCGCGACTCCGTCGTCCAGACGCAGCTGACCTCGTTCAGAATTCGAGGGCCACCGGTACACTCGCCCACCTGTGAAGAGTTCCGTGGAGACCCTTGAGGGCAACAAAGTCAAGCTGTACGTCGAAGTCGACGAGGCCGAGTTCGATCACGACATCGATCGGGCATTCAAGCTCATCTCGAAAGAGGTGAACCTTCCCGGATTCCGTGCCGGCAAGGCGCCCCGCAAAGTGCTCGAAGCACGCATCGGCGTCGGCGCCGCTCGAGAACAAGCGCTGCGCGACGCCGTTCCGCAGTACCTGTCGAAGGCCATTCGCGAGCACCAGGTCGACCTGATCGCCACCCCCGAGGTCGAGATCACCGACGGCACCGAATCCGGCCCGGTCGAGTTCGACGCCACCTGCGAGGTGCGCCCCGCCATCATCATCGAGGGCTACAGCGACTTGCGTGTCGAGCTGCCGTCGCTCGACGTCACCGACGACGACCTCGCCGAAGTCCATCAGGCCGAGTTGAAGCGCACGGCCACACTCGCTGGCGCCGACCGCCCCGCCGAAGCCGGCGACTTCCTCACGCTCGACCTCGCCGCCACCCGTGACGGCGAGGAGCTGTCGGGCCTCAACACCGAAGACTGGTCGTACGAACTCGGCCAGGGCTGGGTGACCGAGGACTTCGACGAGCACATCACCGGCGCCTCCGTCGGCGACGAACTCACGTTCACCTCCAAGCCGAAGGGCCTCGACGATCCCGCCGATTTCGTGGTGAAAGTCATCGCGGTCCAGGTGTCGGTGGTTCCCGAACTTACCGACGACTGGGTGTCGGACAACATCGGCGAATTCGACACCGTCGACGAGTGGAACGCCAGCCTGCGCGAGTTGCAAGCCGACCAGAAGCTCAACCAAGCCCGCCAACGCGTGGTCCCGGCCATGAACGCCGCGCTCGCCGCGCTCGTCGACGTCGAGGTGCCCGAGGCAATGGTCGACGCCGACCTCAACCAGCGGGTGCAGGGCATCGTGCAGCAGTTCCAGGCCCAGGGCATCGACCTCGGGCAGTGGCTTGCTGCCACCGGCCAGGGCCCCGATGACTTCATCGAGTCGATGCGCGGCGCGTCGGTCGAGGCCGTGCAGGTCGACCTGGCCCTGCGTGCCGTCGCCGAGGCAGAGGCGATCGAGGTCGAGCCACACGACTTCGACGCCGAGTACGCCCGCATGGCGATGCAATACGGCCAGAAGGCCAAGGAGATCCGCAAGGCGTACGAGCAGAACGAAGCCGTGCCCGAGCTCGCAGCGCAGATCCGCAAGTCGAAGGCGTTCGACTGGCTG
>Ga0136639_10000905_pt1 | contig 10287 bp, 10 predicted proteins | sample AntDrymUQ8592106_2_FD_113739 | JGI IMG/M metagenome (GOLD analysis project Ga0136639, IMG submission 113739) | Polar desert sand microbial communities from Dry Valleys, Antarctica - metaG UQ859 (21.06) | ecosystem: Environmental > Terrestrial > Soil > Desert | place: Antarctica: Dry Valley...
AAGGCTATTTCTTCTTGACCGACCGCCTGAAACGCATGATCAATGCCAGCGGCTTCAAGGTCTGGCCCAGCGAAGTCGAATTGCTGCTGTTCAAGTGCCCGCTGGTGCAAGAGGCCTGCGTCATTGCGTCAACCGACGCTTATCGCGGTGAAACCGTCAAAGCCATGGTGGTGCTGCGTACCGAAGTGCTGGGCCATGCCAAGCCGCAAGACATCATCGACTGGGCTCGTGAACACATGGCGGCCTACAAGGTGCCGCGCATTGTCGAATTCGTGGACCAGTTGCCGAAGAGCGGGTCGGGCAAGGTGATGTGGCGCTTGCTGCAAGACCAGGAAAAAGCAGCGCGCAACAGTACCCCTTGACATCAGCCTGACCGAGCTGCCAACGCCGCCGAAGAAGCTTTACGCAAGGGTGTCGCACCCCGGAAAGTATTCGAAGGCGCCCCGAAGAGTGATGCATCGGCGCAGCCTGTGCTTGAACATCGCGCTACGCTCGTCGCATGACCCCACGGCTGGAGCCTGCGTGAAGACTGAATTGCTAGCCTGCGGCAGCGCCGATTGGCCCTTGGTGGCCTGGACTGAAGACGGCGAAGTACGCGGCGCGCGCTGGCGCAGCGAGCGCGGCGCCCCGCCCCCCGTGCGTGTGGTGCTGGCCGACGACACCCTGACCGCCGACGCCGCCTTCCGGCTGGCCAACGCCGGTTCTGCGCTGCTCTGGCGCGGCGACTTCCACAACGCGCGCCAACTGCTGCAAGCACTGGCGCGCCGCATCGATCGCCCGTCTCGAGCCCAGCGCCAGCGACGCCAGCTACGGCTCCGTGGCGCCCCAGCGCCAGCGCCGACGGTCGGCGACCCAGCGGCCTTTCACCTCCACCGGCAGGCGCAGGCCCAGCGCGCGCGGGTGTTGTCGTCGGTACTGATCGGCCTGGCGCCTGACTGCAGCATCCCGCTGCGGCGTGCGCCCGACTGGCGCGACGCTTGTACCGCCGCCTGGGGCGCGCCAACAGCGGATTCGATGTGCTCAGTGGTGTCGCTGCGTGAACTGCAAGGCGTGGCCAGTGCCCATGAGTGGCGAAGCAAAGGCGTCTTCATTCCGGCGCTGGGCGGCTGCATCCACCCCCACTACGGCGTCTATTCGCCCCTGCGCGGCGAATATGTGCATCTGGTCGACCAGGCGCCACTGCCCGACGCCTGCCGCGCCGTCGACGGCGTGGCCTTTGACATCGGCACCGGCAGCGGCGTGCTGGCCGCGCTGCTGGTGCGGCGTGGCGTGACGCGCGTCGTGGCCACCGACCTTGAGCCGCGCGCGCTGGCCTGTGCCGCCTACAACCTGCAGCGCCTGGGCCTGGTCGACCAGGTCAGCCTGCAGACCGCCAACCTGTTTCCTGATGGCCAAGCCGACCTGATCGTATGCAACCCACCGTGGATTCCCGCCCGGCCCGGTGCGCCCATCGAGCGCGCGGTCTACGACGAAGGGGGCCGCATGCTGGCCGGCTTCCTGGCCGGCCTTGCGCAGCACCTGCTACCGGGCGGCGAGGGCTGGCTGGTCCTGTCCGACCTGGCCGAACACCTGGGTCTGCGCACGCGCTCTGCGTTGACGGCCATGTTCGCTGAAGCAGGCCTGAGGGTGGTGGGTCGACTCGATACCCGGCCGCGTCATGCCAAGGTGGACGACACCGAAGACGCCCTGCACGTGGCCCGGGCGGCTGAAGTCACGTCGTTGTGGCGGCTGGTGGCGGCAGATGAGACTGAAGTTGAGGGGGCTGCGGAACCCAACGTCCGGTAGCAATTTCAAAATTGCTTACGTTGCTCAAGTTGCTTACGTTGCTTACGTCCGGTCGCCGACCTTCGGTGCACCTTGATGGATTCCGATTTGCCGTCGGCGTTCACTGGGCAACGTGTCTGGTCAACGTGTCTCGTGGTGTTCACGCTAATGAGATCGCGTTATCATAAGATTTTCTGAAGACCACCAACGATCCGGTAATCTGCATGTATGGAACGAAACACCCGCCAACGCTGTGCCATCCGCGATGTCATCGCGCAGGCCGAACGCCCGCTGCTTCCCCAAGAAGTGCTGGACGCTGCGCGGCAGCAGGTGCCGGGAATAGGCATTGCTACCGTGTATCGCAACCTCAAGGCCCTGGTGGACGAGGGCGAGTTGCGTGCCGTGAATCTGCCCGGCGCGAACCCGCGCTACGAATTGGCCGACCATCATCACCATCACCACTTCCAGTGTCGGCAGTGCGACCGGGTATTCGACGTGCATGCCTGCCCTGGCAACCTGGCAGAGCTGGCGCCGCAGGGCTTCACGGTGGAAGACCACGATTTGACGCTGTATGGCCGCTGCAAGGACTGCACGCCCCGTTTAACCGCCGCAGCACCACGGCGATCGACCGCGCGCAGCACGACCGGGCATCGGCACCACGGCTGATCCGCCCGGTGCGGGGGGTGTCATGCTGACGGCTGGCGCTGGCGTGCGCCTGCTCTGGGCCACGGCCATCGTTGCAGCCCTGTGGGTGGTGGTGGCCTGGGCGCTGGCATGAAAACCGCATCGTCCGCCGTCCGTGTGCATGACCTCACCGTGGCCTACCGTGGCCACCCTGCTGTGCACCACCTCAGTGGCGAGTTTGTCGCTGGGTCGATGACGGCAGTGGTGGGCCCCAATGGCGCTGGCAAGAGCAGCCTGCTGAACGCCTTGGGCGGTGCGTTGCGCGGCTACGAGGGCCGCGTCGAACACGACGCCACGCTGCGTATTGCCTACTTGCCGCAGGCCTCTGCTCTGGACCGCAGTTTTCCGGTGCAGGTGGTTGACGTGGTGGCCGTGGGGTTGTGGGCGAGCATCGGCAACTTCGGTGCCTTGCGCCGCACTGACCGCGCCCGCGTTGACGAGGCGCTGGCCGCTGTGGGCTTGTCAGGCTTCGGCCAACGGCTGCTGGGTGAACTGTCGGCCGGCCAGGCCCAGCGCGTGCTGTTCGCGCGGGTGCTGCTGCAAGATGCCGGGCTGATCCTGCTGGACGAGCCCTTCAACGCCATCGACGCGCGCACCACAGCTGACCTGCTGGCGCTGCTGCACCGCTGGAAGCACGAAGCGCGCACCGTGATCGCCGTGTTGCACGACCTGGACCAGGTGCGCGCGAACTTCGAGCAGACCCTGCTGCTTGCTCGCGAGCAAGTGTCCTGGGGGCCGACGGCGCAGGTGCTGGACGCCGCTCACCTGTTCAAGGCGCGCCAGATGTCGCAAGCCTGGGACGACACTGCCGTACTTTGCGAGCGTGCTGCATGAGTGTCGTCGTGCAGGCCCTGGTCGGCCCCTTCGTCGAATTCCCGTTCATGCGGCGGGCGCTGGTAGCGACCTGGGCGCTGTCGCTGGGCAGCGCACCCATCGGCTGCTTGCTGGTGTTGCGCCGCATGAGCCTGGTGGGCGACGCGATGGCGCACGCCGTGCTGCCAGGTGCAGCGGCTGGCTTTTTGCTGGCCGGTCTGTCGCTGCCGGCCATGAGCCTGGGCGGCTTCGTCGCTGCGCTGGGGGTGGCTCTGGCTGCTGGTTTCGTCAGCCGCCACACGCCGCAGCGCGAAGACGCCAGTTTTGCTGCTTTCTATCTGATCGCCTTGGCGCTGGGGGTGCTGCTGGTATCTCTGCGCGGCAGCCAGATGGACCTGATGCACATGCTGTTCGGCAGCGTGCTGGCGGTGGACGATGCGGCCTTGTTGCAGATTGCGGTGGTCGCCAGCGTCACGCTGTGGGCGCTGGCACTGCTGTACAGGCCACTGGTGCTTGAAAGCTTCGATCCCGGTTTCCTGCGCAGCGTGGGCGGCCCGGGCGCGGCCGTGCACATGGCCCTTCTGGTGCTGCTGGTGGCCAACCTGGTGAGTGCTTTCCAAGCCTTGGGCACGTTGATGGCCGTGGGCTTGATGATGTTGCCGGCCACGGCCGCGCGCTTCTGGGTGGCCGGGCTGCCTGCGATGGCCGCAGTGGCAGTCGCCATCGGCGCGGTCTCGGGCACCTTGGGTTTGCTGTTGTCCTACCACGCTGAACTGCCGTCCGGGCCTTGCATCGTGCTGGTGTGCGGCGTCGCTTATGTCCTGTCCGTATTGTTCGGCGCCCGCGACGGCATGTTGCTGCGCCAACTGCGCAAACCCGCTCACCTGACCCGTTGAACTTTGACCGCGATATGGCTTTCATGAACCGAAGAAAACTGATCCAGTCCAGCGCACTGGCCGCTCTTTTCGTGCCACCTGCCTGGTCCGCGTTGGCCTCGAGTGCGCAGCCGCGTACTGCCGAGATTGCGCCGCAGATCGTGACGAGTTTTTCAATCCTGGCCGACATGGTGCGCGAGATCGTGCCCGCCGCGCTGGAGGTCAGCTCGCTGGTCGGCCCCGATGCAGACGCGCATGTGTTCGAGCCCACACCCGTGCACGGCAAGCGCCTGGCGCAAGCTGGCCTGGTGGTGGTCAACGGTCTGGGCTTCGAGGGCTGGATCAATCGCCTGGTCAGGGTCTCGGGCTACGCTGGCCCGCTGGTGGTGGCCAGCGCCGGCATCACGCCGCGCCAGGGCGGTCATCACGGCACTGACCCGCACGCCTGGCAAGACCTGGCTTTGGCGGGACGCTACGTGGCCAATCTGCGCGACGCGATTGCCGCACGCTGGCCGCAACATCAGGCCGAGCTGCAGGCGCGCAGCGCGGCGTACCTGGAACGTATCACCGTGCTGGACCGCCGGGTGCGTGAACAGTTGGCTGTCATCCCGCGCGCGCAGCGCCGCGTCATCACCTCGCACGATGCCTTTGGGTACTACGCCGCAGCCTACGATGTGGATTTCTTTGCCCCGCAGGGTTGGAACACGCACAGCGAGCCCTCTGCCGCTGCCGTGGGCCGACTCATCCGCCAGATCAAACAGGAGGGCGTGCGCGCCTTGTTTGTCGAAAACATCAGCGACCCGCGGCTGATTCAGCTGATTGCGCAAGAGGCTGGTGCCCGGGTGGGAGGAGTCCTGTACTCGGACGCACTGTCTTCTGCAAGCGGTCCGGCAAGCACTTATCTCAAACTTTTCGAGCACAACACGCGCGTGCTGGTGGCAGCACTGACTGCAGCACTGACACCATCAATCACAACACCCATCACAGCACCGCTCACAGCACCCATCACAGCGCCGCGCTGAGCCTTCAACCCAAGGAGATTTCCAATGAAGATGACATTCACCGCCTTGCCTGCTGCTCTGGCAATAGGCGTGCTCGTGCAAATGGCCACGTTGCCGACAGCCCACGCGGGCAAGGCCCACGAACACGGCGTTGCGAAACTGGATGTTGCCGTCGACGGCAACATGCTCACCGTGGCCCTGCAGTCGCCGCTGGACAACCTGCTCGGCTTCGAGCGCGCACCCCGCACCGATGCCGAACGCAAGGCCGCAGCGGCACTGCTGGTGCGCCTGCGCAGCGACGGCGCGCTGTTCAAGGCCGATGCAGCGGCGCAGTGCACGCTGAAAAAGGCTGAGGTCACCGCGCCGGTACTGGACGCGTCAAGCAACGCACCCACTGGCGACCACGCCGACCTTGACGCCACCTTCGAATACACCTGTGCGCAACCGCAGCAATTGCGCACGCTCGACTTGGGTCTGTTCGACGCTTTCAGGCGCATGCAGCGGATCGAGGTGCAGGTGGCCAGCGCAAAGGGGCAGAGCAAGCTGACGCTGAGGCGGCCAGCGCGGACAGTGACGCTGGCGCGGTGAACGGGGCAGCCGCTGCCACGACCTCAGGCGCATCAGACCTGCGCTAGACCTGAGCTAGACCTGAGCTAGACCCGCGCTAGATCGCTACCCAGCCCCGCAGTTGCACCAAAGCCCGCTGCAAAACGCGCGCGTCATTGCTGGCACGGTGTCGTTCCAGCCCCAGTTCGGCCACAGCGCTGGCGCGGGCTTCGCCCAGGTGCGCGATGCGTTGTTCGTCGAACAGCCCGGCGACCGTGTCCAGTTTGAAGCGCGCAAATGTTCCTGCTTCGTCAAACAGTGCGCCCAGCCAGCTGTAATCGTGCGCCCAACCGTCGCAATAGACCGTTCGGCCTGCCAGATCGGTGTTCAGCGTATTGGCCACTTCTGCGATCGGCCGACCATGACGCAGCAGCGTCTCGCGGCTGATGCCGTGCAGCGCTTCAGCGCTGGCATCCCAATGCGTCCAGAGCGCGGCCGGCCGTATCAACATGCAGCGTGAGCGGCCGTCGGGCATGACATAGCCGACTTCGATCAGGTAGCTGCTGCGGCCGAAGCCGGAGGCTTCGATGTCGATGACGCAGGGCGCTGGTGGCTTGGCAGGCTGGGTCATGGCAATGTGCAGATGGATGTGTGGTTCCGGGCTGGTCGCATGCTGTATAGCCGCGTCACCCGATTGCACCAAACAGCAGCCCCGCGCCCGCTGTGACAGCCATCGCCAGCGCGCCCCACAGCAGCACACGGGTGGCGCCGGGCAAGATTGGCGCCCCGCCAGCCCGCGCCGCCAGTGCGCCCAGCGTAGCCAGCGACAGCAAGGCGCTGCCTGCCACCCAGCCTGGCAGTGATGTTGCGGGCACAAACCACGCCACCCCCAGCGGCAGTGCAGCCCCGACCGCAAAGCTGGTGGCTGATGCCCATGCGGCCTGTGCCGGGCGGGCGCGGTGGGTGGCGTTGATGCCCAGTTCATCGAGCGCATGGGCGCCCAAGGCGTCGTGTTGCATCAGCTGCTTGGCCACTGTTTCGGCCAGCTCGGGTGTCAGGCCGCGCCCGACGTAGATGCCTTGCAGTTCGCGCATTTCTGCTAAAGGGTTGGCCTTTAGCTCAGCACGCTCGGCGCGCAGGTCGGCCTTTTCTGTGTCTGACTGCGAATGCACGGACACGTACTCGCCCGCTGCCATCGACATCGCTCCGGCCACCAGGCCAGCCACACCGCTGGCCAGTACCGCTGTACTGCCCGTGCCAGCGGTGGCCATGCCGATCATCAAGCTGGCCGTGGAAACGATGCCGTCGTTGGCACCCAGCACGGCAGCGCGCAGCCAGCCGATGTTCTGGCTGCGGTGGCCTTCCGCATGCCGCTTGGGTTTCGGTTTAAGTGGCGAAGGTGTCTGGGGCATGGTTACAGCGCGTCGGGCGCCAGGGCGGCGACGGCCTGATAGTGGGTCAAAAACACCGGCTGCGTCAGATGCAGCAGCAACGTGCTGCCTTGCAGCTTGTCCATCACTGGGCCTTTCACCTCTGACAGATGCAAGGCCACACCGGCTTCTCGCAGGCGAAGTTCTATCGCCTCCAGGCTTTCCAGCGCGCTGGCATCGATGTCGTTGACAGCAGAGCACTGCAGAACCACATGGGCCAGCAACGGCCGCTGCGCGACAGCTTCGTTGATGCGGTCTTCCAAAGCGCGTGCATTGGCAAAGTACAGGCTTTCGTCGACGCGCAGACCCACCAGCCGCGCGCTGACACGCACCGGGTGGCGCAGCACATTGCGAAAGTGCTGCGTGCCTGGCACCAGGCCCACTTCAGGAATGTCCGGCCGGCTGCTGCGCAGCAGGTGCAGCAACAGCGACAGCAGCACGCCCACTGTCAGACCTGTGGCCAAACCCAGAAGCAGGGTGGTGAACAAGGTGGTGGCCAACGCTGCAAAGTCCGACCGCGCATAGAACCAGGTGCGCTTGAGCATTCCCAGGTCGACCAGCGACAACACAGCCGCAACGATGATGGCCGCCAGCGTGACACGTGGCAAATAGAACAGCGCGGGTGTGAAAGCCAGGGTCACACCCAGGATGCCCAGTCCGGCAAAGGCCCCGGCTGCAGGCGTGCGTGCACCCGCCTCGACATTCGCCACAGAGCGTGAAAAGCCACCTGAAACAGGATAGCCACCCGTGAATGCAGCGCCCATGTTGGCCACGCCCATGGCCACCAGTTCCTGGTCTGGCTTGATGCGCTCGCGCCGCTTGGCACCCAGCGTCTGCGCCAGCGACACCGACTCGACGAAACCCACCACGCTGATCAGCAAAGCCGGTACGGCCAGTTGCTGCCACAGTGCCCAGTCCCACTGCGGCAACGTGAAAGGCGGCAAGCCTGCAGGAATGGTGCCCACGATGGCCAGCCCTTGCAGATGCCAGCCCTGCCACCAGGTCAGCGTGGCAGAGACCACCAGCACCATCACCGGGGCGGCATTGGCCCACAGGTCGGTCTTGGAGTGATCAAAACCGCGCCTCAGCAGCCACGGCTTCAGCCCCAGCCGCACGGCGTAAAGGCACACCAGTACCGCAGCACCCACTGCGGCCGTCAACAGATGCACTTGTGACCATTGACTGGCCAGCGACTGGATCATTTCAGGCAGCGTGTCGCCACGGGCATTCACTCCCAACATGATCTTGAGCTGGCTGGCGGCAATCAAGATGCCTGAAGCTGAAACGAAGCCAGAGATGACCGGATGGCTAAGAAAGTGCGCCAAGAAACCCAAGCGCAGCAGCCCCATCACCAACAGCATCAGCCCCGACAAGAAAGCCAGCGTCAGTGCAGCAGCCCAATAGGCCGGCGATCCTGCTGCCGCAAAGCTGCCGATGGCCGAAGCCGTCATCAGTGACACCACGGCCACCGGCCCCACGGCCAATGCGCTGCTGCTGGCAAACATCGCGTAGAGAATGGCCGGCACCACGCTGGCGTACAAACCCACTTCGGCCGGCAAACCTGCCAGCAGGGCATAGGCCAGGCTTTGCGGAATGACCAGAACGGTGACGATGGTGGCGGCCAGCAGGTCGCCCGTCAGCGTGCTGCGGTTGTAGCGCGCCCCCCAGTTCAGAACTGGCAGTAAACCAACCAGACGCTGCCGCACGCGCTGTTGCAGGTATGGCGTTTGCCGGGGGGGCTCTGTCATGGGCGCGCCGTCATCTTGATTGCGATTGTCCCCGAGCCTGCGTTCATACCCATTGCTTTGATAGAGTAAATCGATGACCAAGTTTCGCGATACCGAACCCCACTTCACGCAATTGCATCAACCCGACAGTCAGGCACTGGCTGCTGAAGCGGCTGCTGGCTTGTTGGCCAAGGCGGCTTACGTCTCGCCGAAATTCTTTTACGACACCTTGGGTTCGCGTTTGTTTGACGCCATTTGCGAGCTGCCAGAGTACTACCCCACGCGCACCGAAGCAGCCATCGTGCAGCAGCATCTGGGCGCCATCACTGACGCGGTGCTGGGCGCTGTGGGGCCCGCGCCGACCTTGATCGACCTGGGCGCTGGCAGCTGTGCCAAGGCCGCGCGGCTGTTTGAAGCCCTCAAACCCGAGCGTTATGTGGCCGTCGATATTTCAGTGGATTACCTGCGTGACGCCGTGAAAAGCCTGCAGCATGAACACCCGGACATCAAGATGATGGGCTTGGGGCTGGACTTCTCAGCCCGGCTGAGCTTGCCGCAGGACGTGCTGAACGGCCAACCTGCCTTGGTGTTCTACCCCGGTTCTTCGATAGGCAACTTCGCCCCTGCGCAGGCTTTGCGGCTGCTGCGCGAAGCGCGAGCCGTGGCCGCAGGGGGTGCGCTGTTGATTGGTGTGGACATGGTGAAGTCGGCAGACATCCTGGAGCCCGCTTATGACGACGAATTGGGCGTGACCGCAGCCTTCAACCTGAATGTGCTGAGCAATCTGAACCGCTTGCTTGGCGCAGACTTTCAGCCGCGTGGCTGGCAGCATGTGGCAGTCTTCAATGAAGCTGATTCACGCATCGAGATGCATTTGCAAGCCAGGCACAGCACCGATGTACGCTGGCCGGGCGCGCAGCGCCGCTTCGCAGCGGGTGAGCGCATCCATACCGAAAGCTCGGTGAAATGGCAGCCTGCAGGCTTTGAGAGCCTGCTGCGCGAGGCGGGGTTCACCAGCGTGCGCCGCTTCAGCGACTCACGCGGCTGGTTCTCGGTTTTCGTGGCCTGTTGATTTGGCTTTGACCCGGTGTTGACGCGCAAGTCCTCCGCTCACGATCGCTAAGGGTCAGTGCCACAATTTGCCGCGTGCGTGCAGTCTATTAACCCTAACGTGACGGTTCCTTTGAACGGGCTGCGAAGATTACGGGTGCGGTAGTGCTCCAGCATCCTGGATGCACGCTGGCTCTCATGATGTAACTCCGGACCTCGTTCATGGATCTAACTGTCAGTGTTTTGCTCGGCACCTTCATCATGTCGGTGCTGGCACTATTTGTTTTTATCGCTTCGATGGCCAAGGGCCTGTTTGGCAGCGGCGGCGCGGCAGCGGTGCAGATTTTTGATCGCGATGAATTGGGTACTGTTGAAGACCCGGCTGCGACCAAGACCC
>Ga0136639_10000906_pt1 | contig 10285 bp, 10 predicted proteins | sample AntDrymUQ8592106_2_FD_113739 | JGI IMG/M metagenome (GOLD analysis project Ga0136639, IMG submission 113739) | Polar desert sand microbial communities from Dry Valleys, Antarctica - metaG UQ859 (21.06) | ecosystem: Environmental > Terrestrial > Soil > Desert | place: Antarctica: Dry Valley...
GCTGGCACATTGGCCGGTTCTCGCCATCCTGCTGGTCATGTTCTCCGTGGCCGCACTGCTGACCCAGATCATGTCCGATGCCGCGACCACCGTGCTGCTCGGTCCGGTTGCGATTTCGCTGGCGCAAGTGCTCGACCTGCCACCCACACCCTTCGTGGTGTGCACGGCGCTGGGGGCGGTGGTGGCGTTCCTGACCCCGATTGGCCATCACGGCAACCTGCTGATCCTGGGACCCGGCCAGTATCAATTCAGCGACTTCTTGCGGGTCGGCTTGCCACTGACGATCCTGATTGCGCTGGTGAGTGCGTGGATGGCCCGTTGGTTGTGGCTGGGCGGGCCACTCTGGCCTGTGCTGGGCGGCTGATCCGAACCGGGACAGGACACCCAAACGTGATCCGGTGCCAGAACCGGCAGCCGCTAACGACGTGCGGATCATGCGACTTTTGCATGCGCGCGCCCTACCCTTTGCTCATTTCACTGCTCGCGACAACGGAGTACCGATGTTCGATTTCCTCCTGCACGCATGGAATGCGTTGTGGTCAATACCGCACATTCGCGCCTGGCTGACGGTCGGCTGGCTCGGTTATCTTGCCTGGCTTGGCGTGTGGATCGTGCTGCAGAAGCGCGAACCGGTCGCGACCCTGAGCTGGCTGGTCAGCTTGGCCGCGTTGCCCTATATCGGCTTCCTGATCTACCACGTGTTCGGGCCACAGAAAATCACCCGCCATCGGTTGCGACGCGCACGCGCCAAGGTCCGGCTGCCCGGCAGCGAGTCTGATCATGATCCAGACAGTGCCGAACTGGCGCGGCTGGCGCATGCGATTACTGGATTGCCGCCCGGCACCGCACAGCGCGTCGAACTGTTGGTGGATGGTCAAGCCACTTACGCCGCGTTGATTGATGCCGTGCGCAGTGCCCGCCACCACGTGCACCTGGAGTACTACATCTACCAGCCCGACCAGACTGGCCGAGCCCTGCGCGATGCCTTGGTGGAACGCGCCCGCGCCGGCGTGCAAGTGCGGCTATTGCTGGATGCGGTTGGCAGCTCGAAAACACCGTCGTCGTTCTTTCGCGAGTTGATCGACGCCGGCGGCGAGCTCAGCTGGTTCCACCCGATGCGTCTCGGACGCATCTGGGAGCGGCCGTGGTTGAACCTGCGCACCCATCGCAAGATCGTGGTGGTCGATGGCCGGATCGGCTTCGCCGGTGGAATCAACATTACCGACGAAGAAAACGAAGGCCTGCGCAGCGATGCCTACCGCGACTTGCACCTGCGCATGGAGGGCGACGTGGTACGCGGCCTGCAACTGGTCTTCATAGAAGACTGGGCCTACGCCACCGGCAAGCGCGAATTCCTGGGCGAGCTTGCGGAGTCGATGCCGGAACGATGTCCCGGACCTGTCGCTGCACAGGTCATCACGTCCGGTCCGGATTCGGATTGGGAAGCGATCCATCGTCTGCATGTCAGTGCGATCCATGCTGCGCGCACGCGAGTCTGGCTGGTAACCCCCTATTTCGTGCCAGGCGAAGCCGCGAAGATGGCGCTGACGTCAGCGGCATTCGCCGGCATCGACGTGCGCCTGCTGGTCCCGCGCCAGAGCGATTCCCGTCTGGTCACGTTTGCCGCGCGTTCCTACTTCGACACCCTGCTCGCCGCTGGCGTCAAAGTCTACGAATACGGCCCACGCATGTTGCACACCAAGGCGCTGCTGGTGGATGACGATATCTGCCTGATCGGCAGCGCCAATTTCGACTCGCGCAGCTTTCGTCTCAATTTCGAAATCTGCCTGTTGTTCCGCGATGCCACGATCACTGCGGCTCTTGCCAAGTTGATCGAGCATGAGTTCGCCAGTGCGCCGCGTGTCCGCGAAGATCGCCCCCGGCCGTTACTACGGGCCCGCCTGCCGGAAGCGTTCGCGAGGCTGCTATCGCCACTGCTCTGAACATGCGCCGCGCGTTTTCCTCACGTGCAGCGTAAACTGCGCGAAGTCGCAAAAGGAGCCACCTGCATGCATTGGCTGTTTCTCCTGCTAGGTTTCGTCGCCATGGTGGTCGCGTTCAAGACCACATCCAGTGGCCTGATGGTCATCTGCCTGATCGCCGCGCTAGTACTGTTTGTCCTGTGGCTGGCCGGCTTGTATTCGGCACGAATGGCCGGGCGCAGCCGCGATGCCTCGATGATCATCGATCCCGCTGAACTGCGCCGCATGCGGGAACAGGCTGAAGCACGCAAAGCTGCAGCAGCCGACGCGCCGCCCGACGCCACGTAGCGTTGACCAGGCTCAGCGTCAATCTCAACAAGATCGCGGTACTGCGCAACTCGCGCGGTGGACAGCTGCCAGATGTGCTGCAGGCTGGCATCACCTGCCTGGGCGCCGGTGCCCACGGCCTGACGGTGCATCCGCGGCCTGATGCGCGTCATATCCGCAGCGACGATGTTCATGCGCTGGCCGCGCTATGCAGCAAACGCGGAGTGGAGCTCAACATCGAAGGTAATCCGTTCGCACCATCGCGAGACGGTTATCCGGGCCTGTTGGCCCTGTGCAAGGCGACGCGACCCGCGCAGGTCACGTTGGTCCCGGATGGCGACGGCCAACTCACCTCCGACCACGGTTTCGACTTCGTCCGCGACGGCGCATCCCTGGCACCGCTGATCGCAGCGTTCAAGGCACTTGGTTGCCGGGTAAGTGTCTTCGTGGATGTGGGCGATCCTGATGTCGCCATGGCCTCTGCCTTGGGTGCAGACAGGGTCGAGCTGTTTACGGGCCCATACGCGCACGCCTATGCCAGCGGTGATGCCGCAGTGGCCCTGTCGGCGGCATCGGTTACAGCACGGTGCGCGCTGGCATCAGGTCTGTCCGTCAATGCCGGCCACGACCTGGACCAGGCCAACCTTGCCACCTTCCTGTCGCACGTGCCGCACGTCCGGGAAGTCTCGATTGGACATGCGCTGATTGGGGAAGCCCTTTATTCAGGCCTCGATGCGACGGTCCGGGCGTACCGTCACATCGTCGATTCTTCCGCTACTGCCTGAGCGCCACGTCGGCGAAGCCAGCGTTGCGAGCGTCTGCCAGAACCCGCGCAAACAATCCGTAATCGGCCTCTTCGCTCGTCTCCAACGCCAGTCGGGTTTCGGGTGATCGCGTCTTCAACGCGCCCAGCTCGCCACGCAGCTCTTCAACCGTAATGCTCGCGCCTTCCATACGGATCATCCCGTTGGTGCCTAGCACAAGCAAAGTAAGTGGCGGCGGCGTAGTTTTTTGAACTGGCCCAGGCTGGGACAGGGTGAGGCTTATCGCCTGTGCCTTGGGGATGGACTGCACCATGAAAATGATAAGCAGCACCAACATCACATCCACCAGCGGTGTGATGTTGATGCCACTCATGTCGCGATGCTGGACACGGGACTGCGAGAACGCTGAAACGCTCATATGCTCCTCCCTCGGGCTCAATGCCCAGCTTTACGCTGCTCCCATCCAATGCCTGCCGTCAAGCACTACTGTACTCGGCATATCCAATCACCCAAAGGAAAACGCCACCTTTGCAGGCGGCGTTTCATTCAAATATGGCTGCCTCGGGTTTGCGGTGCCACCCTTCTGGGCATTTGCCTCATTCCTGGTTCTGGACGAAACCGATCTTCACCATCTCTGCATTTTTTGCAGCAGTCAAGACCTTGGCCAGCACGCCGTACTCGGCATTGTCATTGGTTTCAATCTGCAATTCCGGCTGATTGCCCGGATCACGTTCAACTTCGTTCTTCATCATGGTGTCAAGAGCGCTGACTGGCGTGGCCGTGTTGTTCCAGAACACCTGGCCAGATCCGTCAATACGCAACTGGATCGGTTCCGGTGGTTCCTTCGGGTTATCAGGCGGTGTAACGGACTTTTGCGGCAGGTCCACGTCAACCGGAACCGACTGGATCGGCATGGTCACCATAAAGATAATCAGCAAGACCAACATCACGTCGACCAGCGGCGTGACGTTGATATCAGACATCGCACCGCCGGATGCACTGGAACTAAATGCCATGGAATACTCCTTACTGGCCTTTCTTGGGCGGTGTGGTGATGAAGCCGACTTTGGCGACACCCTGTTCCTGGGCCACTTTAACCACGTCGCTGATCAAGCGATATGGCGTAGTCCGGTCAGCACGAATCTGCACGGCAGGTTGCGGCGTCTTCTGGGCTTCGACCGACAGCTTGCTTTCGATGAACTGACGCGTAGCAGGCTCGTCATTCCAGAACAACGCGCCGCTCTCCGTCACCGAGATGGTGACAGGGGGCGACTTCGCCTTTTCCGGCTTCTTGAGGAGCTCGGCTTCCGGCAGCTTCACCTTGACTTTGTGGTTCATCAAGGGCGTGGTGATCATGAAGATGATCAGCAGCACCAACATCACGTCCACCAAGGGCGTGACATTGATTTCGGCCATTGGGCCGCCGCTTGCATTACCGGAACTGAAGGCCATCTTGGGGCTCCGTTGAGCGTCGTTCGTCGATCAGCGCTTGCCGGCCACTTCGCCGACACGTGAGCCGGTAGCGAAGAAGTCGTGCAAGTCGTGCGCGAAGGTGTCGAATTGACTGTTGGTGACGCGGTTCGAGCTGACATAGAAGTTGTACGCCAACACTGCCGGGATCGCCACGAACAAACCGATCGCGGTCATGATCAAGGCTTCACCCACGGGCCCTGCCACAGCCGAAATCGACGCGTCACCGGAGGAACCGATCGCGATCAAGGCGCGGTAGATGCCCCACACCGTACCCAACAAACCAATGAACGGCGCCGTTGCACCGACAGTAGCCAGGACAGTCAGGCCGCTTTCAAGACGCATCGATTCGCGAGTCACGCCTTGGCGCAGGGCACGGTCCACGAACTCGGACCGGTTCAGCGTTTCCGAGAGACGGGACCCATCGCTACGCTGGTGATGGGCGGCCGCCTGCGCGGCGTCCAACGCGATCTTGGAGAACGGCTCGGACTTCGGTTGTTCTTCCATGAAGCGAATCGCATCCTGCGCGTTCGGAGTTTCCCAGAACGTGCCGGTCACGCGATCGCCACGGCCTCGCAGACGCATGTTTTTCAGGAAGTTGATGATGATCCAGTACCAGGACATCACCGACATGATCACCAATGTGACCAATACAATCCAGCCGACAAAGTCGAAGTGCTGGACCAGTGATGCAAAACCCATCTCCTGCAGCGCGGCGGCGTTGTTGCCTCCGGCGGCGTCAGGGGCGACAGCAGTCGATTCGAGGAACATACGCTTACCTTTGAATGTCGTGGAAGGAGGTTTGGAAGCGAAACAAAAGTCAACAGGTGGTACGGGTGGATCAAATCGGGTCTATCGGCCCAGTACGAATTCAACAGGAACCCGTACGCGGCTTGCAACTTTCCTACCGTCGCGCGTTTCCGGATTGAATCTCCAGCGCTTGGCGGCCTTGACTGCCTCGCGGTCGAGGTTGCGGTTGCCGCTGGACTTTTCAACCGAGACATCAAGCACGCCACCCGATGCATCAATGCTCACGATCAGAATAGTGGTGCCTTCGATGCCGCGGCGATTTTCTTCCGGTGGATAGTTAGGCGGGTTCATTGCCCGCGAAGATGCATCCACGCCGGAGCTGATGTTCGAGACCGGCGCCGGGGGCGCCGGGGGCGCCGGCGGTGGTGCCTGTACGTCGACCGCACGCGGCGTGTCAAGAATAATCGGCGGCTGCTCCGGCGGTGGCGGCAACGGGTTTGGCCTGGGCGGCGCCAATGTCTTGATAGGCGGCGGCGGCTTGTCTGTTGGTGGCGGCGGTGGCGGCGGCGGCGGTGGTGGCGGCGGCGGTTCGATGAAGGTCACCGTGACCAGGTCTTCCTTGTCAACTTCTGACGCAGGTGGCGACAACGGAGACAACAGCAGCAGCAGGGCAGCCGCATGCAGCGCAATTGCGAAGCTGATGCCGGTGATACGCGGCCAACTCAGCCCACCTTCGCGGTTGTCATTCTTCTCGGGTTGGTCGACATCTAGCGTCATGCGCACGGCTCTGGATGTGGGGCCCTGCGCTTTATCTGCGCCGGAGCAAGAAGCCTGCAGCCCAAGGGCCGCAGGAACCTCCAAGTCTATACTAATCTCCTAGACTTGTTCCAAGTCCGGATCCTGATATAGAAGGTTTTTGCGAAGCGGGTCTCAACGCGACAAGATGCTCTTCGCCTCTTGTGGTTTTTTCAGACCCTTGTCAAGCGCCTTCTGTGCTGCTGCCTTTGCATCAGCTTTCTTGCCACTGAATTCCAGCACCTTCGCCAGATTCAGGTATGCCTCACCATCGGCTGCCATCGGTGCGGCCTTAGTGTACATCTCGATCGCAAGGGGAAGATTGTCCTCTGCATAAGCGTTCTGAGCCACCACCATATAGTCTTTTGCCAGCGCGGGACCAGCTTCGAGGATCCCCTTGCTTGATCCTGCTTCCATCACTGCGCTGGCTTCTTTCCAGCGACCTGAATTGATGTAGCCCGCGTAGAGCACCCGAAGTTCATTGCTCTCGGTGAGCATGCCGCGTGCGTACGCGCTTTCCAGCAGCACATTGGCCTCATCAAATTTTTCCGCACCCTGCAAAGAAGCTACTGCGTTCATCAGAACCCGCTTGTCGTCGGGGTTCTTGGCGATCAGCGCCTTGTACGCAGTGGCGGCCTCTTCGTTCTTGCCGAGGTTGGCCAGCAAGCTGGCCCGGAAATTCAGATGTTCCGTTTTCTCGGATTTGGTCTCTGACAGGAAGCGATCAATCGTCTGCAACGCCTGCTGGTATTTTTCCTGCTGGTACTGAATGACAGCCAGGTTGAACATCGTGTTGTAGTGACTGTCGTTATCCAGGCCATTGCTCTCGACCGCCTTGCTGAAATAGTCCTCAGCCTTTGCTTGGTTGTTCTGGTCGGCGGCAGCATTTGCCGCCAACGAATAGACATAGGACTTGTCGTAATTGTTTGCGATCGGCATCAAGGCGATTTCTTCCGCTTTTGCCATCACGCCTGCCATGTCCGGTTTTTCAAAGAGCTCCTGCAAACTTTGCAGGTCTTTCATCAACTTTCCCGTCGCCTTGGCGTCAGGGGCAACCCTGGTGGCATTTGGATAGAACGCAGGTCTCTTTTCCGCGTTTGCCAGCACACCCTTGTCAGCTTTTTGGGATCCGTTACTTCTCTGGGCCAACCGCTGTTCTCGCTTTTCCTTCATCGTCATGGACGGGGTAGTCTTTGGCTCAGCTTGATACTGGTCCTGGGCGTTGGCTGTTGGCGGAACAGCTGCCGCCAACATAAGGGTAGCGGCGATGGCGACATGGAGCGGACGCAGATGGCAGGACGTCATGGAACACCTCTAGTCAAGGGGACTTGCCGCCGCATGGGCGGGCACGCACCGTACCAGAAAGTGCGTTGCTTGAATCGTGCCACGGTTTTACCCGGGCATGATGAATTTACTGGCACCTGGGAACTTTGCCTGCGTTGCGTGCCGCCAACATGGTGGGTCGCAAGCCATCCGCACGCTGCTGCAATTCGCGAAGGCGCGACGCTGGGTCGGGGTGGGTCGAAAGCCACTCGGGCTGACGAGTCCCACCTGCCGCCGCCATGTTTTGCCACAACGTCACAGCACCGTTGGGGTCATACCCTGCTCGGGCCATCAGCTGCTGCCCCACAACATCTGCTTCGCTTTCCTGCACTCGCGAACCCGGAAGTAAAAGACCGGTCTGGGCAATGATGCTGCCACCTTGGCCCACTACATTCCCGACGCCTTCCCCATAACGGGATCCAGCAAGCCCTGAAAGGATTTGCAAGACACCTGACGCACCCATTTGGCGCGTAATGCGTTCATTGTGATGGCGAGAGACAACGTGTCCAATCTCATGCGCGATCACTCCGGCCAACTGGTCTTGGTTACGCGCCACAGTGAAGATGCCGGTATAAACGCCGACTTTTCCGCCCGGCAGAGCGAAAGCATTGGCGTCCTTGTCCTCAAACAGGGCGACATCCCAGCCCAGTCGTTGCCAATCGGTTGGGAGCTCACGAACAATGCTGGTCACCACGCAACGCACATAAGTGGTTTGCCTGCTGTCGCGACTTTGAGGTGTTTTTGCCTTGGCCTCTTCGAATGCCTTCGCGCCAAGCTGCGCGAGCTGCGCTTCCGATACCCCGCCAATAACCTGCGTTCTTCCCGTCGGTGAGGTGGTGGTAGCACACGCGGTAAGCGCGATCGTGATCGCGATACTCAATACCAGGGCCTTGGCTTTCATGGTGGCATCCGTGGGAAACAGGTTTCCTTGTAGTGCAGGCCACCTGAAGACGGCGTCAACTCGCAACCATTTAGACGTCGAGATTGGACACCCGCAAGGCGTTTTCTTCAATGAACTCGCGACGTGGCTCCACCACATCACCCATCAATGTGGTGAAGATGGCATCGGCCGCTACTGCATCTTCGATCCGCACCTGAAGCAGGCGGCGGGTTTCCGGGTTGACCGTGGTGTCCCACAACTGCTCCGGGTTCATCTCGCCAAGGCCTTTGAAGCGCTGAATCTGACGGCCCTTCTTGGCTTCATCAAGCAGCCATGCCTGCGCCTGTGCGAAGCGCTCGACCGGCTGCGACTTGCTGCCACGCTGAATCGTGGCGCCGTCACGAATGAGACCGTGCAATACGGCGGCCGCTTCACGCAATGGACGCAACTCGCCGTGCTCGAACGCTGACAGCGGCAGCACCTGGATCAGCTCCTCGCCCATGTGGCGGCGGGTAATCAGCAGCGCTGGTGGCCGCGACTCAGTGGCCTCCTGCAGGGTAAGTGCATAACGGGGCCTGCCCAAACCCACATCGTTCAGGCGAGCAGTAAGCGCAACGAGCCCGTTAGGGAGATCGGTTTTAGCGGCCAACGAAACCGCATCCAATGGGGTGAAATCCATCAGCGCTTCAAGCACGCTTGAATCGAAACGATGTGCATTGCGAGTGATCGCACCACGCGCATTGGCGAATGCCAGCAACAACGCCTCAAGCGCAGCACCTTCGATTGCCGGCTCGCCCGCCGCAGGTATCAACGACGCACCTTCCACGGCATTATTGGCGAGATAAGCATCCAGCGCCGCATCGTCTTTCAGGTACAACTCGTTCTTGCCCTGCTTGATTTTGTACAGGGGCGGCAGGCCGATATAGATATGGCCGCGTTCGATCAATTCCGGCATCTGCCGGTAGAAGAACGTCAGCAGCAAGGTACGGATATGACTACCGTCAACGTCGGCGTCGGTCATCAGGATGATGCGGTGATAGCGCAGCTTGTCCGGGTTGTACTCGTCCTTGCCGATACCGGTACCAAGCGCGGTGATTAGCGTGCCAACCTCCGCGCTTGCCAGCATACGGTCGAAGCGTGCGCGCTCGACATTCAAAATCTTGCCCTTGAGCGGCAGGATCGCCTGGGTCTTGCGGTTGCGGCCCTGCTTGGCAGAGCCACCTGCCGAGTCGCCCTCCACGATGAATAGCTCGGATAGCGCCGGATCTTTCTCCTGGCAGTCGGCCAGCTTTCCTGGCAGACCGGCAATATCCAATGCACCCTTGCGCCGGGTCAGGTCACGGGCCTTGCGCGCCGCCTCACGCGCACGAGCAGCGTCAACGATCTTGCCCGAGATAGCACGGGCTTCATTCGGGTGCTCCTGCAGGAACTCCTCCAAACGTGCAGCGAACGTGCTGTCAACAACCGGCCTAACATCAGACGAGACAAGTTTCTCCTTGGTTTGACTGGAAAAACTTGGATCTGGCACCTTCACCGACAGCACCGCGATCATGCCTTCACGCATGTCGTCACCGGACAGGGTGATCTTGGCCTGCTTGGCAATACCGCTCTTCTCGATGTAATTGCTGAGCGTACGAGTCAGCGCCGAACGGAAACCGATCAGGTGGGTACCACCGTCCTTCTGCGGGATGTTGTTGGTAAAGCAATACATGGATTCCTGGTAGGAATCGGTCCACTGCAATGCCACGTCCACAACGATGCCGTTCTGCTCACCGGATACCGAGATCACGTTCGGGTGCAGCGGGGTTTTCAATTTTGCCAAATGCTCAACGAAGCTGGCAATGCCGCCTTCGTACTGGAACACGTCACAACGACCCTCGCCACGTTCGTCGGTCAGGGTAATTTTAACTCCTGAATTCAGGAACGACAGCTCGCGCAGCCGTTTGGCCAGGATGTCGTAATGAAATTCGGTGTCGGTGAAGATCTCCTTGGCCGGCCAGAACCGCAGCAGGGTGCCGCGCTTGCTGGAGTCGGACAAGCGCTTGAGTGGGTAC
>Ga0136639_10000907_pt1 | contig 10284 bp, 11 predicted proteins | sample AntDrymUQ8592106_2_FD_113739 | JGI IMG/M metagenome (GOLD analysis project Ga0136639, IMG submission 113739) | Polar desert sand microbial communities from Dry Valleys, Antarctica - metaG UQ859 (21.06) | ecosystem: Environmental > Terrestrial > Soil > Desert | place: Antarctica: Dry Valley...
AAAAAAACCCTCTCAAATTAATGAGAAGGTCTTTCTTGTAATTTTGGGTTAATTAGTTTTGAACTGAATCAACAGCAACTGCAGCAGCTGAATCAACAGTATCGATTTGTGCTTCTAAAGAATCAGTAGTCATTTCTGCCATTGAATCAATTGTGTCAGTAGCAGCTTCTTCAGTTTTGTTTGAGTTACAAGCAGCAACTGATAAAGAGATAGCTAAAGCTAAGAAACCGAATTTGAATAAATTTTTCATTGTTTAGTGGTTAAAAGTTATTTAAATAATTTACACTTAATACCCGTTAATGAAAAAGGTAACCCTTGAATTCAAAAAAATATAAAAAAATATTTTTGCTATCATTGGGTTACAATTCCGCATAAAAAGTATTAATAGTGAGAAAAGAGGTAAAAAGTTCAGTTCCAGCAGATAATGAGATAATACTTGGAATACTGAATGACTCTAAGGAGATATTAAACCGACTTTACCAAACTTATTTCCCGATGGTACTGCAATTGGTGCTCAACAACAATGGGAATGAAGATGATGCAAAGGATGTTTTCCAGGAGTCAGTAATCGTTCTTTATAATAAGGTTAAAAGTGGAAATTTTGAGCTAAATAGTAAGCTTAAAACTTTTATTTATTCTGTTTGTCGTCGTTTATGGCTGAAGCGATTAAATGCCCAGAGCCGTAATGTTAGAAATATAGAAGATTTCTCAGAGTTTATCCCGGTTGAAGACGACATGGAGCAGCATGAAGAGAAGGACAGGCAGTTTACAATGATGGAACATGCTCTTAAGCAATTAGGAGAACCTTGTAAAACCATTATAGAAGATTACTACTTACAGAATAGATCTATGCAAGAGATCTCTGAGAAATTTGGCTATACGAATGCTGATAATGCTAAAACTCAAAAATATAAATGTCTGCAGCGATTGAAAAAGATTTTTTTTCAATCATAATTAAAGAAAATGAATAAGGATACTGAAATAACCAATCTGATCGACGCTTATTTAAAAGGTGAACTCTCGTCATCAGAGCTTTCTGATTTTCAACAAAAGAGGAGCAGCGATCCTGCGTTTGATCTTAACGTAGTTGAGCATGAGAACCTGGTAGGGCATTTGACCGAATATGGTAAGAGGGTGCGGTTGTCGTCTGAAATGAATTCCATTCACGATGAAATTGACATTGAGGCACTGAAAAGAGAAGTTAAGCCCGAGCTTCCTATTGTCTATCGTCTGTGGAATAAGTATCGTGTTAGTACTGCAATTGCTGCCACAGTAGCAATGATTGCTGTATTTGGTACTTTGTTTTCTACGGGTTATTTCTCGGAGGTTATTTCTACTAATTATACTCAAATGCGTCGTGAGTTAAATAGTATAAAGCGCTCACAGAATGCATTGATAAAGAATATCAATGGCAAACCAGGCAGGGGTCCGGTTAATCCAGGACAATTCGGCGGAACTGGCTTTGCCTTATCTTCAAATGGGTATGTTGTCACAAATTATCATGTCATTAAAGATGCAGATTCGGTTTATGTGCAGAATTCCCAAGGTGAAGCTTTTAAAGTTAAACAGATATACATTGATCCCACTTACGATATAGCAGTACTCCAGATTATAGATCCTCTATTCAAATTAGCTTCTCTGCCTTATACCTTTAAAAAATCAGCAGCGGATGTTGGCCAGGGAGTTTATACAATAGGTTTTCCACGCGATGATCAGGTATATGGGGAAGGATATGTTAGTTCACGAAATGGGTTTGCCGGTGATACTGTAGCTTATCAGGTATCTATTCCGGTTAATCCAGGAAATAGTGGAGGCCCTTTACTTGATGGTAAAGGAAATGTGATTGGAATTATTAACGGAAAACAGAAATTTGCTGACGGCGCAGCATTTGCCATAAAGTCGAGTTATATCTTAGCCTCTATCGATGCAATTCCTCAGGATTCTTTGGTTAACAAATTAGCTCTTGGTAGGCGCAATATGTTAACGGGATTAAGTCGGCAGGATCAAATAAAAAAGCTGGAACCGTATATATTTATGGTTAAAGTGTATTAAGGGGTACGAGCCACAACTTTCAGCTCTCAGCTTTTCAGACCTACACTTGATGTTAGTTACTAATGCCTGACAGTGGAAAGCTCTTAGTTCTCTAATCTCAAGCCATAGTTTACCGATCCACTTCTCCAAGTACGATATCTATCGAACCCAAGATCGCTACCAAATCGGCGATAAGTACGCCGCGGGCTATCTCGGGTAAAACAGAAAGATTATTAAAGCTGGGGGCTCTGGCTTTCACACGCTTAGGGATTTCGGTTTTCCCATCTGTAATGAAGTAATATCCCAATTCACCCTTTGGATTTTCTGCGCGAATATAGAAATCCTGCTCTTTCGGAATGATCTTTTTAGGAAGTTTTGCTCGTGGGTCAAATTCGGGTGTGCGTTTTAACTCTTTTTGAAGACGCTCAAGACATTGTTCTATGATCCGTACAGATTGCACGATTTCATCGACACGGACTTTGTAGCGATCCCAGCAATCACCAGCCTTGCCCATCTCACCTTTACCAATTGGGATTTCGAATTCAAGTTCAGGGTAAACCGAATATTCGTCAATACGCCTAAGATCCCACTTCAATCCAGAACCTCTCAGCATAGGTCCTGAGCAACCATAGTTGATCGCCACATCGAGCGGGAGGATTCCAACACCTGCTGTTCTGTTTATGAAGATCTGGTTATCGGTTAATAACTCATCAAGTTCTTTAAGCTTAGGTTTAAAATAATCTATAAATTCTTTGCATCGTTCTTCAAAACCAACCGGGAGGTCATAGAAAAGCCCTCCAATCCATATATAGTTGTAAAGCATCCTTGATCCGGAAGCCCATTCCAGCATATTCATTATATGTTCTCTATCCCTGAAACACCATAAAAAAGGAGTAAAGGCGCCTATATCGATGCCATAGGTTCCTATTGCAATTAAGTGCGATCCAATACGGTTTAATTCACAAACCAACACCCGGATATATTCTATTCGTTTAGGAATGTCTTTGTCGATGCCAAGCATCCGTTCCACACCCATTACAAAAGCATGGTCATTATTCATCGAAGCAAGGTAATCCATCCGGTCAACGAACGGAATGATCTGCTGATAGCTCAGACTTTCGCAATGTTTTTCAAAGCACCTGTGGAGATATCCCATGTGCGGGATCACTTCTTTTACGATTTCACCATCAGTTATCAGTTCAAGCCTTAAAACACCGTGAGTGGAAGGATGCTGCGGACCCATGTTGATAATCATCTCTTCGGGTTCAAGATGTTCTGTTAACTGGGTATATCTGGTTTTTGCTGAATGCATACTTTCTAACTCTGAACTAGTGATGGAAAATTCCATTCGCTCTTTACCAAGCATTAATAATTAACAATTAACAATTAATAATTAACAATTAATTTATCTTAATCCCTTTATATTCCTCCGCAGCAACATAGTCTTTTCTCAGCGGATAGCCGTCCCAATCGTCTGGAAGTAATATTCGTCGAAGATCTGGATTACCTTCAAAATAGATCCCTAGGAGGTCATAAGCCTCCCGTTCATGCCATTCTGCAGTTTTCCAGACGTCAGAAACGCTGAGAAAAACAGGCAGAGTATCACTACTGCGCTCATGCCCCTTTATTACTTTTAACGTTAACTGAGATTTATATGGGATTGAAGCTAAATGATACACAACAGAGAATTTATTCTCTACTGCGCCATGATCAACGCCAGTAAGGCAAGACAAAAAATCAAAATAGGTAAATTTGTTATCCCGGAGTTCCAGGCAGACGTCTGCGATCTGATCCGGGTTGATGACCAAAGCACTTTGAAGCCCGGTAACCTGTTCATCAACCACCACTTCCTTCCCAAATTTTTCAATTAAAATATTTATTATGTCGCTGAAGTCCATTGATTTATGGTGCGAGTCTGACGATCTTCCAGCTCTGTTTATCAGCCTTTTTGTAGACTATCCTATCATGCAGCCTGCTCGGGCGGCCTTGCCAGAATTCTACAACCTGCGGTCTCACTACATACCCACCCCAATATGCTGGTTTGGGAATATCTCTGTTTTCATATCGGGTTTCCGTTTCGTGCCAGTTCTTTTCCAGTGCTGCCCGACCTTCAATAACCTGGCTTTGAGGAGATACAACAGCGCCAATCTGGCTTCCTTTTGGACGGGAGTGAAAGTATTTTTCTGATTCTTCCTTTGTTAATTTTTCGACAGTTCCTTCAATCCGGATCTGTCTGGCTAGTTCCGGCCAGAAAAACACCAATGCCACTACCGGGTTTTTAGCCATTTCCTTACCCTTAGCACTTAAATAATTGCTGTAGAAAATAAAACCTCTTTCTTCATAACCTTTCATAAGTACAATACGCGCCGAAGGTTTTCTGTCGATACTTGTTGTAGCTAGCGTCATTGCATTTGGCTCACTAACACAGGCTTCCATTGCCTCTTTGAACCATTTACCAAACTGCTTTATAGGATCTTTTGCTACATCCTTTTCTGATAAGTTTTCTGAGCTGTATTCCTGGCGCAGATTTTCAATAACTTCTTTTTGAACTGACATTCTATAATAATAAGCACAATACATTCAGGAAATCATTTCCTTATGCAAACTTAATAAATGCTCTTTGCAATCTAACATTTACCACATATTAACGTATATATTTGTGTGGAGTTATAACATATTTCCGAACCGCTTGTTAAATCTTCTATGCTAAGTCCTGTTAAACCTCAAAAAGGAAGCTTGCTTGTTTCAGAGCCCTTCATGCTGGATCCGAATTTCAAACGGTCTGTAGTACTCCTGACTGAATTTGAAAAGCAGGGGGCTATTGGATTTGTATTAAATCAACGGGGCGATCTTCTTGTAAGTGATCTTATCGACGGATCTGAATGCAACTTCCCCGTTTTTATTGGAGGTCCGGTTGCTAATGATACGCTTCATTTCATTCATTCATCCTATGATAAGCTAAACAGCGGAATAGAAATAATGGAAGGTATTTTTTGGGGCGGAAACTTTGAAGCTGTCCAGGTATTGATAAACAGTAATCAGTTAGATGCTTCAGAGATAAAATTCTTTATTGGATATTCAGGTTGGGGTGAAGAACAATTAGAAGGGGAATTGCAACAAAACTCCTGGCTGGTAACTAACAAATTTAACCCAGAGGTACTTTTTGTCGAAGATGAAGAGAACCTTTGGAGAGAAGTAATTATTGGTCTCGGCCCTAAATATGCGCATATTGCCAACTTTCCTGAAAACCCGCAGTGGAACTAAAGGAATTGTTAATTATCAATGCTTTCTACCTTATTGTGATTGACTCCAACAAGCGTTTAGTCCATTAACCACTAACAATCAACCCTTAACAATTTATAATTAACCATTATTCTCCATTTCCCTGGCATTTTCCTCCACCTTTTTCCTTAATTCATCTTTGAAGTCAATCAATTTTTGAGATAATTCCACGTCAGCAGTTGCAAGAATCTGAGCTGCAAGTATACCAGCGTTTTTGGCTGCATTTAATGCTACAGTTGCAACCGGAATACCATTAGGCATTTGAAGTATGGATAAGATTGAATCCCATCCATCAATTGAGTTGGATGATTTAACAGGCACCCCGATGACAGGAATGTGAGTTATTGAAGCGACCATTCCCGGTAGATGAGCGGCTCCGCCGGCTCCTGCAATGATCACTTTCAATCCTCTTTTCGAAGCCGATTTTGCATACTCGAACATTCTTTCAGGAGTACGGTGCGCAGAGACAATGGTGATCTCATAACTTACACCTAACTCTTTCAATACATCCGCAGCATCCTGCATGATATTGAGGTCTGATTTACTCCCCATGATAATTCCAACAAGGCTCGTTTTGGATAAGTTTGAATCACTCATTTTGTTGATTGTCAATATATTAAAACTAATTTCTAAATCTTTACTTTAATTATTTTTTGAATGCTTTTCGCTGTTGAAATGGCCTTTTCACGATCGTCATCCAGGATGGTTACATGTCCCATTTTTCTGAACGGTTTGGTTAATTTTTTTCCGTACAGATGTACATATACACCTTCAATCTTAAGGATTTCATTAAGTCCTTCATAAACAGCCAATCCTTCAAACCCTTTTTCTCCGAGGAGATTAATCATCACTGCATTGCTTATTGAACGGGTATCGCCCAAAGGCAAATTAAAGATGGCTCTGAGATGTTGTTCAAATTGTGAAGTGTAGTTCCCTTCTATGCTTTGATGCCCGCTATTATGCGGACGCGGAGCAATCTCATTTACGAGTAATCTTCCGTCTTTTGTCAGAAAAAACTCGACCGCCAGAACGCCTACAATCTTTAGATCCTGGGCAATTTTAATCGCAAGCTCGTCTGCGTTTCGAAGGATATCAGGAGAAAGTGTTGATGGTGAGATTAAAAATTCCACAAGATTAGCTTCCGGGTTAAATTCCATTTCGACGCATGGAAATGTCTTAATATCTCCGTTTTCGTTCCTGGAAACGATAACCGCTAACTCTTTCTCGAAATCTACCCAATCTTCGATGAGGCTTGGCGCGTCAAATGCATTATCTAATTCTATTTTCGTTTTGACCGGATGCACCCCGCGGCCATCGTACCCATCTTTTCTAAGTTTTTGAATAAAAGGCAGGGGGAAATCTCCCTTTTTGAGTTCCGAGCGGTTTTGGATCAATTGGAAAGGGGAACTGGGAATACCGTTTTCTTTGAAAAATTGCTTTTGAATCCCTTTATCCTGGATTAACCTGATCACTCGCGATTGAGGATAAACTAAAACACCTTCATTTTCAAGTTGTTCAAGCGCATCGACATTTACTTTCTCAATTTCAATAGTAATCAGGTCTAAACTCTTGCCAAAATCATATACGGTTTGATAATCTGTTAAAGAGCCGACTACAAATTTGCTGCACAGATCTTTACAGGGAGCATCGGCGTCTGGATCGAGGACATGAGTGGTGACGTTGAAATTTATTGATTCCTGAATAAGCATACGGCCTAGTTGTCCGCCGCCTAAAATTCCAAGTTTCAGATCCCCGTAAAATGATTTCATAGTCTATAAATTGATTCAAGCGAAATATTAACTGTTAAGAAGGCTTTCCTGCTCTATTTTTTTCTGTAACTCAAGTATTCCACCTATTAGTGATTCGGGTCTTGGAGGGCAGCCCTGCACATATATATCAACCGGAATGATTCTGTCGACACCTTTGACCACATGATAGCCATGCTGCCAGTACGGCCCTCCGCAATTCGAGCATGATCCCATTGAAATTACATATTTAGGCTCGGGCATTTGTTCATACAGCCGTTTGATTCGTTCGGCCATTTTAAATGTTACAGTGCCAGCGATAATGATAACATCTGATTGTCTGGGTGAAGGCCTTGGGAAAACGCCAAAACGATCCAGATCATATGTAGAAGCCATCGATCCCATCATTTCAATAGCACAGCATGCAATTCCAAAACTCATCGGCCATAAAGATGAAAGACGCGCCCAATTGAGGAGGTCATCCATTTTTGTAATTATTATACCACCGTTTTCACTTTTTAACTCTAAACTCACTCTGAAGGTTTTTTAAACTGGGGTCTGAATGCAGGCCTTGCTGCAGCCGGTTTACGTTCTAAAGGTACGACAAGTTGCGGCTCAGCTTTTTCGCTGATTGTAAACTCCCTTACCATATATTTAGCGTCATTTATTTTGGAATACATTGACAATGGGACTTTCCCCGGACCAACAGGTAAAATACTTTCCGGTTTTATCCAATTAAGATCGCCTTTTTTCCAAACGTACATCAGCCCAATTAGAAGTATCGCAATAAAAATGAACATTTCGATAAGGCTTAACCAACCCCAGCGATTATCAGCAGCCAGTAATACTTCCTGGCTAAAAATTGTAGCCCATGGGAATATAAAAACCATTTCCACATCAAACAAAAGGAAGATAAGAGCAACAACATAAAAGCGTGAATTAAACTGAATCCACGAACTTCCGGAGGGTTCTTCCCCACATTCGTATGAACTCAATTTTATTGGGTTTGGCTTCTTTAACGCAACAAGCCAGCCAAGAAAAAAGGTGAAGAGCACAAACAATATACCCATCACCAGGTAAATAAATACCTTGCCGAACTCCGTAAGTTGAGAGGGTTCAATCATTATTCAAAAATAGTAATAATTGGCTAAGCATGATCGCAAATTCGTAATTCGTAAATCTTTAACACTGACTTACGAGGTCTCTATCCGACTTGTACGTGACTTCGTCAGTCTCAAAAAATTAAAACCAAGACTTGGGAAGTTTCGTTCCGCTCGACTATTAAAACTTGGCAAGTCAGAACTCTGACTTACTATCGAGAACGGCAAGATAGCCTGAACATTAAGTTTGTGGATAAGCTTTTTTTGAATTTTGAACACTTAACCCCAAATTCGCAGCACAATTATGATCAGGTATGAGTCAAGATAAATATAAAAAGATAGCATCAGAACTATCTGTGCGGGAGAAGCAAGTGGAGGTTACGATTAAATTATTGAATGAAGGTGGCACTATTCCTTTCATAGCCCGTTATCGGAAGGAGTTGACTGGTAGTCTCGATGAAGTTCAGGTAGCGGCCATCCGTGACCGGATGCAGCAATTGACTGATCTGGATAAACGCAGGGAAGCCATATTGAAATCGATGTCTGAGTTGAATGTTCTGAGTCCCGAGTTAGAGAAGCAAATCAACGAAGCCGAAACCATGACCTTGCTTGAAGATATTTACCTTCCTTATAAGCCTAAGCGAAAAACAAAAGCTTCAGTGGCCAGGGAAAAAGGTTTGCAACCCCTGGCTGACATGATCTTCGAACAGACAACAATTGATATTGACCTTGTATCTTCAACGTATATTAGCGAAGAAAAAGGTGTGACGTCTTCCGCGGACGCACTGGCAGGGGCGAGGGATATTCTTGCTGAATATATTGCTGAAAACACTGAATTGCGTTCAAAAATGAGAGATTTTTTTTATAAGCAAGGAAGTTTTCGTTCGAATCTAATTAAAGGAAAAGAAGAAGCAGGTCAGAAATATAAAGATTACTTCGATTGGACCGAACCTGTAAAATCGGCGCCATCTCACCGCATTCTCGCTTTGCGGAGGGCTGAAAAGGAAATAATTATCACCCTTGATATTGATGTTCCTGTAAATGATGCATTATTGATCCTCGAAAATATGTTCGTTAAAGGAAAGACTACTTCTTCCCGTGAAGTGAGCCTTGCTGCTGCTGACGCGTTCAAACGATTGATAAAGCCTTCGATGGAGACAGAAGTTAGACTTCTGACAAAAAAAACTGCAGATACAGAAGCTATTAAAGTATTTGTCGACAACGCACGACAATTATTACTTGCTGCTCCAGTAGGGCAGAAGCGGATTATGGCAATAGATCCTGGCTTCAGAACTGGTTGCAAATTAGTTTGTTTAGACGAACAGGGCCAGTTAATTGAGAATACCAATATATATCCTCATAATGGAAGCGAAAGCGCCAGAGAAGCAGCTAAAACTGTCGAACTGCTTGTAGAGAAATTTAAAATACAGGCTGTTGCCATAGGGAACGGAACAGCGGGCCGGGAAACGGAAGCATTTATCCGCGGACTTGCACTTGCAGATACTACCATTGTCATGGTTAATGAGAGCGGTGCCTCAATTTATTCAGCATCAGATGTTGCACGAGAAGAATTTCCTGATAAAGATATAACCGTAAGAGGTGCAGTGTCTATCGGGCGGCGTTTAATGGATCCTTTAGCAGAGTTGGTAAAAATAGATCCTAAATCAATCGGGGTTGGGCAGTATCAGCATGATGTTGATCAAACACTTCTACAAACGTCCCTTGATGATACAGTGATCAGTTGTGTGAACTCAATAGGCGTTGAGCTTAACACAGCATCGAAACAAATTCTTGCCTACATATCAGGTCTGGGCCCGCAATTAGCACAGAATATTGTGGATTACCGGAATAAAAACGGAGCATTTAAAAGAAGGTCAGAACTCAAAAAAATCCCAAGGCTCGGTGAAAAGGCATTTGAACAGGCTGCAGGATTTCTCAGAATTCGAAACTCTGAACACCCGCTTGATGGAAGTGCAGTACATCCCGAGAGGTATTCCCTCGTAGAAAAAATGGCGAAGGACGTTGGTTGCAAACTCGAGGACCTGGTTAGAGAGGATAAGCTTCGGAAACAAATTAAATTACAAAACTACGTAAGTGAATCAGTTGGTTTGCCAACCTTAAATGAT
>Ga0136639_10000908_pt1 | contig 10282 bp, 8 predicted proteins | sample AntDrymUQ8592106_2_FD_113739 | JGI IMG/M metagenome (GOLD analysis project Ga0136639, IMG submission 113739) | Polar desert sand microbial communities from Dry Valleys, Antarctica - metaG UQ859 (21.06) | ecosystem: Environmental > Terrestrial > Soil > Desert | place: Antarctica: Dry Valley...
GAACTGCCGCCCCTGCCTCCGGAGGGCAGTGCTCTATCCCCTGAGCTATGGGGGCCAGGGAAAACACTAGGTTATCAGCATCTTGGCGCCCGATGTTCCGCATCGAGTCCGACGAATGTGGTCCAACCCGCCCGATACACCGAGCGAGCTGCACCAGAACCGTTGAATTCGGGACGTTACTGCAGGTTGGACAGTGCCGCGGAGACCAATTGCTCGGCGTCGCCAGGCTCGAAGAACTCCGACGAGCTGACCGTGACCCAGTAGGTGCCGGCAAATGCCTGCGCTTCACCGATTCCGTCTGTGGCCGCGAAGTAGCCCTCGACCGCGGGCGGCGTGCCGTAGGTCGGCACGATCTGGCTGCTGCCAGCTGCCTCGTTCTTGAGCTGGGTTGTCAGCACGTCATTCGGCTGGACTACCGAGATTTCGATGATCCCGCCACTGCTCTGGTTCAGCAGCCCGCAGTTCAGCCCCTGGAACTCCGACGCGATCTTGCCGGGAGCTGTCGTCGGCGCGAAACCGGGGGCGGTGCCGTAGTTCGGGTTGAACGCGTAGACGTCGTCGAGCGTGAGTACCTGGTCACAGCTGAGCGCGATCTTCGTGCCTGCGGCAGTCGGAGTGGGCGTCGGCGTGGCCGTGGGAGTGGGAGTGGGAGTGGGAGTCTGAGTCGCATCCGTCGATCCGGAAGTCGCCGTTGCCGACGAGGTGGCGCCCGGAGCCGAGCCCGAACCGCAGCCGACCAGCGCCACGACGGCGACCGTGCCGGTGGCGAGGAGAAGGGTGGAGCGCACGAGCCGGACGCGCGGGAGTCTGGGCGATAGGGAGTCAGTCACGCTTGACCTTACCAAGAGGGTTGCCGTTGACCGGGCCGGTAAGATTGTGTTTCGTGACTCCCGCTGAGCTTTCCCAATCCCTGTTCGACCTCATCCTCCAATTGAGCGAGCGTCGACGCGAGGCGGGGATCGAGGTTGCCGACCTCAATCTGACCGTGGCGGATGTGACGCTTGAGCGTCCGAGAAACCGCGACCACGGCGACTGGGCCTCCAGCATCGCGATGAAGATCGCCAAACCGCTCGGCTCCAACCCGCGCGAGGTTGCGACCGAACTGGCCGCGGGGCTGGAACAGCTTCCCGCCGTGGCCTCCGTCGACATCGCCGGACCCGGCTTCATCAACATCCGTCTCGAGGCTGCCGCGGCCGGCGCGCTCGCGAAGACCATCGTCGACATGGGCCCGGTCTACGGCACCGGGCACCTCTACGACGGACTCAAGATCAACCTCGAGTTCGTCTCCGCCAACCCCACCGGCCCCATTCACATGGGCGGGGTGCGCTGGGCGGCCGTGGGCGACAGCCTGGCCCGGGTGCTGCAGGCGGAGGGCGCTGATGTGACCCGCGAGTACTACTTCAACGACCACGGCTCGCAGATCGACCGCTTCGCCCGCAGCGTGCTGGCCGGGTACCTGGGCGAACCTACCCCGGAAGACGGCTACGGCGGCGCCTACATCGGCGACATCGCCGACCAGGTGGTGGCCGGCCACGAGGGCGACATCGCAGTGCTGTCCCGCGACGAGCAGCAGGAGGTCTTCCGCAGCGTCGGCGTCGACCTGATGTTCACCGAGATCAAGGAGAAACTGCACGGCTTCGGCGTGGACTTCGACGTGTACTTCCACGAAGACTCCCTGCACGAGTCGGGCGCGGTCAACCGGGCCATCGAACGGCTGCGTGACCAGGGCCACATCTTCGAATTGGACGGGGCCATCTGGCTGCGCACGACCACGTTCGGCGACGACCGCGACCGGGTCATCATCCGTTCCAACGGTGAACCGGCCTACATCTCCGGTGACCTCGGCTACTACCTCGACAAGCGCGAGCGCGGCTTCGACCAGAACCTGATCATGCTCGGCGCAGACCACCACGGCTATGTCGGCCGCATGATGGCCATGGTCGAGGCATTCGGCGACGTGCCGGGCGTCAACCTGCAGATCCTGATCGGCCAGATGGTCAACCTGCTCAAGGACGGCGAGCCCGTTCGCATGAGCAAGCGCGCCGGCACGATCGTCACCCTCGATGACCTTGTGGACGCCGTCGGGGTGGATGCCGGCCGCTATTCCCTGGTGCGTTCCAGCAGCGACACCCAGCTCGACATCGACCTCGACCTGCTCGGCAAGCGCACCAACGAGAATCCCGTCTTCTACGTGCAGTACGCGCACGCTCGCACCTGCTCGGTCGCCCGCAACGCGGCCGCAGCGGGCGTGGAACGTTCGGCATTCGCTCCCGAGCTACTCACCCACGACAGCGAATCGGCACTGCTGGGCGTGCTGCAGGAATACCCGCGTGTCGTCGCCCAAGCCGCCGAGCTGCGCGAACCTCACCGCGTTGCCCGGTACATCGAAGAGGTGGCCGGCTACTACCACCGCTGGTATGACAGCTGCCGCGTGATCCCGCTCGGCGACGAGCCGATCACCGACCGGCACCGCACCCGACTGTGGCTCAACGACGCCACCGGTCAGGTCATCCGAAACGGCCTCGGCCTACTGGGCGTCTCCGCGCCGGAACGCATGTAAGCATGTTCGCCTCCGCCAGGAAATCCCGGCGCCGCGGCCTCGGCGCATTTATCGTCTCTGGCCTGGTCGTGCTCGGCCTGGTCGGAGCCTTCTTCTTCATCGATGGTGGGCTGCGCAGCTATGCCGAGGGTCAGATCGAGGAGGAGATCGCCGCGAACCTGCCCGAGACCGTAACCGGCGGCGTCTCCGTCTCCCTCGGGGGCTTGTCGGTCATCGCGCAGTACCTCGGCGGCAGCTTTGATCGGGTGGCCCTCCAATCCGAGGCCCTCAACGTCGACGGCGTGCCGGCATCCGTGCACGTGGTGGCCACGGATGTTCCGCTCGACCAATCCCAGCCCGTCGGCGACCTGCGCGGCATCATCGACCTCGAACCCGACGCCCTCAACACGCTGCTGAGCCAGGCGCTGCCGAGCGATGCCCCCGACGCGAGTGTCGAACTCGGAGTCGACGAAGTCAGCTACAGCGGCAGCGTCGACGTGCTCGGCTTGCCGATCGGCTACCGCGCCTCGGCGACGCCGAGCGTCGATGCCGACGCCCTACTGCTCACCCCGAGCGGTGCGAGCGTCACCTCCGGCGCGGGCAGCATCGACGCCGGCAACCTGCTCGCACTGGTGCTGGGCGAGCAACCGCTCCGCATCTGTGTAGCCCAGTACCTCCCCGAGGGAGTCACCCTGGCCGGCGTGAATGTCACGCCGGAACGGGCCCGGCTCACGCTGCAGTCGAGCGAGCTGACCCTGAGCCGGCAATCGCTGACCACCCTGGGCAGCTGCGGCAACGGCTGAGCCGCCGACCGAATCCGACCGGCAGCCGACCTGCTCGCGAACCGTTTCGACCGTGACCAAACCGGGGCCTGACACGGTGGCCTCGGGGTCGTACGCTTGAATTATCCGCCGGTCGCGCATTCGCCTGTTCGAGGAGGCATCATGATTTTCCTGCGCATTCAACACCCCGTGCCTGACTATGGTCGCTGGAAGCGCGCCTTCGACCTGGACCGGGCCGACCGCCGCGGATCCGGTGTGATCCGCTACACGATCCTCCGCTCGGTGAAGGATCCGAACTTCGTCATGGTTGACCTGGAACTGGGTTCTATCCTGGAGGCAGAGAAGATGCTCCTCAAGATGCGGCGCCTGTGGAGCAGCAGCGGCTCGGCCGTCATGATCGAGCCGGAGGCGTGGATCGTAGACGTGACCGAAACCGCCGAGCTGGTCTAGCCGCGGCCCACCTCTCTTCCCACGGAGCAGGCCACCGCGCAGCAGGGCGTAACGCGATTCGGCGCTCACCGGCGGCGTTCGCTACAATCAGGGCACGTCCCCGGTCGCAGACGGCGGCATCCTTTCACTGGCTTCAGGGACCAACCCGGGTTCGCTCGCCACTCAGTGAGACACCCACTCGACATTTCCCGTGAGGTTTTCACCCGTGGCCACCAACCCGCTCGCTCCCGACTGGCTCCGCCTGCCCGACGACGCCAATGCGCTCGCCGACGGCCTCTGGCCGGCCACCGCCGACCGCACCCCGCAGGGGGAACTCAGCATCGGCGGCTGCACCGCCTCCGCCCTGGCCGCCGAATTCGGCACTCCTCTCTATGTGGTCGACGAAACGGATGCCCGTGCGCGCGCGGCCTCGCTCCGCGCCGCGTTCGAGGCCGAGTTCGCCCGCATCGGCACGACCGTGCACATCTACTACGCCGGCAAGGCCTTCCTCTCCACCGAGATCGTCCGTTGGATGCTGGCCGAGGGTCTCAATATCGATATCTGCAGCGGCGGCGAACTCGCTGTCGCGCTTGCTGCCGGAACCCCGCCGCACCGGCTCGGCTACCACGGCAACAACAAGTCCCTGGCCGAGATCGACGAGGCCTGCCGGGTCGGCGTCGGCACCATCGTGATCGACAGCCCGGTCGAGATCGGCCGGGTCGCCGCGGCCGCCGCCCGGCACGGCATCGTGCAGGCCGTGCGCCTGCGCGTGAACAGCGGCGTGCACGCGCACACCCACGAGTTCCTCGCCACCGCGCACGAAGACCAGAAGTTCGGCGTGACACTCGACGACGCCGCGAGTCTGGTGAGCCTCATCCGGGCAGAGCCGAGTCTGCTCTTTCGCGGCCTGCACTGCCACATCGGCTCGCAGATCTTCGGCGCCGACGGCTTCGCCGAATCCGCGTCACGCCTCCTCTTCCTGCACGCCGCCCTGCTCGAAGGTGGCCCCGTTCCCGAACTGAACCTCGGTGGCGGCTTCGGCATCGCCTACACGTCTGCCGACACCCCCACCCCGATCGGCGAGCTCGCGGCCAGCCTCGCCGACATCGTCGCCGCGGAGTGCGGCACCCTCGGCATCCCGGTGCCCGTCCTCGCCTTCGAGCCGGGACGCGCCATCATCGGCCCGGCCGGCGTCACCCTCTACGAGGTTGGCACCACGAAGGCCGTCGATGTGGCCGGCAACCCGCGCCTCTACGTCAGCGTCGACGGCGGCATGAGCGACAACGTCCGACCTGCCCTGTACGGCGCCGACTACTCCGTGCGGCTCGCCGGCCGCGCATCGCCGGCCGAGCCGGTGCTGGTGCGCATCGCCGGCAAGCACTGCGAGAGCGGCGACATTGTCGTCGACGCCGACTACCTCCCCGGAGACGTTGCCCCGGGCGACCTGGTGGCCGTTGCGGCCACCGGCGCCTACTGCTGGTCGCTGTCGAACAACTACAACTTCCTTGGTCGACCGGCCGTGATCGCGGTGGCCGGCGGCATCCCGCGGATGCTCGTGCGCGGCGAGACCATCGCTGACCTGCTCGCCCGCGACACGGGGGTCTCGACCAGCAGGGCCACCGCTGGCTCGACCCCTGATCTACCGAAGGAACCCTCCCGATGATCGAATACCGCAATCTGCGCGTCGCACTGCTAGGCGGCGGCTCCGTCGGCGCCCAGGTCGCCCGGCTGCTGCTCGAAAACAGTGACGAACTCGCCAACCGGGTCGGTGCCAAACTCGAGCTGGTCGGCATCCTGGTGCGCGACATCGACGCTGAGCGCACCGTCGACCTGCCCCGTGAGCTGTTCACCACCGACGCCGAGACCCTGATCCTCGGTGCCGACGTTGTGATCGAGCTGATGGGCGGCATCGAGCCCGCGCGCCAATACATTCTGATGGCGATCAATTCTGGGGCGGATGTCGTCACCGCCAACAAGGCGTTGCTGGCCACCCACGGGCCCGAACTCTTCGCCGCCGCCGACCAGGTCGGCGCACAGCTCAAATACGAGGCCGCCGTGGCCGGCGCGATCCCGATCGTGCGTCCGCTCGGCGAGAGCCTCGGCGGCGACCAGGTCAACCGCATCCTCGGCATCGTGAACGGCACCACCAACTTCATCCTCGACCGGATGGACCTTGAGGGGGACACCCTCGACGAGGCGCTCGCGCTCGCGACCGACCTGGGTTACGCCGAGGCTGACCCGACCGCCGACATCGGCGGGTACGACGCGGCGCAGAAGGCGGCAATCCTCGCGAGCCTCGCCTTCCACACGACCGTGCCGTTGACATCCGTCTACCGCGAAGGCATCACCGCCATCACCCCCGCGCAGATCGAGTCGGCCCGCAAGGCCGGCTACGTCGTGAAGCTGCTCGCCATCTGCGAACGCCTCGTCGACGCCGAAACCGGCCAGGAGGGCGTCTCCGCCCGGGTCTACCCGGCCATGGTGCACCGCAGCCACCCGCTCGCCTCCGTGCACGGCGCCAACAACGCCGTCTTCGTCGAGGCGGAGTCGGCCGGCAGCCTGATGTTCTACGGCGCCGGCGCCGGGGGAGTGGAGACGGCGTCCGCCGTGCTCGGTGACCTGGTTTCCCTGGCCCGCCGCCACATCGCTGGCGGCCCGGGCGTTCCCGCGTCCCAGCACGCCGACCTGCCCGTTCTCGAAATCGGCCGCATCACCACGCGCTATGCCGTCACGCTGGAAGTCACCGATGAGCCCGGCGTGCTCGCCACGCTCGCCAGCGTGTTCAGCGACCACGGCGTCTCACTGGCCCTGGTCGAACAGTCGATGACGCCTGCCCAGCCCGGCACCGCGAGTCGCTCCGCCGTCTCCGCCACGGCTACCCTAGTTATCGGAACGCACGAGGCCACGGAGGCCGCCCTGGCTGCCACCGTGACAGACCTCGCCGCGAACAGATTTGTCACCAATGTCGCATCCGTTTTGAGAGTTGAAGGAGCCTGATGTCCAGCGAACAAGAGACTCTGCTGAAACCAGCCGTGAAGACGGTTTCCCGGCAGTGGCGCGGCGTGCTGCGCGAGTACGCGGACCGCCTGAACATTACGGATGCCACGCCCATCATCACGCTCGGCGAGGGTGGCACCCCGTTGATTCCCGCTCCGGCGCTTTCCGCCCGCACGGGTGCGAAGGTCTGGATCAAGTACGAGGGCATGAACCCGACCGGTTCCTTCAAGGACCGCGGCATGACCATGGCCATCTCCAAGGCCGTCGAAGACGGCGCCAAGGCCGTCATCTGCGCGTCGACCGGCAACACCTCCGCGTCGGCCGCCGCTTACGCGACCCACGCCGGCATCCAGGCCGTCGTGCTGGTGCCCGAGGGCAAGATCGCCATGGGCAAGCTCAGCCAGGCCATCGCGCACAACGCGCAGTTGCTCCAGGTGCAGGGCAACTTCGACGACTGCCTCGACATCGCCCGCGACCTCTCCGCGAACTACCCCGTGCACCTGGTCAACTCGGTCAACCCCGACCGGATCGAAGGCCAGAAGACGGCCGCCTTCGAGGTCGTCGAGGTGCTCGAAGACGCGCCGGACATCCACATCGTCCCGGTCGGCAACGCCGGCAACTACACCGCCTACACGCGCGGTTACACCGAGGAGCTCGAGCGTGGCGCCACCACGAAGCTGCCGCGCATGTTCGGATTCCAGGCTGCCGGTAGCGCCCCGATCGTGCTCGGCCACCGGGTCGACCACCCGGAGACCATCGCCAGCGCCATCCGCATCGGCAACCCGGCCTCCTGGGACCTTGCCCTCGCCGCGCGCACCCTGACCGACGGCTACTTCGGTTCGATCAGCGACGAGAAGATCCTTGAGGCGTATCGCATCCTGTCGGCCGAGGTCGGCATCTTCGTGGAGCCGGCCTCCGCTATCAGCGTCGCCGGTCTGCTGGAACGCGCCGAAGCCGGGCTCATCCCCGCCGGATCCACCGTGGTACTCACGGTGACCGGCCACGGTCTGAAAGACCCGCAGTGGGCGCTCCGCACCGCGGATGGCTCCGACGTCAAGCCGACCATCGTGCCCGTCGACACCACCGAAATCGCCAGCGTCCTCGGGCTGGTACAGAAGTGACCATCGCCGAGGCTCTCTCCGGCAGGTCGGTTCTCTCGGGCCGTTCCGTCACCGTGCAGGTGCCGGCGACCACGGCCAACCTCGGCCCCGGCTTCGACACCCTGGGTCTGGCCCTGGCGCACCATGACCACCTCGAGGTCTCCGTTCGCGACGAGCCGGGCGTCACGGTCGAGGTGCACGGCGTCGGTGCAGGCGTGGTGCCCACCGATGAGACCAACCTCGTCGTGCGCGCCATCATCCACACTTTCGCCGCCTACGGCCAGGAACTGCCCGGCCTGAATCTCGTCGCCCACAACGAGATCCCGCACGGGCGCGGCATGGGCTCGTCCGGCGCCGCCATCGTCTCCGGGATCATGGCTGCGAAGGGTCTGCTCGAGGGCATCGTCGACATCGACGCCGAGGCGCTCCTGGCCCTCGCGACCGAGATGGAGGGGCACCCGGACAACGTGGCGCCGGCCCTCTTCGGCGGGCTGACGATCGCCTGGGTGACGCCCGAAGGACCGCGCCACAAGAAGCTGATGGTGCACCGAGGCGTCAAGCCGCTCGTGTTCGTTCCCGAGCACGCCATGTCCACGGCGCTGGCCCGCAGCCTGCAGCCCGAGAGCGTGCCGCACGAAGACGCCGTGTTCAACCTGTCACGCTCGGCCCTCCTGATCGCAGCCCTGATCCAAAGCCCCGAGCTGTTGCTCGCGGCCACCGAGGACAAGCTGCACCAGAGCTACCGTGCCGCTGCCATGCCGGAGACCAACCGGCTGATCACCCTGTTGCGGGAGCACGGCTTCGCTGCCGTCGTGTCCGGCGCCGGCCCGTCGATCCTGGTGCTGGCCAGCGATCCGGGGCAGCGCCTCGTCGCGGCCGAGCTCGTCGCGGCCGAATCCGAGACGCCCTGGCAGTCGCTCATGCTGGCCGTCGACGTTCTGGGCGCGACCGTCACCCGCACCGACCGTTAGAAGAGGCTTCGACCGCCGAGGACACGCCCTTTCGGGCGGTCCTCGGCGTTCTTGCGTTCTGCTACAGTGAAAGAGCACCCGATGGAACCGCGTAACGTGCGGCTCCCTTCTCCGGTGCATTCCCTGTAACTCACTGCTATCGCATCATCTATGCGTAGCTGTGTGTGTTCACTTCAATCCACATCACTTTGGGATTGGACCACCCGCAGCGCGTGAGACGCTGCAACAGCTTCCCTGGCCAGCACGCATGACGCCAGGGGAAAGGACAATTTTTCGTGACTGACGTCAACCTCCTCACCCCCGGTGCGGATACCTCGCACCTCACCACCCTTCGAGTCGCCGAGCTTCAGGCTCTCGCGCTCGAGCTGGGCATCCCGGGTGCATCCAAGCTTCGTAAGGGAGAGCTCGTAGGAGCTATCACCTCCGCGCAGGCCAAGAAGGCTTCCTCGGGTGTTCCCCTCGACGCCCCGGCCGCTGCTCCCGTGGAAGAGGCTGCCCCCGCGGCCGCCACCGTGACGGATGCGGCCGAGACCTCCGTTGCCGCACCGCGCAAGCGTGTCTCCCGTCGCGCCTCCACCGCGACCGCGGCTCCCGCCGAGGCGCACGTCAACGCTGACGGTGACCTGGGCAGCGGCATGATCGTTCCGGATGACTCCGCGACCCTCCGCCGTACCACCGCCCCTGCCACCTACGCCGGCTCGTCGGCGGAGTCGCCCGCGAGCGAGATGACCGCCCCGGCCACGAAGCCGGTCCGCCAGGCACGCAAGCGCGCTACGTCGGTCACCGTGAAGGCAGCGGCCGATGCGGCCGCCGTCGAGAAGGTGGCCGCCGAGGCACCTACCGTCGAGACCGAGACCGTCACCGAGGCTGCCCCGGTCGAGGTCGCAGCCGACGCCGAAGAGACCGCCGAGGTCACCGAGACAGCACCCGAGACCACCGGTTCCGGCCGGTCACGTCGCGGCAGCTCACGCGGTGGCCGCAACGGCGGTGCGCGCAACAGCATTGACGCGCGCAACAGCATTGACGCGCGCAATAACGCCGACGAACTCGCCACGGAGACCGTCACCGAGCAGCACGCCCCGGCCGAGACCGTCGCCGAGCAGGCCGAGCAGGCCGAACAGACCGAACCGACTGAGCAGTCCGAACCGTCTGAGCAGGCCGAACAGCCCCGCCAGGGCCGCAACCGCAACCGCAGCCGTGGGGGCGACCGCGCCCAGGGCGCCGACCGCGGCGAGGAATCCACTCGACAGCAGCGCCAGACCCGCGGTCAGGGCCAGGACAACCAGGCTCAGGATCGCAACCAGGGTCAGGACCGTCAGGCGCAGGGCCAGGATCGCAACCAGGGTCAGGACCGTAACCAGGGTCAGGGTCAGGGCCAGGACCGCCAGGAGCGTCAGGGTCAGGACCGCAACCAGGGTCAGGACCGCAACCAGGGTCAGGACCGCAGCCAGGGTCAGGACCGCA
>Ga0136639_10000909_pt1 | contig 10278 bp, 7 predicted proteins | sample AntDrymUQ8592106_2_FD_113739 | JGI IMG/M metagenome (GOLD analysis project Ga0136639, IMG submission 113739) | Polar desert sand microbial communities from Dry Valleys, Antarctica - metaG UQ859 (21.06) | ecosystem: Environmental > Terrestrial > Soil > Desert | place: Antarctica: Dry Valley...
GTCTACGCAAAACGAAAAACGCAAGCCAAGTCCTTTTATAAGTTCTTACTTATCGATCAAAAACATAGTTTCGCATTGTAGATTTACCTCACATCAGTCGATAGACCACCTGCCTGAATATAAGATCTCTTAGGGAGAAATCAGAGTGATGTGGAAACTATTTGGAAGCTTGCTGTTTCTGAGCTGTCTATCGACAAGCAAGGTTTTGCTGGCTGAAACTATTGTCCTCAACCATGATATGAAAGGGGTAGTGGTCACTCCTTCTATGAAATTTCTTGAAGATGCTAGCCGGGAACTGGCAGCATCTGCAATCGTCAAGATGGATCCTGGCAGCTTTCAACCCAGTCCTCAACAAAATCCCAATTTTGGTTTCACTCGCTCTGCTTACTGGACACGCTTCCAATTGCAAAATCCAGACAATACCAACCAGTCGGTTTTTCTAGAGTATGGTTACGCTAACGCCGACTATATCGATTTCTATCAGGAAAACGAAAGTGGGGAACTTGTTTGGAAACGTTCCGGAGATCAAATGGCCCTCGCCAGTCGTGACGTTCACTATCGCTTGCCAGTTTTTACTCTAAATGTTCCACCGGGCACTCACACTTATTTTATGCGGATCGAAACGGAAGGCGTCGTGCAATTTCCCCTGCGCCTTTGGTCAATAGAAAACTTTCATGGCAAGCGGGCTTCCGAGTCGGCTTTCCTCGGCACGATCTATGGATTTTTTCTGGTTATGGCCTTCTACAACCTCCTGCTCGGCATCAGTGTGCGCAGCCCAAGCTCGCTGCTTTATGTCGGTTTCATCCTGGCATCCGCCGGTAATTTTTTTGGTTATCAGGGTCTCTGGCTGGTCTTTTTTCCAGATAAAATTGCGCCATGGCTGGCCAATCAGGGCTTTATTATATGTTCCGGATTTATGGCAAGCTTTGCCTGTGCTTTCACCTATTCTTTCCTCAATCTCCAGACCCATCCCCGTATCCTGCGCTGGCTGATCATCACGAGCGGTGTAGTTGGGCTGGTGGTGGTGATACTGGCGCCCATTTCTTATAACCTTTCAGCGAAGATTTCGACCGCCAATGGCTTTATCGCTGCCATAGCGATCCTCGCAGCCTCCTCGGTAGCCTGCTACCGTGGCTTTCGTCCAGCCTACTTCTTTAGTGTCGCCTGGCTGCTAAGTTTGGCCGGAAATCTAGCTACCCCATTGGCATTGGCCGGTTTGATTCCTATCAACATTTTCACACTCTGGGGACCATTCCTTGGAGTGGCAGCGGAAGTCGTGCTGATATCACTGGCCCTCGGTGACAAATTGCGTTTAGCTCAGGAAGACTCCGAGCAAAAGATTCGTGAACTCAACACCGGTCTGGAACTCAAGGTGGAAGAGAAGACCCGGGATATCAAAGCCATCATGCAGAATATCAAACTGGGAATTTTTGCCATCGAAGCGGACAAGTTTTCTATTCATAAAGACTATTCGCAGCATCTAGAAAAAATCTTCCATCAAACTCGTTTGCAGAATCGGCCAGCTCTGCCTCTCCTCTTCCAGAACAGTTCACTCACCGAGGATGAAAAGCAGCAGATCCAATCGACTCTGGAAGCTAGCCTTGGCGAGGATGAAATCGCCTTCGCAGTCAACGACCATTGTCTACCACGAGAAATTCACCTTAAAACTCAAAATCAGGATCAGATATTGGAATTGGATTGGAGTCCCATGATCAACAGCGCCGGCCAGGTCGAGCGTATCCTGGTCACCTGCAAGGATGCGACGGAAATGCGTCGTTATCAAAAAGAAGCCCAATCCCAAGCGAAAGAGCTCAATTACATCGCAGAATTGATCAACTTCAGTCAGGAAAAGTTCAGTAAATTTTCGGCTTCGGCGCATCATTTTATCGAAGAAAATAAGCGTCTACTTCGGGTTTCGGTCGAGCCCAATCGTGAGGTGCTCAAGATACTCTTTATCAACATGCATACCCTAAAAGGAGCCTCACGCTCGTTGAATCTCAAGGAATTGACAGCGATAGTTCATTCGGCTGAAAACACGCTTTCTCAACTGCAAAAAGGTGAAATCGTTTGGAATAAAGAGCAGATGCTCAGCGAAATTCAAGCGGTCGAAGCTTCCCTGGCTCAGTATGATTGGATCAGCACCAATCGCTTGAATCGATCCTTGCATATGCTAAACAGCGTCGAAGTTCGTATTGAGGATTTGGAAAAAGAAGTTCAGGCCATCGAGGATCTCCAGCGCAGTCCCGACCCTCTCATTGTCAGTTCCTATCTCTTGCAAATGAAGCACCGTATGGCCCGCTATGCCTTTCGATCCGCCACCGAGGTCTTTAAAGAACTCTTCGATCCGGCGCCCCGATTGGCCAAGGACTTGGATAAACTGGCTCCAAACCTGACTCTCGAAGGGACTGGCATTGTCTTCACACATCGGGCTGTAGAGCTTATGCGCAATGTCTTCGTGCATATTCTACGCAATTCACTTGATCATGGCATCGAATCCCCTTCGGAACGTCAATCGGCTGGTAAGGATCCGCATGGCAAGATCGCAATCGTTCTGAAAGAAGAACCCGACCGCAAGCTACTCGTTCGAATCAGTGATGATGGCCGCGGTCTGGCTCTAGGTATGATACGACAGATCGCTCTTATCAAAGGATTTATCAACCGAGAAAGCCTAGTTAATCCCAGTGTTTTGGCACAATTCATATTCGAGTCCGGCTTCAGCACGAGTGCAGGGATCAGCGATATCTCTGGCCGTGGCGTGGGTATGGATGCCATCAAACGATGGCTGGAAAATGAAGGTGCTTCCGTGGCCATTGAACTTGACAGCACGGTCAATCCCTCGCAAGTGGATTTTGTAAAATTCAGTTTGATCATGCGTCTGCCTCCCTCTCTCTACCGCGTGATTGAGGGTCAGCAAGGCCTCGCTCTGGCTGGCTGATCAAGCTAGGATCGTAGCACAGCAAACGATCCCTGAATCATCTTGCCAAGGGAAAGCTTCCATCCTACGATGGGCACCAAGTTCTATCGAAAAATCCTTTCCTGTTGGAGCGTCAATGATGAAGCTGCTCGCCTTAGGAATCCTGATTCTCGCACCTTCCCTTTTCGCCATTGAAAATAGGTCGAAAGCACAGGATGAACTCTTCACCGCCGAGGTCACCTACTATCAGCAGGTGGCGCCTGTCTTAAACAAACAGTGTCAGACCTGTCATCAGGAAGGTGCTATTGCCGGCTTTCTTCCCTTCAGCACCTATGAACAGGTGAAACCTTTTGCCAAACTCATTCGCACCGTAACGCAGGCGCGGAAAATGCCGCCTTTTATGCCAGACAACTCGGGCAGCTGCGCGACCTATGAAAATGCCAAGGTCTTAAGCGAGGATGAGTTGGCTATTCTCAGCGCCTGGGCGGATCAGGGCAGCCCACGGGGTGAAGTTACGGAACTGCCCGCACCAAAGGCACCGGGAGTTCTGGAAGGGCAGACGCATCAAACGGCTATGGATGAAGCCTACACGCCGAATAAGGCCTTACATGACGATTATCGATGCTTTGTGATGAGCCCAGGATTTTCGGGTGGCCCATCCCTTTTCTTGACGGACTATTTGATTGTCCCAGGGGACGATAAACTCGTGCACCATGTGGTTGCCTATCAGGTAACCACGGCCCAAGCTGCGGAAGACGCGCGACGCTTGGATCGGGCGGATGCAGGTCCAGGCTACAGCTGCTTTGGTGGAGCCAGTGTTTCGGGCGTTCGGATGGTCATGAACTGGTCGCCAGGAACGGGAATTATTTCGATGCCGAAGGATACGGGAATCCGCATCGATCCCGATTTACCGCTAGTCTTTCAAGTTCACTATCATCTGATGAATCCAAATCCAGGGTCCGATCGCACCCAAATTAAAATGAAGATGGCCGAATCCGTTCCTTATGAGATGACTCCTACTTTTCTTTCGCCACTGAAAGCCTTACAGATTCCACCGCAACAAACCGCCTACGTTCATGAAGGAATGGCCTCCCTGCGCGGTAGCTTTGGTTCCAACAAGCCCCTGCGTATCATGGGTGTGAGGGCTCATATGCACAAACTTGGTGCACAGATGCATGTCTCTGTCATGAACAATAATCAGAACACATGTATCGTCGATGTGCCTCGCTATGACTACAACTGGCAAACCAGCTACTTCCTCAATCAGCCTATGGATATCATGAGTCAGGACTCCATCAATATTCGTTGCGTCTACAATTCCATGAGCAAGACCGGCCCTACGACCTGGGGTGAAGGAACCGATGACGAGATGTGTCTCGCCACTCTCTACACCATCGCTCGCTAGTTCCCGTCGCCAGGGCTCTCTTTCAGGGGGAGCCCTTTCGCATCCCCTCCTAAAAATCACAAGCAAATGTTATTATTATAAAATTACATTTTCGCAGGCGAAACTGTAACTCTTTGCTATCCTGCTTCGAAGACGTGAATGGAACATATGACCAACCAGAGGTTTCTTATGAAAAACTTACCCCATATGCTGATCGCCCTGGCCTCGCAATGCTTTGTCATGATGGCCTCAGCACCCGTGATAGCCGAGCCTAAAACTGCCAAGCCCAGTGAAGCGGAGCTCAAACAAAAGCTAACGCCGATTCAATTTGAAGTGACGCAAAAAGACGGAACCGAACGTCCCTTTGCCAATGAGTACTGGGATAACAAGCGCGCTGGTATCTATGTTGATATCGTCAGTGGCGAGGCTTTGTTCAGTTCACTCGACATGTTCGATTCCGGTACAGGCTGGCCCAGCTTTACCAAACCCTTGAAGCCAGAAAATATCAAAGAGAAGAAAGATCGTAAGCTGTTTATGACCCGAACTGAGGTGCGCTCGGTCCATGCGGATTCCCATCTGGGTCACGTTTTTGATGATGGTCCGAAGGATAAGGGTGGCTTACGCTACTGCATGAATTCTGCATCCATGCGCTTTATAGCTGTCGAAGAACTGGAAAAGCAGGGTTATGGAGAATTTTTAGGGCTGTTTAAGGATGTAAAAAAGTAATAAAACTGGCGGTAGCGGAAAGGCGAGTCCGCGAAAAGCCGAGGCCTGGGCGTTGACCTCGGCTCCGCCATCAATCGATGTAGATGTAATCGCTCGCCTTGGCAAAGATCGAGCGATTGTCTATTTGTTTTTGGGCTTCTTCACCGGTGAGCCAAGTATCATAGGCTGGTTTTTCTGCTAGAAATACCTGATTCCACGCTGTCACAAAACGCGCGATAGATTCATGATTTTTCCCACCGTTAGTGATATCACCATGACCCAGCCTATTGAGTTTGACAAAAGCTTTGGGCGAGCTGCTGTTGAACCTGTTAAAAACGCTAAGAATGCGTCCTGGTTGGGCAACCGTATCGTTCGTCCCCGTTAAAAACATGAAGGGAATGGGATTGGTCGGTGTCACGGGATTGTAAGCACAGAGGGGTACCGCCGACCGCACCGCCTTCCCCAGTTGATTGGCGGCCAGTATAGCTCCTGCTCCTCCAAAGGAATAGCCCATCACGCCCAGTCGATCGATATCGATTCGACCTTCAAGTGGACCATTCAGCTTCAAGTTTTCAAGCTTCAAAGCTTCTAGAGAAGCTTTATGCCCGTTGGCCCATACCTGAGCATTCAAAGCATTCGGGTTGGTCGGTGTGAAAATGATCGTTACAAAACCATGACTGGCCAGATGCTGGCCCAACCAGGTCATATCCTCTTTAGTGTTGGTGAAACCGCCGGTGAGAGTCGTGGCAGGCAGGAGTGGATCAAGACTGTTGCTTGGATAGTAAACGATCGCAGAGCGGTAGCCATTGACTCGAGTGGTGGGTGTAAAGGAAGCAACTTTGAAAGGACCGATCACTCCCGGGTCATAGAGAACTTCCGTTTCGACAGCATCCAGCTTCGAACTCCAGGAATCCCGATCTTGACCAGATCCACAAGACACCAGAATTACAGACAAAAGGATCCATACGAGCTTCCGCATAAGCGGTCTCCCCCCTGTGACTAACAAAGTTAAACTACGACATATATGTAAGATCTTAGTGGATGATAGCTACATTTAGGTATTCAAAAAATCTAAGTCCGTGGGTGTTTCTTTTGGAAAGGATTTGAGTTTCTAAAAAACGAGCTCCTGAATTTCTTCACAAAGAGTCTCTTTTGATTGGCATCAAAACTGCAAATTACGATTGCACCAAATCCCAGCTTTCGGGATCCGTGTTTGCGCAAAGTCAGAGGGAATTTTTTACCCATTGCTGGCGAAACCAATGTCATCATCGAACGAAAGGGAATTCATTATGCAAATCTCCGAACAGGACATGCGAGAAGCGATTGGAAGTGAACTAGCGGACATTCTCCATCGGCAGAAAACCATCGTCAGCTGCAACGAGTTGCTTCATCTTCTTGATGACGGCAAAGTGAAGGACGAGTTTCGAACCATGGCCGAAGAGGATGAAAAGAATCTCCGGATGCTGGACACCGTGATCAGCAATTACGGAATTCGAATGGAACCGAAAGGCGCGGCTGTTCGCATTGCCGATGCAGTGACCGATGTTATAGGCGATTCGGCAGCGCTACCGCTGGAAAAACTGGGGGCTTATACCCTGCTGAAGCAGAATCAAATGATGTACAGTCATCTCGTACACAAATCCGTTCAGGAAGCCGCCCCCGACATTAAGCTTGCGCTGACACCCTTTGATGGCGTCTATGCGACTTTTTCCCGACATGTTGCCGATCTGACGAAATATATGGAACGATCTGCTGTGGAATGGTTTACAGGCAAAGAACTGGATGTGGGAATATTCGGCCGCGCTCGGGATGCCGTTTCCACCGTTGCCAGCATGGTCATGAGTAAGATTGCCAAACCCGCTGACGAGATGAGCGTACTCAAGATCTTAGAAATGGATCATAGAAAGGTGGAAATGCTTTTCAAAGAAATCGAAGGAACCGAAGATCAAAAAAAAGCGATCGACCTCTTCCATCAGCTCAAAGCCGACTTGACCTCCCATTCTATTGCCGAAGAAAAAACCGTCTATGCCCGCTTTCAAAAGGCTTCCACAATGCAGCAATTGCTGACGGATTCGCAGCAGGAGCATGAGGACATGCGTTCCATGTTGGATGAAGTCACTGATGTGCTGAATGATCGCGAGCTATTCCTCGACAAAGTAGAAGATCTGCACGAACTAGTGAGTCAGCATGTGCAGATGGAAGAAGACGAAGTTTTCATCCTTATCGAAAAAAATTCCACAGAAGATGAATTGAAGCTGCTCTCACAATCCTTCCTTCAGGAAAAACAAAAAATTCAGAAAAATGTTGGTGTGGATGAAATTATCTCCTCGGCGGCTAACGAAGACCTCGCCTCTAGGGCGACTTCCCCTTTAGCCTAAAGAACTTTGCGAACCCAGAGCTTGCTGGGTTCGCTTGCCTTCAAGGCAAATATTTTAAAAAAGTCCTTCCCGGTAAAAATCTTTTCAATGTGAAATTCGACAGCTAACGGTAAATCCCATGTTCAGAAAATCTCAAGATAGCTGAATCCTGAGGCAATTCACCCCCTCTCTTAAAATCTTCAAGATGACGCTAAGCTCAGCCGAAAAGTTTAGGAAGAAAACACAATATGGATCGTGGAGAACTGGAACATGAGATTATTGCGCACTCTTTTGATAGGTTTGGCTTTGGGAATCTTACCGGGGTGTTCCGGCAGTAGTTTTAACAAAGCTTCGACACAATCGGCTGAGACTCCAGCAATCGCCGAGGAAACGCCCCAAAACGGCGACCAGGCCCCTATCACGCAGGACACACTGTCGACAGATACAATAACGGCCAATGCTCCCAGCACTTCGCCAACAATTGCAGCGGAAGACATTCCGGCTTTGAATGAATGTATTAAACAGTGGGTCACCAATCCTTTCACTCCGGAAGAAATCGCCAGACCCCTGGTCATCAATATCAACGACAGCGTCAATAATAATGCGGTTATCTATAATGATAGTAAAGTGACCACGAAACCCACGTTAACATTGGTCAACTTCAATATCAGTGTTGGTAACAATGGCGAGCTCCAATTTCTTAATCCCAAAGGCTGGTATTGCTTCAACGTCAAAGCCAAGGTCATCAATAATTTTGTTATCACAGCACACTGTGACACCCATGTGGCGATCGTTGCGAAGCAGGCTCAAAACGATAAAAACTTTAGCATCCAACGTCAGGGCAACTGCCCACCCTAAGGAAAAACCTGTGATCCACCCGCAGCATTCCAGCTGATGATGGAGTTGTTGGCAGCAACTCAAGGAGTCAGTATGGCAATATCGCCTTCCTAGAGCCCTGGGGATTGCCTTCTGAATGCCCAGGCACACAAACTGCATAAAATTTGAATGATTCTTCAAATCGAACCCTTTTGCGAGAGGGCTCGATTATATTGCTATGATGGAACCATCACGCATTCGCCCTTGGAACAATGACTCCATCCGAACTTTTGGAGCTGCAAACCCTGCTGACTTTTCATCTGAAGATGGCTTTGAGTCCAAAGACTCACGCAAGGAGCGCTTTATATGACCCTATTTCGAGAGAATTCGGCACTACGCACCGAGGAAAGAGATCGTTTCCGAATGCTGATAGAGCAAGCTCCTCTCGGCGTCTATGAGACCTCACGAGACTTCTATAGGCCTATTCCGGCTTCCACGCAGCCGATCCTTGTGTCGGATAAAACTTGGCGTGATTTACAAAAGGATGCGCGCCATATCCTGATCGCTGCGGAAAAAATCTGCAAGTACTTGCAAAGGAATCTACAGGATGCCATCGACCATCCTTTGTTCTCAGGGCTTTCTCCTTTGGAAAAACAAGCGGCTCGGGGTGCTTTTGGTGCCAACAGTGGATTGGCTACAGCGCGTTTGGATCTCTTCTTTGATGACGATGATCTTTCTGTAATCGAGATCAACAGTACGATTCCGGCGATGCAGGCTTACAGTGATATGATTCGCTCGGCCTATTTCTCAGCTCGACAGGCGCCATCCCATCCTATAGCGGGTTCCAATTCTAAGGACCTCTTGATATCCCTCCTGCAGCACTATGAGCAAACCGGCGGCACCAACAGCAAGCCTCGCCTAGCTATCGTCGCTCGCCGCGGGGATTCGCAAAGAGCCGAACTTCTGTGGTTGCAAACCCAGTGGCAGGAGGAGGGATACGAAACCTGGCTAGTGACTCCGGACGAAATAGAACTCAAAGATCAGCAAGTTTGGGTCCAGTCGACGCCTATGGATTTCATCTACCGGCATATTTTTGTCCATCGTCTTGCGCCCGACTCCCCCTTTGCAATCGCCTGTTCACAGTCCCAGGTTTATCGCGTCTTCAATCCGATTGCCGCTCATCTGGAGACCAAGAGTCTTTTTGCTGAACTCTCACGTCTCGCGGCGGATGATGCACTCAGTGAAGAGGCAGGGTTGAATGCCGAGGAACAGTCGGCTGTACAACGTCGCGTGACTTGGTCCCGAATCCTGGATCAAGGCCCCACCCTCTCTCCTGACGGCGAACGGATCGACGATTTCATGCTCTGGTTGAAACATCATAGCCAGGATGTGGTGATCAAAAGCAGTCTTGGTTATGGTGGGAATGGTGTAGTTCTTGGTGATAGCTTTGCCAGCTCTTCTACTCAGGAACGCATTCGGCAATTGTTCCAGCTCGATCATGAGCTCAGCTGGGAACAATTTTTAGATTTGTGTCTGAAAAGCGGTCCGGGTCAGTGGATCGTCCAGAGAAAAATGAGCGGCCGACGCCAAAGACACACTTTTCTAGCCGGAGGACAGTGGGTGGAGCAGGACACTTACATCGACTGCTCCATCTTTAGCAATTCGGGTGTGCCTCATGTTCCATCGGGAGGAGCCGTTCGCTTTTCATCCGACGCGATTGTAAACATCGGCCAAGGTGGGGGGCTTGCCCCATTGCTCCTGGCCAGTGAAATTTAGGCTGACGAGAAAAATTAGGCTCTTCCGCTAAAAGTGTGGGTGAGGGAATCTTTGTCTAGGGCGGATTTAGCGATTTTAGCCGACGCCTTTGGCGTCTGCCATTCGCATTAAACTTAGCCTTTGCTTTAAACATAGCCATTGCCTTGTGCGTGATCGTGATCCTGTGCGACCGACGTTGCCTTCCCCGTAATACTTTGTCCATGGCTATGCTTCAAGGCGATGAGCGCGCCTACGATCACGATCACGCACAAGGCAATGGCTAAGGTCATGGCCAAGCGAATGGCCGACGCCGGGGGCTAGGCCAGATTTTATAGTGCAGCCGGCGA
>Ga0136639_10000910_pt1 | contig 10275 bp, 12 predicted proteins | sample AntDrymUQ8592106_2_FD_113739 | JGI IMG/M metagenome (GOLD analysis project Ga0136639, IMG submission 113739) | Polar desert sand microbial communities from Dry Valleys, Antarctica - metaG UQ859 (21.06) | ecosystem: Environmental > Terrestrial > Soil > Desert | place: Antarctica: Dry Valley...
GGGGGCAGGTGCGAGCTCACCCTAGCGGAAGTTGCAGCTGACCCCGGCCCACAGATTGGTGACCGTGGCGGTGGCGGTCGTTCCGGACAGCAGGCCGTAGACGTCGGCCGCGCCGAACTCGGGGCCGAGGGTGTTGACCGCGACTTCCACGCCGGAATGGGCCGCGCGCCGCCCAGCCGGCGAAGGTCCCGTCGTGGAACAGCAGTTGCAGTCCGTCGCCCCAGGTCGCGAACCTCAGCGGACCGGCGCCGCATTCCCCGTCCCCGGCCAGCACGTCCTCGGCCGGCGCATAGGCCCGGGCCTTCACCGGAGCGGGCGTCACGGGGCCGGTCGCGGGCGCTTCAGCAGCGGGCGCGGCCGGTGTGTCGGCGACGGGCCTGGGCCGGAGGCTGGCAGGCGGCAAGGACCAGGCCGGCGAATGCGAGCGGGGCGAGCTGTTTCATGACCCCGAACCCAACGTGGTCCCACGACACGTTAACGCGTGGGCTCCCGCCCTGGCTCATCGCCCCGACGGCAAGAACGGCGAGAAGGTGATGACGGTGAAGGTGTCGCGGATATTCGGTCGGGTCTGCACGGACTTCGTCACGAAGGTGCCGATGTCCATATCTTTCGGGAGTTGGAACTTGGCCAGCAGGTCATATTGGCCGGACGTCGAATAGACCTCGGACACGTGCTCTACATTGTCCACGATGTCGGCGGCGACGTCGTTGGCGTGACCCAGCTCGCATTTGATGAAGACGAAGATGGCGGTCATCATGGCGGCGGTCCTTCCGTGGTCAGGAAGGTGTGTAGCGGATGGATTCGTGACAGGCGAGATCGACCTCGAGTCCCCCGACTTCGAAAGCCAGTACAACAACCGCGCCCGCGTGCCCGACCACCCGGCGGTGATGCAGCGCTGGCGCGAGACCGCCCAAGCCGCCCGCGCCGCCCATCCGCCGATCCAGATCGCCTACGGCGAGGGCGAGCGCGAGGTGATGGATCTGTTCGACGCCGGTCCCGGCGCGCCCGTCGCCATCTTCCTGCACGGCGGCTATTGGCAGGCGCTGGACAAGGACTGGTTCAGCGGCCTCGCGCCCCCGCTTCTGGCCCACGGCGTCAGCCTGATCGTTCCCTCCTACGACCTCGCGCCGGCCGTTCGGCTGGGGCACATCCTGCGCCAGGTGCGCGAGACAGTGGAGACGGTTCGCGCGCGGACCGGCGTCCGTCCCGTGGTCTTCGGCCATTCCGGAGGAGGGCATATGGCGGCCTGCATGCTGTCCGAGGGGCGGGCCTCCGCCGCCGTCGCCATCAGCGGAATCTTCGACCTGCGCCCCCTGGTGCAGACCTCGCTGAACACGGCCCTCGACCTCGACGAGGGCGAGGCCGCAGCCCTGTCGCCGGTCTTCTGGCCGATTCCCAACGGCTCAACGCCCGGGGGCACGATCCTCGACTGCGTCGTCGGCGGCGAAGAGAGTCCCGAGTTCCTGCGCCAGTCGCGGATGATGACCGACCACTGGGCGGCGAATGGCGTGGAGGCCCGCTGCGAGGTCCTGCCCGGGCTGAACCACTTCACCGTGCTTGACCCGCTGTTCGCGGCGGACAGCCGTGTTGTGACGCGGATCGCGGCCCTGGCCAGGGCAACCGCCTGAATCATCGTCTGTGGACGACACATTCACCGCTTGACCGCAGTGGGAAATGGTTGTTTTTGAACCCCGAGGTCCCGCATCGCCCGCCAGCCTGCGCTAACACCGAGAGTAGATGTTTCGCGCCCTCCGACGACTGTTTCGACAACTTCGCTGCCGCCGCCATCGCTGGCGGCACGACCGCCGAAATTCCGGCCGTGAGTTCTGCGACCTCTGCGGCGCGAAGCGTCGGGCGGGTTCATTGACCTCGCGGCTTTCGAAACACAAAGTTCCGCGCGATCCAGAGAAACCCGGGATCAAACGCTTTCGCGAGGGGTGGCGCTTGCGATAAGCGTGGTGGGTCACCGGAATGACCGGCGGAGTCAGACCCTCATGCGCCACGACCGTCTCGCCGTTCTGACCGCGCTGGAGGCGCAGGGCGTCGCACCCGTCTTCTATCATCCGGACAAGGACGTCTGCCTGAACGTCATCCGCGCCTGCGCGCTAGGCGGGGCCGGGGCGGTGGAATTCACCAACCGCGGCGACTTCGCCTGCGACCTGTTCGGCGAGATCGCGCGCGAGATACAGGCGACCGATCCCGACATCATCCTGGGCATCGGCTCGGTGATGGACGCCGGCACGGCCAGCCTGTTTCTGAACCGGGGCGCGCGCTTCGTCGTCAGCCCCTGTCTGGTCCCCGAGGTCGCCCGCGTCTGCAACCGCCGCATGACCGCCTACTTCCCCGGCTGCGGTTCGGTCACCGAGATCGGCCAGGCGCACGAGCTGGGTTGCGAGATCGTCAAACTGTTCCCCGGTGCCAGCGTCGGCGGCCCCGACTTCGTCAAGGCCGTGCTGGGCCCCATGCCCTGGACCAAGATCATGCCGACCGGCGGTGTCGACCCCGATGAGGCTTCCATCGCCAAGTGGTTCAGCAGCGGCATCGTCGCGGCCGGCATGGGCTCGAAACTGATCACCGACGCAGCGCTCAAGGCCGGTGACTGGGCCGCCATCGAGACGAATGTGCGCAAGACGGTCGAGGCGGTCGCGGCCTTCCGGGCGAACTAGACCACTTTTGCTTCAGGTCGAATCGACCTGAAGCAAAAAAATGCTCCAGCTGGGTTCTGCCGCCGTCGAGCCAACGCTGGACGGAGACGAGGGACCGCGCCGCACCATAGTTACGACCTTATAATACGGCCCTCGACCTCGGCCCGGGTCGGCAGGGACGGCTGGGCACCCGGCCGGGTCGCGGCCACGGCTCCGGCGGCGCAGGCGAAGGCCAGGGCGTCTCCGACCTCCATCCCCTCCAGCAGGGCCAAGCAGATAGCGCCCACGAAGGCGTCCCCCGCGCCGGTCGTGTCGATGGCCGTGACCCTGGGCGGCGCGGCGCGGGCCAGCTCGGCGCCGCGCTGGTACATGATCGCGCCCCTCGCCCCTTGGGTCACCACGACGCGCCCGCCGCCGCGGTGCAACAGGTCGCCGTAGAAGGCGGCCTCGGTCTCGTTGACGATCAGCAGGTCGGCGCGACGCAGCAGCTGGTCCGATACCGGCGCGGCGGGGGCCAGGTTGACGCAGACAAACCCGGTCGCACGGTCCACGGCCGCCTCGACCGTGGCGATCGGCAGTTCCAGCTGGACGATCAGCGGGCAGTCGATCCGGGCGGGCAGGTGTTCAGGCGTGACGCCATGGTTGGCGCCGGCGCAGACCACGATCTGGTTCTCGCCCGTTTGATCCACAGCGATCAGGGCCACGCCGGTCGGCTCGGCCAGATCAGTGTCCACGCCCGTCAGGTCCAGCCCGTGCGCAATCAACAGGGCCATGGCCGCGCTCGACATCTCGTCGTCGCCGACCCGCCCGATCAGGGCGACGTCCGCCCCCAGCTTGCGCGCCGCCAGCGCCTGGTTGGCACCCTTGCCGCCGGGATGCCGGGCCAGCGTCGCCCCCGTCACCGTCTCGCCCGCCCGGGGCAGGACACCGGCCGTGGCCACGAAGTCCAGGTTGATCGAGCCGACGACGGTGATCTTCATCCCGCCGCCTTCACGATCAGGTCGAACACCCCATCCGCGTCCACCGTGGCGGCCCAGAGGTGAGGCGCGGTCGCCGCATCGACGCGGAACTCCACGGACGTATGCCCGCGCGTCAGCTCGCTCTGCGTCTCCACCGCGATCTTGCACGGCTTCAGCGTGAACAGCTCGGGCTTCAGCACCCAGGCCACGGGGCAGGGGTCATGCACCGGCGGCCCCCACCCGGATAAAGAGGGCCAGCCGACGATCTCGCGCTCGACTGTCTGGGAAAAGGTCATCATCGCCGCCGCCACGTCGCCCTTGGGCGTGCCCACGGCTCCAATCGCCGCGATCCGCGCTTCGGTCGCCCGCACCTGATGGGTGACGTCGAGGCTGAACATCGTCACCCGGCATTCGCTGCGCAGCACTTCGTCCGCGGCTTCGGGATCAGCCCAGATGTTGAACTCGGCCGAGGGCGTGATGTTGCCGCCTTCGCTGCGCGCGCCGCCCATCACCGCCACCGCGCCCAGTCTGCGGGCCAACAGCGGCTCGCGCCGAAGCGCCAGCGCCAGATTGGTCAGCGGACCCAACAGGGCCAGCGCCACCGTCCCCGGCGGGCGCGCGTTCACGGCACTGATGATGGCGTCGACGCCGTGTCCGTCCGCGACCGGCCTGGTCGGCGCGAACGGCGTCATGAAGCCCAGCCCCTCCTCGCCGTGGAATTCTCCGGCCCCGGCGGGCTTGCGGCGCAGCGGCCGGTCAGCGCCCGCGTGCACCGGCACGTCCTCGCGTCCGGCGATCTGGCGCAGCATGCGCGCGTTGCGCGTCGTCTTGGCCAGCGGCGCGTTGCCGCCCACGGTGGTGATTGCCAGCAGGTCGAGCGCGGGCGAACCGAAGGCGAGCATCAGCGCCACGGCGTCGTCCACGCCGGGGTCGCAATCGATGATGAGGGATTGTCTGTTCACCGGCCCTGATGGCCTGCCGGGCGGCGAGGGGCAAGAGGCGCAACAGGATTGCGGTGTCGCTCTATCCGCACAGCGTCACACACCGCGCGGCGAGCACCTCGGCGGAATCGGTGAACGGGACCGCCACATCGTCCGGGCCGAGCAGCAGCGGCACCTCGGTGCAGCCCCCGATGACGCCCTGCGATCCCCGGGCGACGAGCGCGGCCGCCAACCGGCGCATGACCCCGCGCGGCCCCTCGCCGACGTCGCCGCGCTTGACCGCGAACACGGCCTCCATGAAGGCGGCGCGGTCCTCGCCCTCCAGCCGGACGATCTCGCATCCCGATGCCTCCAGCGCGGTCGCGTACAGCGCCTCACCTCCGGGCGTGGCCAGCACCCCGATCCGCCTTGCCCCATCCGCCTTCGCTGCCCTGGTGGTTTCCGCAATCATGTCGATGAAGGGCAGGCCCGCCGCACGGATGGCATCGGCATGGGCGTGTGCGGTGTTGCACGGCATGCACAGGATCTCGGCGCCGGCGTCGCGCAGGCTCGCGGCCATCCGGCCCAGAGTCTCACCCGCCTCCACGGCCCGGGTGTGGCGGTGCGGCACTTGCGGGTTCAGGTCGATCAGCATGCGGATGTGGTCGTCGTCGCCCTCAGCGGGCGTCAGGGCCTGCACCCGCGCCAGAAAGGCCACCGTCGCCGCCGGTCCCATGCCGCCCAGAACGCCCAGAACCTTGCCCATCAGAGCGCCCCCTCGATCTCGCCTTGATAGCCGAACAGGCCCTGGGCCCCGCCGGTGTGCAGGAACACCACCGTCTCGTTCTCGAACCGCCCGGCCTTGGCCAAGGCGATCAGCCCCTTCATCGCCTTGCCGGTGTAGACCGGGTCCAGCACGATGGCATCGGTCCGCGCCGCCAGCTTCAGCGCCTCGATTACCGCCGCGTCGATCAGGCCGTAGCCCTCGCCAACATAGTCGCAGTCGGCGACCACCATGTCCGCCGTCACCGCGTTCGGCCGACCCAGCAGGGCCGCCGTGGCGTGGGCGAGCTTCAGCACATTCTCTTCCTGCCTGGCCTTCGGTGCCCGCACGCCGATGCCCAGCACCGGGATGTCCGCCCCCATGACGGCCAGACCGGCGACCAGACCGGCATGCGTCCCGGCGCTGCCCGTCGCGGTGACGATCCGGTCGATCTGCATGTCCAGCTCATCGGCCTGGACCACGATCTCGCGCGCGCAGTCGACATAGCCCAGCGCGCCGATGGCGTTCGAGCCGCCGCCCGGGATGATGTAGGGCCGCCCACCACGCGCGGTCACCTCGGCCGCGCTGATCTCCAGCTCGGCCGTCATGTCCGAGCCGCCGGGCACGGAGCGCATCATAGCGCCGAACAGCCGGTCCATCAGCACATTGCCGTTGCGGGTATAGTCGATCGCTTTCGACCCCGTCCGTTCTTCAAGAATGACTTCGCAGGCCAGGCCGTGGGCCGCCGCCGCCGCCGCCGTCTGACGCACATGGTTCGACTGCACCGCGCCCTGGGTCACCAGCGTATCCGCACCCTGTTCGAAGGCGTCGCCCAGCAGGAACTCCAGCTTGCGGGTCTTGTTGCCGCCACCGGCCAGCCCCGTGCAGTCGTCCCGCTTGATCCAGATCTCGACCCCCAGCGCCTCACTCAGCCGCGGCAGAGGCTCCAGCGGCGTCGGCAGATGGGCAAGGCGGATACGGGGGAAGCGGGCGAGATGCATAATCTTGACTCCCGACGGACAAGGGCCGTCTGCTGCCGCAATAAACCAGCGAGGCCAGCTTGCCCAATATACTGTACGTCGCGATCGCGTTGCTTGTCGGCCTCGGTCAGCCGCAGCCGTCACCGGCGGTCCAGGTCGAACGGCTCGGCGACGCCGGATATCGCCTCACCGTCAAAGTGGAGGGGACGCAGGACCCCGGCACAGCGTTCGCCTTGTTGGCACCCACGGCGGCCGAGCTGTGCGGCGATCTGGCGGCCCAGTACGGTCGGTACCAGTTTGCGGCCGATGGCTTGGCACCCGGCCAGACCGGGCCGGAACGCGACAGCGTCACCCTGAACCAGGATCTGACGTGCGGTGAGATCCCTCCCCCGCCCGCAGCCCCCGCCGCTCCCATCTCCCTGACGCAGATGGACATTGACGCGCTGACGCCGGTCATCCTCGATCTCACGGGCCAATATTTCTCTGCCGTCGAACAGCTCCGCGACACCGACGCCTTCGCCCTGACCGATCCCGAAATGACCGGTGGAGCGCCGCTGGAAGACTGGATCGCCCGCGCCGGCGAACGCCGAAGCGTCGTTGGGTCGCCCGTGTCGCGGCAGGTCGCCAAACTCACTTGGTATCCCAACCCGCCGGACAGCCCCCGGCCGGGTCTGTATGTCGCGGTGGACTACGTCGCCGGCTGGTCGCTTCAGGACGAGTGCGGCTATCTGATCTGGTTCAGGCCCGATGCGGAGACCCCGTTTCGTCTGACGCGCCAGCAACAGACCTTCCTCCCGCAAGAGCTGGATTCAGGAACACGGGCCGCCTTGCGCGCCGGGCACTGCATCACACTGTGAGGAAAACTTAGCCGCCGACGGAACCGCGTCGCCGGACCGTTGTTATCACTACGGACCCTGCGGCGATGCGCGCTCGACAAGTCCGACGCGGCCCGGCTTCGCTGACGCCCCCCGACGCAGGCCGGGCCGCACCCTTCCCCCCCATGACTCAATCCGCTTGTCGCTTCCGCCCTGCGGCGTGATGCTCGCTCCATGGCTGATTCGCCGATCAGACTGCGCGACCGCGTCTCCACCGAGGGCCTCATCGTCCAGGCCGGCGAGCGGATTTTGCTGCGCGACGGCTTTCCCGGCCTGAATGTCCAGACCCTGGCCGCCGAGGCCCATTGCGACCGCAAGCTGGTCTATCGCTATTTCGACGGCGCCGACGGGGTGGTCGAGCGCATCGCCGCGCGCGCCCACGCCGCCCTCGGCGCCAGCCTCGCCTCCATCCCTCAGGTCGAGACCGCCAGCTGGCGCACCTTCGCCCACATCAGCCTGCTGACCTGGCTGGCCGCCCTGCGCGCCAGCCCCCTGTCGCTGCGGTTGATGGCCTGGGCCTTGGTCGAGGATTCGGACCTGCTGCGCCGGATCGAGGCCGACCGCGCCGCCGTGCTGCAGACCTGGATGCGTGAGCGCCGCCCCCGCCTGCGCACCTCGCCCGGGGGCGACCCGGCCGCGCTGAACGCCGTGCTGATGGCCGCGGTGCAGCATCTGGCCCTGTCCGGTCTGGCCCGGGGCGCCTTCGCCGGTCTGGCGCTGGACCCGGCCGGCTGGGCCCGGATCGAGGTGGCGCTGGAGGCCCTGCTGGCCGCCGTCCCCGACTGATTACCGTCGTCGGCGGAGCCCTGTCGCCCGTAGAGCGTTGCCGCAAGATGAGCACCGCGCCCGTTCTCGATCTGGCCCGCGAAAAGACCTATGCGGCCAGTCTGGCGCGCGCGTTCGGCGGAGCCCTGATCTTCGTTTTTCCGCTCCTGATGACGATGGAGATGTGGGCCTTCGGCATGGCGATGGAGCCGGTTCGTCTGATCGCCTTCGTCGTCCTGGCCCTGCCCCTGATCTATGGTCTGTCCGACTACGCGGGTTTCAACGCCCAGCGCGGCTGGCGAAACAACCTGTTCAACACCCTGACGGCCCTGGCTGTCGGGTTCGCGACGGCGACGGCCTTTCTGGCGCTTTTCGGCCTGCTGGGTCCCGAGGTCGCCCCCGGCGACGCCATCAGCCGGATCACGCTGCAGGCTGTACCCGCCGCCATCGGCGCAAACCTCGCCCGGCGCCTGCTCGGCGCCGGTGTCTACGAGGGCGACGAGGGCGACGAGGATACCGCCTCATACTTCGGCGAGCTGTTCCTGATGGCGGCCGGGGCGGTGGTCCTGGCCTTCAACGTCGTCCCGACCGAGGAGATTGTGCTGATCGGTTACCAGATGGCGGCCTGGCAGATTCTCCTGCTGGCCCTGCTGTCGATCGCCCTTCTGCATGCCCTGGTCTTTTCGGTCGGTTTCGCAGGACAGCATGACGCGGGTCGTCCCGGCGCCGCCCTGTTCCAGTTCACCTTCGTGGGCTACGCTATCGCCCTGCTGACGAGCCTGTTCATGCTGTGGGTGTTCGGACGCCTCGACGGCCAGACGCCGTCGGCGATCGTCGCCACCACCGTCGTGCTCGCCTTTCCCGCCTCGCTCGGGGCCGCCGTCGCGCGGCTGCTGGTCTGACCCATGGCCCGCAAGCCCGCCATCGCCGCCAGGCCCTCGCCCAAGCCGCTGCTGGAGTGGATCGTCGCCGGCATCGGCCTGGTCCTGACCCTGGGCACCCTGGGCGGCCTGACGCTGGAGGCTCTGGCCCCGCGCACCCCGCCCGACCTGTCGGCGCGCGTGCTGTCGGTCTTGCCGGGGGCCGCCGGCTTCCGGGTCGAGGTCGAGGTCTCCAACCGCGGCCGCATGACCGCCGCCGCCGTCGACGTCGAAGGCGTCCTGACCCCGCCCGCCGGCGCGCCTGAGACGGCGGCCGCCACCCTCGACTACGTTTCCGGCGGAGGGACCGAGACCCTGACTCTCAGGTTCCACGGCGATCCGCGTCGGGGCCGGCTCGATCTGGCGGTGCGGGGCTGGTCCGAGCCGTGAGACAGGTCTATCGTGGCGACGTTCTCCGGGGAGCCGCGCGCGAAGCGGCTGAGATTGGCGTATCCGCCTGACCCGTCGAACCTGATCCGGGTCATGCCGGCGAAGGGATGGGAAACGCTTCGGTCCACGCGACAGGACCCCCACGCCCGACGTCGGCGGACCTCCACACCAGAGGCCGCCATGAACATTCTCGTCACCCCGCCCGAACTGCCGCAAGAGCCCCCCCACGACTCGGGCATCGATCTGGCGCTCAAAGACGCCCGCGATCAGGTGATGAAGGAGACCGGCACCATCCCGACCGGCGAGCGCGCCGGGTCGCACAAGGTCTATGTCTCAGGCGAGCTCTACCCCGACATCCGCGTCCCCTTCCGCGAGGTCGCCGTCCACCCCTCGGCCAATGAGCCGCCGGTGACCATCTATGACTCCTCGGGTCCCTACACCGACCCCACCGTGACCATCGACATCAAGCGCGGCCTGCCGCTGGTCAAATCCGGCTGGCAGCTCGACCGCAGCGACATCGCCCCCGTCCTCGACCCGCGCGAGGTCAAGCCCGAGGACAACGGCCACGCCTCCGGCAAGAACCTCGCCCCCCGGTTCGACACCTCGCACCACAAGGTCTTCAAGGGCGTCCCCGGCCGGCCGGTCACCCAGTACGAATATGCTCGTCAGGGGCTGATCACCCCTGAAATGGAGTATGTCGCCATCCGCGAGAATATGCGGAGAGGAGAGGCGTGGGACGAGGGGCGAGGGGCGAGTGACGGTGGTTCCACCATCACCCTGCACGACGGCACGACGCTGGCGGCTTCGGGCTTTCCTGCCTCGACCCTTGACCCTCGCCCCTCGCCCCGCGACGGCGAATCCTTCGGCGCCTCCATCCCCGACTATGTGACCCCGGAATTCGTCCGCTCCGAGATCGCCCGCGGCCGGGCCATCATCCCGCACAACATCAACCACCCCGAGGTCGAGCCGATGATCATCGGCCGCAACTTCCTGGTGAAGATCAACGCCAACATCGGCAACTCGGCCGTCCTGTCCTCGGTCGACGACGAGGTCGACAA
>Ga0136639_10000911_pt1 | contig 10274 bp, 12 predicted proteins | sample AntDrymUQ8592106_2_FD_113739 | JGI IMG/M metagenome (GOLD analysis project Ga0136639, IMG submission 113739) | Polar desert sand microbial communities from Dry Valleys, Antarctica - metaG UQ859 (21.06) | ecosystem: Environmental > Terrestrial > Soil > Desert | place: Antarctica: Dry Valley...
CATTCTGTCACTCGCTGATCCGTTAGCCCGAGACTATGTGTCTCATTCTGTCACTCGCTGATCCGTTAGCCCGAGACTATGCCTCTTCGGACGATTGTCCTAACAAGGGGAGACTATGCCTCTTCGGACGATTGTCCTCACAAGGGGAGACTATGCCTCTTCGGACGATTGTCCTAACAAGGGGAGACTATGCCTCTTCGGACGATTGTCCTCAACGTACTCCACGGGATACGACTTCGACACTTTCAGGATCCTCTCATCGACCCGGAAGTTGCGCTTCAAGCCTTTCGCCTTCACGAAGGTGTTTTGGCCGCGTCTAATCCCCTCCGTTGGGCCTACAAGGCCGTTCCTAGTACGACCCAAGTACTGATCAAGCTCAGTAGACACTACCCATGGGTAGTATCGAGTTGTCTCACATGCTGTCATGCACCGTGACGAGTCTCCGAACAAGTTCCCGGCCTGGTCTGTTAATGTGCACAAGGCGATCCGCCGCCAGATCAAGCGACCGACTCTGCGTGGCCTGCCGCCGAGTCCCGAAGCCAGTCATCGTAGGCGTCCCGGCTGTAATCGGCTTGACTTGCGCCGGGATGGGCGTCGTCTCGAAGGCCTACATGGCTAAGCTCGAAGTCAGCTAGACTGACTCACTCTGCCCAATGGGCAGGCATATCCCATGGGATATACTCTCGAAGAGGCAGTCAACAGTGTCTCCAGCTAGAAGTAACATACCCCGATGACGGCCGATCTCTACATGATAAGTGGAACTGCTTTCGTCTCCCTCTGGACTGGCTTCGTGCTCGGCTACTACTTCTGTCGCAGTCGCCGGGTCATCGAGACTGGCACACCCATGGACGGGATGCTATCGATCGCTTACAGGCAAGAAAGTCAGAACTATAAGCTCGCGGTACCTTGGAACGCAGCCAATGTGATGCTGGCTCAAGATCGGGGCGTGATCCTGTGCACGTCTAAGGGGAAGGCGAATATCACTCAGGATCCCGCGATTCCTTATGCCTACTCGGCTTTCGATCTGAGCGGCGAGGCCAACGCGTGCTTCGTCATCACCGACCCCGAGACTGGCGATCAGTGGTCGACTAAGGAGTCAGTGACTGAGTTCCTGAAGACGGTCGAAGCCGAGTAACTCATTGAATACATCCCCCATGGGGGATACGCAAGGGTAGTCTACGATGCCTGATCAGCAGAGACTGATCCGTTGTAGTCTTCAAGCACGACCATAGGCTTGGCTTGGGATGGGCAGCCGTCGTCTCTTCGTAGAAGATCTCGGGAGCCCGCTTCACAGCCAGTAGCGTCCCCTTCAATGAGAATAGTTAGGTTATGCCGGTAAGCATTGGTCAATCGACGCTGACGATAGAGGAGATAGCTCAAGAAGACAGTCGCGGAGGCGATAAGGGCGAAGGTTGAGAGCGAAGGTTGCATTCCGTGAATTTGGTGAAGTTATCCCCCATGAGGGATAACGTGCAGATTTCTTAGTCTTTGTGACTAGACTCTGGCTCAGTCTCGAGCGCCTTAGCCTTATCGATTAGATGTTCTGTCACGGCAAGCAACACCACCAGGTGGTACTCCGGGCGAAGCCCGTGGCTAGTCAGCCAGAACCAGAAGATTACTCGTTGACGACGAGGGACGACGCGGCCGCTTTGCCACATGCTCTTCAGGTTCCGGATGCTCTGTATCAGGGTCAGGTACAAGATCGTGTAGTCCGGGGCCTGACGAAAGTCGATCTGAGTAAGCTAGCCGACGAAGCCGCTTAGCCCATGAAATAGGCTTGGCGAACGGAGCGAACGAAGTGAGCTAGCCGACGGAGGAGGTGCGCGGCTAAGATAGACGCTGGCTAGGGCGGTGAACAGGATTGAGCCAATCAGCCCAAGCAAGATAGCTAGATCAAGAGCGTGATTCGGCATGATGTGAGTCAAGACGAGCGTCCATGACGTACTGGCGTTCAACTGGCATCCGAATCAGGGTAGCGGTCCAGTGATAAGGCGCGGTTGTCTTGAGCCACTCCTCGTTGGTCATGACGCCGCCATTACAGATCAGGAGCTCCATGGGATTGGCCTCCTGAATTGGAGTTCCAGCACCCGCCAAGTTGTGGAGCAGGTAGAGTAGCGACAAGTACTCACTCTTGCTGGGGAGGTTCGAACGCTTCAGGTAGGACAGCTTACAGCTCTCGTCGCAGAAACTGCCCTCAGTCCAGAAGACGTCGATGACGCTGTACTCGTTGTCGACTAGGGACTCCTCACTCGAGAGGCTGACCGGGTAGCCCGAAGGCTTGTCACAGTCCTGGGTGCAGTACCAACACCGCCGGGGAGGACCAAGGGCAACTGCGTCTCCGCCCTTAGTCTTGAAGTCTTGACAGTTCCGGTAGCCGGACTTAGCCACGAGGATGCGGTCTCCAACGTGGTTCAAGTACCAGAAGCGGGGGTCATCCGAGTTCTCGGAGAGGACGTCGCGAATCAAGCTGACCGCCTTGTAACCCTTGATGAGACTCTTCTTGACCGGCTCTCGAGCAAAGAAGCCGGCGTGGTAGCGATCGAATACACTCTTGATATCGAGGCGGACGATAGCTAGGCGCGCGGTTTGACGAACAATCTGCGGAGCGGACTGCATAGATATTGGGTGAGACGGCAGGCCTCATTACTAGTGAGGCAGAAATGGTCGATCGTAGCGACCGCTTCAGACAAGTTCGATCACTGGCTAGCCACGAGATGTATTCGCGACTACTCTAGCTGACAAGAAGAAGGTCGAACGCCGCCACTTCGCCAACTGGCGGCAATCCGAAGGGGACGCGCGATTTTTTCCAAGGTTAGGCCGAGTCCGATCTTTACACCCTATTCCCAGCAGAATGCGTCTCAAGCTCACGATTGGCCCCATGTTCTCTGGCAAGTCAACTGAAGGCATCTGTACCGCGAACCACCACGCTGGCCTCGGAGGCAAGGTCTTGTTCTTGCGACCAGCTCTTGACACCCGAGAGGGAGTCGGGGCTCATTCGTTCTCTGCGCTTCACCCTGATGTGATCCAGGCTCACGTTGAGGATCTTAGCTCGGTCAACCTCCGGGATATTGACGTCGTTGTCCTTGATGAGGCTCAGTTCTTCGCTGACCTTCGCCTGGTTACCGAGTGGGAGAACCTGATCAAGGTCCTCCACGTCTGTGGTCTCGACGGCGATTACATGCAGCGGCCCTTCGTTAGCATCATGAACTTGATCCCGTACGCGGACGAGATCACCAAGCTCAGGTCCCGGTGCCTTGGCATGGATGGCAAGGGCTGTCCTCGGTACCTGGATCATGACGACGCTGTCTTGACTCGGCGGATTGTCAACTGCCAGAGTCTGGTCTTGATCGGCGCTAACGAGTCGTACCGGGCGGTGTGCAGGAACTGCAATCTTGCTTAGCTCCCTTGACCTGTCTCCAGGCGATCTGACGCTTGACCTTGCTCAGACTAAGCGAACGAGAACTCACTTCCCATGGGAAGTGGACAATCAATCAAGGTCTCGGAACCTTCAGCTCAAAGACAGGTCATGCGAATATAATGGACGGATGACTGTCTGTTCGCTCAGTCTGATCAAGGCCAAGCGTCCGATCGCCCGGAGGGAGAGTGAAATGAGAACAAGACGAACTCTCCTTATCAAATCGAGGATGACTGCTCAATTCGTGAACTCTGACGCCACTATGGCAACGCTTAACCTTGGCAACGCCACTGTGACCCTCCGGATTGCTGACTGCCCTCGCCTCCGGACGATCGAGATCATTAGCCCTGATCTCGAGAACATCGCAATCGTCAACTGCCCGCGGTTGGTGATCGACGAGACTCGCTTCGTTGCTAACGCTCCGGGCCTGAGGTTCATGGCTATTCACAACGAAGGTATCCTGGATCGGATCTGGGAGCGCGCTGACTACAACCGGATCTTGGCGGCTACTCAACAACAAGCGAGCCAGCGTCAAGGTATGTCTCAAACAGCTTATGACTGGTCGGGACCTATGACCGACCGAGAGCGGTACGAGGCGATGGAGGATCGTCCGACTCGATTCGTGGCTGCACCACGCCGCATGCGTGGTGTCGAGGTTGATCGCGAGGCCTTGGCCCGAGAGCTGGAAGCCATGGACTCTTCTTCTGAGGACTCCTCGGAGTCTTCTTCTTCTTCTGAGGAGATGGACGACCAGGACTGGTAAAGTCCCAATCGGTTAACTCATGAGTTAACCACCTATCGCTAGATGAAGTACGCCCACAGTCTGTTCGCTGAAGATATGTCAAGTCCGCTGGCTCTTCGCTATCGCCTGATCTTGGAGCGAGGGCGATTGCATGAGCCGGAATTAACTGAGCAGGAGGCGCTCGTGCGCGCGTTAAGAGAGCTCCGTTTCGAGCAATTCAACGAAGAAGATGACTACTAGAGAGTCCTCCCAGATTAACTCATGAGTTAATTCATTCGCCATTTAGGCGTCAGCTACCAGTTGCAGAGTCTTGCTGAAGCAGAACTCGATTTGATCAAGGTCGTCATCAGGCCAGACGTTGGAGCTGAAGTCGATCACGTAGTCGCCGTATTGGTCGCGAACCAGAGAAGCTGTCATCGATAGCTCCTGATCATCCTTGTTGTAGTCGAGAGTGATCTCGCCCGAAGAGTACTCGCGCTCTTCGCAGCCGATCCCCATCGGGTAGACCTTAGTCTTCGACAGGAGATCCCGACTAATCGTGAGGAAGCCCATGAGAGCTAGGCCATCGAGGCGAGCGATGTCATTTCGATTGGGACCAAGCCGATCGTCGACAAGATAGATGATCGTGTAAGCACGCTTCGTCTGCTGAGTAACTCCTTGGTCGACGACCGCGCGCATGATAAGCTGTTGCATGAGCCGGCCTCGCTCTAGCTTCTCGTTAAAGAGAGCGACGTCACTTCGCAGCCGGTCAACTCGGCTCTTGAGCAGGGAGACAACAGTCTCAAGCGAAGGAGCGGGTGCCTCGATGTGAACGAACTCATCACTGCTGGAGGACTCGGCTCGGGAGGGGGTCACGGGCTGAGGCACTTCGGTCTCAGTAGTGGACTCCTCGACGGAAGTGTTGCTGTAGTCTTCATCGTTCTCGCTACCGGACCCTGTGAACCAACTGTTGCCAGCACGCATGACGTTTGCCGAGGTACCGTCGACGCTTTACCCCTCGAACTCTAGCCAGGGAGGAGTAAATGCATGCATCCGCGATCATCTTCTTCGTAAGCATGAGCCTGTTAATAGTCGTCTTGGCGTTCATGATCTATCGATCCTACAGTCGGCTGACAACCTGCGTCGACGTCCAGAGTGTAGTCTGCAACACGATCGTTTGCCCCTGTGATGGGAACAGCTCGGTCTGTGGCGGAGTCGCCTACCGCACCAACGCGGACGGGCTGGTAGTCTGCTCGATCGACCCGGTCAATCCGTTGAAGAAGGAGGATCCTTAGGCTAGCACGGGTTCTTCGCCGTGCAGCACGTTACCGTCGCCGCTACGTCCTTCAAGGACAGGGGACAGCCAGCCAGACAGTTAGGGCCATCAGCCGGGTCTGTTGGGCAGCCGCAGACTCCACCGCCGTTCGTACAGTCAGCCGTCGAGAAGGCGTCTTTGCCATAGAGACATTGAGCTAGACCCGGCTTGCTGGCCGTGGCGTAACAGGTGTTCGGCACGCTTGGACAGTCGTTCTTGCAGACCCAGTCTGACCAACACCAGGCGGTGGGGTCGTTCTCACACTGGACGGCCTGGTAGTAGCGATAGATCAGGAAGGTGAACTCAGCTAGAGCAATGAGAACGAAGACGAAGGCGATCACGAGGTAGACCGGAAACCCCATTTACACTACGCGATGAGCGACCGAGACCTGACCGAAGTACCCGTATCTGGAGGCGTTACACGCGGCCTGTGATCTGATCACGAACGGTGTTCTCGTCAAGACCTACGCAGAGTACGTCGCGGCTTGGTCTCAAGCTAAGAGAGCGCCAAGCCTCGGGAGTGACTAAGTCCGGCGGTGATGCAGAGATCGGAGGCAGAAATTCTGTTCTAACTCTCCGATTTCCCCGATTTTCTTCGTTATAGCTCATGAGCTATAATTCTCTCTATCGGCGGAGCTTTCTCTTTCTCTCGTCTTTCTCGGCCCAGTCTCCAAGTTTAGTCGTTCCAGCCCTAATTCCAGATTTACGCTCGACTTCAATCTTGTCATGCCGCGGGCTCGGTGTGCACCACACACCCGACCGGCCATCAGTAAATGGAGCTGTCGAATAATCGCTCGCTCTTGCTTCAGCCATACGATTGGTCCGCGCACTGCGAAGGCTGGAAAGAGCCGAACATTATCGACTGCTTCGCTCTCGACGAGCAGGATCGCGCGCACGTGATTCACATCGTCGGTTATCCGTCGACGGTCAAGCTCCAGTTACCGCCGAAATGCGGAAACAACGTCTGGACGAAGGCAAGGGTCGATATCGTCATCGCCAAGGTCAAGGAGTTGGCCAAGAACTGGGGTACGGAGATCCTCAAGGCGGTGCCGTCCAGCCTACGAGCCTTGTACGGGATCCAAGAGAAGCCGACGATCTTTGTCGAGCTTTACTTCCAGAACATCCGTAAGGTGGGCTCGTTCCAGAAGAAGATGACCGCGCTGATGGGCAAGCCTAACGGCTCGGGTGCTAAGCCTGGCATCGCGTTCGGCAACTTGCCGCGGATCGATTACCCTTTGGTCGAGGCTAAGATCGACCTCCTGACCAAGTTCTTGGTTTGGCGGAACCTCAAGCCATGCCAGTGGATTCGGTTCCAGGTCGAGCCGACCCCAGCCCAGGACAAGAAGAGTAGCACGGAACGCGAGTACAACGCCAAGCCACTCGAGGTCGAGCCAGACAATGAGCCGCGAGAGAACTCGCATCCGTCGGTGTTCTCGTTCGATCTCGAGACCTACTCGGACGTCCACCGCCGGATGCCCAACTCGGAGGACATCAGTCACCCGGCCTACCTGATCAGTGTGGTGTACCAGCGCTTGGGACTGCCCGAGACTCGGCGCCGGTACATCATCTTGATCGGGGACTGCCTCCCCCTGAACGAGGCGCGGATCGGGAAGATCGACGTGCGCAAGTTCGACGAGGAGATCGACGGCCTCATCGAGTTCATGAACTTGATGCGAGAGCTTGACGCGGAGATCATCACGGGTTACAATATCTTCGGCTATGACTGGAAGTACCTGCGCGATCGCATGGATCTCTGGCGAGCGGAGTGGCCAGCTTTAGGTCGGCTCCAGGACGCGGTTTCGACCATGTACTACAAGCCCGGTGACGACGGCAAGGCCAAGAAGAAAGGCAAGAAGATCTACCCAGTCTACTACTTGTCGATGAGCGGGCGGGTACCCCTGGAGTTGATGATCCTCATGCTGCAGAACTACAAGCTACCGACCTACCGGTTGAATGTGGTGGCGAATCACATTCTCGGCCGTGGGAAGGACGACGTCTCGGCTCAGCAGATGTTCTTAGCCTATGAGCGAATGCAGCGAGCGATCGAGAACTACCGCGCTGGCCGTCTCACTCGGGAAGAGTACGAGGGCGAGCTCCACGACATCACCGCGGTAGTCGAGTACTGCGTGATCGACTCTGACCTACCGGTGGACATCATCGAGGCAACGAGCACTTGGCTCAACGCGGTTGAGACCTGTAACATCGTCGGAATCCGACCAGATCAGTTCTGGAACCAAGGGCAGACGGCTCGCTGTAAGGCCATGCTCTACGGAGAGATCGTTCGTTCAGGTCGGGTCTTCATCGAGAGGCCAGGGAACAGCGAGTACATCGGCGGGTTCGTGTTCCCACCTCGGCGAGGAATCTGGGATTGCGTCCTCATGCTCGACTTCAATTCGCTGTATCCGTCGATCATCATCGCGTATAACATCTGCTACACGACGATGCTCATGCCGGATGAGATAGCCGGAGCGGACTTGTCTCGCTATCATGAGATCACGTATGACAAGCCCGATGGGACCGAGGCCACGTGCTACTTCTTGAAGGCAGAGTACGGAGTCGGGATCTTGCCGCGCAAGGTCAACGAGCTGATCGAGGAACGCCGCCGCGTGCGCAGGGAGAAGTACACCTTCGATGGCTGCCAGGCCGTGTACCGCTACGCTCTTCAGTTGGCGATCTACTTCCAAGGTCGGGGCAGCAAGCCGTACTTGCACGACGACCACGAGAAGGCGCCGGCTGAGTACAAGAAGCTCTTGGCGGAGCTCCAGCATGTGTACGAGACCTGTGCGATCGATAGTCCCGAAGCACAGGCGGTGGCCTTGCGTCAAGACGAGTTCGCTGAGCGTGAGAACTTCTTCGCAACTGCGGTGAAGACGGCCGAGGCTCGCCAGCTAGCGCTGAAGACGATCGGTAACTCCGTCTACGGCTTCTTGGGCGCGAGCTTCAGTGGCATTCCCCTGTTCGAGGGAGCGGCCTGCGTAACCAAGATGGGTCGCGTCTTGATTCAACAGGTCGAGACCTACGTGATCGAGAACTGGGGCGGGACCCGCGTGTACGGTGACACCGACTCGGTCATGATGTCGGTTGGGCTCACGGATCCGGCTCAGTGTTACTACATGGGCAAGAAGCTCGAAGATGCCATCAACGGCATTGAAGCGGGGGCTAAGGACTGCGATGGGGTCGTTCACGAGGTAGCGATCCCGGGCGTGTTCCTCTCACCGCTGGCGATGGAGTGCGAGTACGGCTGCCGAATCTGTACGATGACCAAGAAGTGCTACATGTACTATCCGATCGGTAAGGACGGCAGCTTCAAGATGGAGACCTTCGTCGACGATGACGGGATCCAGAAGCGACGCCCGGCGATTCAGTACAAGGGAGTAGCCAGTGTTCGCCGTGATCGCTCGGTGGTGACCCAGAAGATCAGTGACAAGGTCAACCGCATGGTCATGGACTTGTACACGGCGGAACAGATCATGGAAGAGCTCGTGATCTTGGCTCAGCGCGTGATCGATGGGGGCTACGAGCCTGACGACTACGTCAGCACGACAACGGCGGCAGCTGGGTACAGCGACAAGGCCACGTGCATTGGCAAGGGACTAGTTCCTCGCTTAAGACGCGAGGGTCGCTCAGCTCAGCCCGGTGAGCGAATCCCGTACGTGATCGTCGACAACGGCGAAGTGTCCAAGGGATTGAAGGCCATGACAATCGACGAGTACAAGGAAGCCCTCGAAGACGGAACGGCCCCGCCGATTGACGTCACCCACTACCTCGAGGGCTTGGTTAACGCCGTGGACAAGGTGCTGTCGGCCGCCTTCGCGGAGCGCACTGACCTGGAAGCGGTGACTTACATTCCGCGGACGGGGATGCTGGTTCGCGATGCGCGGAGTCCCATGGAGATCTTGGCCATGCTGCACAAGAAGGGCAAGCCACTCGGTGCTCTCCAGTTGGCGGTCAAGAAGGGGATCACCGTCGACCAGGCGATCGTGAAGATGGCACGACGCTAGGCTGTCTTGGATACACCCCATGGGGTGTGACTCATTTCACTCTCTGACGGGCGATGGTCTCTCTTGCGTACGCCCCATGGGATGTGTTTATTTCGCTCTCCCTGACGGGCGGTAGTGGGACGACAGAGCCGTCCGAGGGGAGCATGGGCTGTGTCTTGGTCTCGCTCACTCTGGGTGAGCGACTCTATCGTCCACTATCGCCCGTCAGGGAGAGTGAAATCAGAAAGTGATCAGGGGAGAGAGATCAGGAGAGACACTCGGCTGAGTAGGTCTCACCCCATGGGGTAAGATGAATACGGCCAGCCTAAGCCGCCAATCCCGCGATGGCCTCCGCCAAGGACAGGCCCCCATCCGGCTTCTCCGTCAGACAGGTCAACATCGCCGCGAAGCTCCCTTCAAGCTGGGCTACGTGCGCCCGACAGTTAGGGCAGAAGCTCGCAACGGCAACCGACCGACTCGGTCGCAGGGCAACCGAGTCCTGAACCCAGCCTTCGAAGATGACTCGGAGCTGAGCGAAGTCCTTGCACTGACGGCGGCTCCCCTTCCGAAGGATAGTCGGCATGGCGTTAGCGAGATCAGCCCCACAGATGAGCAGCTGCCCAGCCCGAAGCGGAGCTCGAGCCAAGGTCTCATGATGTGAGAGTCGGCACAAGGCCACGATGATGGCATACAGGACGTCGACAGCTTCCGGAGCTTGATCTGAGAAGAAGTCGATCGAAGACGTGAAGTAACCGAAGGCCAGCGGCAAGGGCGGGCGAACGGCCTGGCAGAGATTCGTCTTATACTCGAGTGGCGAGCGTCGAGTCAAGGCATCATTGATGA
>Ga0136639_10000912_pt1 | contig 10268 bp, 8 predicted proteins | sample AntDrymUQ8592106_2_FD_113739 | JGI IMG/M metagenome (GOLD analysis project Ga0136639, IMG submission 113739) | Polar desert sand microbial communities from Dry Valleys, Antarctica - metaG UQ859 (21.06) | ecosystem: Environmental > Terrestrial > Soil > Desert | place: Antarctica: Dry Valley...
CGGCTTTCCCGATCCGGCAACTCGCCGCCAGCGAGTTTGAGGTAAGCCTCGTGGACGAGCACCGTCGGTCCAAGCGTTTGGGCGTTCCGTTCGTCGCGGAGGTAATGGGCCGCGAGTCAGCGCAGCTCATCGTAAATGAGAGGGGTAAGGAGGGCGAGTGCGGCCTTATCCCCGGCTTTCCACTGAGCGAGAAGTCGCGTAACCTGTTCCGAGCCCGGCCTTGCCTACTAATTATAGTGAAGACTTCCGCGCAATTGGTCGATGAACTCTCTACGTGAAACTCCCAGCCCGAATTAGCAAGTACGAACTCGAGCATTTCCTCGGCGGTGGCATGTCCGAGGTCTACCGTGCGCGCGACACGGTTTTGGGACGAACCGTCGCCGTGAAGCTATTGACGACGCAGGCCGCCCAAAACGAAGAGACGCGAGCTCGATTCTTGTTGGAAGCGAAGGTGTCGAGTTCGGTGGTGCATGAGAATATCATCACGACCTACGACTACGGCGAAGAGGACGGGATTCCGTTCCTGGTGCTGGAGTATCTGACCGGGCAGAACTTGAAAGAAGCTCTCGCGGCCGAACCGGAGATGCAGCTGAAGAAGCGAGTCTCGATTGCGTTGCAGATTGCGCGGGCGCTGGAGTACGTGCATTCACGGAAGTTCGTCCATCGCGACGTGAAGCCGGACAATATTCATATTGATGGCCAGGGCCGCGTGAAGCTGATGGACTTCGGAATTGTGAAGACCGAAGACGTAACGTTAACGCAAGTTGGGTTTGCTTTAGGAACGCCCCACTATGTAGCGCCGGAGCTGATTCACGGCTTGCCGGTTACCCCGCTCGTGGACGTTTACTCGTTTGGGGTGTTGTTCTATGAAGTACTCACGGGGCGCAAGGCGATTCAAGCGGACACCGTGGAACGGATCTTCTTCCTGATCCTGCACGAGCCCATTCCGATGGAGCCGATGACGGAAGCGGGTATTCCAGAGCCGCTGCAAATAATTGTGCGGGAAAGCACGGAGCGCGATCCGGCAAAACGAACCCAGAGTATGGCCGAGGTGGCCGCGGCGTTAGAGGATTGGATGTATGAGAACCCGACGCAGAAGGCGGTCTTGCCGCAGAAGCGGCCCGCTCTTTTGGACAACCGGATGCTGGCCGGAGCAGTGGCGGTGGCCGCGGTCTGCGCGTTGGGCTTAGGGTATCTTCTGGTCAACAGCGGGAAAGCCGTGGCGAGATTGACCGAACCGCAGCGGATCGAAGATCCAGCCGGGGATATGGTCTTGGTACCCGAAGGTGAGTTTCGGTTTGGCGCGGCAGGAAAGCTTGTTCGGTTGCCGGCGTTTTACATAGACATCGGCGAGGTGACGAACGAGGAGTACGAGCAGTTCTGCCGGGCCACGAAGCGGTCCCTGCCGAAGGATTTCCCTGCGGACGAACCCGGCGTTGCTGTTGTCAACGTGACCATTGCGGACGCGCAGGCATTTGCAGCGTGGGCGAAGAAGCGGCTGCCGACGGAAGAAGAGTGGGAGCGAGTGGCCCGAGGAAATGACGGGCGGCGCTATCCCTGGGGCAATGATCCGAAGCCGCAGTGGGCCAATGTGGAAGACAACCCAGACGATAGCTGGCATCATTTGGTCTCGGCCGACGCGTTTCGGAACGGCCGAAGCCCCGTGGGTGCCTTTCAGATGATTGGCAACGCCAAGGAGTTCACCGCCGATCGAACCGCGCCGACGGCGCTCGCGATCCGGAGCTATGCGGTGGACGAACCAGCTTGGTATGCGGTGAAGGGCGGATCGTTCAAGAGCCGGTTGGCTGAGTCGGTCACCTTTGCGGTAGAGCCGATACCAGCGAGTTACTCAGGGCCGGACCTGGGCTTTCGGTGCGCGCGGGACAAGTAATATACTGAGCGGATGAAGCTACTTCTTTGGGTTACATCGGTATCATTAGCCTTGGCCCAGATGCCAGTAAACCGGGTGGTGCTGTATAAAAACGGAGTCGGTTACTTCGAGCATCAGGGGACGGTGGAGCGCAAGCAGGATGTCTCCGTTTCCTTTACCAGTGGACAGTTGAATGATGTCCTGAAATCGTTGACCGTGCTGGACCTCAACGGAGGGAAGATTAGCGGCATCGGCTACGATGCGGCGCAGGCCACCGACCGTCGGATGGGAGAAATCCGGCTGCCGGTGGGCGACAAGGGAAGCCTGAACGAGTTCCTCACCGCGATGCGCGGAGCGCGGATTGAGGTCCGCAACGGGGGAGCGCCGTTGGAAGGACGCCTCGTGAGCGTAGAGCGAAAAACCCGGGCGGGCGTGGGTGCCACGCTTGAGGTGGAGTACGTCACGCTGCTCACGGCCAGCGGCGAACTGCGGACGGCGGAGATCTCCCCGGCATTCTCGGTGCGGCTGATCGAGACCGGCTTGGACGGAAAGGTGGGCCAATACCTGGACGTGTTAGCGACGAGCCGGGATGCGGACGTGCGCAAGATGGTGATCGCCGACGACGGAGCGGAGCGGCGGAACCTGTTCGTAAGCTACATCAGCGAGGTGCCGGTGTGGAAAGCGACCTACTGGATCGTGCTGGGGCCGAAGCCGCTGCTGCAGGGTTGGGCGATTGTCGACAATACCGTCGGGCAGGACTGGGAGAACGTTTCCTTGTCGCTCGGGGCGGGGGCACCGCAATCGTTCGTGCAGAACGTGTCGCAGCCCCAGTACGCCCGGCGGCCAGTGGTGGCGCTGACCGAAGCCATGAATCGGCGCCGCAAACATTTTCTAGCGGGATCCTCCTGGGCCCGGCGCAGTTGAACGGAGTGGTGAAGGACGCAGCTGGAGCATTTATCCACGATGCCACGGTGGAGGTATTCGACTCGAATGGCGCTATGGTCGCGAAGACGGCGACGAACGGCCAGGGAGCATACTCCTTGAACAATTTGCCTGAAGGCGGGGTCCGCGTGGACATCAGTCGACCCGGTTTCGTCGTCGGCAGGTTGGACAACGTGCAACTAGCGAGCGGAGCGCCTGCGCGGCAGAACGTCGAGCTGGCGGTGGGTTCGGTGAGTGAGTCGGTTATGGTGACTGGGACGGTACCCTCGATGCAGACCGAGAACGCGAGTGCATCCCGGGCAGGCCAGTTCGACAGACTGAGGCAGCTTTCCAGCCAGCAAGCTCCACCGAGGGTGACGATTTCTGAGGCACGAACACAATCACAGACCGTGGCCCAGGCGCAGGAATTGGGCGACCTGTTCGAATACAGAATTGAGCAGCCCGTGACGATCGCCAAGAATCGATCGGCGCTGGTGCCGATTCTGCAATCGCCGATCGACATCGAGAAAGTCACGATCTGGAGCAGCAACGGCGGCCGGCCGCAGCGGGCACTATGGATGACGAACTCGACCAAACTGACGCTCGACGGCGGAACGTTCAGCGTAGTGGAGGGCGAGGCGTTCGCGGGCGAAGGAATCCTGAAAGCGATTCGACCAGCCGAGAAGCGGTTGCTCTCCTACGCGACGGACTTGGCGGTGAGTGTCACCGCCGCGTTCGGCAGCCAGCGGCAGCGTGTCTCCCGCGTCGTGGTGGCGAACGGGACGATGGTGCACCACAGCAGCGTGCTGGAGCAGCGAACCTACACCATTCGCAATAATCACGGGGCGGCGCGAACGATGCTGCTCGAGCATCCCGTCCGGCCCGGCTACCAACTGCGGACCCCGACGAGCCCAGCCGAGACCACGGCGACCGAGATGCGCTTTCGCGTTGCCGTCCCAGCCCGCCAGACGGTCGCGTTCCCAGTAGAAGAGGCTCGGACACTCAGCACGAGCTGCTCCGTCGTGCAGTTGGACGCCCCGGCGGTGGCGAAATTCATGGCGGAGGGGAGCCTGCCGCCGCCCGTCGAGCAGCCGCTGCAAGGGGTGCTCAACCAGAGCGCCATCGTGGCAGGATTCCATCGAGAGGTAGAAAAAATTGCCAACGAAGGGGAAAAGATCGAGAAGGCGCAAGAGCGGGTTCGAGAAAACTTAAAGGCTTTAAAGGGTTCGGCGGAAGAGCAGCTCCTCGTACAGCGCTACACCCGCCAGTTGGACGAACAGGAGACGCGCCTGGGCCAACTCGAAAAGCAGGGCGAGGCCGTCGAAGCAAAATTGAAGGCCGAACAGCAGGAACTGAACCGTCGCATTGGGGCGATCTCCCTCGACGTTGCTCTGTAATCCGCTTCGCCGGCAGGTTGGCTCCGTTTTGATGCAGCACCAATCCATCTGCCGTAAACGTAATCTGAGCATCGACCACTTTGTAGAAGAACTCCTTCGGGCCAGAAGCGACCGTCTCGCGACCGTTCTGCTTCAGCGTAGCCTGCTTCCCATCCGCCGAAAAAGTCAGCTCCGCGGGGACGACTTTCAGGAAGAATACCGTCGGACTCGAAGGGTAAATCTCGAACCGCGGTTGGCCCGTGAGTTGGGCCGAGACCTGTTTGCCGGCCAGCGTCACCGCAAGGATCGCGCCGGGAGCGACTTCGTACACACCGGCGTATTTGCTCAGGATGCCCGGATCGACGGGCACTTCGCGTTGGGGCGCTTTAAGTGGGTAACGGGCGTCAGCAAGGTGCAGGCCGATGTCGTCAACCGACAGATCGACGTTCGACAGGACCATGGCGGCGCGCTTGTTGGCCGGGGAACACGCCATCATCGACTTGTAGCCCCCAGTGCCGCCGTTATGCCAAAGAACCGGCTCCGGGAAACGGGTGCTCTGCTGCCAAGCAAGGCGGACCGGCCCCTGACTGAGAGCGAAAGCGGCAGCCAGCGGCGTCTTCTAAATACCGCAAGCGGCCCCAGCGAACTTAAGCATGTCATTTACCGAAGACCGAATGGCTCCGGCCCCGGCCAAAGTCGGCAGGTCCCAGTTGGGCACCGGAGCGGCTTTGGCGTCGTGGCCGGGTACGAGCCGAGCACGGAGCGCAGGCGTCAGCGTGATCGTCGTGGAGGTCATGCCGAGCGGAGCCAGGACGCGTTCACGCAGCAGCGATTCGTAATCCTTGCCAGCCCGGAGCGCGAGAGCAGGGCCAAGCAGGCCCATGCCGAGGTTGGAGTACTCTTCCTGCGCCCCGATGTCGCCGCAAGGGTGTACGAGTTCAAGAACGTGTAGAGGTTCTCGACAGTGTAGTCGGCGTAAGGGTTCGTCGGATCCTTCGACGCGAGGTTGGTGGGGAGCCGGGGCAGAGCGGACTTGTGCGTGGCTAGATCCTGAAGCGTGATCTGCTTCCCGTTGCGCTCCAGCACGTTCACGGTCTTCGGAAGGAACTGCGCCAGGGGATCGGTAAGAGCGACCTCCCCGCGATTGACCATATCGGCCAGCAAAACGACCGTAAGAACTTTCGTAATGGAGCCGATTTCGTAGATGGCTTCGGCGTCACCGTAGAGGGTGGCCGGGCGGGAACCCTCTACGACCCCCGCAACGGCGTTGCGTTCCGTAAGGATCGTGTCCGTCTGGGCAAACGCACAGAAGGCGAGGAGGGCGATCGAATAGCGCCTGCCCTCTAATCTGCCGGAGTGAAAAGCCCGAAGGTGAAGACGTGAGTGGCCGAGCAGATGGTGACGTACTGCTTGCCTTCCACGGTATAAGTGATCGGCGAAGCCGTGATGTTCTGGCTCGTCCCGAAGTGCCAAAGATGCTTGCCGGACTTGGCGTCCGCGGCGACGAGATGTCCGGCATCGTCCCCAAAAAACAATACGCCGCCGGCGGTGGAGACGGTTCCAGCCCAAGCCGTGGCCGGTCCCGTCATCGGATACTCCCACACGCGTTTGCCGGTCTGCGGATCAATCGCCCGGAGCAGCAGTTGGCCGGGTTCAGCCGGGATCTGCTCTCCGCCGGTTCCGGCGAATCCAATCATGGGCTTCGGCTCTTTCACGGACGAGCTGTAGATGTCGCATTGCTCGAGCGTCGGAAGATAGAAAAGCCCGGTAGTGGCGTTGTAGGACGGAGACATCCAATTGGCCGCGCCTCGGACGGAGGGGCACGCGCGATTGCCGCCCGGCGTCGGGTCCTTACCCGGGACGAGGATGGGCTTGCCTTGGGGGTCAATTCCCTTGGCCCAGTCGAGCTTGTCGACGAAGGGCGTGGCGCGGAGGAACTCGCCGGTGACGCGGTCGAGGACGTAGAAGAAACCGTTGCGGTTCGGATGGACGACGATCTGCCGGGGCTTGCCCTGCCACGGCATGTCGATGAGAACGGGCCAGGATTGGGCGTCCCAGTCATGGGTGTCGTGGGGCGTGAACTGGAAGTGCCACTTGAGTTTGCCGGTGTCGACGTTCACCGCGATCAAGGAGTCCGAGTAGAGATTGGCCCCGAGCCGGTCGCCGCCGTTGAAGTCGGGCCAAGGGTTGCCGGTGGTCCAGTAAAGCAGATTCAGCTTGGGGTCGAAGGTGCCGGAGAGCCAGGTGCCGCCCCCGCCCCACTCGCGGACTTCGTCCTTGGACCAAGTCTCCGCGCCGGGTTCGCCTTTAGCGGGGATGGTCCAGAAGCGCCAGAGTTCGTCGCCAGTTTCAGCCGAAAGGGCGGCCAGAAATCCGCGGGCACCGGAGTCGCCGCCGCCCATGCCGACAATGATTTTATCCTTCACGGCAAACGGGGCCATGGTGGCGAAATAGCCGTCTTTGGTATCGGCGTATTTCTTGTGCCAGAGGATAGCGCCGGTCTTACGCTGGAGTGCAACGAGATGGCAGTCGGAGGTGACGAAGTAAACCTTGTCGCCGAGGATGGCTGGCCCGCGATTGACCCGGGAGCCAACGGCCTGTTCGTCGCGGTAGACCCAGATCTTGCGACCGGTGCGCGCGTCGAGCGCGTGGAGTTGGTTCGAGTTCGTGACGTAAAGAATACCGTCGTAGACGATCGGAACGGCTTCCAGCTTTTTCGCGTCGGGGACGTGATAGGTCCACTTGGGGACGAGGTTTTTGGCGGTATCCGGGGTAATCTGCGTGAGAGCACTATGGCGCTGGCCAGAGTAGGAACCGGCGTAAGTGAGCCAGTTGGCGTTGGGGCCGGCGAGGATGTCCTCATACTTGACCTGGGCGGAAGCCGCGAGGGCGGTGAGGACGAGGAAGAGAGTCGTTTTCATTAGTTGGCTCCGCGGGCGGATTGGCGGGTTAGGAACTTGATAAGGTCGCGGCGTTCAGTGGCGGTGAGCGAGTCTTTGTAGTTGCTGGGCATGGCGCTGCCAGGAAGCAGACGGTAGTCCGAGACGTCAGCGGCCTTGACGAAATGGAGTTCGCCTTTCGCGTCTTGCAGCGTGTAGTCGTAGGTGGTGTAATCACGGAGGACGCCGTTGAGGGTCTGGCCGGATTTCAAGTGGAGGGTGGCGCGCTGGTAGCCGGGGGCGATGCGGCGCGCGGGGTCGAGGACGGCCTCACGGATGAGGTTCAGAGGGCGCTGGTGGCCGACGCTGGTCAGGTCCGGACCGGACAAGCCGCCTTGGCCGGCGATGGCGTGGCAGCCCGTGCAGCCGCCCTTGCCGAAGTAGACGGCGGCGCCGGCTTTTTCGTCACCTTCAACCGGAACCTCAAAGGCCGGGGCGACGAGGGCCCGGACGTAAGCCATCACCTGCCAGAGCTTGTCATCGGGAAGGTTGGTGGGCGGCATGTCGGTGCCGGCGAGGCCGAACTTAATGGCGTTGAAAAGCACTTCGTCGGTGGAACGGGAGACAGCTCGACCGGTCATGAGATTGGGTCCGCGGCCGCCTTCGCCGGTCAGGCCGTGGCACCCGGAGCAAGAGGTCATAAAGAGCTGACGCCCCGCCGCGACGTCCTCGACTTTGAGGGCGGCTCGCTGGGCGGAGGCGGTGATGGTGAGAGCGAGGAAGAGGACGATAGTTCGCATGGGACTGCCCTCCAGATTGTATTCCACTCAACCCCTCCGCCCAAAGGCGGTGGGGTTGAGTTGCGACTGAAAGTCGCCGGGCGCGGCTAAAGCCGGAAAGCATCCCCGCGATAGTGGGCGCAACTCGTCAACGGCGCAAAGCCATCAGACCCGACCGATGGAACTCACTCCAGCATCGCTCTGCCAACTCCTGGCTCAGCAGCACCGTGGCTGAAAGCAGCCCGCCTGAAAGGCGGAGGGATTAGACCCAGCACATGATACTAAACTTAGAAAATGCGGCTTCTCGGATTGGTTTTGCTTTGCGGGCTGTGCGCGGCGGGGGCCCCGAGGAAGAAAATCGGCTTGGCACTGGAAGGGGGGAGCTCGCTGGGGCTGGCCCATATCGGGGTGCTCGAATGGTTCGAAGAACATCGGATCCCGATCGACTTCGTAGCCGGGACCAGCATGGGAGCACTGGTGGGAGGGCTCTATGCCACCGGGCGGTCGCCGGCGGATTTGCGAACCATCGTGAAAGAGGCACCCTGGGAGACGCTGCTGGCGGGGACGATTCCGTTTCGCGATCTTTCGTTTCGGCGAAGGGAGGATCGAACGGCGTATCCGAACCTGCTGGAGTTGGGATTGAAGAACGGGGTTTCTCTGCCCAGCGGGTTCAACCAGGGGCACGAAATTGGATTGCTGCTGAGCCGCTGGACGCTGGCGTATCCGGAGATGGAATCGTTTGACGATCTGCCGACCCCGTTCCGGTCGGTGGCGACGAATCTGGTGACCGGAGAGGAGGAGGTGTTTCGGAAGGGGGTGCTGGCCGATGCGCTGCGGGCGACGATGTCGCTGCCCGGCGTTTTTAAGCCGGCGAACCGGGGCGGGAAGCTTTACGTGGATGGGGCGCTGTTGCAGAACCTGCCGGTGGACGTCGCACGGCAGATGGGGGCGGACATTGTGATCGCGGTGCATCTGGCAAAGGCGCCGGTGGACCGGAAGACGCTGGATTCCTTTCCGGGAGTCATTGATCGGTCGATCGGCATTGTCGTGTCCGCCAACGAGATGCGGATGATGGAGCGGGCAGACATTGTGGTGACGGTGGATCTGGCAAAGTATGCGTCGAACGACTACCCGAAGAGCGAGGAGTTGGCGGATGCGGGAAAGACCGCGACGGCGAAGAAAGGGAACATTCTGGAGACGTTTGCGTTGGCGCCGGCGGAGTGGGAGGCATACCAGAAAGCGCGGCAAGGGCGGCGACGAGCGGAGCCGACGAAGGTGACGTCGGTGAAGGTGGAGGCGGTGAATCGGGGCCAGTCGAAGCTGATTGCGGAGACGGTTGCGCCAGTGATCCAGGAAGCGTGGAATCCGTTGGTTTTGGAAAAGGTTTTGACGCAAGCGGTGGGGGCGGGCCGGCTCGCGTCGGCGCGGTATTCGGTGCGGGGGAGCGAATTACTGGTACAGGCGGAGGAGCGGATGAATGCGCCGCCGTTCTTGCTGCCGCTGCTGGAGATTGACGGTAGTGATTTGGGGAACATGCGGGTGTCGGCCGGGGCGCGGGTGACGTTCATGGGATTGGGCACATCGCGCGCGGAGTGGCGGACGGATCTGGTGGGTGGGTCACGGTTTCGGTTGGCGAGCGAATATTGGCTGCCGTTTGGCGAGCGGAGCCGTTGGTTTGGGGCAACCCGTGCGTTTGTGGGCGATGCGGCGTTTCCGTTGTACTCAGGCACGGCCCAGGTGGCGAACTACCGCCTGCGCGATGGGGGAGCCGGAGCGGACGTGGGCTATCAGTTTGGCCGGGCTGCCGAGTTGCGGCTTGGCTACGCGACGAAGTGGCTGGCGGCGCGGCGGCGGATTGGCAGCCCGATTCTGCCGGACTTCAGCGATCGGCTAGATGTGCCGGGGGCCCGGTTTCGGTATCTGGGTTACGACGACCCGATTGTGCCGCGGGCGGGGGGCCGGGTGGAGGCGAGCTATGAGCACGTCATTGGCCGCGGACCGCAAGCGGAGTTGCAACTGACCTGGTTCCGGCGGGTCAGCCAGAATGGGTCGTTATTCAGCGGGGCCTCCGGGGGCACCGCGATTGGCGCGCAGATGATGGGCTTTGGAACGTTTTCGCTCGGAGGGCCGTTGCGGCTGCCGGCGTATGCGACCAACGAGCTATTGGGGAATCAATATTGGCTCGGTACGGCCGGCTACTTGCAGGAGTTGCGGCCGGGGCTATCTATTCTGGGGACGCGGTTGTACGGCGCGGGTTGGGTGCAGATGGGGAAAATGTACGGGTCACCGCTCTACCCGGGCGTGGCGGCGAGCGCGGCGGGGGCGATCCTGGTGCGGACGTTCATCGGCCCCGTGTACCTGGGTGGAGCGTACGGCGACCGGGGCCGCGGACGGGTGTTCGTCGGCGTAGGGCGGTTTTTCTAAACCCGGTTCCAACTGCCGA